>JGI24703J35330_11748812_pt1 | contig 39815 bp, 27 predicted proteins | sample TergutNt197P1_FD_35330 | JGI IMG/M metagenome (IMG submission 35330)
GTTGCTGAGAAAATCGCTGAGTTAAAAGGGATGACCTATGAAGAGGTCTGTCGGATTACTACTGAAAATGCGTTGAAGATGTATCGACTATAGTTCGAAAGCAAAAAAGTGCTTGTGATTTTGGTATTCACAGGCACTTTATTTATTTAATACATTTTTATTTTTAACCACATATTCAATCCCAGAAGCCACAGTCGCAATGGTCATAGCATAAATTAAGACAATATTTAGGATTGTTAATTCAGGATTAATTAGAAGCGCAATAATGGCTGTCATTTGGAGGACTGTTTTAAATTTTCCGGACCATCCTGCTGCAATAACAACGCCTTTCGCTGCTGCAGTCATCCTTAGCCCACTAACAATAAATTCCCTAGTCAAAATAACAAATACAATCCAACTAGCCAAAAGTCCTTGGTCAATAAAAATCAAGAAGGCGGCTGTTGTTAACATTTTATCAGCTAGCGGATCCATAAATTTCCCAAAATCACTAATCAAATCTAATTTGCGTGCTAAATAACCATCTAGCCAATCTGTTGCCGCTGCAATTGAGAAAACAAACAAGGCGAGAACATGTGCATAGGTAGTATCAAAAACTAACAATACCATGGGTTGGTCTAAGGCGCTAATGTAGAAACAAAGAATGAAAAAGGGGATAAAAAGGATGCGCATAATGGTTAGCTTATTTGCAATATTCATATGACACTTCCTTATTCTTCTTCAACGTAGAACACAAACATAGCAGGTCCGGATGGGGCGTCAAAATCAACAGGGAGTTCTACGTCATTAACAAACACAGCATCAACATTATGAATGGCGCCAATTAAGACTTCAATTCTACCATCTAAATCTTCAAAAGTGTGCTCAAATGTATCACGAAAAGTGCCGGAAACTTCAGTCGTTATTTCAATCCAGTTATCACCTGAATGAACTAATCTCAAAACAAGCTCATCCAGTTGAGTTGTAATATTAAATGTCTGAATCGTCCCGCTGCGCCCTTCAAAAATGGCGCTAGTTAAATCTTCTGGAACTGGTTCAGGTTCAGTCTCTGGCTCGGTTTCTGGTTCGGTATCTTCTTCTATAGGTGAAGTGACATCATGTGGATTGGTAATAGGTGGTGGTGTGGTTGGCTCATCAACTTCATTTAATGGAAGATCGCGGATCAGGTTGACAAAAAAGAATACGATAATAATAAGCAGCACGACAAAAACAAAACCAATAATCATTCGACTGATTTTATTTTTCGCTTCTAGGCGAGCTATATTTGCAGTTTTGATGGTCGGTCTTTTTCGTTTAGGTCTTTTATTTGCAGGAGCTTTTGGTGTAGCGGAAATATTCGCTTGTGTCTGCGTCATCTTCCGCTCGGCTTCTTTTTTCTTCTTTTTATCCTGTGCCTCATCTGGCAAAGGCTGACTTGATGCATAAGCATATAACTGTTCTAAGTCAACATCAAGGGCTTGCGTATACCGCTTTAAATACATTTTTAAATAAAATTCATCGAATCGCTTAAAGCGACCTTCTTCAATAGACGTTAGATGAACAATAGGGACTTGACTCAAATGTGAGAGTTCTTCAAGGGTTAAATTTTGCTCTGTTCTCAATGTTTGTAAATAGTCTGCAATTTGCATATTGCGACTTTCATTTGAAAAATCCACGCCGAAGCACCTCCTAGAGTGATTTGTTAATATTTTGGGCATTAATTCAAATTTTATTTAAAATTAGTGCATGAAAATTCTATTTTGCATAAGATGATATTCTATAAGCCATGTTTTGTCCTCTAGCATGGATGCCTCCTGAGCTAAAGGGGTAATTATCTATCTACCGTAATCAAAAATAAATTAAACTACAGTCCTTTATCTGCGTTCATTTCCGCGATAAAAGTGCCCCTACCAAATTTGGGTTTCTCACTCGTGGGGTTTACCCGTTCCACTCTTTTGGTTTCCCAAAAGCATCGTCACTGTGGCACTTTTATAGATACTAAAGCCATCCCTCGATAAATCGAAGCTAAGGCTTTTTCTCGGCCGTCGACTATTTAATAGCCTCCCTAGCTTATTGTTTTGCTAGGCACGAAACACTACGACCATCGCAGGTCGTGTGAGCATGGACTTTCCTCAACCTTTGAAATCAAAAGCTGCAATTACCCGAATACCATTACAGTATTATCCCAAATTTTTGGTCAATTGTCAATCAGTTTCAACACTTAATATAAAAAAGTTGCGAGAAAATTTTGCTTTTTTTGCAAAGATTTGATAAAATAGAGGGTATGATAAATTATCCACATAAAAAGAACACACAAGCGGCCCTTCAAAATCAGTTGAAAAGTCCCAAAAAAGAAATTGAATTCGGTAGACGAGGGATGTCTTTTGAAACGCAAATTGTCAAAGTTAATGAATACTATTTGGCATCAGGTGTTGCGGTCATTCATAAAAAGCCTACCCCTGTACAAATTGTTAAAGTGGATTATCCCAAGCGAGCAGCAGCCACTATAACAGAAGCTTATTTCAAAACCCCCTCTACGACAGACTTCAATGGCATCTATAACGGAACTTACATTGATTTTGAAGCGAAGGAAACGACAAATAAAAATACATTCCCTCTTGCGAACATCCATGCGCACCAAGTCAAGCATCTTGACGCGGTCATGAAACAGCAGGGCTTTGCATTTTTATTAGTAAAGTTTACACTCTGTGATGAAATCTATTTGCTGATGAGTGATACTTTGCAGCAATTTTGGCAAGAATATGAAAAAGGAAGCAGAAAGTCAATCAAGCGTGAAGAATTTATCACACAGGGAATTCCTATTCCAAACAACACATATCCTAGTGTAGATTATTTAAAAATTGTTGATCAGTTGTTAAAAGCACGACCAACTAAAAAAGGCGGTAACCTAAAATGAAAAATAATAACAAACATAGAAACGTTATACAAGCACCCAAATCTCCCCGAGGAGAAACAGCAGGCATTGTTTTTAAAACAATTTTCCTCTGCCTCATTCTCCTCGGATTTGGCGCTGTTTTCTTAGTTGTCACATGGGTAGATGATGTCCTTGCTGACACACCTGAATTAGATATGACCAATATTGGGCGTGGACAGTCAGCGTTGATTTTTGATCATGAGGGAACACTTCTGATGGAGTTTGGTGAACAAAGAAGTGAATGGATTCCGTTTTCTGAAATTTCACCGGTTATGATTGATGCGATTTTGGCTATCGAGGATTCGCGTTATTTTGAGCATTATGGAGTAGATTGGTCGCGAACGATTATGGCCGTTGTCTATACTTTAGAGAATATGTTGACTGGAAACGACAGTACGCAAGGTGGATCAACCTTGACACAACAATTAGTTAATCAAACACATCTTTTGATTGAGACCGAAGATGGAATTGAACGCGATAATAGTATTAGTCGTAAAGTGCAGGAAATCTACTTAGCGATGGAAGTGGAGCGCCAGTTATCAAAAGAGCAAATTATTGAAGCTTATTTGAATATTGCCCCTTTTGGCGGGAGAATCTATGGGATTCAAGCAGCAGCTGAATTTTATTTTGGTGTCGACGCGAGAAATTTAACCCTACCTCAAGCAGCAACTCTTGCAGGGATCGTACAGCTTCCTTCCACTTTCCGCCCTGATACAGGTGCAGCGTACACACAGGTAAGACGAAATCGAGTTTTAGCATTAATGGTAACCCATGGTTTCATCTCACAAGAAATGAGCGATCTAGCTGCAGCGGAGCCGATTACAGACCGCTTGGTTTATAGAACACACGGAATAGATGATATTCATATTTACCAACCATTTATCGATCTTGCACGTGATGAGGCAGAGCGCCGCTTTGGTATTACTGATTTATCAGGATATCGCATTTTCACAACGCTTGAGCGTGATACACAAAGATATGTTTATAGTTTGATGGGTAGCGGTGAAGGAAGCTTTGCTTGGCCGACCCAAGCAATGGAATCCTCAGTTGCAGTCATTGGTAACGATGGTCGCATCAGAGCGCTTGCGCATCGAAATGAACTTGCAACCACCGGACCTGCTCAAAGAGGTTTCCACCCAGCTGTGCATGGTGGTTATCAAGTTGGATCAGCATCAAAGCCGATTTGGGCTTATGGACCGGCTTTTGAACTCTTAGATTGGGGAACTGGTTCGATGGTTACTGATGATTTGTTTTCATGGGGAGGGGTGGGGACACCACTTGTTAATAATTGGAATTTTCAGTTTCAAGGAAGGGATAGTGTTAGACGTGCGATGGAACAATCGTGGAATATTCCAGCGGTTATAACTTATCAAGAAGTGGTTAGGCTTCGTGGGCAAGAAGCGATGGATGAGTTTATTAACAATTTAGGTATTCCAACGCCACCGACTGGTTTTAGTCCAGCTTATGCTATTGGTGGAAGTCTATATGGTGGTTTCTCACCATTGCAAATGGCGGGAGCTTATTCAGCTTTCGCAAACGGTGGTGTATTCAATGAGCCATTTGTTATCACGCATATTATCGCTCCTGATGGGACGTGGATAGATGGAGAAGATCAATATCGTCGTGTCAATGATCGAGTGATGAGTGAAGCGAGTGCTTATATGATGAATAGTATTCTTCGAAGCTCAGTTACTAGTGGAACAGGTGGGAATGCTCAAATGCATGATCGATGGGTAGCTGGGAAAACTGGGACTACGAATTTTGATCCAGTTATTATCAATGAAATAGGCTTGCCAACTAATGCAACACAAGATGCGTGGTTTGTTGGATATAGTTTAGAGAATACAATTGCCGTTTGGGTAGGTCATGAAAATCGTCGAAGTGGAAATTTCTTAAGAAGCTTTCCTAGTGATGACACCCAAGTTCCTCTTCATTTATTTAGAAGAATTATGGCAAATATAGAAGAACCAGGTGGTGTAGGTCCGGTACGACCATCAACGGTTGCTTCTGCAACGGTTGAATGGCGAAGTGGGACAGCAGAGGGAGAAGCTTGTTTCCCAACTGGTGCGACACCTGGAACTGCACGACGCGATGAACTTTTCCACAGTCATGCCATACCAACTTGTACTTCTAACCGCTTTGGTGGAACACTTGATGCACCGAGCAATCTTAGAGGAAATTCACTTGGTAATCGAAGATTTGAATTCACGTGGGATCATGAAGGTGAAGGAAGCGGTAATGTTAGCTTATCTGAGGCAAGGCGAGCTTTCGATCGCGGGATGGCATTGTACCGTGCCGCTTCTGGATCACATAATCAACTGACTCAGGATCTTGCTAATTTACCAATTAGACCAGGTGCTGCGCGTATGATTATTGATGAGATTCAAGGTGGTGCTGGGGAAATGCGATATGAGCTCATCGGTGTAACAGCTACAGGATCAACTCGTGTTTTAGGTACAACAGAAGAAGATGAAATAACAGTAACATTATCCTTAGCTGAACTTATAACCATCCGCTCATTCCACGTTATTGCTAGAATGGGTAACCGAACAACCTCGCCATCGAACTCAGTTCAAAGAAGTGAGTTAATTCGTGATTCAGAACTTGAAATTACAATTCCAAATATGACTGGTTGGACAATAGCGCAATTTAATGAGTGGTTAGACGATCAGGATGCAGGAGATGATATTCGTTACGAAATTGAACAAGCACATTCAGCAACGGTTCCAGAAGGTCAGATTATCTCAACTAACCCAACTGGAAGGATGCGACTTGACCAGACGCTTCGTGTAACTGTCTCGCAAGGACCAGCATCAACAACCCCGCCAGCAACCTTGCCGCCAACAAATCCACCGGGTGGAGGCGGCGGTGGATTACCACCAATTCCAGGTATGCCAGGCGGAGGCGGTGCTACTGAGCCTACCAATCCAAATTAATTCCGCTGACTAAAATCAATTGCCGAGCTAAAGGAGACGAGTAAAAGAATAGCCTCATATTTTCGAGATGAGAAAAATGAGAGCATCGCTCGCAAAGGTTAAAAAACAAAAAAATAAAATTCATCGTACCCACTTTGGGACGACAGAAGGAGCCAATACATATGAAAAGTAACATAAATCAAACAAAGTTTGTCATTTTAATCGCGACCTTTATTAGCATCCAAATTGTCATGACGCTAATTCCGTTTCTAGGCTTTATCCCAATCTTCGCAGTGAATATCACCACTCTCCATATCCCGACTATTTTAGCGGGAATTCTACTGGGAGTAAAAGGTGGTGCCATTGTGGGGTTGTCATTTGGTGTGATGAGTGTGCTTAATGCAACCATCAGACCTAGTCTCTTATCATTTATGTTCTCCCCTTTTGCGCCTGCACCGGTTGGTTTTAGCGGCAATCCTTTGAGTTTGATTGTCGCAATCCTCCCTAGAATTTTATTAGGTATATTGGCAGGCTTGCTCTATCAGTTCCTAAAAAATAAGGGTTGGCAATTGACTTTGAGCAAAGAAAAAGAGCTAAAATTAGGAGCGGCGACAATCAGCGCGGTTATAGCAACCTTTTTACACACAACCATGGTTTTAGGGTTATGGATTCTCTTCTTTAGACAACCCCTTGGCGCTGCTTTAGACGTTGATTTAGCAGGTGTCTTTGTATTTGTGGGTGGGATTGTCACTAGTAATGCGCTATTTGAGGCGGCGCTTGCTGGTGTGGTTATGACGGGACTGGTTTTAGCACTTGAACCAGTAGTAAAGAATGTTTTTCATAAACGTGAAAGTATTTCTTAGGGAAATGGTGGAGTAATCATGGAAAAAAAAATAATTGTATTAGGTGTTACTGGCGGGATTGCGGCTTATAAAAGTGCGCAACTTGCTAGCAACTTATTGAAAAAAGGGTATGATGTTCATGTGATTATGACGAAAAATGCCACCGAGTTCGTAACGCCTTTGACGTTTGAAGTTTTAACGAATAATAAAGTTGCGGTAGATACTTTTGACCGTAATTTTGACTATAACGTTAATCATGTAAGTTTGGCAAAAAAGGCTGATTTGTTTGTGGTTGCCCCTGCGACGGCGAATGTGATTGCTAAATTTGCTAATGGAATAGCTGATGATATGTTGACCACTAGCTACTTGGCTTTTCGCTGTCCGACTTTGATCGCGCCTGCTATGAATACAGCGATGTTAGAACATGTAGCGACAAAGAGAAATATGAAAGCATTGCTTGGTGATGGGGTGCGTTTTGTTCAATCAGGAATAGGTTATTTGGCATGCGGAGATATGGGAGCAGGAAGGCTTGCTGATATTGCTGATATCGAAGCTGAAATTGACTTTTTGCTCGCTGCGAAGCCTTTGAATGGTCTAAAAGTAGTGATTACGGCTGGTCCGACTCAAGAAGGGCTTGATCCTGTTCGCTTTATCAGTAATCATTCGAGTGGTAAAATGGGCTATGCCCTCGCGCGCATGGCTCGGAATTTAGGGGCTGAGGTTGTATTAGTTACAGGGCCAACTCAGTTGAAAACTCCTAGTGGCGTTATGGTTGTGCGTGTTGTGACGGCGCTAGAAATGTATAATGCAGCTATGAATCATCTTGATTATGACTTCTTTGTCGCGTCGGCTGCAGTGGCTGATTATCGTGCGGTTGAGGTAGCGAGTCAGAAAATAAAGAAAGAGGATTCTAAGTGTTTGTTAGAAATTGCGCTTGCGCAAAATCCGGACATTGTGGGTGGGGTTGCGAAAAAGAAAAAAGCAGGACAAAGGGTAGTTGCATTTGCGATGGAGACAGAGAATCTGCTAGAGAATGCTCGGTTGAAATTAGAGAAAAAGCAAGTTGATATGGTGGTGGCCAACGATCTTTTTGAAGCGGGTGCGGGGTTCAAAACAGACACGAATAAGGTGACCTTTGTGACTCAGACAGGCGATGAGGCGCAACCTTTATTGAGTAAAGATGAGGTTGCGATGAAGATTTTTGAGAGGATGTTGGCGTTGTGATAACGGTTATTGATGTAGGGAATACAAATATTACTATCGGGGTGATGGACGGCTTGGATGTGATTGCAAGTTTTCGCTTAACGACCGCTAATAGAAGGACATCCGATGAGTTTGTGGCGGTTCTCTATGGACTGTTTAAAACAAATGACATTGACTCCAAGTTAGTTGACGGAGTAGTTATTTCAAGTGTGGTGCCGAAAATTATGCACTCCTTGCGCAACTCGATTTATAAATTTTTCCACCTAGAGCCGATTATCGTCGGTGCAGGCGTGAAGACTGGGATTCAAATTAAAACGGAAAATCCTAAAGCTGTAGGAGTCGATCGAATTGTCGATTTGGTAGCGGGGCATTATTTATACGGCGGACCACTTATTATTGTAGATTTTGGGACAGCGACGACTTATGATTATTTGAGTGCGGACGGTAGTTTTGAATTCGGACTTATTTCACCAGGAATTGAGACCTCAGCCATGGCTTTATGGAGCAAGGCAGCGCAACTTCCTGATATTGAGATTAAGAAACCCGCTAGCATTAAGTGTAAAAATACGATTACTGCGATGCAGGGTGGCTTGGTGTTTGGTTATATCGGTCAAACGGAATATATTATTAAAAAGATCAAACAAGAAGTGGGAGAAGCGCGCGTTATCGCTACCGGAGGCTTAGGACGAATTATTTTTAATGAAACTGAAATGATTAACGAATATGATCCGCATTTAAGCTTTAAGGGGATGAAAGTGATTTACGATAAAAACAAAGTAGAATAGACATCATCAGCAAACTATCTTGTAGATGGTAGCCATCTGCATGATGGTAGCCACCGATTTTTGTTTCGGTGGTTTTTTGCTGATTTTTTATAAAAATTTTGCTTATTTCACCCAAAACTTAGTTTGCACACTGGACAAAGTTTCCAAATTATGGTAAACTAGTAGTTCATCATATCTAAAACTAGATCTCTAATTTGAAGCATGACAGTTTGTTGGAAATTGTGAGTAAAGTTTTAGGGTTTATGAAGTAACATATGGCAAAACATACATTTGCGACCAAATCCAAAGGAGTGTGCAATATGCATAAACATTTAAATACTCACCTTTCGGCACAAGATCGTGCTGAAGCTTTAGTTGATTTGATGACGCTTGAGGAGCGGGCCTTAGTTTTAAATTACAGGTCTCCTGAGATTGCGCGTCTTAATATTCCAGAATATAACTGGTGGAATGAAGGCTTACATGGCGTTGCCCGAGCAGGAACGGCAACTATGTTTCCTCAAGCCATAGCGTTAGCTGCTATGTTTGATAAGGACATGATGGAGACAGTTGGGAAAGTCATTGGGCTTGAAACTCGCGCGAAGTATAACAGTTATTCGGCGCAAGGTGATCGCGATATTTATAAAGGTCTGACTTTGTGGTCGCCAAATATTAATTTGTTTCGTGATCCAAGATGGGGGCGTGGGCATGAGACTTATGGAGAAGATCCTTATCTCACAGGACAGCTTGGGATCGGCTTTGTTAAAGGTATTCAAGGTGATGGGAAAGTTATGACTGCTGCAGCGTGTGCGAAGCATTATGCTGTTCATTCAGGACCAGAAGGCGTGCGTCATACTTTTGATGCACATGCAACCCCGAAAGAAATGGAAGAGTATTATTTGCCACATTTTAAAGCGTTGGTTGAGGCAGGGGTTGAAGGGGTGATGGGGGCTTATAATCGTCTTAATGGAGAAGGAACGTGTGCATCGCCATTTTTGATGGGTAAATTAAAGGAGTGGGGCTTTGACGGGTATTTTGTGTCGGATTACCGTGCGTTAGAGGATTTTTATAAAAATCACAAATTGACTGGTAGTGATGTCGAGACAGCGGCGATGGCAGTAGAAGCAGGTTGTCATATTTGTGCAGGTTATGTGTATGAACATGTGATGGAGGCTTATGAATTAGGGCTACTTTCAGAGGCAGCCATTACGAAAGCGGCCATTGCTTCAATGAGAACTCGTATTAGATTGGGGCAATTTGATGCAGATTGTGAATTAGATGACGTACCGCTCACGGTAGTTGCGAGTAAGGAGCATAAGGCTGTTTCGCTAAAGGCTGCACATAAATCGATGGTTCTTCTTGAAAATAATGGGATTTTGCCGTTGGTTGCAAGTGATTATCAAACAATCGCGGTCATCGGTCCTAATGCTAATAGCCGTGAGGCATTACAAGCGAACTATTTTGGAACAGCTGACCGTTATCATACTTTCCTTGAAGGCATTCAGGATGCGTTTGATGGACGTGTGCTTTATAGTTTAGGAGCCCATTTATATAAAGATTCAACCACGTCATTAGGGCTGTATAAAAATGACCGGATTGCGGAGGCTGTCGCGATGGCGCAGGCTGCGGATATTGTAATCCTTTGTGTGGGGCTTGATGCTGATTTAGAAGGGGAAGAGGGTGATGCTGGAAACCAATTTGCCTCAGGTGACAAAGTTGATATTCAGCTTCCTGCTAGTCAACGCCTTTTGGTTGAAAAAGTCCTTGAAGTAGGAAAGCCGACCATTGTAGTTATTGCGAGTGGATCAGCGCTAAATCCAGAAGCTACGAAAGCGGATGCGATTATTCAAGCTTGGTATCCAGGATCAGTAGGCGGGGTTGCTTTAGCGGATATTCTTTTTGGAAAGGTCTCGCCATCAGGGAAGTTGCCGATTACATTCCATGAAAACTGCGATGCATTACCAGCATTTACGGATTACTCGCTCAAAAATAGAACTTATCTTTATGCAGAAAACAATGTGCTGTATCCGTTTGGATACGGATTGACTTACGGGAAGGTTGTCGTAAAAGAAATGTTGTACAGCGATGGGACTGCAACGATAAGGGCAGAGAATAAGGGAGTGGTTGCAACAGAAGATGTTATTCAACTCTATATTAAAGACAACCATTCTGTGCATGCGGTTAGAAATCACCGATTATGTGGCTTTAAACGTGTGGCATTAGCGCCAGGTGAGGTGATCACGGTCGATATTGAATTAGATAAAACCGCCTTTGATGTAGTTGATGATGCCGGAAGAAGGTTTATCGATTCAAATTCCTTTACTCTTTTCGCTGGTGTGCATCAACCCGATGAATTAAGTCAGCGTTTGTCTGGTACTGAGTGTGTTAGTGTTGAGATTTTATTATAGAAAATATTTAAAGTGCCTTTTTAAAACGACCACCGAGAACTGGAGTGAAATCCAAAATCGGAGGTCGTTTTTTTAATTTTTTAATTTGGAGAGTGGTAAACGGTCATTCATTTCTTAAAAAATAAGTGGTTTAGTCGTAGCGAAAGCTGCATTGTTTAAGGCATAATTACCAATTCAAACGGATCAGACTACGTCAGTAATTTGATACAAATCAGGTAACCTGTTACTATTGAAAAAAAATCACTTGTTTTCTGATGAAACGCATGCTAAAATATCGGCGAAAGATAGTGTTTTCAGAAATTTGACGGAGGTGAAGTAGGTATGTTGAAAATATTTAAAAATGAGCAGTTAGTAGCTAATGCCATCTGTAAAGAAATGTTAATAGCTCTAGAATCTGAAAATCCCGTTTTTTGCCTAGCTGCTGGAACAACGCCAGCCAAAGGATATGAATTATTCGCGCAACAAGTAGATGGGCATCCAGATTTAAATAGGTTGAAGATTGTAAGCTTAGATGAATGGGTTGGAATCGACCAGTCAAACGAGGGTAGTTGTTATCAAATGTTAGCAATGGACTTGTTTGAAAAAATTAACCTATCATCAGAACAAATCATCTTTTATAACGGACTGGCTCCAGAAATAGATGCAGAATGTGCACGGATTGACGAGTTTATTCAGAAAAATCCTATTACATTTAGCTTGATGGGAGTGGGGATGAATGGACATATTGGGCTAAATGAACCTGGTTTTCCGATATTAGATCATGGTAGTGTGGTTGAGCTGTCAGATACAACCAAAACGGTAGCACAAAAATATTTTAATGAATTAACCTTGTTAGGACAAGGGCTCACCCTTGGATTAAAACAAATTACTAATAGTCAGCGTGTGATTGTCGTTATAACAGGCGAACACAAAGCGCCCATTGTGAAAAAAATCTTCATGAGTGCTGATGAGGAAATACCTGCTAAACATCTTCTTGGGTATGACCATATTGATTTCTATCTAGATGAAGCAGCGGCGATATATTTAGATGAGGGGGTGAGTTAGTATGAGCCATTATTTGATTGGTGTTGATGTAGGAGGCACTTGGGTGCGCGTTGCCCTTGTTGATGAAGCGTTAAATGTCATCAAGAAAACAGCAACCAGAACTTCCGAGTTTTCAACGATTGAAGAATATTTATATGGATTAAAAAAAATGGTTGAAGAAGTAGACGCACAACGACTAGCAACTCAAATTGGGATGGTTGTTCCAACACCATGGAAAGATAACATGACTCATTTTCAAGATGCAACCAATGTTTCTTTTTTAGAGGGAATTGCAACCAAGGAGATTAAGGATTACTTTCCAAATCGAGAGATTTTCTTTGAGAATGATGTAAACGTTGTGGCGCTACTTGAATCACAAATAGAATCAAGAAAAGCCTATGAAAGTATTATGTATATCACAGTAAGCACTGGCATCGGGAGTGGCATTATCATTAATGGCACCATCTGGCAAGGTGCAAAAGGTTACGCGGGTGAGGTTGGAAATATGATTGTTTCAGAGCGTGAAAAAGATTTAGTATTCGTCTTAGAAGATATTTGTAGCGGGCTAGCACTAGATGTGGCTGCAAAGACATACTACGGTGAGGGAGCAAATTCTGAAAGGTTATTTGCGGCTTATCATCAAGGTGATGAATGTGCACTTGCAACCATTGACTCATGGTTTGAAACTTTTTCAGACACACTTGCCAGTCTAATGCATGTGATTAATCCAGATATTTTTGTTCTTGGTGGTGCAGTAATTTATCATAACCAGTGGTTAATTGATGAACTAATCAACAGGACACGCCCTAAATTATTTGAAAACTTACGAGAACATTTGAAAATAGAACTGTCTCATTATGGTTCTAACTCGGGTGTCCTCGGAGGCGCACAACTGTGCTTGATGCAAAAAATTAAAGTTGAAAGAGGTTGAAGAAAAATGAGAAAAATGAAAGTATCGTTAATTGGAGCAGGAAGTATTTCATTCGCACTAGGCGCCTTACAGGATATGGTGTTGTCTGAAAGATTGCGTAAGGAAGTAGCGTTGGAAATTTCGTTGATGGATATTGTTGAGGCCAATGTTGAACGTACTTATAAATATGCTAAGGATATGTTTGAGCATTTTGAGCATCCGGCTAAAATTTGGCGTACAATCAACCTCGAAGAATCTTTGATGGGTGCTGATTTTGTAATTGTGGCCATTGAAGTTGAACGTTATCATTATTGGTCACAAGATTTCCACATTCCACGCAACTACGGAAGTACGCAAGTATATGGTGAAAATGGTGGGCCAGGATCAATGTTTCACACGTTAAGAAACTTAGGTCCAATGTTAGAAATTGCTCACACAATGGAGCGTGTTTGCCCTGATGCTTGGTTTTTAAATTATACCAACCCTGAAGCGAAGCTAATTGAGGCTCTTTCTAAATGGACAAAAATTAAATCGGTTGGCTTATGTCATGGACTTGACATGGGGATTGAGCAGGTAGCGGAAATCTTAGAGATGGATGCCAAAGATATTAAAGTAGAAGGTGGTGGATTAAACCACTTCGGATTCTTTACAAAAATAACGCATAGAGAAACAGGTGAGGATCTCTATCCATTATTTTCTAAGAGGGAGAAAGAGGCAAACAGATTGGCGCATTTTGATCACTTCTACTTATCAAGAACGATGTATCAATTATATGGCTACTACCCATATCCGGGGACAAACCATTGTGGTGAATACATTTCTTGGGCAAATGAATTCTATGCAGGGCTAGCCTTACAATTTAGATTTAACCCTTTAACAGAACGCCCATGGGATAAGGGTGGACGTACACCTGATTTTGTCTACAGTGCTGGCGGCTATAGTGTTGATCAGGATTTATTCCCAGAGAATAAAAAGGACGGGATGTGGGAAGATCAAGTTGCACACTGGGATGAGGAAGCGTATACGTTTAAAGCGGATGAGGTTCATGTAAGTGGCGAGTATGCTGTGCCGATTATCGAAGCGATCTTCTTTGATGATGAAATCTATTTAAACTCTGTGAATTTGCCAAACAATGGTGCAATCAAAGGTTTGCCAGATGATATGGTTGTTGAGACCCAAGCAGTTGTTGATGGGGATGGGATTAGATTAATTCCAATGGAAATGCCGTTACCTACTGCGGTTGTAGGGATGATTCACATTCAAGGGATGATTCATAGATTGGTGCTTGAAGCTTATGAAGAAGGGTCGAAAACGAAGTTAATGCAAGCCATTCTTCTAGACCCAACTGCGCCGACTTATTATCAAACAGCAGCAATGATTGATGAGATGTGTGAGAAGCAAAAAGAATTATTACCACTGTTGGAGTGGAAATAGTGAATGTAGTTCCCATTGTGAACGCAGTTCCCATTGTGAACGCAGTTCCCATTGTGAACGCAGTTCCCATTGTAAATTACTGCCCGCGAATGGGTGAAAGTATAAAAGCGAAAGGAGAATGCATGATGAAAAAATTATCATTATTGGCAATTTTAAGTGTAGGTTTACTTTTTGTATTAGCAGCATGTGGAGATAATGGAGGTTCTGGTGGCGGAGCGGGTGTAGAAGCGACAGATTTGTCAGGAGAAATTTATGTGTTTACTTGGGAAGGAACAGGTGAGCTGTTTCGTGACCTTGGGAACATGACATTGAGTATGGATGATTTAGTGGCGCGTGAAGATGCGGGAATGTATTCAACAGCTCGCGCATTTAATGAGATTCATCCTGATGTAACAATTAATTACTTTGGTGTTATTGGCGGACCTGATGAGTGGGCACAACAAATTGAGAACTTCCGAACTGAACATGGAAGATGGCCAGATTTAATTTTAACGAATAATGTGGCGGACTTACTTGAAAGAGGTCTTGCTGCCGATGTTTCAAGGTTTGATGATTCGGCAAGTTTCCAAAGATTTAATCCAACCTTGTTGGCATTGTCTAATTTCTACGGATTCCAAGCATCTATCCCACAATATGCTTTACCGCATGGTGTTTGGGTTAACCGTTCATTAGCAGAGCAGAATAACTTAGATGTTCCACCTGTTAATTGGACGATTGACCAGTATACAAGCTTCATCAGCCAAGCTGATAGAGAGAGCTTCTTTGGCGTGATGGACACACCATTTAACTTTCTTGGAACAGGTGCATCAACCATCCGTCCTCAACTTGCAAACCATGATGGTACGGGTGATTTTGTTGATTTAAATTCTGATGAGGTACGCGACTTATTAAGTTATATTCCAAGATGGGCAAATTATGCTGTTTGGCCGAATTGGGATTTAGGGCATATTGAAGAAGAATTTATGGTTGAGCATGGTTGGTGGCCTTATGGTTTCTTTAGATTAAATCGCTTACTGACACACCACGAAGATCCATGGTTCTTATCATCTGCTTCAAATCCGGATCCAGAATTCTGGGGGCGCGTGTTAGCAGATGACTGGGATATATTTCCACGACCATCAACTAATTATGTTGGTAACACGGTTGGAATTGTTGTTAACTCTTGGGTTGTATTCGATCATCTACAAACAGATATGGATGAGACAGAGGCATTAGAACAAATGCGCCTAGCTTATGAATTTGCTGCCTTTTATTCAGGTGACACTCGAGCATGGGAAGCTCGTGCTAATCAAGAATGGTTGAATGCAGGCTCTGTAGCTGTTGCTTTAGATGATTCATTCTCAATGGTAACAGGTGATGCTTTTGATGAGCAAATGGCACTGTGGTATCAAGCACCTGCTAGACAAGTTTTCGCAGATGAAAATTCATTCCCAGGTTTACATTTTATCAAGGAACTATGGGAGGGTGGACATATTTATGATGTGTCATCTCAAACAAGACCTTGGCATGTTAACGAAGAGGGATCACCACGTTCCGTTATGTATGAATGGGATAATATGTGGAATCCAGAAATCGTTGGTGCTGCCCGAACAGATGCCAACTGGTTAGACATGATGCTTTCAAGATTGCCAGAGTGGAATGAATTGACCAACAACCGATTCCGAGAGGCAGATCAGGCGATTAGAGAATCACTGATGAGGTTCCATGGTTTCACAGAAGCAGATTTTGAGTAAAATTAACAACAATGGGTGAGCCACTTCATTTTTCAATGGGGTGGCTTCATCTTAAATATAGGCAGGAGTGAGCTATTTATGAAAAAGTTGAAAATAACCTTAGTCGGGGCGGGAAGTATTTCATTTGCCCTAGAAACCTTACACGACATCGCCCTATCAGAACGGTTGAAAGATGAAACAGAACTGGAATTGGTTTTGATGGATATTGTGGAAGATAATATGAAGCGGACTTATAATTATGCCAAAGAATTATTTGAGGCTTTTAACTACCCCGTTAATCTTTGGATGACCACCAAGCTACATGAGGCTGTTGAGGCGGCTGATTTTGTTATTACGGCCATTGAAGTTGAAAGATTCTTCTACTGGTCACAAGATTTTCATATTCCACGACGCTATGGAAGTAAGCAAATCTTTGCCGAAAACGGCGGACCAGGGAGTATGTTCCATACTTTGAGAAACTTACCGCCACTACTTGAAATTGCAAAAAAGATGGAAGAAGTCTGCCCAGATGCTTGGATTATTAATTACACCAACCCTGAAGCAAAATTGGTGGAAGCGTTGACTAAATTGACAACGATTAAAGTGGTGGGGTTATGTCACGGGCTTCATATGGGGATGGAACAGTTGGCTGACATTTTAGAAATGGATGTTGAGGAATTAGATGTTGAGGGTGGTGGCTTGAATCATTTCGGTTTCTTCACCAAAATCTGGAATCGAGAAACTGGAGAAGACTTATACCCAACATTTGCCGAAAAGGAGCGCAAAGCCAATCGCTTAGCCCATTTTGATGAGTACTATATGTCACGCATGATGTATCGTCTATACGGCTATTACCCATATCCGGGGTCGAGTCACTGTGGTGAATATATATCCTATGCCGATGATTTTTACCTAGGTTCAAAAATTCGCTATGCCTATGACCCACTTATTGATCGACCATGGCAAGAAGGCGAGCCTGTTCTTGAATGGGGGCGTAGTTTTGACCAAGGGCTCTTTGATGAAGCTCAGTCTTATGATGAATGGATTATTGAGGAAGCCACATTCAGTATGGATAAGGTCGAGAAAAGCTGGGAATATGCCATTCCAATTATCGAAGCTATCATGTTTGATGACCCTTTAGAAATCCCTGCTGTTAATTTGATGAACAACGGTGCCATCGCAGGATTGCCTGATGACATGGTTGTTGAGACACAAGCGATAGCAGATGGGAATGGGATTAGGTTTAAACCAATGACCATCCCGCTACCGACGGCTGTGATTGGGATTATTCATATTCAAGGGATGATTCATCGATTATTGATTGAAGCTTTTTTAGAGGAGTCAAAAACGAAATTATTACAAGCAGTTTTACTCGATCCAAATGCGCCGACCTATTACCAAGCGGCTGCAATGATTGATGAATTATGTGAGAAGCAAAAAGAAATTTTACCACCTTTGGCGTGGAAATGAGAATTAAAAGGTATCACAATCACCACAAATCCCACTGGGCATTTGTGAAAAGTCGTTATTTTCTCCAAACTGTCCGGGATTTCAAGCTTTCGTCGATTTGCGGACAGTTTCACAATCACCACAAATCCCACAAGAAAAAGGAGGGAGAATATGAAGAAAATTTTGCTCTGGCTACTGGCTTGTTCGCTAGTCGTCGTATTAATTGTTACTTTCAGAGGTTCAGCCAGTGAATACCACGTCATCACACAAGATGTTGCGCGGGCTTTTGACTTGCTCAATGATTCTTTAACAAGACCACGCTATACTTACTTTGACTTTTTGAACGAGAACCATTCGCCAGGCATTGGCACGCATCAAGGAGAATTAGCAGATGCCATTCTGACAGAACTTCATCAGGGCGTAAACTTTGCTGTTTTAGAACGAGACGAATCTGTGACATTTAATATCAATGTGCAGGCAGGTGGGCTTTATGAACTAGTATTGGATTATCGCATACCAGGAAATACTTTGCGTAATCTAACCATAGAAGTGCGTATTAATGATGATATTCAATTTGACGAGGCGACCACCATCGATGTGCCTTTGAGATGGCGAGACCTCTCAAAAGATTTTACCACTGATAGATGGGGCGATGAGTCTTTGCCTTTGCAGGAGAGAATTGACGAGTGGGGAAGATTAGAGCTATACAACAACTTGTATTATACAGTCGATCCGCTATTATTTAATTTACAATCAGGCACTAATGTCATCACCATCACAAATATGACAGCTGAAACGCTGATACTCGGCAACCTCTATGCAACACAGCCAAGGGTTCATCTTACGTACCAAGAATATTTAGCAAATCACCCAAGCGGACAAAATGCACCGTCAACATTGATATCGATTAATGCGACTTGCTACATCGAGAAAAACTCATCATTCATCAGATTGGGAAGTATGAACAACCCAATTCTAGAACCATTTGATCCAATTTATAGCAGATTAAATATCCTCGATGGAGTTGCGTGGCAGCGCCCTGGGCAGAGTGTCACGTTTGAATTTGTTGTGGCGATGACTGGTTGGTACGAAATTGCTTTTCATTACATGAATGAAAAAAGTGATTTTAGTAGTTTTAGAAGCATTGCGATTAATGGTGAAATTCCATTTGCTGAACTTGCTAATTACGAATTTCCGCCTACACAGATAGGAAGATGGGAACACGAGATATTAGGGACTGAAGATGAAAATTTCCGCTTTTTTCTTGAAGCAGGAACTCACACAATCACCCTACGGGCAGAATATGAGGCATTAAGTTCTCACATCCGAAATTTACAACTTGTAAGTGATCATATCAACCAATTCGCCTTAGATATTATGCGCATTACTGGAAATGATGTTGATCAAAATCGCACGTGGAACCTAACCCGATTACTCCCAGCGACCTCATCCTATCTAGAAGCCTATCGAACCTTGCTACAATCGACTGTCAATGAGCTATCTATCTACGCACCGAACAGCGTTGACTCAGCCATGCTTTCATTCTTAAATCGCGCCATTATTCAACTAGAGGAAATGAGCGAAAAACCGAATGAATTACCTTTGCACCTAGACCGTCTTTCTCAAGGCTCGGGCTCTGTTGCACAAATGGTTGGTGATACGATTTCTAACTTAACAGGGCAACCCCTATATTTAAGTGGCATCCATATTTTCAACGATCATGACTTACCAGCAGCAAATGCAACATTTTTAAATCGAACAGGTAGCCGACTACGCTCTTTCACCTCAACCTTTACTTCTGAGCGCTTTAGGGTAACAGAGGATCCAGATGCCATAAACATCTGGGTAAATCGTCCGATTACACACATCCACACCATGCAACGCCTTGCAGATGCCTATTTCACACAAGAAACTGGTATCAGGGTTAATATTTTAGCGATGCCTGATGTCAATCGTCTTATTTTAGCCAATGCGGCAGACACCTCGCCAGATATTGCATTAGGATTAGGGAGTGCAATGCCATTCGACTTGGCTATCCGTGGTGCTTTATACGATCTCACCCAATTTCCTGATTTCTGGGAAGTTGCGAGTCGTTTTCCGTCAGGTTCGTTTATCCCTTTCATCTTCGACGATGGCATTTATGCGCTTCCTGAAACACTAGAATTCCAAACTCTTATCTACAGAAGAGATATTATGGATGGTCTGGAGCTTGAAATTCCTGATACATGGGATGATGTGATTGACATGCTTCCAATCTTGCAACGCTATGGTATGAACTTTTTCCATCCAATGGCGGGTGGCGGTAGTTTAAAGTGGTTCTTCCAAACTGCACCTTTCATTTATCAGCAAGGGGGTATTTTGTATCAACCTGATGGCATGGGTGTTGCGATTAATTCAGCGGAGGCAGTGCAGGGGATTCATCAACTAAACAATTTGTTTAGAACTTTTGCACTTCCTGCCCAAGTCGCAAGTTTTTATAACTCTTTTAGAGAGGGAACCTTGCCAATTGGTATTGTCATGTTTAGTGAATACTTGCAAATTCAAAACGCAGCGCCTGAGCTAGTTGGGAAATGGGACATTGCTCCAATTCCAGGAACAATTAATGCTGATGGCGAGATGAACCGTTGGTTTGTTGCCAATGGTGTGTCAGGCGTTATTTTCCAAGATAGCACGCGTGTTGACGAAAGTTGGGAATTTATGAAATGGTGGTTGTCCGAAGAAGTTCAAACACTGTATTCATTAGATTTACAATCCACTTTTGGACCTGAATTTCTTTGGTTGCCTGCAAATTTAGCCGCTGTGAACAATAGCACTTTGGATCGCCATCATTTAGATGTGATTTTAGCATCAGCAGAGTGGATACGGGATGTTCCTAGAATTCCTGGTCATTATATGCTAGAGCGAGGTTTATCAAATATTTGGAATCAAGCTGTCTTCGATGGCGTCTCGACAAGGGTTGCCATTGACCGCGAAGTTATTGCCATTGACCGTGAAATTCGCAGAAAGATGACTGAATTTGGCTTTATTGATGATGCAGGGCGAGTGATTAGACCTTACTATGTGAGGGAAATCGACTGGATTATTCAGCAAATAAATCAAAATGGAGGAGGTGGGCAAACCGATGACTGATGGTATAAAACTGCGTCATAAACAGATTTTTGCAAAGACTGAAAAGTTTAAAACAGGCTCGTTTTCTGATAAATTATCTGTCTTCTTCTTACTCCTCCCGTATGCTTTTCTCTTCTCGATGTTCATTGCCATCCCTGTTGCCATCGCCATTGGCTTATCACTTACGCACTTTGATGTGATTCAAACGCCTAATTTTGTTGGGGTGGCGAATTATATCACCATCTTGACCAATGATAACATCTTTATTAGATATGTTCTCCCAAATACTTTTATTTTCGCTCTGATCGTAGGACCTGGGGGTTATGCACTTTCTTTTTTCTTCGCTTGGATGCTTTCGCAAATTCAAGCAGGGCCGAGGACAGTTCTTGCCCTTTGTCTATACACACCATCGATGGCAGGTGGTGTCTTCATCAGCATTATTTGGCAAACATTGTTCTCAGGAGATGAAGCGGGATATATTAATGCCATGTTACTTAATTGGGGCTTTATTGATGCACCTATCCAATTTCTTCAGTCGCCAGACTATCTTATGTCCATTATGATTATTGTTTCTTTGTGGAGCGCAATGGGAATCGGCTTTCTTGCCATGCTTGCAGGTATTTTGAATATCAATCAAGAGCTTTATGAAGCAGGTTATATCGATGGCATTTCTAACAGATTTCAAGAAGTTGTTTATATTACCATTCCATCGATGAAACCTCAGATGTTATTTGGCGCTGTAATGGCGATTGTAGGGGCATTCCAAAATGGTGCTATCGGTGTGGCATTATCCGGCGCTAACCCCACGCCCCAATATGCGGGACAGTTAATTATTAATCATATTGAAGATTATGGCTTCATTCGTTATGAGATGGGTTATGCGGCGGCGTTATCGGTGGTGTTGCTGATTATCATCATGGTATTTTCTAAAGTAGCATACACCTTATTTGGTGAAAAAGATTAAAGGAGGAAATGGATATGGCTTTACAAGGCATTCAAATCAACCCTAAAAGATTCCACCGATCGCAAATTAAATTTTATGTAATTTTGACTCCGATTTCATTGTTGATGTTACTTCCTATCATTTATATCGTCAACCACGCATTCAAGCCCTTAGATGAACTGTTCTTGTTTCCTCCAAGGTTTTTTGTGGAAAATCCAACTTTAAGGAATTTCCAACTTTTGTTCAGAACGGCATCAGAAACAGGTGTGCCAATGGCAAGATATTTATTCAATTCAGTCGTGGTGACCATCATTACCATGTTTGCGACTGTTTATATTACGGCCACTAGTGCTTATGCGCTGTCAAAGAAACGGTTTAAGAGCAAAGGCGTGTTATTATTTATTAATCAGACGGCTTTGATGTTCGTACCAATTGCAGTGATGATTCCTAGGTATTTGGTGATTGTTAATGTTGGTTTGTATAATAACATTTTAGCGCATATTGTGCCGATGCTTGCCATGCCTGTTGGTTTATTCTTGGTTAAACAATTTGTGGATCAAATTCCTGACGCATTAATTGAGGCGGCAGTTTTAGATGGTGCGACTGATCGAAAAATCATTGCAAAAATTATCGTACCACTTATCAAACCAGCCTTGGCAACAGTTTGTTTGTTAACCTTCCAAGCTGTTTGGAATGCAACTGAGTCTTCAAATTTATTTGTCGCTGATGAAACTCTGCGCACCTTTGCCTTTTATATGGGTGCTCTCTCAGCGCAAGCATCTGGAAATGTGGCGGCTGGGGCAGGGATGTCTGCAGCAGCGTCGCTCATTATGTTTTTACCGAATTTCTTTATGTTTATCTTCATGCAATCACGCGTGATGAATACTATGAGCCATTCAGGGATTAAATAGGAGGGTGATGCTTAATGAAACGTAAAATTTATTTGTTATTACCCATCCTGTTGATTGCTCTTTTGGGCTTGGGCTTGCGTACGTTCGCATCGCCAGCAACATCTTACACCTACACGCGTAATAATCGGGGCCAATTGGTAAGAACGCAAGATGCGTATTTGCCTCAGTTGACCATTACTTGGCTTGGATTATCTGAAGCTACGGATATTTTCATCGACAATGATGATTTGATTTATATCGCTGATGCTGGGAATAGTCGCATTGTGATTTATAGCATCGCTGAGAATGCGGTTGTGGCTGAAATTCGTCATGAACGTCTTCGAAATCCCCAAGGACTTTTTGTTAGAGATGGTTTGATTTATGTTGCTGACCTCTCGGCGGAAGCTGTTTTAGTTTTTGATTCTAATGGAGTGTTGCAGGAATATTTCGGCCGACCTGATGCCATTGCCTTTGGGAATACCCACTTTAGACCGATGAAAATCGCGGTTGACAGGACTGGGAATATGTTTATTGTTGGGGAGGGGGTTTACCATGGGATTATTCAGTTGTCTGCCTCAGGTGAATTCCTTGGGTATTTTGCGTCAAACCGTGTTCAGTTATCTTTCGCACAAATCATGCAAGACATCTTCTTTACTGAGGCTCAGATGGCAAATGTCTTATCACGCTTACCTGTCACATTTTCAAATGTATTTATCGATTCTGAAGGAATTGTTTATTCAACAACTGCCTCCAATCGGCGTGATGCCCTGCAAAAGCACAATACAGCAGGTGTTAATATGTTGAATGAAAATAGCTTCTTCTTACCTGATATGGTAGATGTCCACGTTGATGAATCGGGAATTATTTATGTTGCAGCACTTCAAGGCGTGATAGATATCTTTACTAGCGATGGCGAATTTATTTTCTCCTTTGGGGCTTCCAATCGCAGTGCTGATATTTCAGGATTGTTCTCATCTCTAGTTTCCATTTCCACGGATTCAGCTGGTAATATATGGACATTAGATGGTGAAAAAAACTTTCTCCAATCTTTTACACCAACCCCTTTTTCTAGGAATACCTATGCAGCACTAGCAGCTTACGAAGAGGGGCTGTATGAAGAGGCTATTTTGATCTGGAATGAGGTATTAAGGGAAAATCAGATGTCTGTCTTGGCGCATGCAGCGATGGCGAGAAATTATTTCGCTAGTCAGCAGTTTGAACAAGCGCGTCACCATGCTAGAATTGCTGGTCACCGTTTCTATTACTCGCAAGCTTTCTGGGAAGTTAGAAATGACTTGATTCAGTCACATCTTTATGCTGTTTTAGTAGGGGGTGTGGTGCTTTATGGAATTTATTTCCCATTCAAAATGGTTGACAAAAAAACAGATAAATTTAAAGGATTGAAAGAGAAGTTGGGAAGTATCAAAGCCCATGCATTTGTTCGACAAGTGCTATTTGTCAAGGAATTTTTCAAAAAGCCATTGGATTCATTTTATTACCTAAAGCGGGGTGAACGTGGTTCTGTTTGGGGTGCCATTGTGATTTTGTTGCTCACCTTTGGCGCTTATTTGTACAACCTGATTGGCAAAGGGTTTATTTTTCAATTCCTCAATGTTGAATATGTGGACTTTACAGCGGTGATTATCGGTTTTTTCTCTATTATTCTTTTATTTGTCCTCTGCAACTATCTGGTTACTTCCATCACAGATGGTGAGGGTGGTTTATTGCAGATTTTTAAAATGGTTTGCTACGCTTTACTACCATTACTTATCGGTTTGACTATCGCCACGCTACTAACGCATGTGGTGACCCATAATGAACGATTCTTCGTAGATTTGATTACAAGCTTGGCTTATCTTTGGACAGCTTTAAATCTATTGCTAGGTGTCATCCAGACGCATGAATATACCATTCGAGTGGCGATCAAAAGTATTTTTATCTCTCTTGCTTTGATGGTCATCATTGCTGTGGCATTAATTATTGTCATGTTAATGTCGGGACAGGTTTTCGATTTCTTTGAAGGCATAACAAGGGAGGTTTGGCGAAATGTTTCTGCTTAAGGTTTTGTTAGTTATTGTTTTGTTTTTAGGGGTTATTTCTACACCATACATGGCTTTGGCAAGGTATGTACCGACCAGCCGAGACACCCAATTTATTCACACGCCGATGGAAATCCATGAATTCGATTTTACTGATTATGAATTCATTCATGAAGCAGGAGATTTGCGCTTTTACTTCCGCTCTGACCGTGATATTATCGCTGTTTTTGACTTGCGGAATGGTTATACTTGGACAACTGGATTAGATGTTGCGCTTGATGAAGAGGTTGATTTGATTTGTAATGATCTTGACCCGCAGGAAAGGGCGGCATCTTGTCCACCAAAGGAAAATCGACTGAATGCGACATTCACAAATATGGCAAATTCACTCATTACCATTGAATTTTTTGACGCATCACATAGCATTCAGCGCCTTTCAAGTGCAACTCAAGGTGTGCATTCTGAATTGAGACCTCTTGGTGGCAATGGTGAATTTATGTTTGACGTTAGTTTTTCACGCCCAAATATCCAGATTAGTGTGCATATCATATTAGATGAAAATGGCATCCATTATACCATCGAAAATGAACATATCTCTGGTGATGACCAACATGAACTTGCCGCCATCTTAATCACACCATTTCTGGGGGCAAGTGGAGGAGAGGAACGCTTATTTAATCCTGAAACGAATACCCACGATATTTTACAAAGGAAGGAGCGAATTCCTGGTTATTTCTTTGTACCTGACGGACCAGGTGCTTTAATTAGATTTAGGGAAAATAATACATCTTTATTGCCTTATGTTGGGGTCGTTTATGGAGAAAATTATTCAGAGGCAGAGTTTTTTGAGCGAAGCGAAACGTCGTTTGTTCCGCTCCAAAACCCGCTTATCCCAGTTTTCGGGGCAGCACATGGTTACAATCAAAATGCTTTTGTCGCCTTTGCAACGCAGGGTGATGAGCATATGGAAATCATTGTTAGCCCTGAGGAAAATATGACAGCTTATACTTGGGGTTATCCAAGGTTTGTTATGAATACTCTCTATTATCAAATTTTTAACCGTCGAGGTCAAGGTTATTTTACCTTATTGCCAGAGCGTCACCAATACGACATTCAGATTAGCTATCATTTTTTACAAGGAGATGGGACAGAAGCTCATGCGGCGAACTATTTCGGGATGGCAAAAGCTTATCAAGAAGTGTTATTGGCGCAGGGGCATCTTACAAGAAAGACGAACATAGCTAAACAGATGCCGGTGCGCATCGATTTTCTGATGTCAGATATGCGCAACACGGTTTTAGGTAGACAACATGTCGTGATGACAACTCCTAGCGATATTAGCGGTATGTTAACTGAATTGACAGAGGCAGGTATCACCAATATTAATGGTGGGTTACTAGGATTTGGACAGGGTGGCTTAACATTTGCTCACCCTGGAAGGATGAATTTCCGCCGAGCTATTGGAAATAGGAGAGCCTTTGCCGACTTAATAGATACGGCAGCACTTTTGAATGTTGACCTGTCTTTTTCTCAAGATTACGTGATGTTCTCACCAAATGGAACAACTGAGCGCAACCATGCGGCTCGTCATGCCAATGGTTGGTATATGAGATATCATTTGCTATCAATGGGCTTACCTGAGCGAACATTTACCTTTGCTAGACCAGAAACCAGTATGGAGTGGTTAACGAGTCAGCTTGAAGCACAACGATCCTTAGGCATTACTTCCATTACCATCGATGGGATTTCTAATACATTACTTAGCGATTTTTCGCGCAACCCGATGACACGAACAGAAGCGAAATATTTCATTATGGCAAGGATGGCTGAAATTGATGAAGAGGTAATGATTAATGCAGTTGCCCCTAATCTTTACTTCCTAGGGCAGGTCGATAGATTTTTGCAAACACCAGTCTTTTCTTCCCAACATCTCATTCAAACGGATACTGTTCCTTTTTTACAAATCCTACTATTTGGGATGATGGAATTGTATGCACCTTATGCGAATTTTTCATTCAAAGATCAGGCAGATGTCTTGAGAATGATTGATTACAATGTCATGCCTAGCTTTATTTTGACGGATTTGCCTTCTCACTATTTGTCAGGTACCAATTCAGCGAATTTCTATTCCACCGAATTCGAGTCGTATCTAGATATTATCATTAACATTTATGGCATGGTTAACGAAGCATTAAGAGAAGTGAATCAGAGCGTATGGATTAATCGAGAAGTGGTGGCTGATGGGGTGGTCGTTAATACTTATAGCAATGGCGTTCGGATTGTGATTAATTATACCGATAGCGCGGTTGTCGTTGACGGAACAAGGGTTGAGGCTCTATCATATCAGGTCGTGAGGTGAAAGAAATGAATGTGAAAAAGTTATTTAAAAAAAGTAGCGTTGAGGCCAGAAGACAAAATAAGCTTGGATATGCCTTTTTATCCATTTGGTTAGTAGGCTTCCTCATTTTCACCGCTTACCCTTTGTTCTACACTATTTTCTTAAGTTTCAACACCGTCACTTTAACCGTCCGTGGTTGGGAAATTAGTTTTACAGGTATTGAGAATTACGTTATTGCCTTACTCCGAAATCAACATTTCACGGCAGCCATTATAGCTTATCTCATGACGGCTGTTCTTTACGTGCCTGTGATTGTTGTTGTCTCATTTATTTTGGCGCTTTTTCTCAACCAAAAAATTAAAGGGCGCGCCTTATTTAGAACCATTTATTTCTTGCCAGTTATCGTTTTATCGGGGAGTGTGATGCTTCAATTGATGGATGTAGGTGGTACGCATTTGTCTGGAGTGGAGAATCTCTTCATCTATAGCATGATCGCCAACTTCAGCCCTGAATTTGCCTTGGTGATAGAAAGGTTGTTTAGTAATTTCTCCATTATTTTATGGTTTACTGGTATTCCAATCGTGCTTTATATTAATGGGCTGCAGAAAATTAACCGTCAACTCTTTGAAGCAGCCCAGATTGATGGAGCGACTGCATGGCAAATTTTGTGGAAAATCACTTTACCGATTGTGAAGCCTGTAGGACTCATCGTGACGATTTTCACCATTGTCCATATTGGAACATTTCCGATTAACCCTGTTTCGAATATGGTTCAGGAGTCGATTCATGACACCATTGGTGGTTTGGGACTTGCTAGCACATTTGCTTGGATTTATAGTGTGTTAATTATTATAATGATTGGGATTGCGTACTTGATCTTTAAGGAAAAGCGCGAAAAAAGCAAGGAGCAATTGCAGAAACGTCAAGCGCAACAATTGGCAAAACTGCAACGTTATCAGAAAAAAGAAGCGAGAAGGCATATGGTAGATAAAAAGCAGGAGGGTCGATTATGGCTGTTAAAAAAGAAAAGTCAATGACGAATAAACGCACTTTGAAAAATAGATTGCTTGGCTTCAATCTGACTGATGGCTGGATTTTTAAGATTTGTGTTTATGTTCTCCTGATCTCGATGGGCTATGTGTTTTTATATCCACTACTTAGGATGATTTCCATGTCGCTGATGTCGCAACAAGATATTATTGATCCAGAGGTTTCGTGGATACCTACGGCTCTGGCTTTTGAGAATATCAGGATTGCAATCAATGTCCTAGATGTACCAAGAACCCTGATTAATTCATTCTGGTTCTCGGCATTACTTGCAATTTTGCAAACAACAGTTTCGGCGATGACGGGTTATGCTTTTGCGATTTATAATTTTAAGTTCAAGAAATTTTGGTTTGCCATGGTTTTGATGACCTTTATTATTCCGATACCTGTTTTGATTATTCCGAGGATTATGATGTTTACTACTTGGCAGGAGTTAACAGGGATAAGTTTGATTGGATCAATTATTCCGCAAGTTGGGTTAAGCTTTCTAGGACAAGGGGTCTATTCGGCGATTTTAATTTTAATCTGTTACAATTTCTTTAGGTTAATCCCGAGCGTTTTAGAAGAGGCAGCCCGAATTGATGGGGCTGGTGCATGGAAAGTGTTTTGGAATATTTATATTAAAATGTCAGCAACCATCCTTTTGACGGTCTTCCTATTTGCTTTTGTTTGGAATTGGAACGAGACTTTCATTACTGATCGGTTTGTTCGTGGAAGTGTCGCCTTACTCCCGCAACGTTTAGGCGGGTTTAATGATGTATTTGGAACACTTTCCGTTGCCAATAATGAAATGACAGGCGGGAATAGATTGACAGAAGCACTTCAGATGTCTGGAACTTTTATTTCAATCTTACCGCTACTAATTATCTACGCCTTTGTCCAACGTCATTTTATCGAGGGGATTGAAAACAGTGGGATTACTGGGGAATAAAGAGAAGATTAAATCGCAAGTTTCATGATGAATTTGCGATTTTTATGAGTGTTCCATACACATATTAGTCACGATCTTGTTAACCTGTTACACATGAGGCGAAATGACTTGAAAAGACTCTCAAACAGATTATAATAGAGAGAAGTTCAGAATTAGCTTACCATATTTGTGGTAGTAGCTATAAAATAAATCTTTTGACTGGTAAAAAAATGTGATTGCTAGTCAATGCTTTAAAAATTTAAAAGCAGGTGGTTATATGAAACGACAACAACTAGAGGAACTATTTAACGAAATGACACTTCTGGAAAAAATTGCTCAAATGACGCAAATCACAGGAGAAGCTTATGTCGGCCTAGTTGATGAGGAAATGGTAGAGACAGGACCTGCTTATTCTGGAGATGCTTTAAATCCTCATGCGCTTTATGCGATGGGAAGCGTGATTGGTGCTTCAAGTAGCAAAGCGACTAATCTAATTCAAAAAACTTATTTGGAGAAATCCCGCTTGAAGATTCCGCTCTTATTTATGCATGATGCCATTCATGGCTATCGGACCATCTATCCAATTCCTTTAGGACTTTCGTGTAGTTGGGATGAAAAGATATTATATCAAGTGGCCAATTACACCGCACAGGAATTACGTGCGGCTGGCATTCATGTCAATTTTTCGCCAATGACTGATCTAGTGAGAGATACTAGATGGGGACGCGTGATGGAAGCATTTGGTGAAGATCATTTACTTGCGGGCGCTTTAGGAAAAGCGATGATTAAAGGTTATCAAAAAGAAGAAAATGGCGCTATTGGTGAAAATGGGGTTGCGGCAACCTTAAAACATTTTGCAGCGTATGGTGCCCCTATTGCAGGAAAAGACTACAACACGGTCGACATGTCGTGGCGCGAATTTTTTGATTATTACGGAAAACCGTATGAAATTGCCCTTAAAGCAAAGCCAAAATTTGTCATGACCTCTTTTAATACTTTAGATGGAACACCAGTAACAGGCAGCACTGTCGTGATGAAAGACATCCTGAGGGATAAATATGGCTTTAAAGGTCTAACTATTTCCGACTGGGGAGCTGTATCAGAATTACAAAATCATCGCGTTGCTTTCGATGGTAAAGAAGCGGCGGAACTTGCGATGACAGCTGGTGTTGATATTGAAATGATTTCAACGACCTATCTTGAGAATTATATCCAGATTTTAGATGAGAATCCAGAGCTTTTAACATTTATTGATGAGGCAGTATTTAAAATTTTAGAACTCAAAAATGAACTCGGACTATTTGAAAATCCCTACACTGATGAGCGTAAGGAAGAAGCGACGCTACTGAGGCAACAATTTTTAGAATTCTCAAAAGAATCCGCCCAAAAAAGCTGTGTTCTTTTGAAAAATGACCACCAATTGCTACCGGTTGAAAAAGAAAAAAGAAATGTGTTGCTTATTGGGCCTTTTGCAAAGACGTCTGAATTATTAGGGGCGTGGCAATGTAAAGGAAGATTTGAAGATGTGACGATCCTTGAAGCGGGAATGAAGCAAGTTTTCGGTGAGCGTTTATTAGGTGTTTACGAAAATTTAGCAGATTGCCCAAAAGCGCAATTAGACCAAGCTGATTATCTCGTTTTAACCATTGGCGAACACTCATCCCTAAGTGGTGAGGGGCATAGTAGTATAAATCTAGAATTAGCGACGTCACAAAAAGACCTGATCCGCCAAGTGAAAGCTTTAGGAATTGACTTCTCATGTGTCGCATTTTCGGGACGACCACTTGCACTTCAAGATATCATTGAAGACATCCCATCCCTGTTGTGGGCTTGGTATCCTGGGACAAAGGGAGGATTAGCAATCGCTGAGTTACTGGCTGGATTAAGCGCGCCTTCTGGAAAATTAAGCATGTCATTCCCGCGCTATTCGGCTCAAGCACCGATTTATTACAATGAATATTCATCAGGCCGTCCTGCGAATGAAACTAGTTATTCCAATAGGTATCAAGATTGTGAAGTGGGCCCATTATTCCCATTTGGATTCGGGCTTAACTACGCTGATATTCACTACAGTGATTTCAAAATTTCTAACGACGTCATTACTACGGATGAACCGATTACAATTTCTTTTTCGATTATCAACCACAGCGACTTTGCAACATCAGAGATCGCCATCCTTTACATTGAAGATTGCATCTCAAAAACAGTTCGTCCAGTACGTGAAATGAAGCAGTGGCAAGTTGTAGAATTGCCGGCGAATGGAAGGCGAGATGTTACGATGACGCTCAATTTGGATGATTTAAGCTATTTGAATTCGCAACTTGAACAAGTGGTTGAAAAAGGTGAGTTTAAGATTTATATGGATGACTTTATAGAGAAAAAATTTGTTATTCGATATTAGATTTGGGTGAGGATGAATACGCAATGGTGTAGTTTTTCTAACAGGGGAGTGATAATTAGATGGCGCCTTGAAAGGAGTAGTTTGCATGTTTTTTACACCAGATAAAATTGAGCAGTTAAATGTCATTGAAATGGATATTTATCTTTATGTCCAAGAAAATCCAACAGAGCTTGACAATTTAAAAATCAGAGAACTCGCAGCTAAACTCCATGTTTCTACGGCAACCATTCTCCGTTTTTGTAAAAAATTAGGTTGTAGTGGCTATGTAGAATTTAAGATTAAACTCAAAGAGAGTTTGATACCACCGGCAGTAACGAAATTAGTAAGTGAGACTCAAGCTGCAAACAAATACTTTCGATTTGACACCATTGATGGTGCAGCGGAATTTGAAAAACATATCCTAGAAGCGACCCAATTGATGAAGGATGCAAAAAAAATAATTTTCATTGGCGAGGGAATGTCAGGCGTGATGGCCAAATACGGTGCTCTGTTTTTGACGATGATGGGAAAGTCAGCACACTACATTGACAGTCTATTCATCCCAATTCCAGTGGAAGATCATAGCGAGACAGTTGTTATTGCATTGTCTGTTACTGGAGAAACCTTGTCATTGATTGACCGATTAGAAGGGTTTAAGAGTCTAGATGCAAAAATTATTTCTATAACTAATGGAAAAGGAAATACAATTTCGAAACTAGCGACAATTGCGCTTTACTATGATATCCCAACTGAAGAGTTTATGGTAATTGGACCGAAAAAATCTGTAATGCGTGTGAATGGGGAATCACAAATTCCGACGCTTTATTTAATTGAAACCTTGGTTCGAACATGTATCGGAACTACAAGAAATTTAACCTAAAATGAAAAGAGCAAGATCGATATTTTGCTCTTTTTTACATTGTGAATTAAGAGAAAAAGTGTCACAGGTTACCACTTATGTCACCTGTGACAAAGACTGCCAAAACACTTGTACGAGTTGCCAATCAATGTTATGATAATACAAACACAAAAATATGAAAGGGGTAGCAAAATGAATGGGATAAATCTAATTGATTTGCTAAACCAAATGACACTACAAGAAAAAATAGGTCAAATGACACAACTTCCTAGTGTCCACTATCTGGGATTAACAAAAGAGGAAATCGTCATTGAACTATATTCGTTAGACATTTTAAAAGGTGAGAACTTATTTCTTGTTGGAAGCATACTTGGAGGAACGAGTGCTAAGGAAATTAATCAAATTCAGCGTACTTACCTTTCGCAGTCACGCCTAAAGATTCCACTATTATTTGCCCACGATGCGATCCACGGCTATAAAACGATCTATCCCATTCCACTTGGAATGTCTTGCTCTTGGGATGAACAACTGTTGCAGGAGGTTGCGGACAAAATTGCAGTAGAGCTTCGTGCTGCTGGGATCCATATAAACTTTTCACCAATGGTTGACTTAGTTCGAGATGCAAGATGGGGGCGAGTGATGGAATCTTTTGGTGAGGATCACTTACTAGCAGGAAGACTTGGATCAGCGATGGTGAAAGGTTATCAAAAAGGTTATCAAGGCGCTATTGCTAATAACGGGGTTGCAGCGACGCTGAAACACTTTGGAGCTTGTGGTGCTTCGATCGCCGGAAAAGAATATAACACTGTTGATATGTCTTGGCGTGAATTTTTAGATTATTATGGAAGACCTTATGAAATGGTCATTAAAGAAAAACCCAAATTTGTTATGAGTTCATTTAATGCTTTCAATGGAATGCCTGTGACAGGGAATGAAGAAATGATGAATGATGTGTTAAGAGAGCGTTATGGTTTTGAAGATCTAACTATCTCCGATTGGGGATCTGTCATCGAACTAATGAATCATCGCATTGTAGCAACGACAAAAGAAGCGGCAGAACTCGCATTAAAATCTGGAACGGACATAGAAATGTCATCTGCTACTTATCTGGAAAATTGTGAGGAAATATTAAAAGAGAGTCCTGAGTTGCTGCATTATATAGATGAAGTGGTTCTTAAGTTGCTAGAGCTAAAAAACGACTTTGGTTTGTTCGAAAATCCATATGTGGATGAAAGGCATGAAAAAGAAATAACAAAGAGTAGAGCATTTCTAACATTAGCCAAAGAGGTTGCTCAGAAAAGTTGTGTGTTACTTAAAAATGAAAGCAAAAGTTTACCAATCGCACAAGAACATCAAAATATATTAATCATTGGTCCTTTTTCAAAATCGCAAGAATTGTTGGGTGGTTGGTACTGTGAAGGAAAGTTTAAAGATGTCATTGCACTTGATGTTGGCGCAAAAGAGGTTTTTATAGGGCGAAATATATTCGCTTATGAAGAATTAGAAGCATGTCCAAAAGAGCTGATTGATCGTGCCGATTATCTGATCCTTACCATCGGTGAACATTGGGATTTGAGCGGGGAAGCTAGAAGTAGTGTTAGCTTAGAAATAACTGATGAGCAAAAGCAAATGATTCGAGCTGTTAAACAATTGAACAAGCCTTACGCTTGTGTCGCTTTCTCAGGTCGCCCGTTAGCCTTGCAAAGTGTGATTGAAGATATACCAGCGCTATTATGGGCATGGTATCCTGGAATTCAAGGTGGCATTGCGATAGCCGAACTATTAGCAGGAAAAGAAACGCCAACCGGAAAATTGACCATGTCATTTCCACGCTATTCTGCTCAAGTGCCCATTTATTACAATGAGTATTCATCTGGGAGACCTACTAGCACATCAAGCTATTCAAACCGCTATCAAGATTGTGAACCAGGAGCATTATTCCCCTTTGGTTATGGGTTAAATTATGCAGATATTATATATGATAATTTTGAAATTTCAAGTCATCAATTGACAAAACGTAACCCTGTAATCGTGACTTTCGAAATTGAAAATAAGAGTCATTTTAAAACTTCAGAAATTACAATTCTATACATCAAAGACATGGTTTCCAAGACGATCCGACCAGTCAGAGAGATGAAAAAATGGGAAAAAATTGAATTATGTCCTCATGAAAGGAAAAAAGTCTCTATGGAACTCAGTTTCATGGACTTGAGCTATCTAAATCTGAAATTAGAGGAAGTGGTTGAGCAAGGGGTGTTCAAAATTTATATCAACGACTTGAAGCATTCAAAGTTTTTAATATCGTATGACGGATAAGAAAGGTTGTTAGAAAAATGGAAACGACAATGGAAAAGAAGAAAAACAAGAGATCGAAAGATAAATTGAAAAAGCAAATCATGTTTCAAACAATGGCTTTGCCTGGCGTCATTTTTATGATAGTATTCACAATTTTCCCCATTTATGGGATTCTGATTGCTTTTCAAGATTTTAACATCTTTAGAGGTGTCTGGGATTCGCCGTGGATAGGATTTTATAATTTCCGAGCATTTTTCAACTCTCCTCATTTTAGGCTTATAATGACCAATACGATCGGAATGAATGTCATTCGAATTTTAACTGGATTTCCGCTAACGATCATGGTTGCTATTATGATTAATGAATTGACAAATTTGAGATTCAAAAAAACACTTCAAACCATTTCATATTTACCGTTCTTTATCTCATGGGTTGTGTTAGGAGGAATGCTGAGGTCATGGTTATCGGAAGTAGGTCTTATTAATGATCTTTTAATGAATTCTGGATTTATTGCTGAAAGAGTGCCATTCTTGACGAATCCAAGTTATTATTGGTCAATTGCAATTATCAGTGATATTTGGCGAAATTTAGGTTGGAATACGATCCTTTATTTAGCTGCTATGACGGCTATTGATCCAACTCTTTATGAGGCAGCGAAAATTGATGGTGGAAGTAAATTGCAACAAATCAGATACATAACCATACCAGGGATTCGTAACATTATTGCATTAACACTTGTTTTAACCGTTAGTGGACTATTAGGATCTAACCTAGATCAGACACTGATCCTTCAGAATCCTACGAACTGGCAAGCAAGTGAAGTTTTGGGATCTCATATCTTTTCTCAAGGGCTTGGGAATGCGAACTTCTCATATGCCACTGCAATTGGTATTCTCGTATCAATTATTTCTTTTGCGCTCGTTATTGGCTCAAATGCACTGTCTAAAAAAATTGGAGATGCGGATATTTTCTAGGAGGAATATAAAATGGCAAAAAAATCTAAAAACAGTAGGCTAAGTAAAGATGAAAAAGTTTTTAACATTGTTAACCTCATTTTTATGATCTTCTTTATGGCGATTATCGCATTACCCATGTTAAATATTTTAGCAGTTGCGTTTAATGATGCGCATGATGCGATGAGAGGTGGAATATATTTTTGGCCACGTGTCTTTTCAATCGAGAGTATTGTAGAGGTTCTCCAAACACCAGCATTATTCCAAGCTTTTCAGATTACAGTAGCAAGAACATTCTTCGGAGTTATTGCTCACGTTGGATTTACAGCATTTGTTGCCTATGGTTTTTCTAAGCAACAGTTAAAAGGTCGTAGCTGGTATATAAAATTAGGTGTCTTTACGATGTTTTTTAGTGGTGGAATGATTCCGACATTCTTGTTATATCGCTCTTTAGGTCTTTTAAACAACTTTATGGTTTACATCATTCCTGGAATGTTTGGCTTTGTTAATATGATCATTATTATGAACTTCTTTAAAAACATTCCAAAGGAGCTTGAAGAGTCAGCGGAAATTGATGGTGCGGGCCCATTTCGAGTTTTTATTCAAATCATGCTACCACTTTCGGTTCCAGTTCTTGCGACCATTGCATTGTTTGCAGGTGTCGGGCAGTGGAATGATTTTATGACTGCCAATATGTTTATGAGCGGACGACCTGATTTACATCCGATGGCTATGTTATTATTCAGGATGATTGCTCAAAATTTTGATCCACCACAAGCAATGGGAACGGTGGTTAGACCAACAACGGCAAGGTCAATTCAACTTGCTATGATGGTTGTAACAACAGCTCCAATTGTTGCCATTTACCCATTTTTACAGAAGTATTTTGTAAAAGGGATGATGATTGGCGCGGTTAAGTAAGAGGGCATATCCAATTCAGATATCAATGAAGAAAGATCATTAAAAAATTCGTCACAAAAGACGTTAAAATGAAAAAAATTAATTCTAAGGAGAATGATTATGAAAAAATTATTTTTAGGTTTATTCGCAATAGCGTTTATGTTTGTCTTAATCGCTTGTGGTACTGATGATGACACAACAGATACGAATGCAACAGCTCCAAATGGGACTGAAACAGTTACGCCACCGAGTGATGGTGATGCGTTAAGTGCTGAGGTTCTAGCTTTAATTTCAGAATGGAGATTACCTGAACCGCGTTTTGTACCAGATGTCAATACGCCTGGATGGCAAGTAGATACAGGGATGGTTGAGCTTACGTGGTATGTTAATTTTGGGTGGTTTACACCTAGAGAATTAGGGATGCACACGGTTTCTCAGGTTATCCGTGAAGATCTTGGTATTGTAATCAACTTCATTTCAGGGGATTCAGCGAACTTAACAGCCATGATGGCTGCAGGGGATTTACCAGATATCATCACAATGCATTCAGAAGATGATTTGACATTCCAAGCTGATGAATGGGCGATTCCGTTAGACGTATTGTCTGCTGTTTATGATCCTTATTTTATGGCAAACATTGTTCCGCCGCTAGTTGCATCTTGGCATACAATTCATGATGGACATTTCTATGGAATGCCAAATGATGCATGGTATCGCGAAGCAATAGAAGAAGGTGTTGCATGGCCAAATAATGGCTTCATGGTGCGTGAAGATATTTTTGAAGCGATTGGGTCACCAGATATGTCTACTCCAGAAGGATTCTTAGATGCGTTACGTGCTGCACGAGACCATATGCCGTATGCGGATCATGGTGTGGAATTGGTTCCATTTGCAGGGCATGCGCTTGACATTGTTGGTGGGGGAACGGGTGCATTTGGACCGTCATTGCAAGATTTCTTGGCAATTCCTTTCGTAGATGCTAACGGAAACTGGTATGATCGGGATGCGAATCCTGAATATTTAGAGTGGTTGTTGGTGTTTAGACAGGCACTTGAAGAAGGTTTAATGAACAACGACCAATTCTCAGATGATAACTCATTCATCCAAGAGCGTCTAAGTCTAGGAACGTATTTCGCTTATATCACGCCAAATACATTTGATGTTAGTACTGTGTTAACAAACAACAATAACCGTGATTCAGAGCAAAGATATATTCCAATTTCTGGTCCTAGAAACCGCGCAGGAGATGATCATACTCACCCAGCAGGCGGTCTTAATGGATGGGTTCAGACATTTATTACGCAATCAGTAGTCGATCCACAAACAGCGATGCAAGTTGTTACTTATTTTGCTAGCGATCACGCCAATTTATTGTTAGCTTTTGGTGTTGAAGATGAGCATTTTGACTGGATTGATGGCTTAGCAGTTACGCGTCAAGATGCACTTGATAATAATGAAGTTCATGGAATCGGAGATTACTGGATGTTAAGAAATCTAGCATTCACAAACCGTGTTGGAAATCTACCTGCACCGTCAATTCGTGAGCATGTTGCATTTTCACAGCAGTTTAACCAAGCAAGACTTGAAATGCAGGGAATCGATCCGAATGATGGTGGGACATTACAAAGAAATCTTGGATATATGAACTCAGCAAGAACACAAGCAATAGTAGCAGTTATTCAAGCACCAGACGATGCAACAGGAACACAAATCTGGGAGGATTTCTTAGCTGAGCGTGAAGATTTCCAGTTAAGCGAACTCATTGATTTCAGAAATGAAAGAATACAAAACAACAGAAGTCGATTAAACTAAGTGACATTCTGTAATGACGACTGCTAGAAAGGATGGGTAAAATGTTTAATAGTGATATCCTAGCATCACGATTGTACGCTGTTTGTGAGATGATTACTAATATCGTTATTGTTACCATCCTTTTCTTTCTTTTCTCTTTGCCTATTTTTACGATAGGTGCTTCGATGACCGCTTTGATTACAGTTCTTAGAAATCCTGAGTTTAAAGTTTTTAATCTGTTTATCAAAACATTTAAGGAAAACTTTTTACGCAGCATTGTAGTGATGATATTTACGATATTTTCTATTATGTTTATTACACAGATTAGGGTAATGACAACTGGTGTGCCAGCTGGAAATATCATTTACTTCGTCATTTTAAGTTTTGTTGTCGCATACAATTTAAACATTTTTGTATTACTGAATGTTTTGAATAAATGCAATCTATCGTTTTTTAGGCAAGTGTTCTTTTTCACAATAGGCACATTTTATAAGGGATTTTTTGTCCCCTTAATTGCCGCTGTATTAGTAATTGTTACACCGATTATAGGAGGAGTCCCACTTCTGATGATGTCTTTAAGCCTGATTTTAATGATCTACCTTAAGATGATTAGAAAAGATTTAGAGACCGTTGAAGAACTCTTGCAAAAATAATAAAAATAAAAGTTCAGGAGCTAATTTTAATGTGGTGATCCACCCATTTTAGCTCCTATTATTATAAAAATACAGAAATGATGGGAGAAAACATGATGTTTGAAATCAAGAATAATCAAAAGTATTATAAAATTCAAAATGTACAAGTTTTACCAGCTTTTTTTATGAATATAGCCACATCCTCTGACATGTGGGTTTATTTGTCCAGTCATGGTGCAGTGACGGCTGGTCGTGGGAATGCAAGCAATAGCCTTTTTCCTTATGAAACAGATGATCGCTTGCATTTAGCGACCTCTACAGGACCTAAAACGATCATTCGCTTATTAGACGGTAGAGTTTGGGAGCCTTTTACTGTAGGATTTGATAATCCATTTAGAATAGAACGTCATCTTTATAAAAGAAATACTGGAGATGCGGTGATTTTTGAAGAAATCAACGCAGATCTGAAACTTTGTTTTTCATATTGTTGGGAAACTAGTGAAAAATATGGACTTGTTCGGACATCAACTGTAACTAATATTGGAGATGCTACACTAACTTGCGAAATTCTTGATGGTGTGGAAAATGTCATGCCTTTTGGAATTCATCCGCAACTTGCTCAAAGCTCAAGTTGTTTGACCGATGCCTATAAAGCTTGCGAAAAGCATGGTGACCAATTGGCGATTTATTCTCTAACTTCTATGATTGGAGATACACCAGAACCGGTCGAAGTTTTACGCGCAAATATCGTGTGGCAAGCAGGCGGCGCTAAAACCTTGTTGTCATCCAGACAAATAGCAGATTTTGTATGTGGCAATATACTAGAAGAAGAGCAGCGTGTGGCAGGTCGAAAGGGTGCATTTTTTACCTATCAAAGTCTAACGCTCGAAAAAAATGCAACTGAAAATTGGATGATAGTAATGGATGCAGGCTTAGATCAAAAAGAAGTTGTGGCGCTAGCAAGTGAAATCGAAACCATGCCTACTGATCAATTACGTGCACAAGTTGATGCAGATATAAAAAAGGGAACTGATGAGCTTGTTCGAGTTGTAGCTGCGGCTGATGGTTTGCAACACACGGCTAATGAGACGACAACGACTCGCCATTATATGAGTGTTTTATATAACAATATGCGTGGTGGTGTTTTTCTGGATGGTTATAA
>JGI24703J35330_11748811_pt1 | contig 39596 bp, 38 predicted proteins | sample TergutNt197P1_FD_35330 | JGI IMG/M metagenome (IMG submission 35330)
GGTGGCGTAACCCCCTTTCTAAGGGGGGTGGCAAAGTTTTGCAACGCAAAACTTTGGCGGGGGGTTACTATAACATTTGCAAAAGGTTTTGCGCGGCCTGCTTCGCCTGCGTAGATGCTTGGGAAAACATTTGTTTAATTTGAGGGTCTTGAACCTGCCCGGCATATGTGTTCAACTTGCTTGATGTCATATTGTGTGCCGAAACAACTTCGCGAATCCAGTTAAGCTCTGATTGCTTTAAGTTTTGCATGTTAAAGCCTCCTTTCTTGGTGGATTTTAGACTTCTTGTAAATTTTATTTGCGCAAGAAGTCTAATTTATTGTTGCAAAAAATATGTAATTTATACATAGGCTTACAGATGCTCTGTTGCGCCCGTTAAACCCCGATAAGCTCTTGTACTTTTGTTTTAATGGAATCAGGATTTTTTGGAACATAATCGGTTGCGTCTAATTGCAACCAATTTTTTTTTGTGTTCCCGGATATAATTACAGCAGGGATATTCCTTGTTTCGTTCATGAAACGCAATGCCGAAACCACTTCGTAACCTGTCATTCCCGGCCCATCAAGGTCTAATAAAATAAGCTGAGGGAGTAAGTTCATTGCGACGGTAATTGTATTATGTCCATCCGCTGTGGCGTGCAGGTCGTAATCATTTTTTAACAAATCGATTAAAAATCCCATAGACTCGGGGTTATCGGCCGCAATAAGAATGGACTTTTTTCCCATTGATACACACCTCCACAGAAATATTACCGGATATCGACATTAAAGTAAACAATTTAGAGATATAAGATGATATTTGTTAGTAAATATATCACATTTAATAGATACAGGCAGATTATTTATTTGCTCATCTCGCTGTATAGTATTACCCCTGCACTAAAAGATGGGAAATCTTTTCCTATATTTTGGTGCAGGGGTAATAAAAAGGAGGCGCCATTCTTATGGACTATATATTGCTTGGGAAAAGAATACGCGAAGAACGCAGAAAATTGGATTTGACACAAGAACAGTTGGCAGAAGACGTTAATATTACGCAACCACATGTTGGGCAGCTGGAGCGAGGCGAAAGAGGCATTTCCATAGACACATTAATAAGTATCAGCAATCGGCTTGGAGTAACGGTTGATTACCTTTTATCGGATTATATCGAAAATGAAGATGAATATCTGCGCCAACTATGGGTTAGGCTTGTAAAAAACAGAACGGAAAAAGAACAAGAAATGATAATAAACGTGATAAAAGCTATTACCTGCGGATTAGATTAAAAAAACCTCTAAAAACCCCACCTAATGGGTTTTTAGAGGTCGTTTTTTGTTATTGCGCCACCTATTTAAGGGGGCTACAGCACCTATTTGAGTTAATGAGAATTAGGGTGTGTCGCTATAAATACTGTCCTGCAAATCGTGAATATACAGCAGTAAATCAAAGTTGTACAGTTCACCAATGGGAAGCTTGATTACAGATTCCGGTTCCCCATATTCATCAGCGGTACGCAGGTGAAAATTTTGTTCGTCCCAGCTTATGTCTGCCATGTCTGCAAGATTTAATGTTGCTTTGTTGCCGCTTGCATCGGTGAAATTGAATGTCCCTTGGTTAAGCTCTAATTTTTCAGCGAAGGGCAAAGTCAGCGAATGAAGATTTTCTGCCGAGATGGATTTTTGTGCAATCAGCCATTCGGTGTAAAGTTGGGAAAGAACGTCCCCCGCAGACTTAATGACGGACAAGGACTTAAGCTCGCCGTCAATTTTAGCCCAAATGTTTATCGGCCTGATTCTGTGCTTGCGATTATGCGCATCGGCAATTTTTCCCGCTGCCGTAACCACAGCCGAAGCAACTAAAACTTGCACCAGTCCTCCGCGTATGGTCATACCTCCGCCGGGTTCATCCGAAAGCCCGACTATATCGCCAAAGTGCAGATAATGCTCGTTATCACCATTTGCTACGAAAACGCCTTCCTCATAAATAATCGCCCGCTGTTTCTCAATTGTAAGGCTAACACCCAAAATAACCAGCCCAAGAACGGCAAGAACCACCGCTATAACTATACTTGCCCATACCGCTTCGGTTTCCCCAAAAAAAGCCATGTAAACCGAGCCCGCCAAACAACCAAGCCCCACAAACGCAAGTATGGCTCGTTTCAGAAAAACCCCTTTCATGTCCGATTCTCGTTCCATTAAAGGTTTTCCAAAAGTATTTTCCATGTTTTTTGACATCCCTTCGGCACAAATGGATTCATGAAATTTATTTTTCACACTTAGTCTCCTATGCCCTATCGTAATAGTATTTTCCGACGACGATTAAAATCGAGAGACCAATTGAAATGCCAAAATCCAAAATACCTTGCCCATGATAAAGCGTACCCCCTTGAAATTCTACAGCCAGGTATTCCTCAAAATATATGCGAAATGAGTCCCAAAGCGTGTAATAGCCCTCGCCCCAGCCATGTACCAACAATGTTATGCCCAACGAAAACCCTAAAACTACAGCTGTAGCCGAAATGGCGGCAAGAAGAATCGGAAAGGATTTTCCATACTTTCCTTTTCCCAATTTGAAACCCAGCAGAACTAAACCGCCGGTAACAATTCCCGGAACAAAGGCATCTACCCAGCTAATAGTCTCAAAGATAGAGAAGTATACCACTTGCAATACAACAGCCAACGCTGCACCTGCAGCTGCAAGTATGTACCCCGTAGAATTACTTGATTGTACCGTAATATTGGAATCATCCATCGCACTCACTCTCCTTCATAATAATGCCAGCCCAAAGCAATTAACAAGCTGGGGATTTCATTTTCTTTGCCATGAATTTCTACGCACAGTTTGCGCGGCGCATAGGGTATCAGGTGTAAAAAAAACGAGGCGGTATCTGTTATTTTTGCTAAAACGACATCTTCATTCTTCACTTCATCTGTAGTTCTGTCAAATGTCCAAGGCAGGTCGGCAAATTCATATTCATAGGACAAAACGGTCATCCTTTTATTGTACATACCCACTTTTTTGCCGTCGATAACAATGTCGTATTTCCGAATTTCTGAGGCGCGGGCAAATTTTTTTCCTGAATCCAACTCGCCCAGCAATTTGCCCGACATATCAAAAAGTTGCGTTCTTACCGCGTTTCCCTTGGCCGTGTAGCATTCGGTACCATTTTCATCCGTAACAGTAAAAGTCTTGGAAAAACCGAATGTCCAACCTCTGTTCACATGAAACTTCATAAATAACCCCCTGTTGCATTTTTACTTGATGCTACCGGACTTAGCCGCTTTCTGCACGAAATTGCAGTAGTCGGGCAAAATATTGATGTAATTGGGTTTTAAAAATTGTATTTTGGCAAAAAAAACGATACAATGCGAGGGTTACGTAAAATAAGGGGACAGATGCATTTATGGTCTACATTGCCGTTTGTGATGACGAAGTTAAAACAGGCGCGGAAATTGAGCGCGCCCTAATCGAAATTTTTGGCAAGTTGAATATAGAACATGAAATAGATGTTTTTTTCGCAGGGGCTGAATTGTGCCGCAAAATGGAATCCGGCGCGCACTACGACTTAATTTTCCTTGATATAGAATTTGCCAAAGGGGAGATTAACGGCGTAGAGGCAGGGCGGATTATTCGTGATGCCCACCAAAACTATCTTGTATCCATTGTCTTCATTTCGTGGGAAAAAAAATATGCGATGCAGCTGTTTGAAATTCAGCCCTTCAATTTTATTATCAAACCGCTTTCCCATGAAAAAATCCAGAGCGTTGTGCATAAATATGTAAAAACCACGGGGTTTTGGCAAAGGGAATTTACCTATAAAATAGGGCATGATATCCATAAAATGCAAATCAAAAATATGATTTACATTGAAAGCCGCGACAGAAAATTGGTTCTGCACCACGCCGACGGCACGAATACGGAATTCTACGGCTCGCTAAAAAATGCGTACAACGAACAGCTAAAGCAATACGACTTTTTGTATATCCACAACGCATATGTGGTTAATTACGATTTTGTAAGCACGCTTAAATTCGACCAAGCCGTTTTAGCCGACAACTGCACGCTTTTGCCCATAAGCAAACACAGGCGCAACGAAGTGAGGGCGCGTTATTTAGAAATAATGAAAAGGCGGGTGATGTAATGGCTTTTTGGGTGAGCTACTTGACCTATATGGTATTAATCCTGCTTGCAATCAGAAATATTCTGGGGATTTTTTTTGAAAAAAGAAGAACTTCCCCTATTGTTTTAGCATTGTCTTGGTGTCTCAAGGGTTGTGTATCCGCCATTTTTTTCCATCTTGTCAACATTCCGCCTCTTACCGGACTGCTCAATCTGGTTTTACTCTTTGTACTTACATTGAATTTCGAGGGTACAATGAAGAAACGAGCCGTGGCAATCGCAAGCTGTTATGGAATTACAGTGCCGGTTGAACTGGCTGTTGTTTTTTTCTTTAATCTTCAATTTACCTCTGAAGAGTGGCTTGTTGACGGTCTTGATTATATTCCGTATCCATTGTTTTTTGTTCTGGGGGCTGCAAACTTCACATTGTCGTTGGGTCTTAAAAGGTTCAAATATATTAAAACCTCCACCATAAATTCGCCGGTGCTGTTGGCATCGTCTGTGTTTATTCCGTTTGTTTCTGCTTTCATTGCGCTGTTTCTTGCAAGCGACGTGTCGCAACTCACAGGCATTATAGTTGCACTTGCACTGTTCGGCATTATTGTTTTTTCATTCTATTTCCTAGACGCCATATAGGCAGCATACGAGAACAAATTGCAATTTGCGCTTCTCGCCAAGGAAAAAGAATATTATTTTGCGCAATGCCGGCTTATGCAGGAATCCGTGGAAGAAATAAAAGCATACAGGCATGATGTTAAACTGCACTTAGCCACACTTAAAGATTTCACCGCAGACAATAAACCCGCCACCGATTATTTGGACAGCCTTTTGAACGGTATAGGGGAAAAAGAAGTACACAGCAACACGGGCAACATAGCATTCGACAGCATCATAAACTTCAAGCTGAAAAATACAAGAGAAAAAAACATTGCAACGGATATAAATGTGCTTGTCCCCCCGGCACTAAACATCGAAGCAGTTGACGTTGTAACCATTATCGGCAACCTTTTGGACAATGCCCTTGATGCAGTGGAAAAGGCAGATGACAAATTTATCAAACTGTCCGTTGAGGTAAGCAAGGGCAACCTTTTCATCAAAACAGAAAATTCCTTTGACGGTGATGTTAAATATGTAGAACGCGATGGAAAAATGGTTATTGCCACCTCGAAAAAAGGAACCGGCCACGGCTACGGCATAAAAAATATCTGCAAATCAATTGAAAAATACAATGGATTTGCAGATATTAGTCATGAAGGTAATGTTTTTTCGGTTGGTATTTTGCTTTATATTACGCCATAAATTTAGGGAAATATCCGGAAATAAATTGATGGTTTAGGCGTTAAAAGTTGCCTTTACGGGGTAGTGCCTTTCAAAATAACAACCCCAAGCGGCGGCAGTTTGACGGGAATGCTGTGTTGACGCCCATCACAAAGATGTTCTTCAGAGCTTAAAACATCGGGATTTATAATGCCGCTTCCGCCGTATTTTTCGTCGTCAGAGTTCATAATTTCGGTGTACTTGCCGGGGGCAGGCAGACCAACTCGATAATCAAGGTGGGGGCAGGGTGTAAAGTTGCAAATGAATATAAGATATTCGTAAGACGAACCCTTGGCTTCCTGGTCGGCTTTACTGCGACGTTTTTTCTCTGCGGTTCTGTGGAAGGAGAGAATGCTGCGTTCGTAGTCGTCGCTGTTAATCCATGAAAACCCGCCGCCTTCAAAATCGTTCTGCCAAAGGGCTTTTTCGCGTAGATACAGATGATTCAAGTCTTTGACGAATTCCTTCATTTGACGGTGGTGTTCGTAAACATCAAGAAGGAACCAGTCAAGTGTGCGGGCTTCGCTCCACTCGTCAAATTGGGCAAATTCGCCGCCCATAAAGAGAAGCTTTTTACCAGGGTGCCCTATCATGTAGCCCAGTGCAGAGCGTAAATTCGCCATTTTTTGCCAAGTATCGCCCGGCATTTTGTTAACAAGCGAACCCTTGCCGTGAACAACCTCGTCATGAGAAAGCACGAGTATATATTTTTCTGAATAAGCATAAACCATGCTGAATGTAAGATTGTGATGGTGGTGGCGGCGATAAACGCTGTCTTTTGTCATGTATTCAAGGAAGTCATTCATCCAACCCATGTTCCATTTCAGGCTGAAACCAAGACCGTCGTGTTGCACATCGCGGGTTACGCCCGTCCACGCTGTAGATTCTTCTGCAACCATAAGAACATTCGGGTGCGCACCCAAAATTATGGAGTTCATGTGTTTCATAAATTCTACTGCTTCGATATTTTCGCGACCGCCGTATTGGTTGGGAACCCACTGGCCAAACTGCTTGCCATAGTCTAAATACAACATGGAAGCAACCGCGTCCACACGAAGGCCGTCAAGGTGATATTTTTCAATCCAGAAAAGCGCGTTTGCGATAAGGAAATTTTTAACTTCGTTGCGGCCATAATTAAAGATTAATGTTCCCCAGTCGGGATGTTCGCCTTGGCGCGGGTCTTGATGCTCGTAAAGCCTTGTGCCGTCGAACCATGCAAGCCCGTGCGCGTCTTTTGGAAAATGCGCGGGAACCCAGTCCATTAAAACGCCGATATTATTTTGGTGGCAAGCGTCAACAAATTCCATGAATTGATGAGGGTTGCCGTATCGGCTTGTTGTGGCGTAATAACCGGTTACTTGATAACCCCAAGAGCCGTCAAAGGGGTATTCTGTAATCGGCATCAGCTCAATATGTGTGTAGCCCATTTCTTTAACGTACGGAATCAGTTCTTTTGTGATTTCGGGCCAACTCATGAAACGCCAACCGTCTTCGGCAACCTTGCGCCAACTTCCCGCGTGGAATTCGTACACATTAATAGGCCCTTCCATCGGGTCTTTTTTAGTGCGATTGGTTATCCATTTTTCGTCGCCCCATTCGTAGCCGTTGATATCGTAAACCATGGAGGCGGTGCTTGGGCGAAGCTCTGAGAAAAATGCATACGGGTCGGATTTATGGAAGAAACCGCCAGTGTGCGAGTTAATTTCAAATTTGTATTTGTCGTAGTTGGCAAGGCCCGGAATGAATAACTCCCAAACACCGGAAGTCCCGAGCGAACGCATGGGATGGCGCAGACCGTTCCACGCATTAAAATCCCCCACGACGCTTATGCGTTTTGCGTTGGGTGCCCATACGCCAAAAAGCACACCCGCCACGCCGTCAACGGTCATGGGCGTTGCGCCAAGCTTATTATAAATTTCGTAATGCGTACCCTGCCCAAACAAATGCAAGTCCATTTCGCTGATTAAAGGCGCGAAACTATATGCATCCCAAGCATCCCAAGTGTGTCCGCCATGGTCGGTATAGCGCAGTTTATATCGAAAATGCTCTTGCTTCGGCATCGAAACGGTGAAAAAGCCCAATGTATGCTCAAGCTCCATCTCGAGTTTTACTTTGGGTTTTTTCGGGTTAAGTAATTCTACCTTTGCAGCCCCCGGGCAAAATGCCCGCACAACCGTGTATTCTTCTTTCTCGAATGTAACATCGTGCATACCAAGAACATGATGCGGGTCGGCATGTTCGCCGTTTACCACTTGCATAAGCTCGTGCATGTTGGTCGTAACCAAAAAAATCATCTCCCCACATTTCGATAGCAGACTTCTTGCAGAAGCCCAGTTTTATAATTACAGCAATTCCAGTTTGTCAAACGGAAATGCTGTAGGCGTCGCAATCATAACACAAAAACTACGGAAAGCAATAGTAAAAATGATTTTTTTTGACATTTTTTCTGAAAACGGTTAGACTAAACTAACCGAGTGGGAGCAAAAACCTGCACACATGCCCATTCTGCCTGACAAATTAGTCATTTTTACAACTAAAGCCTTTACATCGTCTGCCGTAAAGATTACAATACAACGCGAATCAAGGGTAGGAAATAACGCCCTGCCTATACCTTGTCACCACAAGGCATTTTACGGCGTGCCGTTATTTTTGAACTCTTGATTCGCGTATACATTTGGAGGGGAATTTTTATGCGTGCGATTAAATGGGGTTGGCCATATGTCGCAAAGTATAAATGGCGACTGATTATTGGGTTGGTGGTTAACACGGTAAATGTCGCGCTTATGCTTGTTAATCCTTTTTTTGCGGGGCTGATTGTGCAAAATGTTATAGAGGGCGGGCAAAGCGAGCTTTTGCCGCGCTATCTTGGCATAATGGTTGTAATAACGATGTACCGCTCGGTTTCGCGGTATTTTTTTACTATGCTTTTCGAGCATACCTCGCAGAAAATTTTATTTAATTTGCGTCGTGATGTTTATCACAGGCTACATAAACAAAGCTTTGGCTGGTTTGACAAAACCCGTGTTGGCGATACCATGAGCCGCATGACCGGCGACCTTGAAGCAATCAGGCATTTTCTTGCGTTTGTAACCTACATGGTTATAGAGCATGTTTTGCTGTATTTTGCAGCAATTATTGTGATGGCAACAATAAGCCCGCCGCTGACGCTTGCAATGATGATTACAACCCCCGTAATTATTTATTCCGCGCTTAAACAGTCAAAAGGCGTACGCCCCGCATTTCGTAATGTGCGCGAGCAATTTGCAAATTTAAACTCTGTTTGTGAAGAGAACATCGGCGGCAACCGCGTTGTTAAAGCATTTACAAAGGAATCATACGAAACCGAAAAATTCACCGCCGTAAACCAAGCTTTCTACGACGCAAACATGGATGCCGCAAAAGTACGAATAAAATACTTCCCCGTACTGGAAACATGTGCCGCGCTTTTGCCGTGGTTTCTGTTGCTTTTTGGCGGGTTGTTAACAATTTACGGGCACATGGAATTATGGCAAATGGTGGCGTTTGGCGGGTATCTTTGGATGATTGACGCCCCGACGCGGATTTTTACCTGGGCTGTAAACGATATTCAAAACGCCGCAACATCCATTGACAAAGTGTACGAGATGATGAAGCAACCCATTACGATTGAGTCACCTGCACAACAGCTTGATTTGTGCCGCAATACGACGGCCGGCGCGGTGGAGTTTCGCGATGTAAGTTTTAATTACACCCCATTCGAGACCAGCGAGTTAATTTTAAAAAACATCAGCTTTCGGGCGGAAAAGGGGCAGATTATAGGAATTGTCGGTGCAACGGGTTCAGGCAAAACAACCTTGGTAAACCTGATTGCGCGGTTTTATGACGCCTGCAAAGGGGAGGTTCTTGTAGACGGCATAAATGTTAAGCAATATGAGATTTCGCAATTACGAAAAGGGATTGCATATGCAATGCAAGATGTTTTCCTGTATTCGGATACGGTGGAGGGGAATATTGCATTTGGCGTACCAAACGCGCCGATGGAGGACGTTTACAATGCGGCAAAAATTGCTGATGCCGACGAGTTTATTTCGCGATTGCCCGAGGGGTACGACACAATTGTGGGCGAACGAGGCGTGGGGCTTTCGGGAGGGCAGAAGCAACGGATTTCCCTTGCAAGGGCAATTGCGACAAACCCGGAGATTCTGATTTTAGACGATGTGACTTCTGCCGTGGATGTGGAAACGGAGCATAGGATTCAGGCGGCTTTGGCAGAAATGAACCTGCTGAAAGCGAAGCAAGGCAAAAACGGCAAGTACACAACATTTATCGTGGCGCATCGTCTTTCTTCCATAAAAGATGCAGACCAAATTTTAGTGCTTTCCGGCGGCGAAATAACCGAGCGCGGCACTCATGATGAGCTGATGGATTTAAACGGCTACTACGCAAAACTATATACAGAACAACAGGCACACCGGCTCAAAAAAGAGGAGATTTCACATGGCGCGTAATACATTCCGCACAGATGAGGTTCTTGCAGAGCAGAATGTTTTTAAGCTTGGGCATTTGTTACGGCTTGGCAAATATATTCGGCCGTACCGTCGAGTTTTTGGGCTTACATTTTTTTTCACAATAACGTCAAGCGCGCTGGGGCTTCTCGCGCCCACGCTTACTATGATTGTGATGGATGAAGCCATCCCAAACGAAAATGCCTTACAAGTGTTTTTACTTGCTGCCTTCATGTTGGGCACCATCATTTTAAACATATTTTTTATGCGTTATCGCATTGCGGCAATGGCAAAAGTGGGGCAAAGTGTAATTCGCGATTTGCGCTTGGATTTGTTTGAGCATTTACAACGCTTGCCATTTAGTTTTTTTGACAGCCGCCCCCACGGCAAAATTCTTGTGCGTGTTGTAAATTACATCAATTCACTCAGCGAAATGCTTTCAAACGGGCTGTTAAACGTGATTACAGACCTTCTTTCGCTGGGAATAATTGTCGCGCTTATGTTGCGCATAGACTTTCGCCTTACAGCGGTTGCAATGGTTGGAATGCCGTTTTTATTTGCCGCAATCTTTTTTATTCGGGTGAAAAACCGCCGTGCGTGGCAGATTTTCAGCGCGAAACAATCCAACCTAAACGCATATATTCACGAAAGTATTGCCGGCGTGAAAATAACTCAATCATTCTCCCGCGAGGGGGAAAACGAGGAGACTTTTGCGCAAGTCTCCGATAATGTGCGCAAATCTTGGCTTCGCGGTATAGGCGTGATGTTCCTTATGCGGCCAAGCGTTGAGAACATCAGCATTTTTGCTGTTTCATTTTTGTATGTAATCGGCGTTGGCATGATTGCAGGCGGAAATCTTACGGTGGGCGTGCTTGTGGCATTTGTAATGTATATCAATCGTTTTTGGCAACCAATCAATAATATTTCTGCGTTTTACAACACCCTTGTAACCAACATGAGTTACTTGGAATTAATTTATGAAACCTTAGACGAACCCATTTTGGTAAAAGACAAACCCGGCGCGGTTGTTATGCCCAAAATCAAAGGCCGTGTAGAGTTTAAAGATGTAGATTTCAGCTATGAAGAAGGCCAAAAAGTACTGGAGCGCGTAAATTTCACATGCGAAGCGGGTGCGGTTGTCGCGCTTGTGGGCCCAACCGGTGCCGGGAAAACCACGGTTGTAAATCTTCTTTCGCGTTTTTACGAGCTGGATAGTGGTAAAGTACTGATTGACGGATTTGACATAAGCCGTGCCGCCTTGGCATCTCTGCGCGGGCAAATGGGAATAATGCTACAAGACAGTTTTCTTTTTTCCGGCACAATCATGGACAATATACGATACAGCCGACTTGATGCCACAGACGACGAAATAATTGCCGCCGCAAAGGCTGTGTGCGCGCACGATTTTATTATGGAAACCGAGAAAGGTTACAAAACCGAGGTAAACGAACGCGGAAGCCGCTTGTCCGTGGGCCAAAGGCAATTAATTTCCTTTGCACGCGCACTCCTTGCAGACCCGCGAATTCTTATCCTTGACGAGGCAACCTCCAATATAGACACACGCACCGAAAAAGCCTTGCAGGAAGGACTTTCTCGCCTGCTTAAAAATCGCACATCGTTTGTAATTGCCCATCGTCTTTCCACAATTCAGCACGCAGATTTAATCATGGTCGTAGACCGCGGCCACATTGCAGAATCCGGCACACATGACGAGTTGATGGCTTTAAAAGGCGATTATTATAACTTGGTGAAAGCCCAGTAGGTATGATAAAGTATTACTCTGCAACGAAACTCTTGATTCGCATTAAAAATTCTGCATGAGGTGAAAATAATGTTTGACCGATTAGATGAGCTTGAAGCAAAATTTACAGAGTTATCAGAGTTAATATCCGATGCGGCAGTAATTTCGGACACTGCCCGTTTTCGCGAACTGATGAAAGAACACAGCGACCTTACGCCGATAATGGACGCATATCGCGAGTATAAGCGTCTTATTGAACAGGTTGAGGATGCAAAGGTGCTGCTTAACGAGGAATCTGACGAGGAACTGCGCCAACTTGCCAAGGACGAAGTAAAAGAAGGAACAGACGCGCTTGAAGGCATAAGCGAGCAATTAAAAGTTTTATTATTGCCCAAAGACCCTAACGATGAAAAAAATGTAATAGTGGAAATTCGTGGCGGTGCGGGCGGCGACGAAGCCGCACTTTTTGCGGGTTCGTTGTACAGAATGTATGCGCATTATGCCGAGCGCAGGCGTTGGAAAACGGAAATTATGAGCGCGAACGAAAACGGCTTGAAGGGCTTCAAAGAAGTTGTATTTATGATTCAGGGCAAGGGTGCGTATTCGCGGCTGAAGTACGAAAGCGGCGTGCATCGTGTGCAACGTGTGCCAGAGACGGAATCACAGGGGCGCATTCATACATCTACAGTTACGGTGGCGGTTCTTCCCGAGGCCGAAGATGTAGATGTTAATCTGAACATGGCTGATATCCGCGTGGACATTTATCGAAGCTCGGGCAATGGCGGGCAAAGCGTAAACACTACAGATTCTGCCGTGCGCGTCACGCATGTTCCGTCGGGGATAGTCGTGGCATGTCAAGACGAAAAATCGCAACTGAAAAATAAAGAAAAAGCCCTGAAAATTCTGCGTGCCAGGCTCTATGATATGGAACGGGAAAAACAGCATTCTCAGCTTTCGGCAGAACGTCGCAGTCAAATAGGCAGTGGCGATCGCAGTGAGAAAATTCGCACATATAATTTTCCGCAAAGCCGCGTAACCGACCACCGCGTTTCGTTGACGCTTCATAAGCTTGATGCTGTTATGAACGGCGACCTTGACGAAATTTTGGACACATGCATCACACAAGACCAAGCGAAAAAGCTTCAAAAGGCATGATTGTTCAGCTGGACCGTTCTTTAATCAATAAAATTGCCGCAGGCGAAGTTGTGGAACGTCCACTCAGCGTAGTTAAGGAGCTGACGGAAAACGCCATTGACGCGGGGGCAAGCGTAATTACCGTGGAAATACGCGACGGAGGGCTTACCTCTGTGCGCGTAACAGACAATGGCGGCGGAATCCCCGCTGAGGATTTGCCGCTTGCTTTTGCGCGCCATGCAACAAGCAAAATTTCCAACTTCGACGACCTTATGCAGGTGCAAACACTGGGCTTTCGCGGGGAGGCTCTTTCGAGTATTGCCGCAGTTGCGCAAGTGGAAATGATTACCAAGACATATGGCACGGTATCAGGCACACGCATGGTGGTACACGGCGGCAAACTTATTTCAAGCAAGGAGACAGGTTGCGCCGACGGCACTACCGTAATAGTTTCAAATCTATTTTATAATACGCCTGCGCGGCGTAAATTTTTAAAAAAACCCGCAACGGAAGCCGGCTGCATCGCGCATTGCTTAGAGCGGCTTGCGCTTGGTAATCCCTCTCTTGTTTTGCGGTACATTAATAATGGGCAAATCGTTTTTCAAACAACGGGCAACGGCGATTTGAAAACGGCAATGCTAAAAATTTACGCACGAGAAATTGCCGCAAAAACGGTATCGGTGGATGCATCGGTTAAAACGGGCGTTGACCCGCAAACAGGTGAAGTAACGGAAATGCGGCTTCACGGATTGGCGGGCAAGCCCGAAACAGCACGCGGAAACCGCCGTCACGGCAGTTTTTTTATCAACGCCCGCTACATAGAAAGTAAACTTGTAACCCGCGCAATAGAATCCGCAATGAAGACAATGCTTCCCTCGGGGAAATTCCCTGTATACGCGCTTAATCTGAGCATTCCCCCGGAAAATATTGACGTTAACGTTCATCCCACAAAAATGGACGTGCGTTTTGCGGACGAAGACGGGGTTTTTGAGTTTATCGAAAACGCCGTCCGCGACGCGCTGGAGGAACATAATTTAATCCCAAGAGTCAGGCTTGGGGGAAGGGCGGGGGACATTCTGCCGGAACCGGAACAAATTCCCTTGCCTTACCAACGACAGCCGGTAAAAAGTGAGCTTAAAGTTTCAAAATTATCCCTTCGCGAAGAAAATTTTACTGCAAGTTCTTTTTCGCAACCTGTTTCGCAACCTGTTACGCAACCTGTTGCACGTCCCGTTACGCAGCCTATTGCGCATCCCCCTGTGCATCCCGTTGCGCAACAATCTGAGCCGCCGCGAAAATTTTTTTCACACTACAAAATCCACTGTTTGCTTTTTCAAACATATTGGCTTGTATCGCAAAAAGAATCGTTATTTTTAATAGACCAACACGCCGCGCACGAGCGTGTTTTATATGAAAATTTTCTGCGCAAGGCAAAAGAGGAAACAATATTGGCGCAAAATTTGCTTGTGCCTGTTACTCTGCGCCTTACCCCGCGAGAGCGGCAAATTCTTGATGACAACAGAGATGTTTTTGAAAAATTTGGCTTTAAAATATCCGGTGATATAGAAAACCCTGAAATAGAAGCCGTTCCGTTTTTGATGAAAGGGCCGCTGCCCACGGGATTTTTTACAGATTTGTTGGACAAAATGGGTGAACCGGGTTTTGAGAAAAACAACACGTACACCCACAAAACCGAGTTGGTTGCAATGGCGGCGTGCAAGGCGGCAGTAAAAGCCGGCGACGCAATGGGCGAAGAGGAAGCCCGCAACTTGGTTGAGCAAATGTTGGAGTTGGACAACCCTTTTACCTGTCCGCATGGCAGGCCCACGATTATCGAAATCACAAAAACCGAGTTGGAACGGCGGTTTAAGCGATGAAAATTCTTATAATTGCAGGCCCGACCGCAAGCGGAAAAACGGCCGTAGCGGTCGAGCTTGCAAAAAAAATAGGCGGCGAGGTAGTATCGGCGGATTCTATGCAGGTTTATCGGGGCTTGGATATTGGCACGGCAAAACCGACTGCGGAAGAAATGGCAGGTATTCCGCATCACATGATTGATATTGTCAACCCTGATGAGCCGTTTTCCGTAGCAGAATATCAGGCGCGTGCAATTAAGACTGTTCGTGAAATCCATTCGCGGGGCAATATACCAATTCTGGCGGGCGGAACGGGGTTTTATATAAACGCTGTTTTATACTCCACGGATTTTTCAGAAATTTCTCACGAGGAAAACCGGCGCGAACAGGAAATGCGTGAAAACTACGTCACGATTGCCCGGGAAAAAGGCGCGGAATTTTTGCACACAGAACTGGCGGAAAAAGACCCTGCCTATGCCGCAACCATCCACCCGAATAATGTAAGGCGTGTTGCGCGCGCGCTTGCATATTGCAAAACAACGGGTAATTTATTTTCCGCATACAACGCGGCGCAAAAGGCCGCGAGACACAGCGCGTATGATGCAGATTTTTATGTACTTTCCATGCACCGCGAAAACCTTTACACGCGCATAAATGCCCGAACCAAGGCGATGTTTGACGCAGGGCTTGTCGAAGAAGTACGAGGTTTGCTTGCAAAAGGTTATCACAAAGGACTTGCACCAATCAGGGGAATAGGCTATAAAGAGACTGTACAGTTTATTTCGGGCGAAATGTCCGAGCCGGAAGCAATTGCCGCAATGGGGCAAGCAACCCGCAATTATGCAAAACGCCAGGAAACATGGTTTCGCAACCAAAGCGCGGACGCAATCCGCATTGACGCAGAGGGTAAATCGTTGGGAATTGCAGAGAGAATTCTTCGCATGAAAGGAAGATAAGCATGGCAAATTATCAAGACCAACTACTGAGCGGAGTACGCAAAGAGAACATGCCTGTAACAATTTATCTGACAAGTGGTTTTCAAATTCGCGGGCATATTCGCAATTTTGATGCTTACGTTGTTATTGTGGAAAGTGACGGTAAGCAACAAATGGTTTATAAACACGCAATCTCCACGATTGTTCCCCTCAAATCGGTTGCAATTTTAGGGGAGGGGTAAAATTGCACAGTAAGTATTATGAAATTTTATCAGGCCGTTTGGGAATAAGCCCCCGAGTGGCCTCTTTTGTGGCCGAAACCGAGGCGGAAATTTTGGGGCTTTTTAACAAAGCTGACGAGATTGCCGCCGTAAATCAAATGAAAATATTAAATGCGATGCAAAATGCACGTTTAAGCGATACCCATTTTAACGACTCTACGGGATATGGATATAATGATGAAGGCCGCGAGGTGCTTGAAAAAATTTTTGCACAAATATTTTGTGCAGAAGCCGCACTTGTTCGCCCGCAACTAATTTCGGGAACCCACGCGCTTGCCGCCGCGCTTTTCGGAAACCTTCGCCCCGGCGATGTGCTGTTTTCGCCCGTTGGCAAACCCTATGATACCTTGGAATCTGTAATTGGAATTCGTCCCGCGTCAGGTTCGCTTGCAGAGTTTGGGGTAATCTACCGTCAAGCCGAACTTACCGAAACGGGCGGCTTTGATTACGATGCCATTAACGCCGAGTTGGAAAATTCACCCAAAATGGTAACCATCCAACGCTCGAAGGGATATTCATGGCGGACATCGTTTACGGTGCAGCAAATTAATGAACTGATTAAATGTATACGCACGCGCTCTCCGCATACAATAATCCTTGTTGACAATTGTTACGGCGAATTTGTTTCGGCAGAAGAACCTGTCGGTGCAGATTTGCTTGCCGGCTCGCTTATAAAAAACCCGGGTGGCGGCATTTCCCCGGGCGGCGGATATATTGTTGGACAAAAAAAATATGTTGAAGCCGCTGCCGAACGCCTTACCGCGCCCGGTTTAGGCAGTGCAGTCGGCCCGTCATTGGGAATGACGCGCACATTAATTCAAGGGCTTTTCCTTGCGCCGCAGACCGTTTCTGCCGCCGTGAAGGGTGCTGTTTTGGCGGCGGCTGTTTTTTCCAAGGCCGGCTTTGAAATAAATCCGGGCATTAATGCAATTCGCTCCGACATTGTGCAGGCTATAAAGCTTGGCAGTGCAGAAAACATTTTGACTTTTTGCAGGGGAATCCAAAAGGCCGCGCCCGTTGACAGCTTCGTAACGCCCGTGCCGGCACCCATGCCGGGGTATTCCCACGGCGTAATTATGGCGGGCGGAACCTTTGTGCAAGGCTCGTCCATCGAGCTTTCGGCAGACGCGCCAATGTGTGAGCCATATATCGTGTATTTTCAGGGCGGCCTGACGGCGGCGCATTCGCAAGCCGGCGTGGCTTTTGCCCTGCAAGAATTGTTCGCTGAGGGGCGGGTGGAATTGTAGCGGGTGGAATTGTAGGACGGAGGAAAAAAATTTGCGGAAATGTTTAATATTGACCCCCCGATTGAAGTTTGCCAAGCAAACTCCAATCACCCCCCTAAAAGGGGGGATTTCGACACCAACATTGCGGAAAGGTTTAATTGGTGTCGCAATAGGCATTGTAATAATATCAGCGGTGTTTTTCCCGCTTTTAACCCCCCGCCAAAGTTTTGCGTTGCAAAATTTGGATTCAGAAAACCCTCGAGCTGTGCCGGAAGACACGGGTTTCCCTGTGCCGGAAGACACGGGTTTCCTGTGGCTTATAAACCGCGAAAACCCCTTGCCGCCGGACTTTAAGCCCGATGATTTGACGGAATTTGAAGGCGTTCGGCTTCGCGAGCCTGCACGCGATGCGTTTACAGAAATGCTTGCGGCAATGAAAGCCGAGGGGATTGACGGGCTTCATTTACAGAGTGCGTACCGCACATATTCCTATCAGCGTGCAATTTTTAATGAAAAATTCAAATCATTGCTTGCCAAGGGCAATAATCCGGGTGCGGCGGCGGCAATTGCGGCGCAAGCGGTACAACTGCCCGGCGCAAGCGAACACCAGTTGGGGCTTGCCCTTGATGTCAGCATAAACGGTTCTCTTTCCCAGTCTTTTGCAGAAACAAATGCCGGCAGGTGGCTTGAAGAAAATTGTCATAAATTCGGCTTTATAATTCGATACCCACGCGCTAAAACCGACATTACAAACATAATATATGAGCCGTGGCATTTACGATATGTAGGTTTTCCCCACGCACAAATCATGAAAGAGGCTTCTCTGACATTAGAAGAATATCATGAATTTCTTATGGGAATTCCCATGTACGTTTGTTGGTGCGATGACGATTATTACTTGGTAAAATACTCTGCAACACCCTTGGAAATTACCGAAAATACTTCCGTTTCCAAAACCGGACTCGATGAAAACTCCGGCAACATCATAGCTGTAAAAAAGCCGAAAATGATTGTACATGACTTCGGCCTGTGATATATTACCCCTGCAACATTGCTCCACGATTTAATTGGTGGAACAACATGCGGCTGTGGCGGAATGGCAGACGCGCATGGCTTAGGACCATGTATCGTAAGGTGTGGGGGTTCAAGTCCCTTCAGCCGCACTCCTGCGGAGGGCAGTTGCACTTCGCGCAGTTCGTGTACCAAATGGCGGATTGCATTGCTAACGCATAATCCGAACCACAAGCCGGAGGTAAAACCTATCGGCGAAGGGTTCGGATTTTTATTATTTCTTTAGGTTTTCGTGTATAATGACTTTAGGGAGGTGCGCCATGAGCCATAGCTCTTGTGTTGCCAAGGTAGTTTTCGGAAAGAGTAGCAACACAATAAAAGCTCAAATCTTGTTAGCTTCACGATATTTTTTTAGAGCCGCTATTTCGTTCGGGTCGAGGTCAAGCCACTCCATGTCTTCTAAGCCATCTATTTTTTCAATGGCGTGGGCGTTCATAGTAGCAACGTCTTCCGGGCTGTAGTGAATCCGTATCGTATATCCGTGTTTTTTTATTTTATCTGCATAAGGATTTTTGCGTGCGCTTGAAAAATCGGTAATTGCCGGAATGTCACTATAATCTATAACTCTATCCTTTTCGCTCATTCTGCACCTCTGCAATAAATCTATCCCTGTCTGCTTTTTCCGGAAGATGAAGCATACCATGCGATAAAATAACATCATACTCTTTTTGAAACGCAAACCCCGTTAAATCCTGTTGATAAAAGTTTATATTCAAACCTGCATTCATGGCGGTTTCGATTGCTTTCTCAATTCCCGCTGCCGATAAATCAAACGCTTCGACAGTATGATTTTGAGCCGCAAGAAAAATGGAATTTCTGCCCTCGCCACAACCAACGTCTAAAACAGATGACGGCATATTCAGCAAGTGGGCATATCCTTTCAAATCGGCAGTCGGCTCTTTTGAAAAAGTAGAAACACTTTTGTCTTGATAGGTTTTTTCCCAAAATGGTTTTTCCATATTTTCAATCTCCTCATATGTCTAATATAAATTTTCTGCGACCTTAAATATCACACTCATTATAACAAGGCGGCATATCACAGTCAAAGCAGATAAGCAAACGAGCGCACTTATACAGTATAGACAAGTCGAAAACTGTGGTGCGCCCTGTTAGGGAAAAAAGACATCGGGCTTCGCTCCTGTAAAATTTAAATATTCTTCACAAGAGCAAAGACCCACTGGCTGAAATGATACCCCCCTTTCGCATTGCTTCTCAAAACCCAATGTTTACCGCAAACAGGGGCAGTTGAGTATATTTTAATAGTGCTTCAATTTGAAACACCCTTCATATCATAAGTGCTATGACTGCAATCGTAGCGCAACGAAATTTTACAACAATTCTTGACAAAAATACGGAGGTGAATGTGAATGAAAATAACAGGTTTATTAATTCCCTCAAATTTTTTAGATAGCGACTGCAAAAATTGATGCTTGAAGAAGCAAGTATTCAGGTACAATCTTAGGGGGATGTAGACATATGAAACATTCAATAAAAATGATAGTTACAGATTTGGACGGAACCTTACTGCGTACAGACAAAACCCTTTCGATGCGTACAAAAGCTATATTACGGCAAAGTCGGGAAAAAGGAATTAAAATCGTTTATGCAACGGGACGAGGCGGGTCTGCCGAACGGGTTGCCCCATCAGAGCTGTTTGACGGCAAAATCACCATGAACGGAGCGGTTGCAAAGGTCGCCGACACAGTTTTGTATGAACGTTTAATCCCATATCAAACTGCCCGCCCTTTTTTAATGGCTTGCGACAAACGAGGAATAAAAATTACATCGGAAATTAATGGTATGCATTATTCAAATTTTGCTGTATCGGATTTTTGGCCCCTTCTCACCACATATGAAGAAGTTGATTTTGAGCAACACAAAATAGATGCTGAAAAAATTTATTCGCCCAATCCTGATACGGAGGAAGAATTATTTATTAAACAGCATCTACCCGATGATTTATATTCAGTTGTGACTTCTGATGCGACAGGAAGCCTTTTGCAAGTTATGCATAAGGACGCTGCCAAATCCAAAGCAGTTGCAGCACTTGCTAAACATTGGAATATTGCATCATGCGAAATTGTGGCTTTTGGTGATGACAGAAACGACATAGACATGCTTTCCGGCGCGGGCATTGGTGTTGCAATGGCCGGGGCGATTAAAGAGGTTAAAGCGGTAAGCAACTATATTTGCGGAAGCAATGATGAAGACGGACTGGCCAAGTGGATTGAAGAAAATATTGCATAGGGCGTGTTGCCACTACTCCAATGGCAACACGCCCTAATTTTCGGAGGTTGCCTTTATTTACTGGGCTCTCAAATGCCTGTTTACCGCACTTACAACCGCTTTCAGCGCAGAATTGGTTGTACTGCGGCTTATGCCTGCCCCAAAGAAAGATTTTCCGTTGTAAACGATACCGACATAAGTAATTGCGCGTGCTTTCGCGCCTTCGGCGGAATCGAGGGAGTGTTGACTGTAGTGGGCAATTTCAAATTCAAAGCCGTAGTTTTGCGAAAGTGCCTGACAAAACGCATCAATAACGCCGTGGCCGTTGCCGCGAGTGCATTTTTCTTCGCCATTTAATTCCATTGTGCAGGTTAAAGTGCAGGCTTCGTTATCCTGAGCAAAATCTTGCTTGGAAATAAATTTCAAAGGCGATTCAAGGTTTACATATGTTTTGTTAAATAATTCGTGTATTTCCGCATGGGAAAGCTCTTTGACGCTTTTGCTTGAAATTTCGGAAAACACCGGCCCGAAGTCTTTTTGCATGGGTTTCGGAAGGTGAATGCCAAAATTTGTTTCCAGAATATACGCCGCGCTGCTGCTGCCGGATTGGCTTGTTACGCGGATAATTTCGTCGTAATCGCGGCCTACATCTTTTGGGTCTATGGGGAGATAAGGCATTTCCCATACATCGCCCGGTTTAAGCCGCGACATTCCCTTGCGAATTGCGTCTTGGTGTGTGCCGGAGAACGCCGTAAATACAAGCTCGCCCGCATACGGGTGACGCGGATGTACGGGTAAATCTGTCATTTGCGAGTAAATTTCCACGGCTTTGTTTATGTTGGAAAAATCAAGCCCCGGGTCAATGCCTTGGGAATACATATTCATTGCAAGGGTAATTAAATCGGCATTTCCGGTGCGTTCGCCGTTTCCAAAAAGAGTGCCCTCAACCCTGTCTGCGCCGGCAAGCAAACACAGCTCGGTGGCGGCAACAGCAGTGCCTCTGTCATTGTGCGCGTGCAACGAAACTTGGATTTGATTGCGATTTTTCAGTTTTCCGCAAACATACTCAACCATGTCTGCATGAACATTTGGCGTAAGCGATTCTACCGTAAAAGGCAAATTTATAATCACAGTTTGCCCTTCCCAGCATGAAATAACGGCATTGCACACTTCTGCCGCAAAGTCCGGTTCTGTTTGGGAAAAGCACTCGGGCGAGTACTCGAAATTAAATTTTTCGCCGCCTTTTGCAGAAACCTCATTCGCCAACTTTAACAATAATTTCGCGCCAAAAACCGCAAGCTCAATCGTTTCTTCACGCGAATTTTTAAAAACAATATCACGGAACAACGGCGATGTTGCATTGTATAAATGAATCGTCGCGTTTTTTACGCCAACAAGCGACTCAAATGTTCTGCGAATAACAGGTTCTCGCGACATAGTAAGCACCTGAATTGTAACATCGTCCGGAATTAATTTTTGCTGAATAAGCGTGCGAATAAATTGAAACTCTCCTTCGTTGGACGCGGGAAACCCCACCTCAATTTCTTTGAACCCAACTTTTACGAGAAAATCAAAAAATTCCAACTTTTGCTCAAGCGTCAAAGGCGTTTGCAAAGACTGGTTTCCGTCGCGCAAGTCAACAGAACACCACAAAGGTGCTTTTGTTAAACGCTTGCCGGGCCAAGTGCGCCCCGGGAAATCCATAATAGGGTGGGGGAGGTATTTTTCAAAATTCATAATAATTTTGTCAGTCCTTCCTTGATTTGCGAAACGGTGTATTCTCCAAAGTGTAACATGGATGCTACCAAAGCAACAGTAGCTTTGCCCTTGGTCAGAACGTCGCAGATGTGCTGAATTGTTCCGCCGCCGCCGCTTGCCACTACGGGAACGTTTACGGCCTCGGCAATTGCGCGGGTTGACGGGATGTGAAAGCCATCCCGTGTACCGTCAGCGTTTATGGAGTTTACAACTATTTCGCACGCGCCAAGGGATACCCCCTGCTTTGCCCATTCTACTGCGTCCATTCCCATGTGCGTGCGTGCGCCGTCTATTACTATTTCAAAACCGGACGGAATTTTAGCGGATTTTTCTACCTCCAAAACGTCCATGGAAAGTACAACGCAATCCGCGCCGAATTCCTTTGCCGCTTCTGTCAAAATACCCGGGTTACGCACTGCCGCCGAGTTAATATGAATCTTCTGCGCACCTGCCGCCATTACTGCTTTGCAGTCTTCTATTGTTTTGATGCCGCCGCCCACCCCAAAAGGTACAGTTACAACTTTTGCAACAGCTTCCACTGTACTTAGCTTTGTTCCGCGCTGTTCGTGGGTGGCAGAAAAATCGTATAAAACAACCTCGTCAATGCCGTCGGCGCAGTATTTTTTTGCGGCCTCCGCAGGGTCGCCCAGATTTTTGTTGCCCTGAAATTTCAAGCCCTTTGTCAAATGTCCGTCACGTACATCCAGACAGGTGATTAGTTTTTTTCCCTTCATGCAGAAGCCTCCTTTTGATGAGTTGCGAATTAAATCTTTCTGCAAGATTGGTGTCACAATGACTCTAAAATTAATCGTCCCATTTCCCTTGTGCCTACAAGGCGTTTTCCGTCAGACATGATATCGCCCGTGCGCACGTCGTTTTTAAGCACCGCCGTCACGGCATTTTCGATTGCCTTGGCTTCCGCGTTCAGGCTGAATGTATATTGAAGCATCATCGCTGCCGACAAAATTGTTGCAATGGGGTTAGCCTTATCTTGACCTGTGATGTCGGGCGCAGAGCCGTGAATCGGCTCGTACATGCCAAAATTATCCTTGTTAAGGCTTGCAGAAGGAAGCATCCCGATTGAACCGGTTATTTGGCTTGCTTCGTCGGAAAGAATATCCCCGAACATGTTTGTAGTAACCATCACATCGTAAGAACCGGGGTCGCGAATAATTTGCATTGCGGCGTTATCAATATAAAGATGGTCGAGAGTTACGTCGGGATAATTTTTTGCAACATCTAAAATGACTTCGCGCCAAAGCCGTGAAGATTCCAAGACATTTGCTTTGTCCACATTTGTCAGATGCTTTTTTCGCTTACGCGCCATCTCGAAAGCTGTGACGGCAATGCGTCGCACTTCTTCAACCGCATACATTTCCGTATCCCACGCGGCTTCCCCAAGCTCTGTCTGTTTGCGCCCGCGGTCACCGAAGTACATGCCCCCCGTAAGCTCGCGTACAATCATAATATCAATGCCGCCCGCCGCAATATCTGCGCGAAGCGGGCAAGCCTCTTTCAGCGCGTCATGCAAAACGGCAGGCCGCAAATTTGCGTAAAGCCCAAGCGCACCGCGAAGCCCAAGCAAAGCGCGTTCCGGGCGCATATTGCCGGGCAAAACATCCCATTTCCAACCTCCCACCGCGCCAAGAAGCACTGCGTCGGAAGCTTTGCAAACCGCTACCGTCTCGTCCGGCAGGGGAACGCCCGTTTTATCAATGGCAATACCGCCCGCAAGCACTTCTGTAAATTCAAAGGTATGCCCGAACATATCTCCGATTTTTTCTAAAACCTTGATGGTTTCCGCAACAATTTCCGGGCCTATTCCATCACCCGGAATTGTTGCTATTTTATATTTTCCCATGTGAAAACTCCTTTTTTTAAAGTGATTTACATCTTTAGGAGGTTGCCTTCAGTATATCCTGAATAACCTGTCTGACTTTTTCCATGTTGCCCGTTGCTTCTGAAATATTGATGAGCATTTCGACAAAAGGTTGGTAGGGGCTACCGTGGGTGACAGCAATTCTTCTCTTAAACTCTTTTAATTCGGTGGTATTTTCCGCCACTACCAAGCACATTTTCACAAAAGCTTTAAATTGGTAATCCGTCATGCCTAAGCTCCCTTCATTTTTCTCTTCGTCCGAATCGAACATTCCCAATGCAAACATTGTTCCAAAGTCCATGCGCTCCCCCTTACGCGCTCAGTTTTTTCTTTGTGCGCTCTACAAGGCCGCCTGCCGCCATTAATTCCTGCATAAATTCCGGGAAAGGCGCGGCTTGGTAAGATTCATTTGTGCTTAGGTTTGTGATTTTGCCCGTGGTGAAATCAATTTCAACTTCTTCGCCGGCTTTTATTGCCTGTGCGGCTTGCGGGCATTCGAGAATAGGCAGGCCGATGTTGATTGCATTGCGGTAAAAAATACGCGCAAATGTCTCGGCAATCACGCAGGCAATCCCCGATGCTTTAATAGCAATCGGCGCGTGTTCTCGCGATGAGCCGCAACCGAAATTTTTGTTGGCAACTATTATATCGCCCGGTTTTACGCGCTGCGGGAATGATGCATCAATGTCCTCCATGCAATGGGCGGCAAGGCTTTCCGGCCGCGAATCATTCAAATACCTTGCAGGGATTATTACATCTGTGTCCACATTGTCGCCATACTTAAAAACTGTTCCTTTTGCTTTCATAGTACCCTCCTGTTTTATGTTTTTATGTTTTTTTATGAATTAAATCAATTATTTCCTCGCCGGAGGATTTAATTTCCTCGCTTTCTGTCGCTAAAACGGCTCGAAATTTTTCCAAATGTTCTTTGGCCTTTTCGGCGTTTTTTGATACGAGAAGCTCGTATGCGTACAAGGTGCGTTGGGTTTCCGGCCGGTCATTTGAGGCTTTCAAGTATTCTTGCAATGAATCGGTATAAACACGCTCGATTTCCGCCGGCCGGCATTCGCTTATTATTTCGCAAAACAAAACCTCGGCGCCAATCGCATGTTTATAAGAGCCTGGCATGTTTTCAGTTTTTTCAAAAAGTTCATTTAAACATTCCCGCGCTTCCGCGATTTTTTGACTGTCTATAAAGCATTCATACTTTATAGCAGCAGCGGCAAAAATAAGCGGGTCGGATAAATCTTGTCCTTCCGTCCACAGAAAATATTCGGCAGGAATATCACGCGAACGCAAGCCCTGCGCCGAAAAAGCCTGTACACGAAGCCGCGCCCACAACGCACGGCGCGAAAGGGCATTTTTTTCTTTGCCCAGATGAAAAATAAACCATCCGTCGCTGGGAATGTCAATTTTGTGCGGCGCGAGGTTCAGCAAAAAAAAGTACACACCAACGCCGGCAACCACCAGAAATCCCCGTGCTAAAAGTTCGGCATTTTGGGCAAACAAGAAAAACAGCAGAAAAAATATTGCACTAAAAAGGATATTTGCAAGCACCCCGCCAAAAAAATAAAGTATATGGGGGAATTTTCCGTTTACCATATCCGGCGGCGAAAGATGACAACTGCCACCCGCGCCAACAATGCTCATTTTTTTGCGAATAATTTTGCCATTTTGTTTTACGAACAATTGGTCGAAAACTCCGAAGGCAACAAATGAGTAGCCCGACAAAAGTCCCATGACAAGATGCCCCGCCTCGTGAACAATAATGTGCAAAAAAATACCAAAGACGAATGCAACCACGCTGATAGCAACAGTTGCCACGGTAAAAACAATCGCATTATCGCGCTCGCCCTCAAGAAGGTTGCTTGTGTATGCAAACCCAAACCCCACAAGAAACCCTGTAAATGCACAGAGAAAAAAACTATATATTTTGGTAGCTCTCTCTCCCATTATCGCCCTCCCGGTTGTGTAACCAATAGTATGAGGTTAACTTAAATTTTTTCCGGGTCGGTAATGTATCCCGTCAGCGCAGAAGCCGCCGCAACGGCAGGGCTTGAAAGATAAACTTCGGATTCAGGGGAGCCCATACGCCCTACAAAATTTCGGTTGGTTGTGGCAAGGGCGCGCTCGCCTTTTGCTAAAATCCCCATGTGTCCGCCAAGGCAGGGGCCGCAAGTGGCGGGGCTTACTACCGCGCCGGCTTTGATGAAATCTTGCATTAGTCCTTCGTCGCACATTTGCAAAGAAATATTTTGTGTGCCGGGAAAAATAAGAACGCGCAGATTTTTTGCAACCCTGCGCCCGCGTAAAATGCCGGCGGCAACGCGCATGTCTTCTATGCGGCCGTTTGTGCAGCTTCCGATTACAACCTGGTCGAGTTTTACTTCGCCTACATTGTCGATTGTTTTGGTGTTTTCGGGCAAATGCGGGAATGAAACCGTGGGGCGCAAAGTTGAAAGGTCTATTGTGTAAGTCGCTTCATATTCTGCGTCCGGGTCGGCGGTGTATTCAGTGCCGGGGCGTGATGCGTGTGCGGCAACATATTCGCGGGTTTTTTCGTCCACGGGGAAAATGCCGTTTTTCGCGCCGGCTTCTATTGCCATATTTGCGATGCAGAAGCGGTCATCCATTGAAAGGTATTTTAACCCGTCGCCGCAGTATTCCATGGATTTATAAAGCGCGCCGTCCACACCTATTTTGCCGATGATATGCAAAATAATATCCTTGCCTGAAACCCATTTTGCAGGTTTGCCCACAAGCTCGAATTTAATCGCCGGCGGAACTTTGAACCATGTGCCGCCCACTGCCATAGCACATGCCATGTCGGTACTGCCCACGCCGGTTGAAAAAGCACCCAACGCGCCATAAGTGCATGTGTGGCTGTCTGCCCCAATGATTGCGTCACCGGGAACAGCAAGCCCTTTTTCGGGTATAAGGCAGTGTTCAATACCCATTTCGCCCACTTCAAAGTAGTTTTCCACTTCGTATTTCAGCGCGAATTCTCTTACTTGTTTGCAATGTTCCGCCGATAAAATATCCTTGTTCGGAGTGAAATGGTCGGGAACAATTGCAACTTTTTTCTTGTCAAAAACCTTGTCTACGCCTATTTTTGCGAATTCCTTAATCGCAACAGGCGTTGTTACATCGTTGCCCAAAACCAAATCAAGATTTGCTTCAATCAGCTGACCTGCGGTTACGCTTTCCAATCCCGCATGTGCCGCTAAAATTTTTTGAGTCATGGTCATTCCCATAACTGCACCCCATTTCATATATTTTTTTTCTTTCCCAGCGCAAAAGCTTGTAACAATAGTCTAACAAAGGCCGTTGCAGTGAAATGTAAACTAGGCTACAATTCAAAAAATAATGCAAACGCGAATCAAGGGTAGGAAATATTGATTCGCGTTGCAAAGGAAGATTCACAATGACAGATGTGTTTCAACTTAAAAACCCGGAAATCTTCGACAGCCTTTCAAAACCCAAAGTTTTTGAAAAATCGGAAATTATTTATGTGCAGGGCGATGAAGCAAGTTATATTTATTATTTAAAAAGCGGAAAGGTACAAATATATGTTGGCTCGGCAAGCGGCTCGGAAAAAATACTTGCTACATTTTCGGGCGGAAGCCTTTTTGGAAAATCAGCCTTTTTTGACAATTTGCCGCGTGCCTCAAATGCGCGTGCCTTAAAAAAATCTGAAATTATTCGCATCAACAAACAAATGATGACGGAAATTATCGGAAATTATCCAAAATTCGCCGTTGATATGCTTGAATATCTGTCAAAAACAATTCGAGTGTTTTCCAATCAAATTGAAAGCATATCATTCCTGCGGGCAGACAAACGAACAGCCATGTATATTGTTGATAATTTACCCGCCGAGCCCGGAAATAATCAAGTTTTTTGTACTCACGATGAAATCGCCGGCGTGATTGGCGCGTCACGGGTGACGGTTAGCAAAATTTTAAGAGAATTCTCTGAAACCGGTTGGATTGATACACTGTATAAGGCTATACGTGTAAACAATGCCGAAGCTTTGAAAAAATTTATTTTAAGCACTGTCTAAAATCAGTTTTTCTTGACCGCAAACAAAGTAAATGCTATCTTTCCCCTTAAAGGAGTGGGGTACATGTCCGACCAAAAGTTAACTGTATATGGCTTTAATAATTTGACAAAATCATTAAGTTTTAATATTTACGACGTGTGCTATGCAAAAACTGCGCGAGAGCAACAGGATTATCTTGCATATATAGACGAGCAATATAATTCTGAGCGTTTGACCGGGATTTTGCAACAGGTAACAGACATGATAGGCGCGACAGTGTTAAACATCGCCAAGCAGGATTATGAACCGCAAGGCGCGAGCGTTACAATTTTAATAGCAGACGAGACACGCCAACCGGGGGATATTTTAAAATCTGATACGGTTGTTGCGCATTTGGATAAAAGCCATGTGACGGTGCATACCTATCCGGAGTTTCATCCTGATACAAGTATTGCAACTTTTCGTGTAGATATAGACATTGCAACATGCGGACAAATTACACCGCTTCAAACCCTGGACTATCTTATAGGAAGCTTTGACTCGGATATTATTACTATGGACTACCGTGTGCGCGGCTTCACCCGTGACGTAAGCGGTAAAAAACTTTTTATCGACCATAAAATCACGTCAATTCAAGATTTTATAGATGACAAAGTGCTTGAACGCTACGACGCCGTTGATGTTAACGTGTACCAATCGAACATATTTCATACAAAAATGCTTATAAAGGAAATTCACTTGCAAAATTATCTTTTTAACACGGATGCATATGAGGTTCCGCCTATGTCGCGCCTTACGATTACACATAATCTGCGGCAGGAAATGATTGAAATTTTTAGCGGTAAAAATATTTATGTATAATCTTGAGCAGCGCAAGACGCCGATTAAAGACGCACTTGAAGAACTGGAGCGTAATCGTGTAATTCCCTTTGACGTGCCGGGGCATAAGCGCGGCAAGGGAAGCAGTAATTTGCGCGATTTTTTGGGCAAAAAATGCCTGTCCATCGACGTAAATTCCATGAAGCCGCTTGATAATTTATGTCATCCTGTTTCCGTTATTAAAGAGGCGGAAGAACTTGCGGCAGACGCTTTTGGTGCGGCCAATGCGTTTTTTATGGTTGGCGGAACAACAGGCGCGGTTCAGGCAATGATTTTTTACGCAACGCGACGCGGGGAGAAAATCATTTTGCCGCGAAACGTTCATCGCAGTGTGATTAACGCGCTTGTTGTAAACGGTGCAATTCCCGTTTACATTGAGTGCAAGGCAGACGAAAAACTGGGAATTGCCCTTGGCAGTCGGCTTGAAGATGTGGAAAATGCAATACGCAAAAACCCGGACGCCAAGGCTGTCTTGGTTAACAACCCCACATATTACGGCATTTGTTCGGATGTTTCGGGCATTGCAAAGCTTGCCCGCAGTCACGGCATGATGGTTTTGGCTGACGAAGCCCATGGTACGCATTTTTATTTTGGCGGCACAGGAAATCTGCCGCAAGCCGCCATAGCCGCCGGCGCCGACATTGCCGCTGTCAGTATGCACAAGTCAGGGGGTTCGCTTACGCAAAGCTCCTTTTTGCTGTGCGGCGAAAACGTGAACGAAAATTATATGCGACAAATTATAAATCTGACGCAAACAACAAGTGCGTCTTATATTTTAATGGCAAGCCTTGATATTTCGCGAAGCCACCTTGCACTAAGCGGCAACAAGATTTTTAACGATGTCTTGTCACTCACAAACTACGCCCGCGACGAAATTAATAAACACGGATATTACGCCTTTGCAGAGGAACTTATTGACGGAGGCACGGTTTTTGATTTCGACAAAACAAAGCTTGCTGTAAACACGCTTGGTATCGGCCTTGCCGGCATAGAAGTGTATGATATTTTGCGCGACGAGTATGATATTCAAGTGGAATTCGGCGATATCGGGAATATTTTGGCTTACGTTTCCATCGGTGATAATCACAAAAATATAGAAATGCTTATAAGCGCGCTTGCAGAAGTAAAGCGGCGTTTCTCTCGCCCGCATAGCGAGGTGCATTGGGATACAGCATCAAAGACGGAATTTATCGCGCCGGCTGTTCGCGCCGCGCCGCAGGATGCTTTTTACGCGGCAAAAAAATCCGTTCCGCTTGCGCAATGCGCGGGCAAAATAAGTGCCGAAGTTGTAATGTGCTACCCTCCCGGCATCCCAATTATAGCCCCGGGCGAGGAAATTACTTGCGATATAGTAAATTACATTGCCTACGCCAAAGAAAAAGGATGTTCTCTTACCGGCCCGGAGGACATGACAATAAAAAATATTAATGTTTTGGCTTAAAGCAACCTCCGTTGCCTTAACCGAAAAAGGGTGAATTTCGTGGAATTGTGGTATAGCGAGATGCATACGCCAAATGTGAAGCTGTCGATAAAAGTGCAGCGGCAGATTTGTTGCGAACAAAGCAAATATCAGCGTATAGAGATTTTTGAATCTGAGGAGTTTGGGCGGTTTCTGACCTTGGACGGATTTATGATGCTAACAGAGAAGGACGAGTTTATCTATCACGAAATGATAACTCATGTGCCTATGGCGGTAAAACCTTCATCGAAAAAAGTGCTTGTAATCGGCGCGGGCGACGGCGGCGTAATTCGAGAGCTTGCAAAATATCCGCAGTTGGAAACAATAGATGTTGCAGAAATTGATAGTGAAGTAGTGCGTTTGTGCAAAAAATTTTTGCCGAAAACGGCAGTAGGGTTTGAAGACCCGCGGGTGAATATTTTTTATGAAGACGGGCTGAAATTTATCCGAAGCCACGAAAATGAATACGATATTATAATTGTAGATTCCACCGACCCGTTCGGGCCGGGCGAGGGGCTGTTTTCAAAAGAGTTTTACGGAAATTGTTTCAAAGCGTTAACTTCGGACGGCATTCTTGTGAATCAGCACGAAAGCCCGTTTTATGAAAATGACGCGATGATGGTAAAACGCACCCATAAACGCATTGTGCAATCATTTGCCGCAAGCCGGGTTTATCAGGCGTTTATTCCCACATATCCGTCGGGGCATTGGCTTTTTGGCTTTGCATCAAAAGGATTGCACCCAATAAGAAATTTAAACGCATCCGCATGGAATGCCCTTGGTATTTCTACGCGATACTACAACACAAACCTGCACAAGGGCGCGTTTTATCTGCCAAACTATGTAGAGGGGCTTTTGAGTGATGTTGAACCTGAATAGTTCCACAAATGCTTTCATGGGCTGCGAATGCCCTCTTGATTCTGCCGAAATTGTAATGTTTTCCGCGCCTTTTGACAGCACTGTGTCCTTTAGGCCGGGGGCAAGGTTTGCAGGCGGAGCCATCCGTCAAAATTCGTTCGGCATAGAAAGTTACAGCCCGTACATGGAAAAAGATTTGTTCGACCTGCGCATTGCAGACATTGGCGAGCTTGAACTTCCTTTCGGAAACGCCGTACGCGCTTTGGATTTGATTGAGCAAAAAACGGAACAAATAATAAAAAACGCAAAACCCTTTATGATTGGCGGCGAACATCTTGTCACTCTTGGGGCGGTACGCGCAATGCTGAAAAAATATCCCGATTTGCATATTCTGCACTTTGATGCCCACGCCGACCTTCGTGATAATTACTTGGGCGAAAAACTTTCACATGCAACGGTAATTCGCAGGTGCTGGGAATTTGTAGGTGATAAGCGCATTTACCAAGCGGGCATTCGCTCGGGCGATGCAGAGGAATTTGATTTTGCCGCGAACCATACAATTTTAAGCAAATTCAGCCTTGGACGCATGGAGAATTTTGTTCGAGCACTTGCAGGCAAGCCTGTTTATTTTTCCCTCGACCTTGATATACTCGACCCGTCGATTTTCCCCGGAACAGGTACTCCGGAGCCGGGCGGCTGTTCTTTCAAGGAGCTTCACGATGCAGTGCTTCTGCTGAAAAAACTGAATATTGTCGGCTGTGATGTTGTAGAGCTTTCGCCGCACTATGACCACAGCGGAATTTCCGTAATGGCGGCGTGCAAAATAATCAGGGAAATTTTAATGGTGATGAGTTTTCAACACTCCCGAAGTGCGCGTGAAATGTAAATTTCGGGGTTTTTTACGTTAAATTCGCGGGTGATTTTATTGCCCCGTACATATTTGCTTACTGCGCCTGCGCCTATGCCTAAAATTGTTTGCACTTCTGCCATCATGCCGATATTGTACAAACATTCGCTTCCGGGCAGGCTGTAGCCGACATTTTCAAACAACCCCACCATATTTTTTTGCCGATACAAATAATATGGCAAAAACCCCATGGACGCGCAAGATTCTGCCGCTTCGTGCAACATGGATTCTACGACCTTAGAAATCGGAGGGGCAATATTTTGGAAAAAAGACGATTCACCTCGCTGTTCGTTATTGACCCCCCTAAAAGGGGGGATTGCGACACCGGCATTGCGGAAAGGTTTAATTGGTGCCGCAATAAGGCGTGAAGCCCGTTTTACCGCCAAGGTATGAATTGTAATGTTTTCGGGCAAAAGCCGCGCAAGGGCTTCCATGTTGCGGCGCATATCACCAAGAGTTTCGCCGGGCAAACCCGCGATTAAATCTGTGTTGATGCAAGAAAAACCCGCTTCGCGAGCATAGTCGAACGCCCGAAAAAAATCAGCCGCCGTGTGGTCGCGCCCGATTGCCGCCAAAGTGCGGTCGTTAAGTGTTTGCGGGTTTACCGCAATGCGGTTAACCCCGTATTTGCGCATGATTTTGAGTTTTTCTGCCGTCAAAGTATCGGGGCGGCCTGCCTCTACCGTAAATTCCGGAAACATTTCGCCATTGCAAAATAATCCGCTTACAGTGTCCAATAATTTTTCAAGCAAATATTCCGGCAAAACGGTAGGCGTTCCGCCACCTATATAAACAGATGAAACTAACGAGTCGCGCAGTGAAGCGGCTTTTTTGCGGCACTCGCAAATTAACGCGGTTACATACTGCTCTAAAATGTTCGCGTCCGCAGGGCTGTTCACCATATTAAACGAGCAATATATACAGCGTGACGGGCAGAAAGGCACACTTACATAAATTCCGATTACATCTTGCTTTTGCTCTTGCTTTTTTGCAAATGCCCCGAAAATTCGCCGCGTTAAACGCTCTTCTGCACGCGCAACGGTTAAAGCAAGTTTCGCCTTTTCTTCACTGCAACAGAAAGGCTCTTTCAGACGCGCTATAATTTGTTCGTCGTCAGTGCCGTTTGCGAGCCACTCGCGCACAAGCTTAGACGGCCTTATTCCCGTAAGCGCGCCCCAAGGGGTTTGCGCACCCACAGCTTTTTGCAATGCATGATAAAGCGCGAGCATTACTACCCTGCGTGGGTTTAAGAATTCGTGTTTATTTTGCTCTGCCACGCTTTGGCAAAATGTATGTCTCGAAATTTCCGCGCCGTTTTTGTACACAATCGCGGTTGAAGATTCTTTGAGCGTTTCTGCCAAAACCCCTTCCGGGGGAATTTCCCAAAACGAGAGTATATGTATTAAATCGTCCCCGCCGGGACGGGATGCTTCTTGAATCTGCGGCAAACTGCTGACAAAAGCAAACTTCGCACCCGGGAAAAAAACTTGCACCATAACCTGCACTTCATTTACAAAATCATGTTTATGCAAACAGCAGTTTATTTTCATGCGTTAACCCGTGTGATGTCGCATACACCCGGAATAACTCGCATTTTTTTAGTCAAAATTTCCAATTGTTCGCCGTCTTGCACTTGCATACCAATATAAAAAACGGCCTCGCTTTGCACGGTGCGGGCATTTAGGGTTTTAACCTTTACTTTTTCCTCGGTTATCACTCGCGAAATGTCTGCAAGAAGGCCGTCGCGGTCGTCGCAGTTCAGGCGCATTTCGGTGTGATAGGTGTTTTCGGGTTTTTTGTTGGCGGGCCAATGGGTTTCTATCAGGCGGCGGCGGTCGAATTCATCCATGTGAAGCAGGTTTATGCAATCGGTGCGATGAACCGTAAGCCCGCGCCCGCGTGTTATAAACCCCAAAATCTCGTCACCGGGCAAGGGCCCGCAACATCTGGCGTAACGAACCGCGGTATCGCCTATGCCATTTACTATAATTCCGCTGCCAGATTTGTGTTTTTCTATTTTTTCGCTGGTTTCCAGCAAGCTTTGGATTAACTCTTCGTCGGAAGGTGCGGGTAAGGTTTTTTCGTATTCGCGATACAAATAGTTTGCAACTTGTTTTTCTTTCAGCCCGCCAACGCCAATTAAAATAAGCAACTGGTCAAGGACTTTGCAGTGGAAGCGTTCCAGAACATCTGCTTCGCGCCCGTCTGCCAAAAGCTCTTCCAATGAAACTGCCGCATCTGCTTCACGCACAGATTCTTCCAACGCCTCGCGCCCTTTGCGAAGATTTTCGTCACGGCTTTCTTTGTTAAACCACTGGGTAATTTTTGTGCGTGCAGTGTTGGTTTTTACAACTTTAAGCCAGTCTCTGTGGGGCTTGGCGTTGTTGCTTGTAATAATTTCCACTTGGTCGCCCGTGTGAAGCTCGTGGTCTATCGGAACCATCTTGCCGTTTACACGCGCACCAATCATGCGATTGCCCACGGCAGAATGAATTGTGTAGGCGTAATCAATCGCGCAAGAGCCGCTTGCAAGGGAAATAAGCTCGCCCCGCGGCGTAAAGCAATAAACATGCTCTTGAAATGCATTTAAGTCCATTTTAAGGGCATCCAGGAATTCTTCATTGTCTTTCATGCCGCGTTGCCATTCCATTATTTCCTGAAGCCACTTGTCTTTTGCGGCCTTGTCGCTTTCTTTGTATTTCCAATGTGCGGCAATGCCGTATTCTGCGACGCTGTGCATGTCATATGTGCGTATTTGCACCTCAAAAGGCTCGCCCGGCCCTATTAGGGTTGTGTGCAAAGATTGATACCCATTGTGTTTTTTCATGCCAATAAAATCTTTGAGCCGCCCGGGTACGGGGGTGTACATTTCGTGCAACCAACCCAAAACTTCGTAACATTCACTTACTTTTTTTACAAGAACACGAATCGCATACAAATCAAAAAGCTGGCCCAGTGTTTTATTCTGGCTCATCATTTTTTTGTGAATGGAATAAAAGCGTTTGGGCCTGCCCTCCACACGCGCATTAATCCTCTCTGCTTCAAGTTTGGTGCGCACTTCCTTCATTATTTGTTCAACAATCTCTTGCCTTGCGGATTGCTTTATTGCAACCTTTGACGAAAGCTCGTCGTAAAGTTTCCTGTCGGTGTATTTAAAGCCTAATTCTTCCAGCTCGTAGCGTAGCTTTGCAATGCCCAGCCTGTGCGCAAGAGGTGCATAAATATCCAAGGTTTCCTGCGCAATTTCGCGTTGCTTTTCCTCTGTCATAGCACCAAGCGTGCGCATATTATGAAGCCTGTCGGCAATTTTTATAAGCAAAACCCGCACATCCTGCGATATATGAAAAAACATTTTGCGGTAGTTTTCTGCGCGTTCGTCTGTTTTATTTTTTTGGGTTTTCGCGCCGTGGCGTGTTTTTTTCTTTTCGCGAACCCCTTCCGGCTCTCCTGCTTTTTCCAACTCGGAATCGTCAGGTTTTGTAGCATAGGCAACCTTTTTGATTTTTGTAACGCCATCCACAAGCAATGCAACGTCATCACCAAAACGCTGTGTGATGTCCTCCATTGTGAAAGCCGTATCCTCTACAACATCATGCAAAATACCCGCCGCAATTGACTCTAAATCTGTACGAATTTCCGCAAGAATTACAGCCACCGACAGCGGGTGCAAAATATAAGGCTCGCCCGTTTTGCGCTGCTGTTCCTTGTGCGCTTCATAGGCAAACTCGAATGCTTCTTCAATCATTTGCAAAGAAGTATCCGGGCGGTATCTTCTGATTGCCGCAATAAGCTTGTCGTATAATTCCTTCACAGATTTTTCCAACAAGCTCACCTCCGAATAGTTTTCCAAACATTATAGTGCTTCCGGTGGAAAAAGCAAGGCGAAAACTTCATTTTTCGGAAGTTTTCAGGATTTGGTATAAAGTGAAAATGCTTTATAGCAATGCCATCAAGATAGGGAAAAGATTGGCGTTATCAATTCTTCCTAACGCTGAATTTAGATGTTTAAGACCCCATCTTCGCGGCAATACTTCCCGATACAACAATTTTATCAGGAGGTGAGCGAATGAAAAATGTATCCGAACCGGAGGGCAGTGTCTTCCGAAAGAAAGGATTTTTCATCGCGTTGTATTCATGTTTAGGGGTGGTAGCGATTCTGGCGGTGGTGGTTGCGTTTGCGAATCGCGGGGGAACAGATTATGAAGAGCCGGCAGTTTATGCAGGTGCAGACCAAGTAGACCCGATAATGGCGCAAGCAGGAGAGGAGGCATGGTTCAGACCGCGCCAAACACCAACCCCTACGCCGCCGCCTGTGCCGCCAAGAACACAGCCGCCCGCGCCGCGTGAGCAAGCTCCGCCGGCCGCACCCGAGCCGCCGCCTGCGGACGCAAGTGATGCAGAACCCCCCACGCCACCGGCCGAACCCGCACCCGCTCCGCCTGCCCCTGTGGCTGAAACCTTTGAGCCTTTTACAGAAGATGACCGAATGCTATGGCCTGTTTACGGCGATGTAGTGATGCCGTTCAGCATGGAAAGCCTGATTTTTGACCCAACGATGGACCATTTTAGAACAAACGATAATCTGCGCATTTCCGCAAGCGAGGGCGACCCCGTTCGTGCAGGCGCAGACGGGCGCGTAATCTCTGTCGGCAATGATTTCTTCCGTGGCAACTATGTAACAATCGACCACGGCGATGGCTGGACTTCAACCTTTGGGCAACTTATGGAGAATGTTCTTGTAAACGAAGGTGATGTAGTTCGCGGCGGACAAGTTATTGGCGGCGTTGGGCAACCCTCTATTTCGGGCAGCCTGAACGGAACGCATGTTCACCTGCACATCACCCGTGACGACCAGCCCGTCAACCCCTACGAATTGCTTACGGCAAGATACGAATAAGAACCTGCGGGCAATAAAAAAAAGACTTCTTGCGTAATGGAAATTACAACTATGCAAGGAGTCTTTTTTTTGCTTAGGGAATGTGAGGTTTATTTTCTTACATTCCCTTATGTTCAATTTTTCGGAGGTTGCCTTTAATTTTTGTCGACACACCCTAAGAGCCTGTTGACGAAATAAATACTCAAGTATATACTTGCCGTGAGGTGATATCTAATGCTTACTGCCAAAATTTTTACCAATGGAAACAGTCAGGCTGTTCGTTTGCCAAAAGAATACCGCTTTGCAGAAAATGAAGTAGGTATTACTCGTGTTGGAAAAATGGTTATCCTTTACCCGCAAGATAAGGCATGGGAGATTTTCGACTCCGGTGAACCGGTTACAGATGATTTTTGTGATGCTGTTCTGGAATCGCGGCAAAGCGATGCAAATTCGCAAAGAGTATCACTATGACATATTTACTTGATACGAATATATGTATATTTATCATGAAAAAAACACCAAGGGTCGTGGCGCAGTTTAAAGATGTTCAAAGTAGCGGGGTCGCAATATCAGCTATTACGCTTGCCGAACTGGAATTGGGTGTATCGAAAAGCCAAGCTATTGAACGAAACCGAAATGCCTTACTTGCTTTTTCCACACTTGTGAACATACTGCCATTTGATGTTGTTGCGGCTGCAGAATACGGCAACATCCGTGCCACGCTCGAAAAAAAAGGGCAATCTATAGGTATACTTGATACATTAATTGCGGCTCATGCAAAATCATTAAACCTCACGCTTGTAACCAACAATACTCGCGAATTTCAACGTGTGGACAGATTAACAATTGAAGATTGGATGTAGGGCGTGTGGGAGAGGGCAGTAATTCAAGTGCGCAACACAACAAAAAAACATTTTTACAAACCTGAAAAATATAGTACAATATACAACAAAGGCAACCTCCTAATGTGCCGCTGCCCAAAGCGGGTTTTCGCAGGTCGCCTAACGATTATCTGAGGTGACCCGGGGTGTATTAACCCCCCGGCAAAGTTTTGCGTTGCAAAACTTTGCCACCCCCCTTGGAAAGGGGGTTACGCCACCAAGTCAAGCGAATAACTTAATTGGTGGCGTAATACCTTGAAAGAGTTGAAGATGGATTATTCTGAGAAAATCAAATCATCTGAGGACGAGTTGAATCGGGAGCGCGAGGCTAATCCGGAAGCTGGGTTTTTGATGCGTATGAGTCATAATGTTCGCACCCCTGTTACGTCTGTCTTGGGAATCTCGGAAATTCTTCTTCGTGATACAACATTGCCCGCACACGTTAGAGAGGCATTTGTAAAAATTCACAACGCGGGAAGAATGTTGCTTGGTGCCGTTAACGATATTATGGATTTACCCAAAATCGAATCCGGGGAGCTTGCCCTTGTTGATTCTGTTTACGACATTGCAGGGCTTGTAAGCGAAATAACTCAATTGCATCTTGTTAACTTGGGAAGCAGAAAGATTTCGTACAAGGTGGATGTTTGCCCAAATATACCGGCAACTTTACTTGGCGACGAGCTGCGGATTAAACAAATACTTGACAATCTGCTTGCAAATGCGTTCAGGTTTACGGAAACGGGCAGTGTTACACTCAAAACCCGTTGGAAAAATAACGAGCTTATTTTTACCGTAACCGATACAGGTCTTGGCATCAAGGCAGACGAAAACTATTCCGACGCGCTTGGAATACCGATAGCCAAAAGCCTTGTAAAATTAATGAATGCAACAATTGATATTAAAACCCAGCCGGGCATAGGCACGCGAATAACCGTAAAAATTCCGCAAACTGCGGGCTGTAAAGAATTTATAGGTGAAGAAACAGCAAAAAGTCTGACAAAATTTCACTTCATCTCTCCCTCTCAAGCGCAGATTATAGAGCCGGAACCCATGCCCTATGGCCGCGCCCTGGTTGTTGATGATGTTGATTCTTGTTTATATGTAGTAAAAGGCATTTTGGGGTTTTATGAAATAGATGCCGAAATTGCGCAAAGTGCGGCAGAAGCCATTGAAAAAATCAAGCAAAACGAAGAGTATGACATTATTTTTATGGATTGCATCATGCCCGGCATGGACGGAATAACAGCAACAAGAATTATGCGCGAGATGGGCTGCGCTTACCCGATTGTCGCGCTTACGGCAAACGCTATTTCCGGGCAAGAGCAGGAATACCTAAAAAACGGCTTTGACGCAGTTATGGTAAAGCCAATAAACACAAAAGATTTGGACATGCTTCTGCATAAATATGTACGTGACAAACAGCCGAAATATGTACTGGATGCCATTGCCGCAAGGGAAAAGTCTTCAGCCCCGCCGGAAGAAGAACCGCCCGTTACAGATGAAAGTCTTCCCGAAGTTATGACAAAACTGCGTGCAGATTTTTTGCGAAGACAGCAAAATGTTTACACGTTAATCACTACTGCTTTAGGGGAAAACGACCTTGAAACAGCACTTTGGCATGTTGATACCGTAAAAAATATGGCGGGAATGATTGGCGAGCCGATTCTGGCAAAAATTGCCTCTGA
>JGI24703J35330_11748810_pt1 | contig 39465 bp, 30 predicted proteins | sample TergutNt197P1_FD_35330 | JGI IMG/M metagenome (IMG submission 35330)
CAAGTATGGGAAGATGCCCTTCTAGGGGCTCTTGATAAGGTGAGATATACCTTTGAATGGTCAGATTTTCATCAAAATGAACACTTGTCTGATAAAACCAAGCCTCTAGACTAGAAAAGCCAACTCTTAAACATCAGTAAACAGACAAAAATGTAAAATACTGATGTTTTTGATAAATCCAGAGACAAAAAACTGTTAACCAACTTCTTCTTCGAAGTTTGCGGGCAGTCTGAGGCTACTCAATAAAATTTTGAGTAGCCTCTTTCATGTGAGCGTTAATCTGTTCTTTTAGTTGATCAAGGACTTGTTTCTGTCTTTTAGGAATAATTGCTTTTTGGTAAATAGCTTCAACTTCCTCTTGCAAAGCTTCTGCCTTTTTTAAGGCGGTTAACCCTGAGCGAATTTCAGTTTTATAATGACTTTCAATGTCTGCTAATTCTGTGGCGAAATGCTGGTCGATTCCAGGAAGGATGAAAGCTTCGTATGTATCGAGGATTTCATCGCTTGGTTTCGTAGGCTCGTATTCATGAGGTGCGGTAGCATCGAAGATGCAACGCTTCAGTTCGGGAATGACTACCATGTCTAGGGACTTAGGATCTAGTGAGCAATGGTAGATATCTGTATCATAACCTAACTCCCAACATTTACGAGCGATGGCTTTCATTAAAGTAGATTTCCCGCTTCCAGGACGTCCTTTGATCAAGAAGCGCTTTAAACCCTTTGTTAGTTCAGGAACGAAGTCGATGAGCCCATCGCCGGTAGAAGCGCCGAAGAAGCGCCTGTTAACATGAGATTTTTTGTTAAGCAGTGGCGCGTCACCTAGCAGCTTTTTAAGTACGAATTCACGGTATTGATCTGCTTTTTCTAGGTGGATGGCGTCGATGTAAATTTTCTCCCACTGGTCGTGAATGGCAATGGCTAACTTAAAATGGCGGGCTTGTGATTGGTAGCATTCAGCAATGTCTTCAAGCAATGTGTGTAGCTGCTCGTTGTTTTTTTCCAGTTGTGGCACATCAAATACCATTGATAGGTCAATTCTATCCTCCTCATCACTTGTACCGCTAATAATAGCTAAAGACAAGTCACGCGCAATAAGTGTAGTGATTAGATCAGTATTAAATGGACTATGGGCATGCTCTACCTGTATTTCATGCTGGGAGAGGTAGGTTGAAAGTTCGGTTAAAAGGTCATTAACTAACTGTTTAGACTGGAATTTCAGGTAGTAGATGGTTTCAATCCCTGTGAGATTTTCTTGCTCTAGATCGTAAAACCCTAAAGCAGAATTTGCCTGTGTAAAGTATTTTTTCATTTTAAAGACCCCCTCTGAGAAAAGAGTTGTCTTGTTAATTTATGTGAGCCGATCCATTAGTGTGATATTTTCAGCTCAAATGTGGCATTCTATAAGCAAGAGAATGACAATGGAAATGGGTGATGGAATGTTACGGAAATGTGTGAAAGTTGGGTTGGGAGTTTGTGTCGGCTTTATTCTGGTTGTGATGGTAGGATTCGCTTATTTACGGCGTTTGCCACCGCCTGACATTGCGTTAAATACCATGGTAACATTTTACGATGTGAACGGCTATGTGTTTTTAGAAGAGATGGTTCCTAATCGGCGACGTTTTGTGACGTTAGATGAGATTTCCCCTTATGTTATCGATGGCTTTATCGCCACTGAGGATCGAAATTTTTGGGAGCATGAAGGATTTTATTATCCGAGCATTTTAAGATCAGTCATTGCTAATATTAGAGCGGGAGATAGTGTTCAAGGGGGATCTACGATTACTCAGCAGTACGCCCGAAATTTAATGGTTTCCTTTGAGCAGACCATCCAGCGCAAGCTACGGGAAGCAGCTTATACCGTTAGGTTGGAGTCCTCTTATGAGAAGGAGGAAATTTTAGAGGGTTATTTAAACACGATTAACTTTGGTCATGGGGTTTATGGCATTGAAGATGCAGCACAGTTTTATTTCGGGGTACATGCATCGGAGTTAAGCTTGGCACAAGCAAGTATTTTAGTGGGAATTCCCAAAGGTCCCAGCATCTACTCACCTATTGACAACTACGATAATGCAAGAGGAAGGCAACGAATTGTTTTAAATGCCATGCTAGACGTTGGTACCATTACCGAGGAAGAAAAAGAGGTAGCCCTTCAAACAGAGTTAACCTTTATTGGTCGACGTCCAGTGGACGACTGGGTCAATTACTACTTTGTTGATGCTGTGTTAAGAGAAGTAGAGGAACTTTTAATAGAAGATGGTGGTATGTCGAGGTTTGAGCATTTGCATGTTCATACTACACTTGATCCTCTTATTCAATCTGCGGTTAACGATGCAGTCGTGACTCACATCGCTGATACATCAGACTTGCAAAGCGTTGTGATTGTTATGGAGCCAGGAACAGGGAATGTGCTAGCTTTATCTGGTGGTCGTGATTATGGTACTTCTCAATTTAATCGTGCCATTCATTCAGAGCGTCAAGTAGGATCGATTATGAAGCCGATCCTTTACATAGCTGCATTAGAATATGGCTTCACTCCGTCAACGGCTTTTATTAGCAGGCCAACCACCTTTGTATATAACAATGGAAATAACAGTTACACACCTAACAACTATTCCAACCGCTATGCCTTTGAAGAAATATCCATGGCTAATGCCTTAGCGATTTCAGATAATATCTTTGCGGTTAAAACCCATGACTTTCTCGGGATGGACGTTTTGCCTGCTATGGCACATCGTCTTGGCATAACGGCTGAAATCGATGAAATACCGTCGGCAGCTCTTGGCGTGACTAACATCAGTATGATGGAAATGACAGAGGCTTATGGAATTTTCGCTAATGAAGGGAGAGACGTTGAGCATCGCTTTGTCACACTAATCAAAGAGGACGATGAGGTGATCGTCGATAACCGCCGGGTAAATGTAGGGTCTGAGCAAGTGGTCAGTGCCACTCATACGTTTATTTTAAACGAAATGATGACAGGAATGTTTAATCTTGCCCATAATAATCACCTTGGGATAACTGGATTATCTATTCTACCGCAAACGACGCATCGCTACGCAGGGAAAACAGGATCCACCGATACAGATTCTTGGATGATTGGCTACACAGCTGATTTAGTAACGACGGTATGGGTAGGTTATGATGAGAACGTTAAAATAGGTAGCGATACGGTTCTGGCTAAGTTGATTTGGGTAGATGTGATGGAAGAGTCTTTACGAGGGGGTAGCCGCTGGTTCAATGAACCAGGAGACGTGATAGCCATTCCTGTTGATGCTAGAAGTGGGATTCCTGTTAGTGCTAATTCGCCAAGAAAAATCAACCTTTACTTTGAACGGGAAAATTTGCCGCATTAAAAAGAAGCCTAGTTTTGACTATATTATGCCTTTAGGCACTAAATTAGAGGGAAAGGCATAATTTTTTCAAATTTTAGTGGTTATATTATGCCCATTGGTCTGAATTTTGGCGATTAGGCATAAACTTTCTTTTCAACTAACACTTTTATTATGCCATTTAGCTTTGTTTTGAGTGGTTAGGCATAATTGCGGTTAATTCGCAAAAAGGTGGCTGTCTCGTGAAAAAGGTCACTGTATGTATAAGACTACCAATTTTGAAATTGAAAAACCAAGATTCAGCTTCAAGCACTGGAATCTTGGTTTTTAACCTTTATTTCCTTAGCAAGACAGCTTCTTTTTAAATATTTTTCTAAAAACAAGGGGTAAAACGGTTAAAACAAACATAATCCGAACCACTTGGACGGTCACTACGAAAACCGAGTCAGCACCAACTAAGATCGCAGTTGCTGCCATTTCTGCTACACCACCAGGAGCAAAGGCTAGGATGGCGGTGACCATGGTGATGTCGGTTACTCGAGTAATCATGATGGCACTGACTAAGGTCGTAACGAGTAATAGTAGGGTGGTACTAAACGAAACAAGAACGACTTTCCCCATCCCAGTAAACATGCTTTTATCAATGCGAGATCCAATACTAGCTCCTAAGCCGATTTGAGCTAAGACAAAAATGGCAGGTGGCCACCATAAGACGACGTCGTAACCAAAGATAATGCTAATCAGCCCTTTCGTCAAGGCAACCCCGATCATGGGCATAATGATCCATCTTGCTGGTGCATTGATTAATTTACCAAGGTGAGCAAAGCTAATCGCAACAACGGCCATTAGAGCAGTGACCCAAATAGAGGGTGAGTTGCTAGTAAGGGTTGGCACTAATTCTTCTACACCATCTAAACTCGCGACAAAAATAGGGACGACTAAAATAACTAAATACTTGCGCATGGATTGAACGATGCTAATGATGGCGACATTGCCGCCTTCTTCTTCACCAATGGTAACCATGGTTGTAATGCCACCTGGGGTGGCTCCATAAAAGCTGGTCATTAAATCGGCTACTGTATATTTCCAAAGTAGCAAGCCTGCGAACATCGCAGCCACAATTGAAACAAAGAGCGTTGCAGAAATTAAAAACCAATGCTGAGAAAACACATCGATAACAGATAGGGTCATACGTTGACCTAAGTGGATACCGAATACGAGCTGTCCAAATTGCGTCCAAAATTTCGGTACTTTCAAGGCTAATAGACTGTGCTTAGACCATTTTTCTCGATTAATGGAAAAGGTGGTAGCGACTAGTAAAGTACCAATCATCCAACCAATGGATAAGCCAACCCATTCGAGAAAAGCACCCCCTAAGGCACATAGCCCAATGTAAATAAGTTGTTGAGGTAAAGCGTGCTGCTTTGTCATAACTGAATCGCTCCTATGCTTAGCTAGTTTCTCTATGAGTGACATTAAGGTACACTAATTAAGCCAAGCTTACAGTGCATCTATTATACCTTGAAGACTATTGAAAAACAATTCAGCCATGCCTATGAATTGCAAGGAACTTGCTGTATAATGAGATTATCAGTGATTTAATAGGAGGTTAACAGAATGAAAGAAGTTTTAAAAGAGCGATTAATCAACTACGTCAAAATTGATACTCAGGCGAACATGAGTAATGAAGAGTGCCCTTCAAGTCTCGGACAGATGGTTTTAGCGAATCAGTTAGTAGAGGAATTACGAGACATTGGCATGGAGGAAGTGACCGTTGATGAAAATGGTTATGTGATGGCGACATTGCCTGCTAATACAGACAAAGAAGTGCCGGTTATTGGTTTTCTCGCTCACATGGATACAGCACCAGATTTCACAGGAAAAGGGGTAAACCCACAAGTATGGGAAAACTATGGCGGTGGGGACTTAGTGCTTAACGAGGAATTAAACGTTGTTCTATCTCAAACGGAGTTTCCAAGTTTAGAAAATTACCTTGGACATGACTTAATCACCACTGACGGAACCACTTTACTAGGTGCTGATAATAAAGCAGGAATTGCCGAAATTATGACGGCTGTGGAACATTTGATCAATCGTCCAGAAATCGAACGTGGAAAAGTTCGCGTTGCTTTCACACCAGATGAAGAAATTGGTCGAGGACCACATCGCTTTGATGTTAAAAAATTTGGTGCAACTTATGCCTATACGGTTGATGGTGGGTCAGAAGGGGAGTTGCAGTTTGAAAGTTTTAATGCGGCTAATGCCTTCCTTACTTTTCACGGAAACAATGTGCACCCTGGGGCGGCGAAAGACATTATGGTTCACTCGGGAAAAATCGCCATGGAATTTCACAGCATGCTACCAGCAGAACAAGCACCTGAGTTAACCTGTGGTTATGAAGGCTTCTATCATTTGATTGAGATGAAGTCTGAAGTTGAAAAAACCGATGCCTTTTACATCATCCGTGATTTTGATAAAGCTGAATTCGATCAAAAGAAAGAGCTGGTTACGACTAATGTTTCCAAAATACAGGAGAAATACGGAAAAGAAGCCATCGAACTAAAGATGGAAGATTCCTACTATAACATGTTAGAGAAGATCAAGCCTGTACGAGAGGTGGTTGAAGTAGCAGAAACAGCGATGAAGAACTTAGGGATTAAGCCCGTTAGCAATCCGATCCGTGGTGGAACCGATGGTTCTCAACTGTCTTATATGGGGCTTCCAACACCAAATATCTTTACCGGTGGTGAAAACTTCCATGGAAAGTTTGAATTTGCTTCTTTAGATGTGATGGAAAAAGCTACCAAAACGGTAATCGAGATTGTAAAACTCTTTGCCGAACAGGCTTAATTAATTAATTATTTGACTCGCACACAAAAACATGTTATCATACTCTGTATTCATTTTTGTGTGCGACACACAGGGGTGTAGTTTAACGGTAGAACTACGGTCTCCAACACCGTCAGCGCGGGTTCGATTCCTGTCACCCCTGCCATTTAATTAATAAAGTCAGCTGATTTTCTGATGAAATCAGTTTTTTTGTTGAAAAATATTGCGAAAAAAAGCGAAATATGGTATAATTTCAGTTCTAAAAAGGATTTATTGCTAGCGGATTATAGATGTAAAAGAGGGATATTTATGGGAAGGAAAATCATTGCAACATTAATCTGTACAACAGCTGTTTTCTTTGGCTTCACTCTTTTTAATCGGCTTGAGAATGTTTCTGCTATGGAACAGGAAATTTCGATGCTAGTTGAAGCAGGGCTTGTCGTGATCTCAGCTGACCAGATTCATAATCTGGGCATTTTGCAAAATTTCTATGATCAGGCAAGGTGGGGGATTGATGGTGAACTTCAAATTATCGTTGATCCATACACCCGATCAACGCGTGAATATAACCTTGTTTTTAATGGTGAATATTTCTTTCTATACACTGGTATCAACGGACAGGATGCCATTGGCGAGTATCAGCGATTATTCCGTATCTTTAGAAACAATACCATTCAATTTGTGTTAGAGTGTAGGGAAGGCACAACCTATACTTTGTTTGGCTATGCGACCAATTAATTAGATGATTTAGAATCGGGTGTGAAATTGTACCATGTGTGCAGAGATCATTCGGTTTTTTGTTTATTTTTCAACTTTTTTATGGTATGATGTTAAATTGAATATTAAGTTAGAGACGGGGTTTTTAATCCATGAATGAACCACATACAAAAGCACGCGCACAAAACATACTGATTCATACACTGTCAGCTTTAATCCCAATGATTCTTTTGGGGATTTCTTTTGTTTTGAACGATATCTATCCTTTTGGGGATCGACAAATTTTAGTGACTGATTTTTGGCATCAATATTATCCTTTTTTAAGTGATCACTGGCATCGTTTAAGAGAAGGAGGGTCTTTTCTATGGTCGTGGACCGCTGGTGGCGGGCACGATTATGTAGCTCACTATGCTTACTATATGGCGAGTCCTTTAAACTTTTTAATTGCCTTGTTCCCTCATGACTATTTGCGAGAAGTGTTAACAGCCTTTGTCCTTCTACGTGTAGGATTGGCGGGCTTATTCATGAGTTTCTTTTTGAGGTTTACGCTGAAAAAGCACGATCTTTTACTGCCTATCTTTTCGTCCTTTTATGGACTTTGTGCCTTTATGCTAGGCTATTATTGGAACATTATGTGGTTGGATACCATCGCTCTCATGCCCCTTGTCATGTTAGGGGTACATGGGTTAATGAGAGAGGGGAAGCACCGCTTATACATTGGTTCTCTTGCGGTTGCGGTCTTTGCTAACTTTTACATCGGTTTGTTTGTTTGTATTTTCGTCGCTATCATGTTTTTTGTTCATGCCTTTACGATGCGATTAACGTGGCAACAATTTTTCAAGCGACTAATGACGATAGGTGTTTGCTCGCTTATCGCCGTTGGAATCGCAGCAATCCTCATTTTACCAACCTATTCAGCACTGCAGAACTCTTATCGTTCAGAAAGTGCCTTTCCGACTTTTAGATTTATTACTGATTTTACTTCTGTATTAGGCAATTTTCTTGCTTTTACACCACCTACTAGCTTAGATGGTCTACCGAACTTGTATAGCGGGTTACTAAGTGTGATGTTACTTCCTGTCTTTTTACTTTCTGAAAAAATATCGAAGCGTGAAAAAGTAACTTATTTAGTCATTCTTGTTTTCCTAATTTTAAGTGTTAACATTAACGTGTTAGATTTCATTTGGAATGCTTTCACCGTTACGAATATGTTACCGTTCCGTTTCTCATTTATTGTTTCCTTTGTTGTCGTCTACATGGCTTATAAAGCTTATGTGCTGATGGATGAAATGACGATGAAAGACCTACTAGCCATGATGGTTGCTACCCTGTTTTTCCATGTGATGGCGATCTTTGGTGAGCAAGAAGCGATTTATATTCAGTATAGTGCGATGTTAAGTGTTACCTATTTAACCATTTTCCTGTTCATCTTTTTAACAAAGAAGGCGCGGGGCTTTAAATATGCGATTTTTGCAGTTGTTTTAGTCGAGCTAGCCTTTACGACTTATAACGGTGTTAACCAAGTTGGAACAACGGATCGGACTACTTTTCCAAACGATTACTACCAGACTCAATTATTGCTGGATGCGAGGGAAATATCAGAATTAGACTTTGTTCGAACGGAATTAGCACGTCCACGCACCTTGAACTCGCCATCGGTTTATCGCTTTGATGGTATTTCGCTCTTTTCTTCTTTAGCAAACGTTAGTGCCACAGAATTTATGGAGGGGATAGGCTTACCTGGCTGGCCAAGAGGGAACCGATTCACCTATTCGGCGACCACGCCTTTAACTAGTGCCTTTTTAAACGTTCGTTATGTGATTACCACGACCTCACATCCGATTGGCGATCATGAATTATGGGAACAGGTTGCAACGGAAGGGAATAGCCTTTTATATCGAAATAACTACCATTTGCCATTTGGCTTCATGGTAAACGAAGCAATGGTTGATTACGTTGGGGATGCTCGTCATCCATTTAACGCTCAAAATGAGTTGTTCCGCTTAGCAACAGGGCTAGACGATGATTTGTTTAGTCTTCATGACATTATCCATGTGGGACATCGCAGATTTGACGTAACCCGCGATGGGTTTGGTGAATATAGCTTTACGTTAACCGAAGATGCTGAAGAAGATGGTATGTTCCGTTTTAATTACCAAGTTCCTGCTGATGGCCCTCTTTACGTCTACATGAATTTCCCAGATACAAATAATGCGCGTGTCGTTGTTGACGGTGAAACCTTGCAAACCTTTGAAATTCGTCGCTCGTATATTTTTCCAGCGGGGACCTTCGAAGAAGGGCAAATTGTATCCATTGAGGCGGATTCGACTTCAAGCGGGGGGAGTGGGAGAATCTTTGTTGGAACGTTAAATCAAGAACTTCTCGATGAAGGATTTGAACTTTTATCAGCTGAAACATTGGAGTTAACCGAATTTGCTGATACTCACTTCTCAGGAACCATTACCGTAAGCGAGCCACGAATTCTTTATACGTCTCTGCCTTATGCTGGAAACTGGCGTGTTTTCGTTAACGGAATTGAGGAAGACATTGTAGCCATTGGCGGTGCCATGGCAGGTGTTAGACTTGATGTAGGAGATCATGTGATTGAGTTTAGGTATCATAACACCAGTGTCATTTTAGGAACAACGATTAGTGTGATTTCTTTGGTTCTTTATGGTTTACTAATTTGGCAAGTTCGAAAAGGAAAAGATATTTTTGAGTCTTTTGCTAATCGCTTGTTTGCATCTAAAGCAAACCATGAAAAAGTAAGTTACCTGTTCTTTGGCGGAGTAACCACCTTAATCAACTGGGTCATCTATGGGTTTTATGTTCAGTTAGTTGGATTGTCCATGACCACAAGTAATATCATTGCTTGGATTTGGGCCGTTGCTTTTGCTTTTACTGCTAATAAGATGTGGGTCTTTGAAGATTCTCATTGGAAGCTATCGACTGTTTTACCTCAAATTGGTGCCTTTCTAAGTGCACGCCTTGTAACAGGCTTGATTGATATCATTGGGGTGCCATTGCTTTTCTTTATCGGGCTAAATCAACCCATCTTAGGCATTGAAGGGTTTGCTGCCAAAATTGTCATCAGTGTGGTTGTGGTTATCTTGAATTACGTGTTAAGTAAACGATTTGTTTTTAAGTCGCGCGATGACTCAGAAGGAGGTCTTGTTCATGAATAAACTGATTTCTTTGATTATACCTTGCTACAACGAGGAGGAGTCTTTTGGGCCCCTTTATGTAGCGTTAACTCGAATCAGTAAGGAAATGGGCGAGAGATATGAGGTAGACTTTGAATTTTTAATGGTGAACGATGGTTCCCGTGATCGGACTCTTGAGCTGATTAAAGAGGCAGCTGAGGAGGATGAGCGCTTTAAATACATTTCTTTTTCTCGTAACTTTGGTAAGGAAGCGGCTGTTTATGCTGGTCTGCGTAATTGTATCGGTGATTATGCTGTGGTGATGGATGCAGATTTGCAACATCCACCTGACATGCTGCCTATGATGTACGAGAGCCTTGTGAATGAAGGTTATGATCTAGCGACTGCTTACCGGGAAAATCGCGATGGTGAGTCGAAAATCCGTTCCTTTTTTGCCCGTGGCTTTTATCGGTTTATTAATTCGATTGGTAACGTTAAGTTAACAAATGGTGCAACGGATTATTCGATGATGACTCGTCAAGTGGTCGATGCCATCCTATCGATGCCTGAGTACAATCGATTTTACAAGGGGATTCACTCTTGGGTAGGATTTGAAACAAAGTGGCTCCCCTATAAAAACGTTGAGCGTGCTCATGGTACGACGACGTGGTCTTTCTTTGGCTTATTAAAGTACTCCATGGAGGGAATCCTTTCTTTTTCAACAGCACCCCTGATATTAGCGTCGGTGATGGGGATTATCTTGTTCGTTATTTCCTTGATTATGGTGGTTGTTGTCATTGTTAGGACACTATTGTTTGGTGACCCAGTAGCTGGGTTCCCGACGTTAATTAGTGCCATTTGCTTTATTGGTGGAATGCAATTTTTATGCATTGGAATTTTAGGGCAATACGTGTCGAAGATGTATTTAGAAATTAAAGATCGCCCCGTTTACTTAGTTAAAGAAAGCAAAGTAGGGGAAAAGCGGCCTTCTGCACCAACGGATGCAATTTAATTGATGTTGATAAAAGCATTCCAACTAACTGGAGTGCTTTTTACAAAAGTGAGGTGAGGAAAATGAACGAGTTGATTAAAGATAAGTTAGCGTTGCTACCAGCAGAGCCTGGCTGTTATTTAATGAAATCAAAGACCGGTGAAATCATTTACGTTGGTAAAGCAAAATCTCTTAAAAGTCGGGTAAAGTCTTACTTTGTTAAGGTTCATAATACCCGAACTCAATTTTTAGTATCTGAAATTGTGGACTTTGAATACATCATCACCGCTAGCGAAGTAGAAGCTCTTATTTTAGAGATCAACTTGATTAAAGAGCACGATCCTCGCTTTAATGTCAAGTTAACTGATGATAAAAGTTACCCTTACATCACACTGACCTCTGAACGACATCCTCGCTTAATGACCATCCGTAAAGTAAAAAAAGGTAAGGCAAAATACTTTGGACCGTATCCCAACGTCTATGCGGCCAACGATACGGTACGACTTCTGAATAAGATTTATCCGCTAAGAAAATGCAACAAATTACCAGATAAAGTGTGCTTGTACTATCACATTGGTCAATGTCTCGCGCCTTGTGTCAATCCAGTTGGGATTGACGATTATGAAAAATTAACTACCTCGATCACAAAGTTTCTCAAAGGTGATATTTCTGAAGTCAAAAAAGAATTAACCATTAAAATGGGAGAAGCGGCCGAAAAAATGGATTTTGAGCGAGCTGCTGAATACCGTGATCTGATTGCTAGCGTTGAATTAACCGTTGAAAAACAACAAGTTATGTTTGCTGATTTTGTTGATCGAGACGTCTTTGGTTTCGCCCAGTTAGACGACCTTCTTTGTGTCCAGGTTTTCTTTATTCGTAATGGGAAGATCATTGAGCGTGACGTTTCGATCTTCAATCTGATTAACAGTGTAGAAGAGGAGATTACGCGCTTTATTGCCCAGTTTTACGACCAAGGAAATGTCCTACCAAAAGAAATTTTTATTCCAGGACAATTGGATAAAGAGCTCCTAGATCAATTTTTAGAGGCTAATATTGTCGTACCTAAAATTGGAAGTAAAAAGAAATTAGTCGACCTAGCGATGAAAAATGCAGCAGTTGCCTTGGAACAACAACAGCAATTGGTTGACCTGAAGCTGGAGCGGACCGAGGGAGCGATCGCTATTTTAGGTCGTTTACTAGATATTGATCCGCCACAGCGCATCGAAGCATATGATAACTCTCACCATGCCGGACAAGACGCAGTAAGTGCTATGGTGGTCTTTCGTAATGGAAAGCCAGCTAAGAAAGAGTACCGTAAGTATAAAATCAAATTAGCGGACACTAAAGACGACTACGGCATGATGCGAGAAGTTTTATATCGCCGTTACTTTAAAGTTCTTAATGAAGGCTTACAACCGGCTGATCTGATTGTCGTAGATGGTGGTATCGGACAAATTCGAGTCACGCGAGAAGTTTTAGACGAATTAGGCTTCCACGATCTATTAGTAGTCGGTCTTGCTAAAGACGACAAGCACCGGACTCGTGCTCTGATTGATAGTCGAGATGAACGTGAAATTCTATTCGCGACCGACGATCGAGTAGCTTTCTCTTTACTAGCCCAAATTCAAGAAGAAGTCCATCGCTTTGTTATTACCTTTCATAGGTCTGTTGGGACAAGCCGGGCCCGTGTCTCAGTTCTTGATGATATTCCAGGTATCGGCGTGCGTCGAAAAGAAAAATTACTGAAAGAATTTAAGTCGATAGAAGGGCTTCTATCTGCCAGTAATGAAGACTATTTGCAGGCAGGAATCCCGGTAAAGTTGGCGAATGCCATTAAAGAAAAATTAAGTGAGAAAAAGTCGTAAAACAACACGAACCAAACGACAGATTTTTCATAAAATATTACTAGATACAATGTACGGCAGTTGGAACTTGTATCAAGGAGGCAAACATTGCTACCTCATAATCAAGAGGGGGGTAGAAGTACTTGGATAAAAAGCAATCAATTTTAACAAAACGTGAGCAAGAGATTTTTGATTTACTTGTCCTGTGTCAAACAACCAGCGAAATTGCGAGTGAACTTGAGATTAGTGAAAAAACAGTGAGAAATCACATTTCAAACGTTATTTTAAAACTAGGTGTGAAGGGTCGCTCCCAAGCGATGCTAGAGCTTTTAAAGATGGGTATGATCAAACTGTAACAACACGTTGACAGGTAAAAAAAGAGGTTCGTGAATGTGATTAACACGATCCTCTTTTTTTCTTGCCACGACATACCTAATAATAAATTGTCATAGACTTCCTTAACGATATATTTAGTTAGGGGAGTTGTTTTAAAATGCGAAAAATTATAAACGTTGCATTGACATTAACCTTGTTACTTGGTTTGGGTCCACAGATTTCAGCTAGTGAAGAGTTAGCTGAAAATAGTGACTCAGCGATTTTAATTGAGGTAGCTACTGGGCGTGTGCTTTATGAAAAAAACGCAGATCAGCAGTTAGAGCCAGCTAGTATGACCAAAATGATGGCCATGTATTTAGTATTAGAAGCTATTCATACTGGTCATTTAGAATGGGAACAAATTTTAACGGTTAGCGAACATGCAGCCGGTCTTGGTGGTGCTCAGATTTACTTAGAGCCAGGAGAAGAGATGAGCGTTCACGATCTGTTCTTAAGTGTAGCCATTTCTTCAGCTAACGACTCCATTACGGCATTAGCAGAAGCGGTCTCTGGCACAGAGGCTGAATTTGTGACCTTAATGAACGAGCGTGCCCAAGACTTTGGTATGACGAACACTCATTTTGCTAATCCGACAGGATTACCTGATGAAGGTGGTGAATCAACGGCTAGAGATATGGCAATCTTAGCCCAACGCCTTGTATTAGACTTCCCTGAAGTAACAGAATTCACCTCGATTTATGAAGACTACGTCCGTGAAGACTTAGAGGAACCTTTCTGGTTAGTAAACACCAATAAACTAGTTCGCTACGTCGATGGGCTTGATGGACTTAAGACTGGCTATACTAGTGAAGCAGATTACTGTCTGACAGCGACCGCACAAAGAGGCGACATGCGGGTAGTAGCTGTGGTCATGGGAGCTGATCGTTCTGATATTAGAAACCGTGAAATTGCTCAACTCATTGAATATGCTTTTGCCCGCTATGAATTTCATCCACGAATCGAGGCAGGTGAGGTAGTATCAACAGGAGAAAACGTCTTAGCTGATGGACGACGTTTTGAAGTAGTAACCATGGATGCCATTCATTTGCTACAAGAGGTAGGTGGGTATCTAGGTGAAGAACATCATGAAGTTGTGATTAATCCAGACCTTGTTTTCCCGTTAGAGCCTGGTGATGTCGTCGGGAAGCTGGTATACTTTCTAGATGGTGAACCTTATCAACAGGTGAATTTAACCGTAACTGAGACCGTTGAAAAGACTTCTTTTATTTCGTTATGGATGCACATGCTAGGGAATTTGTTCTTTGGTAGGTGATAAAAGTTGAAACAACTTCCTTTATATAAAAAATCACTTTTCGTTGACAAACCTGCTTTCTTCGACTATTATTAAAGGATCGAATGACGATTTATGTCGTCAAGGAGGAAGAAAATCATGGAAATCACACAAATTATCGCTATTGCCATTATGGTGCTAACACTGCTGGCAATGGTAACAGGAAAAGTGCCAATTTATTTAACGGCCCTAGTTGGTGCCACAACGGCAGCCTTAGTATACGGTATTCCACTTACGACGCCACTTGTTGAAGATGGCTCAACGATTGTGACACTAATCCGAGGTGCGATGCACCCAGTTATCATCGATATGTTAGGGGTACTGCTTTTTATCGGTATCATGGAGAAGATCGGTTTCTTAAATACGATCATTGCTAACATCATGGAATTCGGTCGTCGCGTCGGTGGTGGACCAGGTGTAGCAACTTCTGGTGGAATCGCAGCTGGAATTGTTGGTGGATTAACTGGGTTTACACAACCAGCCATTACAGCCGTTGTAACCGGACCGGCATCGATTAAGTTAGGTGTGGAACCAAACGAATCAGCAGGTACGCACGCCTTAGCAGGGATTTTAGGTAACTACGGTGGATTTACCCACCCAACCATTGTTGCAGTTGTCGCAACCGCTGGTATTGGGTTTGGTTTAATTAACGTGATTGGTATTATTGTTGGACTTTCAGCCTTTATCTTTAGTTTTGTGACCTTAAGCCGTCGCATTAAAAACCGCGGTGGGATACAGGCAGATACGATGGAAGAGGCATTATCAAAAAAAAGCACTTGTACAAAAGGAAAAGCTTTGTTTAGCATATCACTTATTCCATTAGTTGTTGGGATTGCTCTAAACTTCTTCCTTAACTTTAACCGCGACTGGCTATATAGTTTTAGTCAGTGGCTATATAACCTTAACTCCGATACTGGGTTGTTCATTATTGCAGCAGCTATTGTACTTTTACTAGTCGCAGCTTACCAATCAGAGAAAGGATCTCTTCGAAAAGCAATTTCTCCTTTTGTTGTCTTGTTTACTGGTTTCATTGTTGGGTATCCAATTATTTTAGTTGGTATTTTCTCGTCGATCGTTGTTGCTGTGTTAGCAGGTATTAAGCTAACAGAGGCAGAAGGGATCATGATGGCTGGTGTACACCGTATTTCGACGCCGCTATTTGCAACGATTTCTTTCTTATTTATGTCAGCAGTGATGAATGCGATTGGGTTAATTGCCTTAGCATCGGATACCATTGGACCAGCGATGAACATTGCACCAATTCAGATTTTACTTCTGATCTCGGCAGTAACTGGGTTCCTAACACAGTCAAATGGGGCATCAGCAGGAGTCGTTGTGGCGTTCTTAATCGTTGCCATCGATGGTGGAGCGAATCCATTTGCCGCAGCCGTTGCCGCAGCCGGTGGTTGTGCGATCATGCAGTATTTCCTAACCGGTGGACCAGTAGCGGCTTTATCAACGGTTATCCCTGTTATTCCTGGGTCAGAGTTAAAAGCAGCCAATAAAACCCAACGCCCAGCGATTCTGTTTGCGTTGTTAGTTTTGTTTGTTATTACGATTCCATTGTCGTTTTTATAAAACCTTAAAAATTGAGTTCAAGCTTTACTGCAATGTAGAGCTTGGACTTTTTAGTTGAAATTAACGGTTTTATTAACAAAGAGGGAATGGTATAATGTTGAAAATCAAACGATTAGAAATTCTGTAATACTCAAAAAGTAGGTGAACAAATATGAATCAACCCCAAGAATTTGTCGTCGTCGACATTGAAACAACTGGCCTAAAACCAGCAGAAGCTGAAATCATTGAAATTGCCGCGATCAAGGTACAAAACGGTGAAATTATTGATATTTTCCAAACCTTAATCCGACCGGAGTATGGAATCCCAGCTTTCATCACCAACTTTACGGGCATCAGCGAAAACATGGTTCAGGAATCACCGCCTGTAGTAGAGGTACTTATCCCTTTTTGTGAGTTTATTGACCATTTACCGATCGTTGGCCATAACATTCAATTTGATCTGAAATTTCTTAACTACAACACGAAACAATACTTTGGGCAAGTTATCCTAAATCGTTCCATTGACACATTGCCTCTTGCTAGAAAGCACATTAAAGGCACGAAAAATCATAAATTAGAAACGTTAGCTAATTATTTTAACATTGATACAACCAATAATCACCGTGCCTTAAAAGATTGCTATATGACCTTGGAAATTTATCAAAAATTAACGAAATAGCGCATGTTCAACCACTACCTAATCCATACTAAACGTAACTAGTGGAAAAGGTAGGTGAGACGAACATGAAGAAAAAGAAAAGAAACAAAAAGACGGCAGTTGATAATCAATGGGCAGGAATTGCTTCAGCAGGGAAGTTAACTGATCACAAAGAAAAGACAGAATTCAGCAACGAATGGGCCTCAACCAATAAGCTTGTTTCAGAACTAAATGCTGGTAAAACATGAGGTAAGAAACGTTAAAAGACGCGAATCGTCTTTATGTGATTAAGCAAGTAAAAGGTTGTCTTATCGAGATCTTTTACTTGTTTTTGATTTTATGCTATAATCGCCTGTATAACTAGCTTGAAAGTAAAGGTGATGAATATGAAAGTGGTTGTACAGCGTGCAAAAGATGCACGAGTTGTCACAAGTCGAGAAGTAGTAGGAGGCATCAATCACGGTTTAATGCTACTCGTTGGCATTACTCATGAAGATACGTTAGAGGATCTTAAATTTTGTGCGAAAAAGATAGCAGGGTTGCGCATTTTTGACGATGCTGAAGGAAAAATGAATCTTTCTGTTAAAGACGTTGGTGGGAAAATCCTTTCCGTTTCTCAGTTTACGTTGTATGGAAACATTGAGAAAGGGAATCGTCCAAGTTTTATCAATGCTGCCCGACCTGAGGTAGCAGAGCCGTTATACGATCAGTTTAACGACCTATTAAGAAAAGAACATGGACTCATGGTTCAAACGGGAAAATTTGGTGCGATGATGGATGTGACCTTTACTAACGATGGCCCAGTAACACTGATCATTGAATCACCGATAAAAAAATCTGCTAAAGACGCTGAATAAGGCGCCTTTTTTATTTTGCTCCAAAGTAACACTAGGATTTTTCATCATCTGACAAACCCTAATTGAAACCGGATAAGTCGTATTTAAAGTTTCACTACTACCTGCTAATATTATTATACACCCCTACAGTTCTTGAAATAATAGGGATAGATCTATGAGAGGTGATCACAAAATGGTAACGATTCTAATCGTAGAGGATCAAGCACACATACTGGATCAGCTAGAAGCACTTCTCATGACTAACTTCAAAGACATTCAGACGTTAAAAGCACAAACCTTTTTAGATGCTAAAGAAATCATTGAAGGTGGAAACGCTGATATTTTTATTGTTGACTTTGGATTGCCTGATGTGATGGCATCGACCTGATCAAATTAATTAGAACGTACTATTCTCGTCAACTGTTTTTTTAATTGTTACGGTACTGATTGTACTGGCTTTGCTGTTTCCAATTATTCTAAAGCTCTACAAAAAGCAAAAAAAAGAGGCCATTTCTAACCATGATTTATACAACAACCTGCTGAGTACAGGGATTGCTCTTGAGAACATGGAAGATTTAGATGAAATTAGAACCAAATTTAAAGACCATGCTAAGCGTTTAGGTATTGATTTCCCTAATGTTGATTCAGGTGCTCCTCACATTAACCCAACGAATCAACAAATCGAGCAATTTATTAGTCTTAAGCAGTCCCAACATCAGAATAAGGCTAACGTGATCACAGACATTGGCTATTACAACGATCATCAAACCGTTGACCTGCAACAAATCCTTCAATGGTTAGGCACATTGCTAGACAATGCTTTTGAAGCAACCATTGAAAATCCGATTTACGTTAGGTTAGTGGTGACAAGTAGTCGAATAACCTTGAGCGTTGCCAACGAATACCTTGCTGAATCTTCAGGAGACTTAGGTGAATTATTCAAACAAGGCTACTCAACAAAAGGAGAAGGGCGTGGATTAGGGCTCTATCATTTGAACGAGACGGTCACGAACCTTGGCGGTACAGTTACCTGTTTTGAAGAATATAACGACGTACATGAATCGACTTACTTAAACGTCTGTATTAAATTCAGAACGTCAAGCTAAACTGCTCGAGTTTTGTCCCAACTTCTGCTATAATAAAAGTCACGAAAAGTGGCTTTTTATGTTTACGATGGATTAAACGAGGTGCAATTAACATGCAAAAAGAAATGGAAGTTCTATTAACACAAATTAAATATCCGGAAGCGAGCAAGCATTTCTTTGAAGAAGCCGAGGTGAGTAAAGTACAGGTCTTTAAATCCGAAGCACGCCTCCATTTCTCTTTTTTATTTAAGCAGATCATCGAGCCAGAGATGCTGGTTCTTTTTCTCGATTTATTTAAAAAAACCTTTGACCAGATCCCGACCTTTAAATCCGTCGGTTACGACATTAGCTATGTGGAAATGCCACAAAATGCTTCTCTTGAACCATACTTTCCTTATGTGATTGACGAACTAGGTAAAAAAGAGCCCTTTGCTAAAGTGTTGATGTCTTTTAAATCCCAGTTTGAAAACGGTGATTTAACGTTTTTTGTGAGCAACGCAAAAGACCAATATGACATTGAATCTACCTATTCAGCAGCCATTAAAAACATTTACGGGTGCTTTGGCTTTCAATTGAACCAGGTTCATGTGGTTATTTGTGCAGAGGCACAAACCGATGCCCAACTAATGGAAGAAAAAGCGGAGCGCTTAGGAAACCTTACACCGCCACCAGTGGCACCGCCTTTGTCGGATGGGAATCAACCGCCGGCATCTACGCCACCACCTGTTGAGGTTGGCAACGGTAATAAGTTTAAAAAACAACGTTATAGTGGGAACCGAAAAGGGCCTGAATTGAAAGAGGGTGGCTTTGGACCTGAACCAATCGCTGATCCGACCCTTTGCCACGACGTGTTTGTCGAAGGAGAAGAAGTAAAGGATATTGTCATGGAGGGGTATATTTTTGCTTCTGAAATTCGGGATATTCGTACAAAAGACGGTCGTGAATTCACCATTTTTGAAGCAAAGTTTACGGATTATTCTAATTCGATGTATTTAAGTATGTTTTTGCGTGGTGACGCCATGAAGGGCCACATTCCGAAAATTTTAGGTAAGGGGAATTGGGTTCGGATTGGTGGCAAGGTGAAACACGACGACTTTAAAAAGGAAGTCACCATGTCGGTAGAAAGCGCTAAATTAATTGATTCACCAGAAGAAGAGAAACGCATAGATGAGGCAAAAGAGAAGCGTGTCGAACTTCACATTCATACAAAAATGAGTGCTATGGACGGAGTGACCGACATTGGGACTTACATTGCAACTGCTGCTAAATGGGGACACAAAGCGCTTGCTTTGACCGATCATGGGGGGGTGCAGGCCATTCCGGAAGCTTTTTCGGCGGCGAAAAAGCATGGCATTAAGATGATCTATGGCTTGGAAGCTAATTTTGTAGAAGATTTACCCTTGATTGGTTGGAACGATGCTGCCATTGATTTGCAGGCAGCGACCTACATTGTTTACGACGTTGAAACGACTGGTTTTTCAACGAAGTACGACGACGTGATTGAGATTGCAGCGGTTAAAGTTAGGCGAGGAGCCTTAGTTGATGAATTTTCAGAATTTATTAACCCTCATCGTCAGCTATCTGACTTAACAAAGAAGTTAACAGGCATTGAGCAGGAGAACGTCGATAACGCTCGCGACATGGAACCGGTTATGCGTGACTTTCACGAGTGGATGGGTGATGCTATCTTAGTGGCACACAATGCGGATTTTGATATGGGACACTTAGAAGCTAACTTCGCTAAAATTGGTTTGCCACGTCCAACTAATCCAGTCATTGATACGTTAGCACTGGCTCGTTTGATGTACCATGCGGAGCTCGGGATTTTCTGGAACGTGGTAACCGATGAAAAAATGGACGAGCGCTTTAGGAAAAAGATGAAAATGTTTAACCTAAAAGCATTGGCACGCTTTTTTAGTGTGGAGTTGACTCAGCATCACCGTGCCATTTACGATGCTCGGGCTACAGGCGAAGCCTTTATTGGCATGTTAAACGATGTGGCAAGAATGGGCATTAGGTCACACAATGAATTAAATAAATTAGCAGAGATGGGGAGTGGCTATAAATTATCGATTCCGGCTCATTTAAACTTGCTCGCAACTAGTGAAGTAGGGCTTAAAAATCTTTATAAAATTGTTTCAACTTCTTTAACGGATGATTTGTTTGGTGTACCTAGGGTCCGTCGAAGTATTATAGAAAAGTACCGAGAAGGGATTTTAGTTGGAAGTGGCTGTGTTAACGGTGAAGTGTTTAGAGCGGCCCTTGAAAAACCTCACGATGTATTAGAAAAGCGCGTGGCTTTTTATGACTTTTTAGAAGTTCAACCACCTGAGGTTTACTCTCATTTAGAAATGACCAACGGACCAGGACAACGAGAGCAAATATTCAAAGCCATCGCGGATGTGGTCAAGGTCGGGCAGGAACAAGGAAAGCTTATTGTTGCGACAGGAGATGTTCACCATTTAAACCCTGATGACCGCTTGTATCGCCGTATTTATACGAAAACACCTGCCGTTGGTGGTGGGAGACACCCACTCAATCGACCAGAAATTACCGATATTCCCTCGCAACATTTTAGAACAACGGAAGAAATGTTAAAAGACTTCGCGTGGTTAGGAGAAGAGCTAGCTTACGAGATCGTTGTGACCAATACTAATAAAATTGCTGACAGGTGTGAAGAAATAGAGGTTTTTAAAAAAGGGTTGTTTGCTCCACGAGATGATTTTATGGCAGATCGTGGCGTTTCTAGCATGAAAGAAACCTTTGAAAAAATGGTTTACCAGCGTGCCCATCAACTTTATGGGAATCCATTACCAACTAATGTTTCCAACCGGTTAGAAAAAGAAATGACGAGCATTATCGGAAATAATTTCGCTGTTATTTATTACATTTCTCATTTACTCGTTAAGAAATCTTTAGATAACGGCTACTTAGTAGGATCGCGTGGGTCAATTGGATCGTCTTTTGCTGCCACGATGGTTGACATCACCGAAGTAAATCCATTGTCACCACATTATTTATGTCCGATGTGTTGCTTTTCAACTTTCAAAATGAACGACGAAGAGAAAAAAGAATACGGCGTTAGAGAAATTGAGAAAGAGTTGCAGTTGATTCTTGATGCGTCTGAATCTGGTTTTGACTTACCAGACAAAAATTGTCCGCAATGCAATGAGCCACTAAAAAAAGATGGGCACGACATTCCTTTCGAGACCTTCCTTGGTTTTAAAGGCGATAAAGTTCCTGATATTGATTTAAACTTCTCTGGAGAATACCAGGGACAGGCTCATTTATATTGTCGTGAGTTATTTGGAGATGAATTTGCCTTCAAAGCTGGGACCATTGGTACGGTTGCCGCTAAGACAGCCTTTGGATTTGTTCGTGGCTTTTTAGAAAGCGAGCAGAAGACCATGCGCTCCGCTGAAATTGAACGTTTGGCCATGAATTGTGAAGGCGTACGTCGTTCAACCGGTCAGCACCCTGGTGGGATTATTGTTGTTCCAGATTACATGGATATTTACGACATTACACCGATTCAATATCCGGCAGATGACCGGTCTGCGACTTGGCGTACTACTCACTTCGATTATCACTCATTCGATGAGAATTTACTGAAATTGGACATTCTTGGACACGATGATCCAACCATGATCAGGACGCTTCAGGATTCATCAGGGATTGATCAGAAGGAAATTCCAGTGGATGACGTAGAAGTTTATAAACTGTTTTATTCAACAGAATCTATTGGGGTAACACCCGCTGACATTAAAACGGAAGTCGCAACTTATGGGGTTCCCGAAATGGGAACGTTCTTTGTTCGGGCGATGTTAAAGGAAACGAGACCGAAAAGCTTTGCAGAATTGGTTAAAATTTCTGGGTTATCACATGGAACCGATGTATGGACGAACAACGCTCAAGATTTAGTTAATGGAACTTTAGATGAGTTTCCTGGAAAAGTAGAGTTTAAGCAGGTTATTGGTTGTCGTGATGACATCATGGTTTACTTAATGTACGGTGGTTTAGAACCGGCACTTGCTTTTGAGATCATGGAATTTGTCCGTAAAGGCTTACCAAGTAAAGTTCCAGAAAAATGGACAGGATATGTGGCGGCGATGAAAGAAGCTGGAATTCCCGATTGGTATATCTGGTCTTGTGGACAGATTAAGTACATGTTCCCGAAAGCTCATGCAACGGCTTATGTTTTAATGGCCGTTCGGATTGCTTGGTTTAAAGTGCACATGCCGATTCATTTCTATGCCGCCTATTTTTCGAAACGTGCTGATACTTTTGACATTGAAGTGATGGTTCAAGGTGCTGATGCGATTGCCTTTAAAATTGATGAAATCAATGCTAAAGGTTTTGATGCTGCACCGAAAGAAAAGGCTTTGGTCACCACATTGGAGCTTGCCCTAGAAATGACAAGACGAGGGATGACGTTTAAACTACCTGAATTGTATGTTTCCAAAGCCCATGATTTTGTCATTACAGAAGATGAACAATCACTGATTATGCCATTTGGTGCTCTTGATGGATTAGGAGCGGCGGTTGCTGACAAAATAGTGGAAGAGCGAGAGTTAGAAGAATTTAAAACCGTCATGGACTTTAAACGCCGAACAAAAACCAACAACACCATTTTAGAAATTTTGCTTGGGATGGAATTCTTTGGTGTCATGGAATATGGTTCTACTGCTACCGTAAAAGAGCAGGTGATTGCTGAGGGTCAAGGAAGTTTATTTTAATTAAATATTATGTCGATTCGTTGGATATTTTAACCTAATTTGCACAACCTATACATGTGGAGGTGAAGCAAATGTCAATTAAAAGTCAATTACCAGGTATTCAAAAAATCATTGATGAGACAAAATACGAAATTGCTGAGGAGCTTGGGGTAAGGTTAGGTCCTGATGCAACGGCACGAGAAAATGGAACCGTAGGTGGTCACTTCGGTGGTCAAATTACCAAGCATTTAGTGGCAAAAGCCTTAGGGAAAACATCGGAATAAGCATTACGCTAAAATCTTCACTAATGGTCTATTTTCTAGGCGATAGTGAAGATTTTTACTGTTTTTTTACTCAGAATCTTCACTATTACTTCATTTTGACATTTGCAGTGAAGATTTTTATTGATTTTTACCTCTAAATCTTCATTAATGCTTCATTTTTAAGCACATAATGAAGATTTCTTAAAAATATGTGACGATACTTTCTACTGGTCATAAATCATCTGCAGATCTCATAGAATTGGTTAAACCATTCTATACAAAGGAGCCGCACTAGATGAAGAAGAGAAGACGTAGAAGAAGAAATCGTAAATTATCGCACATGGGGATGTTGTTTTTAACTATTTTAGGCATCGTTTTGCTTGGAGATGTGGTAGGGGCAGTCATGTATTTAAGGCAAACACCTGAGATGCAAGCGTCTTTGGTGGATTACGTTGTTTCAGAAGGTGGGTATCAAAGCACATTTTTTCAAATTTTTTTTAGTCAAATACGGTACCAGTTGACTATTTGGGGACTTGGTATTACCCTGGTTGGAAACTTGATTAATGTCTTTCTTATTTTTACTCGTGGGGTTAGTGCTGGATTTAATTTAACCTTTTTAATTCAAGAACTTGATTTTTTAACTCATTTTGATGTGATTATTCTGTGGTTGTTTCAACATCTTTTGGTGTTATTGGTCATGATTGTCAACGTCTATTTCAGTGTTAGGTTTGCTTACTATATGATTAGGTTAGCACTGAAGAAAAATTATCGAGGAATGAAGCAGCAATTTCGAATCTATGTGAACCAATTGCTTGTTATTATCGTGTTGACGCTTCTCTCTTCTTTGGTAACGTCTGCTATCACACCAACGGTAAGCGAACATTTAACGCTACCTGATGGATATCAGGAAGAATCAGTTGAAGAAATTGGTGCGTAACCCATTTAAACATACCATTTTGCAAGGTAGGTTGGTCTATCTTGTTTTTTTGATGCTCCTCTGTTATGATATTTCTTAGTGATTTGTCGATTTTTGGAGTGAGTGTCATGGTGAAGCGATTTAGCGTAAATGAACTATTAGAGAAACATCAAATACGAAAAACGAGGGGTCAAAAGCAAGGTTTTCGTGATTGGTTCAAAACCCATGCTACGCAATATAATTATGAGGTAGTTGAGCATTCTTATAAGCAGGGGCGAGGTACAAACTTGATGGTTGGCAATGTGAAAAAGGCGGATGTGATTTTAACGGCTCATTATGACACAGCAGCAAGTTCTATCTTTCCTGTCACAACCATTATTGGAAGTATACCGAAGTATCTGTTAGGTCAGCTTTTGATGATCATTCCCATTGTTTTGTTAGCAACTGGATTCGGGATCTTGACTTCCTTTCTAATCGGTATTGCCTTTGGAGATGGTATGCTACAGATTTATCTATTTGAGGCACTTGGATTCTCTTTGATCTTTATTCTGATTTGGGGTTGGCAAATGATGGCTGGCTTTGCTAATCAGAAGAATGTGAACGATAATACGTCTGGTATGGCTGTACTGATTGCTCTTTTAGAGGATTTACCTTTGGAATTACGCGAGAAGGTCTGTTTTGTTATCTTTGACGAGGAAGAGAAAGGTCTTGTAGGTGCTCAGGCTTTTAAGAAAAAGTATTTGGAAGATGTTTTCACAAAACCACTGATTAACTTTGATTGTGTGGGACATGGTGATCATCTCATGTTTATTACAAAAAAGCAGTTTAGGGAATCGGCCCTTCAACCCTTACTTAAAGAAGCAGTGGGAAATAAAGCAATGATTAAGGAAGCAAGGCATTATTTTTATCCATCGGATCAAATTATTTTTAAAAGTGGAGTAGGGGTAGCAGCTGTTCATCGGGCACCGATTTTAGGTTATTATCTAAGTCGACTACATTCTAGCTTTGATACGAAACTTAATGAGAATAACATTGAACGTTTAAAAGAAATGATGATTGAATTTATTAGTAAAATTGGCAAGGAGGAAGCCTAGATGAAGAAGTGGTTTTACCGAATTGGGACTTATTTGGTGGGGGTTGTGATTATTGCTTTTGGTGGTGCTTTAACGATCAGTTCAGACTTAGGTGCATCACCGTTTAACTTTCTTTCTTTTACCGTCAGTCGCGTTACGGGTGTACAATTATCGATTACTGCCTTTGTTATGTTTACTTCCTATGTAGTGGTTCAGGTGCTACTATTAAAAAAGGATTTTAAACCCATTCAGTGTTTGCAAGTTTTATTTGCAGTCATCTTTGGCCATTTTTTAGGCTTTTTTACTACTTTAATTCAACTAGAAACCGACTCTCTAATGATTCGTTTTCCTATGGTTTTCTTGGGATTTTCCTGTATTGCATTAGGTGTGTTTCTAACTGTAACTCCTCGCTTGGTTCCTCTTGCACCAGATGGATTGACCGATGCAGTTGCTACCCGAATTGGGAGTGACTTTGGTAAGGCTAAAAACATCATGGATCTGACGGTGGTTTCTATTGCAATTGTTTTATTGCTTGTTTCTCAAACCAGTTTCGCAGGGCTTGGAGTAGGGACGATCTTAAGTATGATTCTTGTAGGACGATTCATTTTTGTACTGAATCATTTCTTCAAAAAGAAATTGGAGCGTTTATTATTTTGATTTTTGCATTTAGAGCCTTTACAAATCCACATAATTTCTGTATAATACTAGAGGTTGAAATTAAACTCGAGTTAATGTCCTGATAGCTCAGCATATTAATCTATGTCCTGGTAGCTCAGCTGGATAGAGCAACGGCCTTCTAAGCCGTCGGTCGGGAGTTCGAATCTCTCCCAGGATGCCATTTTTATTTAAGAAGTCTACAATGCATGTTGTAGTTTTTTTTTGTTTAACTTTTCTTACATATTGAAAACAGCCGTTATCTCAAGTATACTAATAGTTAATAAAATGATAGGGAATCTCTATAAACTCGTTTTGCAACAGATTTTTAAATAAATTTGCAAAGGCAAGAAAACGACGACAACGCCTACTGGGACAGTAAGTTAGGAGAATAAAGCTGAGCTTAGTGAGGAACGAACTTAGCGAAACTTATACCTTTAGGTGATTGACGATGCATTTGTGAACTTTAGAAAAAAGATGGCGAAATAGAGTTTATAGACGTTCCCTGAAGATGAAAGGACACGTCTACATGGACCCCATGATGCAGCAATTGCTACTAGCGCTTATTGCTCTAATTATTACATTAATTTTAGGTACATACTTCAGTGCGGCTGAAATGGCATTTGCCTCTTTAAGTCGTTCGCGAATTAAAAGCTTAGCTGAACAGGAAAAAAGCGATCGGGGGCGAGCGACACTTGTTCTAGATTTATATGAAAATAAATTTGATGAGGTTTTATCGACCTTGTTAATCTGCAACAATACGGTAGCCATTACATCAGCCACTCTATCAGCTGTGCTATTTGTCCAGCTCTTCGGTGAGTGGGGTTACTTAATCTCCACCGTTGTGATTAGTGCCATTGTGATTGTCTTTACCGATATTTTGCCAAAAAGTTTATCCAAGGAGCAACCAGAAAAAGTTGCCATGAGCGTGGCTGGCTTTTTGAAGGTTTTAACTCGTTTGCTAACTCCTGTTAATTGGGCAGTTGGAAAAATAAAGGATCAGTTTAATCGCCTTTTTTCAAAAGACGAGGTAGAAGACGTTGATCAAGAACAAGAGCTCCTTGAACAAGAGTTAATTTTTATGGTGGAAGAAGCGGAAAAAGAGGGAACCCTTGATGAGGACGACTCTGAGCTAATTACCAATGCCATTGAGTTTAATGATATTACCGTTGAAGACATTATCACGCCTCGCGTTGACATTATTAGTATTCCTCTTAATGCTACACAAGATGAAGTCATGGAACTATTTCTGGAATGGGAATACTCACGCCTCCTTGTTTATGAAAATAATCTGGATCAGATTAAAGGTGTCCTCCATTTACGTGATTTTTTAAAGTGCACGGTAGAAACGAAAGCTAAAAAAGACTTTGCATTAGAAGCTTACATTCGACCACCGGTCTACACGGTGATGAGTGCTCATATTTCAGACGTCTTAAAACTACTCCAACAACAGCAAAGTCATTTAGCGATTGTAACGGATGAATTTGGTGGAACAGAGGGTGTTGTGACCATGGATGACATTTTAGAGCGCTTAGTTGGTGACATTTGGGATGAGCATGACGAAGTCACTCTCGACATTGCAGACCTTGGAAACGATCGATATAGTGTACAATGTAGTACATACGTAGACAACTTACTCGGCTTATTGGAGATAGACACAGAAATTGATTCAAGTACGGTTGGTGGCTGGATCGTTGATGAGCTTCGTTGCGTTCCACGGATTGGCGATTCTTTTACCTTTGAGAACTTACGAGTCACGGTTACACTAGCAGATGAACGTCGTGCTGTAGAATGTTTAGTCGAAAGGTTAGACGAAACGAATGATAAAAAAGAATAGAAAAATGGACTGTATCAAAATGAGTGCTGTAAGAACACTTGTGGCGATGTAGTTTTTTTAGTTTGGCGTTAGTTAGTTCCTTTTTTACACCTTGGATCGTTTTAATAAAAACCAATACACAATGGAGTAGTTTGATTTTAAATGATCAGCAAAACTTATTTTTTAGCGAAATGCTGATCTTTTGAGAAGAGGTGATTCATTTCCAAAGAAAAGCAGTTAACAAAAAAAGAGACTGTACCTCTTTGAATAAGATTTACTCTCATTCATTTTGATACAGTCTCATTTTTTAATGTGACCATTCTCGATTTAGAAACTGTATGCGCCGTTCAATAAAGTCAATGACACGATCCACAGCTTGATGATGAGGGACGGAAGGACTCCATCTGATCCATTCCATTTGAGCAGAATCTTGAATCCGCCTTTCATGCTCACGTACATCGTTCACGAGATTCGCTTCAATGAATGGTCCAAATTCCTCGTTCCAAATGGTCATCGCCATTTCACGGAATTCTTCATGCTGCCATAGGGCAGTTAGGATGTGGGGGGTATAGTCAGGATTCCAAGAAATACGACCTTGATTGACATAAAAGAGCTCTGGATTGCTCAGGTCAACCCCATCACGAGTCCAACCAACACCTAAGGTGAGATCAAAATCCCATGGCGGGGCGGCACGAAGTAAACCATCACCGACTAAATCGGATTCTTTGTAAAAGAAAAAGCTAGTTGCTCCAGCGTCAACGTTCATTAAAAATTCGTGAAAGACGTACATTTGGGCAATGGAACGAAGGTCAATGTATGCCGTGAAATGCCTTCCCAAATCGTTATAGCCAGTAGGGGAATAGATCGCATCTTCCATTTCTTGGATGAAGGTGCTAATGTAATCCATTTGTGCCTGCGTGGCATGAGTAGGAGCTCTTAATACGACGGCTTGGCTACGCTCTGTGACAAATCCTGAAGGTTGGGCAGCGTAGCGACCTTCAAGTTGCCATTCTAGGAAATAACCACCGGTAATGTCAGGAGGGTCAAAGGGAATATCGAAATATCGCCTTGCACCTGGTTCAAAGGCCAGGTTGCCAACGTGATCAAATTCAGATAAGGGGCGTTCGTTCACGGTTTCGGTTATTTCTTCAAGATCGGTGATTGGTAAGATGGTATCAATGCGAACACGCTCCGTTAATAAATAAAGTCCCATGTATTCGTTGTTAATGTAAACGTCGACGGGGCGGACACGAACAGCAGCTTCCAAATTCAAGTCCTGAGCCAAGTGATGGGCCGTCGTGTTTCGAATGCGTGAACTGTCCATGGCATCGGCCAGTAGTGCCCAATGACGGTGGTCGGCTCCCTCTACACCGAGTAAGTTGGTCGATTCCGTTAGGCGGATATTATAAGGGCGTTTATCTTGTAACCAAGTAGAGTTTCCTCTTCCATTAAAACGATCGGCTTCGCCATCGAAAAGAATGGTTTCACCGTCTTCGTCAATCATTAAAAGTTGTGCAGTTTCACGGTAATCTTGATCTTCGTGAATGTTTTCTAAGTGGCCTGATTCCGTTTGGATAAATAAGGTTGCAATCTCAGAACCTTCCATCACAACAACGTGATACTGGTAGTCACCACTGGTTAGAAGGATCGGAGTATTGCTGCGATTAGCAAATAAATCCGTTGCAACACCCGAAAATAACTCAACACCCTCAACAAAAACAGGGTCATCTGCCTGAAAATGAACGACTAATTGGTTAACATCTGCTGAATTAGGAAGCATTAAATAATGGATACCGTTGATTTCTAACCAGCTAATTAGATAAGGAGATGGATTTTGCAAATCAACTCTTTCTTCAGAAGAGGGGGCACTTTCCACGTAAAAATGACTAATACCCGGTCCAGGTTCATAATTAGGCGTATCGGTAGGTTGAAGAAGGAATAGGAGAATAAGGAATGCCAAAAAAAGGACGAAACAGCTCATGATAATTTTTACTTTTTTCATAAAAGGTCACCCTCAATTTATCCCATGTAATCGCCGTTGTAGCTGACTAGCATCACGCGCTCAACGCCATCAATTGCATTTAACGTTTCAATAAAACTTGTGTCTCCGTCTTTTAGTCTAACTTCAAAATTTAGTTCAATACTACCTGGACTAACGGTTTTACTTTTAATGATTGATTTTTTCACCATTTGACCAAGCTTAGACGTAACGGCTTTTTCCATCTCAGAGTTGTTACCAATGATCATTAAAATATAAGGACTTGTCATGCTATGACGTTGTGAGAAAATGTAAAGCATGCAGCCAATAAAAGCAGTACTTGCTAGGGCGAGGGGAATAAAGCCAGCTGCTAATACAATTCCAGTGGTGATGCTCCAAAACAAGAACACAATGTCCATCGGGTCTTTAACAGCTGTTCTAAAACGAACAATCGATAAAGCACCAACCATTCCGAGGCTTAATACCACATTGCTGGTTACTGCTAAAATAATAACCGTTGAAATCATGGTTAGTGCCACAATAGACACACCAAAACTTGTGGAATACATAACACCACTGTAAGTGTGAGTGTAAATCCAGAAAATAAAAACACCGATAAAGAATGCCAGTGATAAAGAAATTAAAATACTAGCAAAAGATACGGCCGCTAAGTTATCAAAAATATCCAATCTAAAAAAATCTGTAAACTCCATGTGTATTCTCCTTTAATTCTGTTAACCGTATTTTCGACAAACGGCATATTTGGAAAAGGCGGTTTGCTCTCTCCCGATTAATTGAATCGCATGACGTACTACTTCAGGTAAGTAAGCGTCGTATTTCACTTCGAGCAAGGCATAAGTCTCAAAAGTGTGAACCGTGGTTAACTGGGGGTTTAGGAAATCTGTACTAAGTAATCCAGTTCGAATGTCCCGATCCAAAGTTAACCTGACGTTTCCAGGCTCGTAAGTGAAAGGGGCGCGGATGTAGTCAACAATCGTTTTGGGGCGTAGTAGTTGCCCCGTCATCTTGCTATAAAGTTCCAAGATTAAATCACTATCACTTTCAAGCATCCAATCAATGTCACCTTCTATTAGTTTAGCTACTTGTTCCGCACTCATTTTAGCACTTTGCTTGCGACCAAGACCGTTGTCTTTACTTTTTTTCTCTAATCGAATGTAGTCAGTATTTAAGTTATACATCCGTAAGCGAAATTTTTCCCGGCGGTTAACCCCGTTAATTTTTTCCATTAGAGCACGATCACCAGGGGTGTCAAAATAAAGGCTACGAATGTGATATTCACCTACTTCACCAACGTGTTTATCTTGAGAAAAAAGTTTGGAAAATCGGCTTCGTAACGTCAAGTGATCTGCCTCGTTAATCATGTATTTTAATTCGTGGCGTTTTTTCATGGTATGTTCACCTCCAACTACGTTAACCTTCATTCATTATACACCCATTCGGACTGATTTAGCCTGCTGTTAGGTTAACTGTTGAAATAATAGGCTTAAGCGTCATCTTTTGTCACGTTTAGATTCGTCCTAAAAAAGAAAAACAAAATAAGCTCCCTATATGGACTTATTTTGTTTATTATCATCGCAAATTATTATGCCTTTCACCTAAAGGTATAAGTTTAGCTAACAACTCACGAAGTTCGCTGAGCTAAGCTTGACCAACCGATCCAAATAGTTCCATTTTCTCTTTGACACTTGCCTTGATGGCTTCGATTCCAGGTCCATTGATTTTGCGTGGATCAAATCCTTTGCCTTCTAAGTCCTTTTTTGATTCGAAGTACTCGCGAACTGCCGCATGGAAAGCTAACTGGCATTCTGTGTTTACGTTGATCTTAGAAACACCTAGAGAAATTGCTTCTTTGATTTGGTCTTCTGGAATCCCGCTACCACCGTGTAATACAAGGGGAGTATCTCCTGTGGCGATGTTAATCTCTTTTAAGGCGTCCATCGCTAGACCTGCCCAGTTATCTGGGTACTTTCCGTGAATGTTTCCAATCCCTGCTGCTAAAATATCAACGCCTAGATCGGCAATGATCTTACACTCAGCTGGATCCGCGATTTCACCTTTACCAACGATGCCATCTTCTTCACCACCAATGGACCCAACTTCTGCTTCGGTAGAAATTCCCTTCCCACGTGCGATTTCAACGATTTCTTTTGTTTTTGCTTTGTTTTCTTCAAATGGATAGTGAGAACCATCGAACATGATCGAAGAGAAGCCAGCATCCATAGCGGCTTTAGCTCCATCGTAAGAACCATGATCTAAATGGAGTGAAACAGGAACTGTGATGTTTAAATCTTTTATCATTCCATTAGTCATCCCGACAATGGTATGGAATCCACCCATGTACTTAGCCGCTCCTTCAGAAACACCTAAAATAACCGGTGAATTCTGTTCTTGTGCTGTTACTAAAATGGCTTTTGTCCACTCTAGGTTATTGATGTTAAACTGCCCAACGGCATATTTTTCTTTGTAAGCTTTTTGCAACATAGCTGTAACTGGTACTAACATTTTAAAACCTCCACAAAATTTATCCGAAATTTATCATAAATATGTCTTTATTATAACAGAAAAATAAAGTTATGTCAGCCACTTACGATGCATAAGATATCAATTAGAAAGGCTTGACGTAAAAATAGGGGTTGCATAGGATGAAGGTCGACATTGTAAATCAAATAATAGATATAGAAAATGGCTACACTTCCATTGATTGCACCTACACGTGCATAATGGTTGGAGAAATTTTTAACTTAGAAATGCTCGCGAAAAAACTTAAAAAAGCAGGAGTCTATTTGAAGGGTGGCGTACCAGAAGAAGTACTCATCGAACTGTATCGCTACAGTGGAGCTAGCATTTGGGAAGAACTACACGGTAAATTTACTGTTGCTCTGTACAACCACAAAACCAATACCTTAACTGCTATTCGAGATAAATGGGGCAGCAAACCATTGTACTACTGCTTAACCAATACTGGAATTGAGTTAAGAAGGGAGTTAAAAGCTTTTCAGGCGACCGCCTTAAACAAAGATGCTTTGCAACACTATTTTGCCTTTAACTATGTCCCAGAAGATGCTACCGTGTATCAAAACGTTTATCACCTGCCCGCAGGTTGCATGCTCACTTACCAAGAAAAAACAGGAATTCAAATACGTCCATATGTTGATTTAATGTTAATTCACGGTACTCAACACTCTTTGGTGACAGAAAATCGGATGCGAGAGACCATTGCCAAATCCATCAACGATGTGTTAGATTCAGTGAAGCAGGTAGGCATTCGCTTAACAGGTGATGTCATGGATGTGGCATTGACCTCCCTCATCAAAGAGGGAAAAGCAGAACCTCATGCGTTCTATCTTTATTGCGAAGGGGCGAACTCAGAAGAAAAAGTATACATTGAAAAAGTAGTAGAAGAGTTAGCCATAAAAGCTACTTACCTAATGATTACACCTCAAACTTACTATCAAGCAATGAAGGTAGCATTAACCTTGCTCCAAACGCCGATCGTAGACGTTGATATCCCCCTCGAACTTCTTTTTTTTCGAGCAGTTAATCACCAAGTGGATGCCATTTTATCTTTAGACGGAGAAAAAGAACTATTTACTTATGATCTAGCATACCAACGGCAGCAAAAGCTAGAAATACTTACTAATCGATCCGATAACACAAAGGCAAAGCTACTGAAGGCCTCTAATCACTTGCCAAACCATCTTAAAAAGGTAAAATGCCTCCTTCAACAAAGTTGCTTACCTTTATCTTCCCACTATCCTGGTAGTCAAAGGGATGAACTAGAAACGTTACTTAATAAGAAACGAGCTCCTTGGCAAGAAATAACGAACCCAATTTACGAAGAGATTGTAGACTTAGGGTGGTTGGAGCAAATGCAAACGATTGACTTAAACACCAAACTAAAAGTAGCATTGCTTCGAAGCGATGTATTCTCTAATGTGATGAATCTCCACATCAAACAGCCGTTTTTAAATGAAAAAGTGTTTGAGATGGCTAACGATTTAACCAAAGATGAGAAATTAGGCAAAGGAAGCCAAAAACCTTTGTTGATGGAAGCATTCAAACACGATGTTCCAGAAGTTGTGTTAAGTTCAAAAAAGAACGTAGCAACGGTTCCATTAGCTAAGTGGCTTCGCGAAGATCTTTACGAGGAGATACATCAACTTTTCAACGATGAGCTTGCTAAGGAATGGATTGACATGGCAGCAGTAAAGCAACGATTAGAACAGCATCGCTTGAAAAAAGGAGACCATAGTCAAGAAATTTGGACGGTTGCTGTCTTTATTCTATGGTTGCAAAGCTTGATCTAATACCTCTTAAATTTCGACACTTATCACGCTTTCTATGTCATTCATCACAGAAATGACTTTTATTGTTAAATTAAGTGTATAATGGAAGCGTTCAGTCTACTGGCCTCCTAGTCGTAGACTGGATTTTTTTTTGTTTTCCGTTATAATTGTAAGCAGATACAAAAATAATTGAAAGCGAGAGAAAAAGATGACAAAAGAAAAGCTTAAAAAAATAGCCATCAAAGCGATTGATGACCATCGAGATGAGATTTATGCGATGGGTGATTCGATTTTCACCGAACCAGAACTAGGCTATAAAGAATATAAAACATCTGAGAAAGTAGTCGATCTATTTAAGCAACTTGGCTTTAACTATCGAACAGAGGTGGCGATTACGGGTGTGATTGCCGATCTAAAAGGTAAGGAGTCAAAAGCGAAGATTGCTGTGATGGGAGAGCTTGATGCGGTTATTGCTAGCAGTCATCCTCAGGCTGATCAGACAACAGGCGCGGCTCATGCGTGTGGTCACAACTGTATGATCGCTGCTTTAGCTGGCGTTGCTTATGCCCTAGGAACGACTGAGATCATGAAACATTTATCGGGAGATGTTTCTTTAATGGCTGTTCCTGCAGAAGAGTTTGTTGAAATTGAATACCGCAAAGGGTTAATCGATGAAGGGAAAATTAACTTTATCGGTGGAAAGCAAGAGTTTATCTATTTAGGTGAGTTTGATGACATTGATGTGGCATTAATGGAGCATAACGGAATTGCCATGGATGGGGTTGTAGCTTGTGGTGGATACGGTAGCAATGGCTTCCTTGGTAAAATGATTCAGTATCAAGGACGTGCGGCTCATGCTGGTGCAGCCCCACATCTTGGGATTAATGCGTTAAATGCAGCTAATATTGGACTGAGTGCCGTTAATTATCAGCGTGAAACGTTCTTAGACGAAGACTCGATTCGTATCCATCCGATCATAACTAAAGGTGGCGAGTTAGTTAATACGGTACCAGATGATGTTCGGATTGAGACTTATATTCGTGGTGCTAACGTTAATGCCATTTTAGATGCCAATAAGAAAGTTGATCGTGCCTTTCAGGCAGGTGCTTATGCAGTAGGCGCAACCTGTAACATCATTGATTTACCAGGTTACTTGCCCTTGATCATGTGTGACCCATTAATGGAAATCATGGTTGAGAATCAGCAAGAGATCCTTGGTGCTGATAAAGTGGCCTATGCTGGTCCGCCAATGGGAGGATCCACCGATGCCGGTGACTTGTCCAACATCGTGCCAACCCTACATTGTGGATTTGGTGGCGTTGCAGGGGATTTGCATAGTGGTGAGTTTACTATTACCGATAAAGAAATCGCCTATGTGGCGGCAGCGAAAGGCCTTGTGATGACGTTGATTGATCTTCTGTGGGATGGGGCAGCTAAGACAATAGAAGTGAAAGAAAGATTTACTCCCAACCTAACGAAAGAAGAATATTTGAAAGACTGGGGAAGCATGGGACGTAAAGGAGTTGAAAGCTAATGAAGAGACTATTTTTCGATTGGAAGGTTCACCTATTTTGTTTGATTTTCTTACTAGTAGGGGAATGGATTGGAAATATTGTCGTTCCTCTTGGGACCATTGCTGGCGCTCCAATTAGCTTTACCATCTTCCCGATGTTACTTGCTCTGATCTTTGGGCTTATCGCTTACTTTAGTAAGTTGACCACAAAAGAGATGGCAGCACAAGCAGCACCTTATATTGGAATTGCTACCATGTGGTTAATTGTTAAGTTAGCAGCAGGGATCGGGCCTAACTTAGAGCAGATTTTCTCTTCAGGACCAGCCTTTGCTTTACAAGAGTTTGGTAATTTAGGAACGGCTCTTCTAGCTATGCCAGTAGCGATCTTTGTTTTCTCTATGGGACGTCAATCGATTGGTGCTAGTTTCTCAAAATCGCGTGAACCATCGATTGCTGTTGTTAGCTCCATGTATGGAATTGATTCGGAAGAAGGACAGGGTGTGATGGGGGCTTACGTCGTTGGAACGGTTTTAGGAACGCTTTTCTGTGCTGTTTTAGCATCGGTTGTGGTTGCGATGGGTATTTTTAATCCGGTTGCCCTTGCTATGGCATCTGGTAGTGGATCGGCTTCGATGATGATGGCTTTTTTAGCGCCATTGCAAGAAGCTTACTATTACCGTGCAGATGAGTTGATGGCTTATGCCTCTGCTTCAAATTTGATTACATCAGCGACGGGAATCTATTTCTCGATGTTCATTGTTATCCCAGTGTGTAACTGGTTATACAAAGTATTTAAAGGGGAAGAGCGTCGTGCAAAGCGTCTAGCTAGAAAAGGCATTGTACTTCCAACTGTGGAAGAAGCTGAAGAAGAAGCAAAAGAGCAAGTGACTGAGCAGGTTAAACCTAATTACGGTGATGTTTGGCTTGTACGTGGAAAAGGTCTTGCCTTAGCTGGGATTTTTTCTCTTATCGGAAATTGGATCAACACATCAGGAAATGAAAACATTGCTACCGTTACATTTTTTGATGCGTTGCCAGGTATGGTCTTTATGGCGGTGCCAATTGTCCTTGGTTTTTTATTAACCGATTTCTTAGATGCAAAGACAAAAATCAGAATCCCCGTTATTTTATGGGTATCGTTGATTGCCATTGCCATGAGTATTCCAGGTATGCCTGCGGCGGCCACGTTCTCAGCTGGTGCAGATCTCGTTTTGTTACTACCACTTGCGGTACCAATTTTAGGGTATGCCGGTATTTCACTTGGTAAAGACATGAAAAGTTTTAAAGAACAAGGGATTGGCATTATTGTGATTACCTTGCTTGCCTTTGCTGGAACCTATTTAGGGTCGGCCATTATCGCTCATTTTTACTTAGCCATGGCAAGCTAACATTTGAAACTCTATATTGCTTTAGCGTCCAGTCGATGGTCACCGAACCATGTATCGACTGGATTTTTGCCATTTTTTGTTATATTTGCCATTTTTTGTTATAATAATACTTAGATATTTGAGTAGGTGAGGCAATTGATGAAGTCGTTAACATGTAAGCAAAGCAGGTGGTTAGTCGCCTTTTTTAGTTGTCTTTTCCTTTTGGTTTTTAGTAACAGCCTTACCACACATGCCTTTGACTACGAGGAGTTTCGGCCAGCTGGAGAAGAAGGGAGAGGATTTGAGGAACTTCAAGAAATCAATCCTGATGTCTTTGGTTGGATTACCGTTTTTGGAACTAATATTGATTATCCCTTGTTACAGGGAGAGGATAATTTTAGATATTTGGATCACAACGCCCGCGGATTGCCTGCTTTAACAGGTGCTATCTTTATGGATGTCCGAAACGATAATGATTTCTCTAACTTCAATCACATTATTTACGGTCATGATATGAATCGGGACATTATTTTTGGTGCGATTGGCGACTTTGGTCAGGAGCAGTTTTTTAACGATCGTGAATTTGGCCTGATTTATACAGGGGAACGTCACTACGGCATTGAATTTTTTGCCTTCTTGTTGGTTGACGCCTACGATCAAGAAATCTATAGTCCAACTTTAGATGATCCAGAAGAGCAACAAGCATTAATTGATCGTCTATTTGATGAAGCAATCCAATCTCGTGATATTGACGTTACCACCTCAGACCGGCTGGTTATTTTGAGTACCTGTACCCCAACGGTGACTAACGGTCGTCACATTTTAGTGGGACGTTTAATTGATGAAATTCCCCAAGATCCTTTTCCTCTTGATCGTCTTGATGTTGAATTATTTGGACTAGGTTTTAGCTTGACACATTTTGTCATTGGAATCTCCATCGCCCTTGTATTAATTGGTATTGCTGCATTCTTTTTCGTGAGAAGAATCAAGAGAATTAGACAATTGCCAATCCGGATCATTGATCATAATGGGAAGAAAAAGTATCGGAACAGCATTTGGTTGGATGCCTTTTTCTTATTAATGAATGCCACAGTTATTGTAGCCGTTGCTATTTTATTGTTTACCTTTGTTTTTGGTGCTACACAAGTACGAGATTCTACGATGGCGCCAGCTGTACGTGAAGGAGACATTGTCTTCTTCCAGCGGATGGGGACGCAGGAATTTGTCTCCGGTGACTTAGTTGTCGTTCAGTTTGAAGGAAATACCCAAGTACGCCGTGTAGTTGCTGTGGCAGGTGACACGGTGGACATTACTTATAATGGACTAGAAGTGAATGGCATGTTAATGCAAGAATTGCATATATTTGAAGAAACCACACAGTTTGCAGATATTGGGATTACCTTCCCAGTCGTTGTTCCAGAGGGACGTGTCTTTGTTTTAGGAGATAGCCGAACTAGGGCAACAGATAGTCGTGTTTATGGCCCGATTTTAATCGAGGATACCCTTGGTGGTGTGGTTACCTTTATTAGACGACGGAATTTATAAACAAGTTGCAGCCAAGGAGGGCTTCGATGACAAATCAAGAGATCACGTTAACAAAAGAGCACCTTTTTTGGTATGCTACCATCCATTTGACGATTTTGGGTATGATAATTGGATTGGTACTGACACCAGTGTTGGCCATGCTACTACCGATTAAGTCACAGACCTTATTTGAATCTTTAACGGCTTCTTTGTCAATCGGGGTGCTTACAGTTTCTATTTGCATAGGTTTAATGACTTTGATAGCTTCTATCGGCCCTATTAAGCAATTGAAGTTACTCAAAAGGCAGGAAAACTACTTATCCTTTAGCTTTAACGAAGAAATGCAACAATACGGCATTGTTGCGACGCCTTATGCCTCGTCGAAATGGTTTATTGTCGCAGAAGAAGCAGGTGTTATTGTACTTCGACGTGATTATGTGGCAAAAATAGAGAGGATTCATTTTCATCAAACGAGCACTGGGACGATGAAAGGAAAAATCACCTTGATAACAACCGATCGTAAAATCGTTACCTTAAAACATCGAAAAGTCATACTTTCTAAGCTTAAACTGTGGTTGGAAAGTGACTTAATCGAGTAGAGGTAACTAACTAAGTTAGTTCGCCCCTCTCCCACCACCGTGCGTACGGATCACGTACACGGCGGTTCAATTTATATTACAGTGT
>JGI24703J35330_11748809_pt1 | contig 39444 bp, 25 predicted proteins | sample TergutNt197P1_FD_35330 | JGI IMG/M metagenome (IMG submission 35330)
GGCAGATAAAAAATCGCGGGGCTTCGCCCCGCACCCCACAAACTTTTTGAAAAAAGTTTGACAAAAACTTTGTAAGAGAACCGCGCAAGGCGCGGTTCTCTTGAAGGGGTCAAGGGGGGATATTATCCCCTTGTGGGGGTTTGGGGGCGAAGCCCCCAAGGTCTGCTATACTAAGAAATTGATGTGGAGGTTAAATATGGTTAAAGCAATCAGGCAGGGAAATAAAACAGCGGTGAGAAGGAAGAACCGCGCTTCGCGTGCAGTTCGCAAGCCTAATCGTTCGCTTGGCGGGGATATTTTTATTTGGTTTATACTTACCGTGTTTGGAATTTTCTTTGTATTTCCCCTTGTTTTCGCCATAAATAACGCATTTAAACCTCTGGATGAAATTTTTATTTTCCCGCCGAATTTGTGGGTTATTAATCCGACGATGGGCAATTTGCAAGATTTGTTTATTATTATGTCGCGTTCGTGGGTTACATTTACGCGCTATGTATTTAACACTGTGTTTATCACGGCGGCAGGTACTTTGGGGCATTTGCTTTTTGCCTCGATGGGTGCTTATGCTGTTAGTAAATATGAATTTCCCGGTAGTAAATTTTTCTTTAACTTAATTATTACGACGCTTATGTTTAACGGCTTCGTTATGCAGATTCCTAACTTCTTGATTCTTGCACAGCTTGGCTGGATTGATACTTACTGGGCGGTTGTTATACCCGCTTTCGGAATGCCGCTTGGCTTCTTCCTTTTGAAGCAATTTATGGACACTGTGCCTATTTCGCTGGTTGAATCGGCAAAAATTGACGGCGCGGGGGAATGGATGATTTATTCGCGCATTATAATGCCACTTGTGAAACCCGCACTTCTTACCGCGATGGTTTTCTCGATTCAGGCACTTTGGAACAACCCACAGGCACTTCTTATCCATACGGAACAGCTTAAAACTTTACCCCTTGCTATTTCGCAAATTATCGGTAGCCCACATGCTCCAAACGTTGCGCGAGCGGGCGTTAATGCGGCAGGAATTTTAGTTATGATGATAGTTCCTATTTTAATTTTTGTCACAACGCAAAGTAATATCTTAAAAACCATGGCTTCTTCCGGCATTAAGGAGTGATTTGTTTATGAAAAAATTTGTTTGTTTCGTGCTTACGGTTTTAATTATTGCGGGAATGATTCCCATTAGTGTTTTGGGGCTTGGACCTACGAATTATACCTACGCTTATAATGAATGGGGGATTCCTATTCCTTCGCCCGATGCTTACAGGGTAAGTGCGTATATTCTTGGGCAACATTTATATTTTAATGGCGAAAATTTAGGGAATTTTCGTTCGCCGCAGGATTTGCACATACATGGTAATTTGCTTTATTTAGCTGATTCGGGCAATCACAGAATTATAGTTATGGAATTTTTTGAAGACACTACTTGGGAAGTAGTAGATGTGAGAACCCATGCACTTTTGAATGGTGCGCCTACCAATTTCAATAATCCTCACGGAGTTTTTGTTTCCGACTGGTACGCAAACAGAGGGCAAATTTGGATTGCTGATACCGATAATCGCAGGGTTTTGCATTTAGATGAAAATTGGAATGTTATAACGGAAATTCTGCACCCGGGAATTCATGGCGATAGCCTTATAGACCCCGACAGTGACTTTTTGCCCACAAAGCTTGCTGTAGATTTTTCGGGGCGGCTCTTTGTGCAAGCGCGTCATATTAACCGCGGGCTTATGGAGTTCGACCGCTATGGAATTTTTGCGGGATATATGGGTGCGCCGGATGTTGTGGTAGATATTATTGCACAAGTCAGACGTTTCTTTGCAACTCCGGCACAGCGCGAAGCTATGCTTTTAAATATTCCTGTTGAATATAACAATTTACACATAGACCAAGAGGGGTTCATTTTTGTAACCACTGCGCAAGAAGATGTTGACCCGATTTCCAGACTTAATGCTATGGGCGATGATATTTTAATCAGAAACGGCTGGGAATACCCCATTGGCGATTTATGGGTGGGGGTAGGTGCAGACCGCTCCGGTCCCAGTGAGTTTGTGGCAGTAACATCGCTTCCTAATGGGAATTACGTGACTTTTGACCGTAATCGCGGAAGGCTTTTTGCATATGACCCACAGGGGAATTTGTTATATGTGTGGGGTGGTCCCGGTAATCGGGAAGGATTTTTCACATTCCCAACCGCTCTTGCAAACATGGGATATACGCTGTTTGCACTGGATGGCGGAATAGGCGGGAATTACAGCGCGCTTACCCGATTCGACCTCACTGAATACGGCGCACTTATAAACGAAGCACTGGATATGTATTTACGTGGCATGTACGAAGAAAGCTATGATGTTTGGAGTGAAGTTTTACGAATCAACGGTAATTTCAGCATGGCATATATTGGTATGGCAAGGGCTTTGTTGCGTCAGGGATACTACCGCGAGGCAATGGACTTCTTCCGCTTGCAAAACGATTACAGGAATTATGGTCGTGCTTTTGGCTTCTACAGAAGAATTTGGATGGAGCAAAATTTCTGGATTTTTGCATCGACTTTGGGCGTTTTAATGGTTGTGCCTCCTGTTGTTAAAAAAATTATTAAAGTGAAAAGGGAGATTGATGAGTCATGACCTCTATTAGACAGCGTTTTGCAGGGGAAGGATTTAGGCATTACATCGATAGCATGAAATACGCCTTTTATCCGATGCGCAGACCCCTTGACGGTTTTTGGGATTTGGTTCACGAAAAGCGCGGCAGCCTTGCGGCGGCTAATACAATTGTTGTTTTATTTATTCTTGTACAAATATTATTCCTAACGCAAACCGCTTTCTTATATATTAACATTAATATGGAAGCGTTTAGCTCTGTTTTTGTTGTTATTGTTAATGTTGTGCCTATGGTATTGTTTGCCGTTGCCAATTGGTGCTTGACCACTTTATTCGATGGCAAGGGGCGCATTACAGATATTTATATGGGTTATGCCTATGCAATGGTTCCTCAAATATTAATCAGAGTAATTCTTATTCCTCTTTCCCACATCCTTACTTATGACGAGCTTATGATTGCCTATATGCTTTTTAATATTGGCGAAATTTGGCATTATATCTTGATTCTTTGTGCGGTTAAGCAAATTCACGATTACAGCTTCGGTAAGGCAGTAATTACCACTTTATTAAGTCTTTTTGCTATGGGTATTATGGTCTTCATTTTTCTTATGTTTTTCGCCGTTGTAAGTGACGGAATTGCGTATTTTTATTCTCTTGGTCAAGAAATTATGTTTAGAATTCGTCGAGGGTAAAATTCTTTTATGGTAGTGTAAAGTGCTACATGAAAACAAAACTACGCGCAAAGAACGCGCGTTCGTTCGGAGGTATCTCATATGAAAAAATTTCTGATGCTTGCGGCTCTTTTGCTTGTTTTAGCAGGTTGTGCAACACGTGAAAGATATGGCGGGGAAATTCTGCTCTTTGGAGGGCATGAAAATGTTCCCCCTGTTGCGCATATTCAAAATGAATATCTGCGCTTGGAATTTCTCACGGAAACTGCCGAAATTGTTTTAACCGACCTCGCTACAGGGGATATTTGGCGTTCAACGCCGCAGGGCATTGCACATGACCCTGCAACCGCTCCAATCGAGCAGTTTTTTGCCCAAAGTATGTTTGTGCTGGACTTTGAGCGCAGAACAGGTTCGAGCCAACCACATGATGCGTACCGTTTTGCCGTTAGAACAGAGCGTTTTGAGCATGAAATTATCGGCAATATGTTAGAGCTTCGTTTTACTGTCGGCGATATTATGCAGACATTTTATATACCTGACGCAATTTATGCCGAGAGGCTTTACGAATTTACAGAGGGCATGGAGCGTAGCCAAAGAAGGCGCGTTTTAGGCGAATTTAATCCTGCTTCGGTTAACAGATTACCATCAGGGTTTAATCGCTCGCAGTTTTTAGAACGATTCCCCACGGCGGAAGACGGCCGCACAATTTATATATTAAATGAAGATGTTCCCGAATTCCGCCTTCAATGGGTTCAGGATTATTTAGCAGAAGCCGGTTACACATACGAAGACTGGCTTAGCGATATGCAACATTTTAACGTGCCTACGGAATTAACGCGGGCGGCGTTTAATTTAATAATGCAATTTGAACTTGACCGAAACAGCATGGTTCTTACAGTTCCTATGGATGCAATTACCTATGTGCCGGAATTTATGCCTACCCAGCTTACGATTATGCCATATTTCGGTGCGGGTCGCGCAACCGACGAGGGATATTTATTTGTACCGGACGGCTCTGGCGCGATTATGTATTTTGACAGCAATCGCCACACGCAGGGACTATTTTTCAGCAATGTTTTCGGTTGGGACGAAGCCATTATTCGTGATTCTGTTTTACATGATAATCGCTCGGCATATCCTGTTTTCGGGGTTTATCGCAATGGCTCAACTTTTACGGCGATTATTGAAGAGGGTGCGTCTTATGCCTCTGTTCGTGCTTTTGTTGCGGGAAGGGATTCTTCATACAGCCGCGTTCATCCGCTTTTCCGCTTGCTCCACGGCTCGCCGCTGGATGTTCAGGGACGTTCCAGCGATTCTATGTACATGCACGAATGGGATTTGCCACAAGAAGATATTGTAATTCGCTACACAATTTCACGCGGCGACGGTTATGTGGGAATGGCCCACACATATCGCGAATTTTTACAAGAACGCTATCCTTGGCTTAATCAGCGGGTTAGCGAGCCTGTTTATGCAATGGTGGAAATCTTGGGCGGGGCTTTAACCCCTCAGCATATTTTGGGCTTCCCGGTAGACAGACCTTATGCATTTACGACCTATAACGAAGCCGCTGAAATGATGGAAACTTTGCATGATTTCGGCTGGCGAAACCTTCATATTATGATGCGCGGTGCGCATAATGAATCCATTGACCACGAAGTGCCTACGAGACTTAGACTGATTTCACAAATTGGCGGGCGGCGCGGTTTTAATAATATGGTAGATACCGCCGACAGACTGGGCTATGAATTCTATATAGAAGCAGATTTCCTGCGTATGCGAGGCAATAGAATGTTCAACGGCTTTAGCCCAATGCGCGATGCGGCACGTCAGGCTAATCGCCAGCGCGTAGAGCATTCCGGGTTTAGCCATATTTATTTCGGGCAACTTGGAACAGGCAGTTTTTATGCCGATACAATGATTCTTGCGCGTCCTGAATTTATGATTCAAACTGCCGAAAATTTTGTGGAAGAAGCCGCAGAGCGCAATGTAAATAATATTGCATTTAGGAGCATGGGAAGCGCGCTTGCGGGGGATTTTAACGAAGACAGGCATGTAACAAGGGAAGCTTCCATGAATATGCGTACGGATTTCCTTTCAAGCTTGCAAGGAAATACCGGGGTTTGGATAAATTACGGATTTTCATTCGCGGCTCCTTTTGCCAATGTTATTGCAAACATGCCCCTTTCTGACCAAGGATTCGGCATAACAGACGTAGCTGTTCCGTTTTATCAAATCGCATTGCATGGGCTTGTGCCTTTTGCAGGTCGGCCTCTTAATCTTGCGGAAGATAATTCGGACCATTTCTTAAAGAGCGTAGAATCAGGCGCGGTATTATTTTTCAGCTTTAAAGAAGTGCCGACCGCTGTAATTGAAGTTACGCGATATCGCCGATATTTTGCAAATGAATTCAGTCGCTGGCAAGATGTTGCTAACAATGTTTTCACAAGCCATAGAGATAATTTTGGACATTTATATAATCAGTTTATCGTGGACCATCAAATTTTGAACCGCGTTGGCGGCGTAACTGTCACGGTTTACGAAGATGGCACACATGTTTATGTAAATACCACCATGAACGACTTTGTTACGGATACAGGTGTAACAGTTCCCACAAGGTCGTATGAAATAAGGAGACGATAGCCTTGGTTAAACCTAAATCAAAACCCGCAAGGCGGGGCTTATCAATGGCGGGAAAGAACGCTGTTTCGGGGTATTTGTTTATCGCGCCGTTTGTAATAGGGTTTATTGCGTTTATGGCGTATCCCCTTTATCAGGCGGTTAGAATGTCATTTTCTCATGTAAATTTGGACTTGGAAAATCATTCGTTTACATGGGAATGGCGAGGGCTGGAAAATTATCACCGAGCGTTTTTGGTTGACCCTGATTTTGCATATTACATGCTTGAAGAAATTGTTACGATGGCTATGATTGTGCTTCCTGTTTTGGTTTTCAGCTTGTTTGTTGCTGTGCTTTTAAATAGGAAATTCTTTGGGCGTGGGTTTGTAAGAGCGATTTTCTTCCTTCCCGTAATTTTGGCAAGCGGTGTGCTTGTGGGAATTGAAACAAATAACTCGCTGCTTGAAATGGTTTCTCAGCAAATTCAAGACCAAAACGCAATGCGAGCAGGGGTTACGGGTGTAATTGAAAGCATGATGGAAAACCTTGTGGGCGGCGCGGGTATAGGTGAATTTTTTGAATATGTGCTGGAGGTAATCAACCAGATTTATACGATTGCTATGGCAAGCGGTATTCAAATATTGATTTTCTTGGCAGGGCTTCAGACTATTAACCCAAGCATTTTTGAAGCGGCAAGCATTGAAGGTGCTACTGCGTGGGAAAATTTCTGGAAAATTACATTCCCTATGATTTCCCCAATGATTCTTGTTGTAGTCGTTTACTCCATCATAGATTTCATGGTGCGTACAGATGGCGAAATTATGGAAATGGTTGCGGTTGCTATGAGGCTTAACGAATTCGGTTTCAGCTCTGCAATGGCACTGAGCTTCTTCGCAATAATTGCGGCAATTCTGGGTGTTTTAGGATTTATTATATCAAGGTTGGTGTATTATTATGACTAGTGTGGCTACTGCAAAAAAAGAACCTACAGGGCGTTTTGCAAAATACTTGGCGCGTAATCGCGCTACGGAAAATAATTATCTCTTGAAGAGGGATTTCGCCAGAGTTTCTACGGGCTTATTCACGACAATTCTGCTGTTTGGGCTGTGCTTTTTAATTTTACAGCCGCTTTTCCACCAATTTTCCAATAGCGTAATGTCGCGCTCAGACTTATTCGACCCGACTGTTATTGCTATTCCCAGAGAGCCGACTACCTATAATTACGAAACTGCTTTGATGCTTATGAATTATTTACCAAGCGGTTCGGCAATTGTTGATTCCTTCAGCTTGATGCCTCAGGGATTAAGCAGCTTTTGGAGCGCATTTACTACGGGGCTTGGCTCGCTTGTAAATTCAATTTGGATTACCACCATTGTCGCTTTGTTGCAAATTGCCGCGTGTACGCTTGTGGCTTATGGATTTGCGCGATTTGAATTCCCGCTAAAGAAATTCTGGTTCGCTTGCGTTATTCTTACGGTGCTTATTCCGCCGCAGGTTTTACGCACACCGCTGTTCTTGAATTTCCAATTTTTCGACCTTTTCGGGCTTGTTTCACTAATTCGCGGCGAGCCGCTTATGCTTACCAACACCCTTTCAGGATATCTTGTGCTTTCGGTTACGGCTATGGGGCTTCGCAATGGGCTGTATATTTTCATGCTTCGCCAGTATTTCCGCAATATGCCGAAAGAACTTGAAGAATCTGCTTGGGTTGATGGATGCGGAAAGCTTCGTACCTTTATACAAATTATGCTTCCCGACGCTGTGCCTATGCTTGTTTCGTGCTTCCTTTTCGCCTTTGTTTGGCAGTGGACGGATGGATTTTTCACATCAATGTTCCTGCGCAATTATGGCGTAATGGCTGTGCAAATGGCAGGTCTTGGCGATACCTTTAACTTTCACTATGTAACTATGCACGCCGCCGCAACGGGTACACATGGCGCGGCACCCCCTATTGCACTGCTGGAAGCTATGATTTCCACAGGCGTTTTAATAGGAATTGCCCCCGTAATATTAATTTATCTGTTTGCGCAACGTTACTTTGTGGAAAGTATCGGGCAAAGCGGAATAAAAATGTAATAAAAGTTATTTATGGTTATAAAAACCGTTTTCGGTTTTATAATAAAAGAGAATAAAAGTATGAGAGGAGAATGAAAATGAGAAACCAATTAAAATTATTGCTTTCGACGCTATTGTTAGTTTTGATACTTGCATTTACCGCGTGTGGAGGCAATGGTGACGGCGGCCAAGCAGCCGAAGACCAACCCGGTTTACAAAATGTTGAAAATGGCGGAGGGGGAGAAACCCCGGAAGCTGCACCACCTGAGCGCGACTTGGGCGGCAGAGAAATTAACATTGCAACATGGTGGGTAGAAGAATGTACAGCAACAGTAGAACCAACTTCGTTTTCCGAGCGTGCGCGCTGGGACCACAGAAGCGAAATGGAAGAAAGATACAACTTTACAATGCGCTACGTAAGATACGGTAGCTGGCACGATGTACGTGACGATGTTCAGGCGCAAATTCTTGCGCAAAACAGAGAATTCCAATTTTGGGTAGTAGAGCCTATATGGTTTGCAACAAACCATGGTCAGGGGCTTTTTGCACCGATTCCTATGCACCATTTTGAAGATGATTACGGCATTGAATGGAACGAAAGCCTTCTCCATTTAACAATGCGTGACGGAAACCCGCATGGCTTTGCAGATGGTATCGAAATGGCAGGCGGCGTTTATTTTAACATGCGTTTATTGGAAGAAGCAGGGCTTGAAAGAGACTTGCCTTTCAGACTACAATCAGAAAATAACTGGACATGGGATACCTTTATGGATATGGCGCGTCCACTTTCCCGCGACCTTACAGGCGACGGAATTACTGACACATGGGCAATTACCGCATTTAACCAAGAGGTAATGAACCACGCGCTTGCCTCTAATGGCGCGCAATATGCAGTGGTAGACCCCGACACCGGAAGATTTGTTAACTCTACACAAACAGACGCATTCCGCGAAGCACTTGAATGGGTTGTTCAGCTCTACGAAGAAGGGCTTACCTTCATCGAAGCTGACGGCGATGCTTGGGATATGTTCATCCAGCTTTTCGACGATGCACAAGGCGCGATGCGCGTAGCCGCTAACTATGTAGCAGGAAACATTGAGCTTGTTGACGACTGGGGCTTTGTAGCCTTCCCACGCGGACCGCGTGCAGACCGTCATTATGCATGGGTAACACAAAATCTTAACGTAATTCCACACTTTTACACCCAAGAAGACGTAGATGATTTCATGTTTGCTATGAGAGCATGGATTCGCCCGATAGAAGACGATGACCCATATGACTGGATTGACGAAGCTATTGCAAACCACCGCGACCCACGTTCTGTTTACGAAACAATGGTTCACTTTACCCGCAATCCAGAGCTTCAAATTGTTCCTTCATTCCAAATGATGCCGGGTCTTGGTCATACACTTGCAGAAAACTTTGCATGGCGCGTATGGCGCGGAAACGACGCTTCTGTAATTATTGACGAAGCACAACTTGTCTGGGATGCATTCCTGGAGCGTGTAAATAATCTATAATTAATTTTAGGCGGGGAGAACTTTTGCTTTACAAAGGTTCTCCCCATAAAATTGCCTTGAAAGGAAATTTCCATGAAAAAATCAATTTTATTGGCTCTGGCTCTTGTTATGGTAATTCTACTTATGGCGGCTTGCGGGAACAATGATGACGAACCTGAAGTCACGCCTCCGCCAACACTGCCCCCTGCTACAGATGCGGTAGTTGAAGTGGAGCCTCCGGCTCCTCCTCCCGAAATTCCTGATGAACCTACCGAAGAACCCGTTCCCGAACCTGTAGTTTTTGAGCGTCCGGTAGGGGTTTTATGGTCATTAAGCACAGATGAATATATTCAAAATCTCGCGCCCGATACGCGCAACGATGCTGTAGTTGAGGGTTCGCCTTTTTTATATACAGCCGGCGACCCTGTGCTTGCGCTGGAAGAATGGTCTGATGGATTCGCAATCAGCATTTCAGGACGCAATCAGAATCATTACACCCTCGACATAGTTACAGGCGCGTTTAATTGGGATTTTGCAAATAACACCTATATGCTAACCGTAAACGGCACCGTTGAAGATGAAGTTACAATTGTAATCGGCGGCGCGGACAGTCCTTGGGATTGGCTTTCGTATGCAGATGTTCGCGGTAATTTTACTGTGCATCACATAATCGAAGGCCCTGAGTGCCTTGAAGCCGCCGGAAGCAGACAGCATTTTAGGGTTCAGACTAACTGCACAAGCGATTTCGTTATCCGCGATATTACTCTTTCCTTGCACTCCAGTTCACAATTCCCGCGTGCAGAAAATGTCGTTTATTCACTAAGCACAGACCCTATGATTCAATTACTTGAAGTAGGTACTTTTGAAACACGCGACTATGACATAGTTCTCGCTACGCCGATTTTAAGCTCTGCCGGAGACCCACGTTATGAAATTATCGCAGGTCCTTACGGAAACGGAATAGAAATTCGCAATCGTATGGCAAACCACTACGCAGTAGATTTAATCGCGCCCGCCATAAACTGGGATTTTGATAATCACACGTACACTGTAAATGTTCGGGGAAACGTAACAGCCGAGGGTCAATTTATAATCGGCGGTGCGGATAATCCATGGGATTGGCTTGCATACGAGTACACCGATGCAGAAGGAAATTTCGATGTTACACTTCTGGTAGACCATCAGGATGTAATAACATCCGCAGGTTCAAGAAACTGGTTTAGGATGCAGTCAAACTGCACCGAACATTTCACCATTCACGAAATCGAAATAATTCGCCAATAATTTTATTAGGGGCTAGGGGGCATATCCCCATATGCAGCAGCTTTGTTATTAAGACCGTGGGGCTTCGCCCCACACCCCACAAACTTTTTGAAAAAAGTTTGACAAAAACTTTAATTTTGGATTATAAAGTTTTGATGAAACTTTTTCAAAAGTTTCCGGGTTTGGGCGGAGCCCAAGGTCTTAAATTAGGCGACCGAAGGTTGTCTGGTGCATATGGGGCGTAGCCCCCATTAAAATAAAAGGGGAGAGCAAAAATGGCAAAATGGGATTTATCCTTGCCTGCACTGTGTAAGGTTTTTGAGAAGAATTTTAAAGTAGGGAACATTGTTAAGCCGCAGAATTTGGATGACGCGGATTTTGTAAAAATGTACAAGCATCACTATAATTCTGTTACGGCAGAAAATGCTATGAAGCCGGAATCTGTGTCGTCGAAGCAAGGGGTTTATGAGTTTGAGCATTCTGACAAGATTGTTGACTGGGCAGTGAAAAATGATTTGCAAATTATCGGGCATACCTTTATTTGGCACGCGCAATCGGCACTATGGCTTAATCGAAACGAAGACGAAACGCCCATAACTCGTGCAGAAGCGCGGGCAAATATGGAAGCATTTATCAAGGAATACGGCGGGCGTTACAGTGGAAAAATTCATTCATGGGACGTAATTAACGAGGCATTTATCGACAGCAGTGGGGACAAGCCCTACAGCGGAAATTGGCGTGAATACATTAGGCGCGAAACAGATAATCCACGCGCAGTCGGGCATTGGTTTTTGGCGTATGCGAACGGCGCGGACGCTTCTAAGGGCGAATGCGGCACAGACTATGTATTTGATTCATTTTATTTTGCACGCAAGTATGACCCAAAAGCTATACTTTATTACAATGATTATAACGAGGAATTTGCGCACAAATGCGTTGCAATTACCGATATGGTAAATGACATTAATAAGCAGTGGCGCAATCATCCCGAGTACGATAATAGATTATTAATTGAAGGCATAGGAATGCAGAGTCACCATAATCATATTCACACTAATGTAGCGACGGTTCGTGCCGCTTTGGAAAGATTTATACAAACAGGGGCAATTATTTCAATTACGGAAATGGACTTCACCTTCGGTTCGTCGGAAGAGCCTTCCGCGCCGCTTTCTGCGGAAGAATCCAAGAAGCAAGCCGAAATGTATACAGAATTATTCAAGCTATACATCGAGTATTCAAAGCATATCGAGCGTGTAACTTTCTGGGGTACTGACGACAAGCAAAGTTGGCGTGCATGGGGTTCGCCTTTATTTTTCGACACAGATTTTCAGGCGAAGGAAGCTTTTTACTCTGTTATCAAACTTGCGACCAATCAGTAATCATGCTAAAATAATAAAAAATATGTCTTAGACCTTGTCCAAGACTTAAAGAGAGGATACATAACATGGCTGCTAAAAAAGAAGTAATGACTCCGGACCGCATGAAAAAGCTTGATGCGTGTTTGGCAGTTAACAAGGTGAAAAAAGGCGGGCTAATGCCTGTTTTAAACGAAAGCCAAAAAATCTTCGGGTGTATCCCCGTAGAGGTTCAAAAGATTATTTCTAAAGAATTAGATGTCCCAATGGCAGAAATTTATGGCGTAATCACATTTTACCATCAATTTTCTATCGAACCCAAGGGCGATTATATCATCAGCGTATGCATGGGAACCGCGTGCTATGTAAAAGATGCGCAAAAATTGGTAGACGAAGTAACCACAGAGCTGGGAATCGTTTCGGGCGAAACCACGCCGGATTATAAATTTACCCTAATGGCTACGCGCTGTGTAGGGGCTTGCGGGCTTGCGCCTGTTGTACTTGTAAACGAAGACGTTTATGGCCGCTTGGAAGTAAAGGGCGGCGAAATGAAAGAAATTATTGCAAAATACTAAAAGGGGTGGATTCTCTTGACTGCATTAGAAAAATTAGCAAATACCAAAAAGCTTGTTATTGAACATTTAAAAGAAGCACTTGAAGTAAGAAGCGGAAAACCAAGCAAAGACGAAAGACGACATGTTCTGATTTGTGAAGGAACGGGCTGTTTATCTGCCGATGCCGCAAAAATTGAAAATACATTTCTTGAAGAGCTTAAAAAGAATAATTTGACTGATAAGGTTGACATCGTGCGTACCGGATGCTTCGGATATTGTCAGGTAGGGCCGATTGTTATTATTTATCCCGAAGGCTCGTTCTACAGCCGCGTAAGACTTGATGATATTCCAAAAATCACCAAGGAGCATCTTATTGACGGCGCGCCTGTTACCGACCTTCTTCTGCCTGAAGCGGTTAACAAAGACGGTACAATTACTCCGTTTAACGAAGTTCCGTTCTATAAAATTCAAAAAAGAATCGCGCTTCGCCTTTGCGGGCTTGTTAACCCGGAAAATATCACAGAATACATTGCATTCGACGGTTATAAAGCACTGGGCAAGGCATTGTTTGAAATGAAACAAGAAGATGTTATTAAAGAAATCAAAGATTCCGGACTGCGCGGACGCGGCGGCGGCGGATTCTCAACAGGCATGAAATGGGAATTCGGCTACAAGGCGCAAAGCGACCAAAAATATATCGTGTGTAATGCCGACGAAGGCGACCCCGGCGCGTTTATGGACAGGTCTATTCTGGAAGGCGACCCGCACTCGATTATTGAAGCTATGACAATCGCGGGATACGCAATAGGCGCGAACAAAGGCTTCGTTTACGTGCGTGCAGAGTATCCTATCGCTGTAAACAGGCTTCAAATGGCAATCGACCAAGCAAAAGATTTTGGTGTACTCGGCGATAATATTTTTGAATCGGATTTTAGTTTCGACTTGGAAATTCGCCTTGGCGCGGGCGCGTTCGTTTGCGGCGAAGAAACCGCTCTTCTGAATTCCATCGAAGGCAAGCGCGGTATGCCCAATCCACGCCCACCATTCCCTGCTGTTAAGGGACTCTGGGGCAAGCCAACCATTATCAATAATGTTGAAACCTTCGCAAATATTCCGCTCATCGTTCTTCACGGCGCAGGTTATTTGACTTCTATAGGTACAGAAAAATCTAAAGGCACAAAAGTTTTCGCACTCGGCGGAAAAATTGAAAACGCCGGATTAATCGAAGTTCCGATGGGAACAACCATCCGCGAAATCGTTTACGAAATCGGCGGCGGTATCCCCAATGGCAAGAAGTTCAAGGCTGTGCAAATCGGCGGCCCTTCAGGCGGTTGTTTGATGGAAGACCAACTGGACACCCCCATCGATTACGACAGCTTAACCGAGCTTGGCGCGATGATGGGTTCGGGCGGGCTTGTTGTTATGGACGAAGACAACTGCATGGTAGACATCGCACGTTTCTTCCTCGACTTTACCGTAGACGAATCCTGCGGAAAATGCCCACCATGCCGCGTAGGTACAAAGCGCATGTTGGAAACACTTATTAAAATCACTGAGGGCAAGGGCGAAATGGAAGACCTCGACCGCCTCGAAGAACTTGCAAACAATATCAAGGCTTCTTCGTTATGCGGGCTGGGTCAAACCGCTCCAAACCCTGTTCTATCCACGCTTCGCTATTTCCGCGACGAATATATTGCCCATGTTAAGGACAAAAAATGTCCTGCGGGCGCGTGTACCGAACTTCTGGAATTCTTCATCGAAGATAGCTGTAAGGGCTGTACCCTTTGTAAAAAAGTTTGCCCAACAGACGCAATTATCGGCGAGCGCAAAGAACTCCATGTAATCGACCAAGTTAAATGTGTAAAATGCGGCGCGTGTATTCCTAAGTGTCCGTTTAAGTCTATTGTAAAGAGGTAAGGTTCTCGTGGGCGTTGCCCCCGAACCCCCACCCGCTTTTTGAAAAAAGCGGGGCAAAAACTTTAGCACGGAAACGCACTAAGTGCGTTTCCGAACAGTGCTTAAACCGAGAGGAGATTTTTGATGGTTAAGGTGACTATTGATAATATAATGGTGGAAGTTGAAGCGAACAGCACTATTTTAGACGCGGCACGCAAGGTTGGGATTGATATTCCTACGCTGTGTTATTTGAAGGAATTCAATGAAATTGGTGCTTGCCGTGTTTGTCAGGTAGAGGTGCAGGGCGCGAGAAGCCTTGCGGCTGCTTGTGTTATGCCTGTTTTTGACGGAATGGTGGTTAGCACAACAAGCAAGAAGGTTAGGGATGCAAGAAGGGCTACGGTAGAGCTGATTCTTTCTAACCATAATCGGGATTGTTTGACATGTTCGTCAAATAATAATTGCGAATTGCAGACGATTTCGCAAGAAATGGGTATTCGCGAAATTCCTTTTGAGGGCGAAAATGATTTCGGTGTAGTTGACACTTCTTCGCCATCGATTGTGCGCGACCAAAGCAAATGTATTCTTTGCGGGCGTTGTGTGAATGTTTGTAAAAAACAGCAGGGTTCTTCTATTTTAGACTTTACCGACAGGGGAATCAGCACGAAGGTTTCGCCGCTGTTTAATAAGGGGCTTGCAGAAGTGCCTTGTATCTACTGCGGGCAGTGCGTGAATGTTTGCCCAACGGCGGCACTTCGCGAAAAAGAAGATATCGAAAGGGTTTGGGCGGCTTTGGAATGCCCTGATACCCATGTTATTGTTCAGGCTGCACCTGCCGTTCGCGCCGCTCTTGGCGAAGAATTTGGCATGGCTGTTGGTACTCGCGTAACGGGAAAAATGATTACCGCGCTTAATCGCCTTGGATTTGACAAGGTTTACGACACAAACTTCGCCGCGGATTTAACGGTTATGGAAGAGGGGCATGAACTTCTTGACCGCATTAATAATGGCGGCACTTTGCCAATGATTACTTCTTGCTCCCCCGGCTGGGTACGTTTTTGCGAATTCAACTATCCTGAATTTATTCCGAATTTATCTTCTTGCAAATCACCCATTCAGATGTTCGGCGCGATTGCAAAATCATATTACGCAGAAAAATCAAAAATAGACCCGAAAAAAATATTCTCGGTGGCAATTGCGCCATGTGTTTCTAAAAAATCCGAAGCAGAACGCCCCGAGATGCAAAACGGCGGCTTAAAAGATGTAGACGCGGTTTTGACCACTCGCGAACTTGCAAAAATGATTAAGCAAGCCACAATTAACTTCGCCGCGCTGGAAGACAGCAATTTCAGCAGTGAATTAATCGGCGATTACAGCGGCTCCGGCGTAATTTTCGGCGCGACAGGCGGCGTTATGGAAGCCGCTCTCCGCACAGCCTCAGACATCGTTTCCGGCAAAGACCTTCCCGTCACAGAATTCAAAGAAGTACGCGGGCTTTCCGGCATAAAAGAAGCCGAAGTTGACCTCGGCGGCAAAAAAGTAAAAGTTGCTGTTGTAAATGGCACTGCAAACGCCGCAAAACTTCTCAACAAGATTAAGGCGGGCGAAGCAAAATACGATTTCATCGAAGTTATGGCGTGCGCCGGTGGCTGTGTAAACGGCGGCGGTCAGCCTATAATTTCTGCCGCAACCAGAGCAACAACCAATACCCACGCCGCACGCGCAGAAGTTCTTTACGAAGAAGACAGGTCAAGAAAAGTCCGCAAATCTCACCAAAATCCTCAAATCAAAAAGCTCTACGACGATTATCTTGGTAAACCAAATGGTGATAAGGCGCACAAGCTACTTCATACTAAGTATGAGGCTAAAGAGGCGTATCCGGTGTAAGTGAATTTTGAAAAAAGTTTGACAAAAACTTTGTTATTAAGGTCGCGCATTGCGCGACCTTTGTTTTGCAACGCAAACTATGATGGGGTGTTAATATCGAAAAACAAATTGATTTCTCCGCAAGCGTAGCGTGGTTTTTGGCTTGTAAATGCGCCGCGCTTATTTAAGTAAATTTCTTCGGTTTCAATGTCTATATGGAAGTTAAAATTTTCCAATATGTTCATTCCCAAGACCTCTGCTGCACCAATGTCATCTTCATGAGGCGTGGCAATGATAACGTCTTTAATTTTGAAGCCCGCGAAAACAAGGGTGGGGATTTTTCGCAAATCACACACAAGTCCTTTTTCGCTGAATCCCGATATTATACAGCCTCTTTCCTCGATGATTTCGTAACCAGATGAAATGGCAGCGTCCTTGTCGAGTAGCGTCATAAATGCCCCTGTGTCTAAAATGATATTTAACTGCTCTATGGGTTTACGGCTATCGTTGACGATATATAAATCCACAAAAATCTTGTTTTTGCTTATAGATAGCTTGTCTTTATTCGTGTAAGAAACATTAAACATCTTTCTGCACCAACTCGCTAAAACCGAAAACATTGATTTCATTATCCAGCAACGACAAGTGCATCCTGCGTTCATGTTTACTGCGGTATTCGTCATACATTCCTGTTTCCTTGCCCGCCCATGCCTTATCCGCAACAACAACGGGGACGGCGGAATACCACGGCTTAAAGACTTCGCCGTCAAGGTCAACCAAAAACAACCATTTTCCATCGAAGGTAGCAAATATTTCTTTCTTTGTCATACGCTTTGGGTTTTCAATAATCTCGTACATTTTCGCATCAACCTTTCTTCTTAATTGAAGTATGCCGTAACCTTTGTAAAAATGCAATATTCCTATAGGACTTATCGAAACGGGCGATTACAATCCATCACTGAAATTATGTATATCAATTTGCAAAACTTTGGATAAAACATTAAACGATTTGTTTTGGGATTTTTCCGAAACCTCTAATCCTGAAACTGCTGATTGCAAGCAAAAATTGTGAAGGCAAATAGAACACCCAAATAAGCGTAAATGCCGGGGAGAAATGGAACGAAACTCCCAGATAGCGCGACAGATTAAACAGCATAACATTAATATCGCACAGCGCGAACAAAGAAAGCCCCGCCATAACCAAGACGTAATTAAACCTTGGACGGCGGGTTTTTGCGTTTAAAAAAATATTTACAGCAAACAAGCAAGCATAAATAACCGCAAGCAAAATAACAGAGCCTCTAATGAATGCAAAGCCCCAAAAAAGCGCGAAACAACAAAGCCCGAAACAACAAAGCGGCTTATGCCGCATTTTTTCGCCACACGAAGTGCGGCGCGCCGCCAAAGGCGGCGGAGCAGAAGTGGGCTTTGCCCACTGTAGAGAGGTGGATTGGGGGCGTAGCCCCCATTGGCAACGGGAATTGCGTGAGCAATTTCCTAGCATAATAAAAAGCGGGGGAATCCCCCGCTTATTGAATCCAACAGCTCTGATAATGTAGCAAACATGAACGAAGCAAAACGCCGCTACCCCAAAAAGATGTTCACCGCGTATAACCAGAAAGAAATCTGCAAAAACGGTAAAAGCCAAACCTGCAACGAGCCAAGCCCAGTCCCATTTAGAATAGCATCTTACATAGGAGAAAATCGCGATAATAAAACATCCGATAACGAAAGCAAATTTATATTCTGCCATAAATTATTAAAGCCTAATAATTTCTACAACAGACCAAATTCCGTCGCGGCTACGAGAGGTGACTTGGAAAACCTCATGAATATATTGCAAATTAGTATCCTCCTCGGCAGCCCAAACAATTTCGACAATAGAGAGATAGTCATAAGGGCTAATCAAATCGCCTGTAGAAACAGAAGCGGAATACATCGCACGCCCTTCAAAATTTCGCGGAGCGAAGGTTTGAGCAAAGAGTGCGTCAGAGTCTCTTAGTTCAGGCGAAAGCCCAACAACAGAGCCTTGTGAAATTTCTCCCGACATATGAGAAAGTAGGTCGTTAAATGCTTCAACTACAGCCAGTTCGGCAGCGTGTCTGCGACTGCTTTTCATGTCAAAGAATTCTGAAACCCGAATGGGCGCATTAAATGTAGGCACTTCATATTCTACCCAATCAATGGTAATTGAATACTGAGAAACATGCACATCGCGCAATTCGACAATATAGGGGGCTAAATCGAAAAGCACGTCTGTTCCTACATTAACAGCATCACCGGGCGAAATACGTACAATCCCCGGCATACTAATGATACCGTCGTCGGTACTTGCGTGCAAAGTGATGCTAATATTTGTGGGTCTGCGACGGTTATTTTCGTCCAAGCCAAACATAGGCATTACCACATATGTCCCCTGTTGCGCCATTGCTTCAAGGTTAAGCGTAAACAGGCCGGTTTGTATTGCGAATGGATTTGTTCTGTCATTACCGAAAAGCTGTTCCGGCGTTACACTGAAAGATGGGTTTGGATAAAAATATGACAAGCCGCTAAACACAACATTTACTGTGCTTTCCAAGCTCATAATTGGGCCGAAAGAAGCCGAACCCACATATGTCCCAAATCTTTCAAAATAGACGACAGATTTTTCGTTTGTATGGGGGATAAGCCTATGCCCCAGCTCATGAAGAGCGACAAAAGAATCACCAGCAAGTGGGCTAACGCGCAGTCCTGCCACCTGATTATCGGGAGTATAGCTAAAATGAATTTTACTGCTCGCACTGTCAAAAACAGCATGGCTAATAACAAGCGGAGAATCTTCTACATAAATCGAGCGATTGATAAACACGGGGCCTTCGTGAACAGGCGGCGAGGTTAAGCGATAATTAAACCGCGTAAAATCGCCGGAGTTCCTGCACTGAATATGAAGCGTTAGGAATAAAGTATTGCGCGAAAGCGGCCCGAATTGCAAAACTGTGCCTGTATCTTGCGCGGCATTCACATCAAATGTGGTACGCGGATATAGATTCCGCGCCTGATTAAACAACAAGATATAATAATTATCAGGGTCAAAATTTTCTTCAAAGTAAAGGAACGTTCCGGAATACGCCGCAGAAATACGTGTAAGTGTAAAGGAAGTTTCTCCCACAGCAGACCGCTCGTTTACAAAAATGGTATTGGCATTATTAGCAACACCCACGGGGATTTCAACAGAGGTAAAATGCGAAAGCATTGAAGCATAATCGCGCTGTTCCTGCACGGCAGAATGCGCAAAAATAGCCGTAACCGCGCCTACACAAATTACAAGTACGCCAATAATAAAGGTCGCAATCATCTTGCCCGAAGAAATATTTGCAAAAAGCTTTTCTTGTTTCTCCGAATCCTTTACATACATACCCTTCACATACTGAATAGAACCCATTCCGTCAACTTCGGGGTCGTAAACAGATTGCGTAGGCAGTGCAGACGAAATATCGCGCATCTCAAAAGACTCATCCGCGTTTTCGTCCGCCATAAGCAACATTTCAAGCTGTCTGTCCAAGTCGAGTTCACCGTCATCGCCGCTGGTAGCGGGTACAGCAGCCGTTGGCTCGTCGCCAAAATCAAAATTATCTAAATCGTCAAGGTCGTCGAGAGTGATTTTTTGCGGTGCGGAACTTGGAGCGGCGGAACCTGAAGAAGGCATAACTACATCATCATCGTCCAACCCGAGGCTGGCAAATGGGTCTGCCGACGAATCACCATCATCCAGTCCGAGGCTGGCGAATGGGTCTGCCGACGAATCATCATCACCAAAAATACCCAGCGAAGATAACTGCGCCTCTAAATCGTCCATATCATCATCTTTTTTTAAATCTTCGTCCATTTCATATTACCCCCTATCAATGAGCAAAAAAATCGTTCTATGCAAAAAACATAGCAAGTGAACCAAGCCCCATAAGGAGCGCGATAAAAATAGCTATAACCATTGCAATTTTTTGCTTATGTTTTCTAAACCACCGTCTCATTTTATCATACCTCCGTAAATTAATCACTAGGTAACTGCTACAAATTATTGCGACACCAATTAATTCTTTCCAACCCACTGGTGTCGCAATCCCCCCTTTCAGGGGGGTGATTGGAGTTTGCAAGGCAAACTTCAATCGGGGGGTCAATATTTAAGAACCGCGAAGGTTTTGCAGGTTTGTCATAGCGTGATTTTATGGTAGAAAGATACAGTTCATTCTTGGCGCGTGTTACGCCAACGTAGAAAAGCCGTCGCTCTTCTTCAATTTCCGCAGCAGTTTTACTGCGAATATACGGCAAAACTTCTTCAACAAGCCCTGCAATAAACACCCGTTCAAACTCCAAACCTTTCGCGCTGTGAAGCGTCGTAAATGTACAACAAGGGCTTTCGATGTTTTGGTACAAAGCTACCGAAGCTATGTTTTCAGCGTGTTTCGAGAACTTTGCAAAGTCTTCAAATTGCTTTGCGGCCTCTTGCAATTCGTCCGCAATTTCCATTAAGCCCGCAGGATTAAGCTTTCGATATTCGCTTGTATCAATTATATGACCATTATAACCTATATTTTGTCGAATGTAACGTATAGACTCCGAAACATTTTCTCCGGAAGATTCCAGCTTTGCAAGTATCAGCAGATTGCGGTGAAGGTCTTCAATATGGGTTTTTGTAGCAATGTGCAACATAGGGCTGCGCTTATACTCCGTAAAAATACTTTTATCATTTTTTTTACAATTTTGCAAAAAAGCCTTGCTGATAAACCGATATGGCTTATTGATAATCCGCGCCGCATCAGGGTCAAAGCCTGCTTTTTGCCCCAGCCCAAGCCGCTTTGCAATATTCAAAAACGCAAAAAAATCTTTTGCAATCCAGTGTTCGTAAATTGTGGGCGACTCATCGCGGCTTTTGAACGGAATATTCATATTCAAAAATGCATCCGTAAACGCCCTCGCCTGAATGTTTAGCCTGAAAGCAATGGCAATTTCGTCTAAATTCGCGCCCTTCTTCCAGAGCCCCCTAACCATTTCCGCAATTTTCAATGCCTCTTGATTCTGGTCGTCGGAAACAATAATCTTCGGCGCGGAACCCTTTTGCCCCATTCCCGAAATATCCTTACTATACCGCATTTTATTATGAACAATCAAATTATTTGAATATTTTATTATTGCATCTGTAGAGCGATAATTCGTCTCCAAGGTAATTTGCCTAGAATTATCAAAATCTTTTGGAAAATTCAGCAAAAATTCCGGGCGCGAACCGCGAAAACGATAAATACTCTGGTCGTCATCCCCCACAATAAATAAATTGTTTTTCGGCGCGGCAAGAAGCTTTATCGCTTCATATTGCACACAGTTTATATCCTGAAATTCATCCACCATAATAAACGGATATTTCTTTCGCCAATAATCCAGTTCGACCGGGTCACTTTTCAATAATTCATATGCATGACACAGCATATCGTCAAAATCTATCTTGTTTTTCTCTATTTTATAATTTTCATAAATTTTGCAAACTTCCAAAAAATCACCGGTGCCAATTGTCTTAGAATGATAATGGCAAATTTCGTAAAGCTCGTTGCGCACAAGCGACATCTCCGATAACAACGAAGACAGCATTTCATCGTCAGGCTCGTACTGCATTTCCGCCAAACAGTCCCTAACAATAGCGCGCTGTTCGCCTTCTGCCAAAATTTCCCCTATAGCCAAGCCCTTCTTGCGCCTAAGTATGCGATACAAAACCGAATGAAATGTGCCAAATGTCACGCGGCTTTTGCCCCCCTGCAAATCAGCACCACTAAATCGACGCTCCATTTCTCGCGCCGCCGCCTTTGAATATGTAATTACCAAAATATCCCGCTCTTTACAAAGGATAGCCGCTCGTGCCACAATAACAGCCGTCTTACCACTGCCCGGCCCTGCAAGCACCATCATCGGCCCATCAACATGCCGCGCCGCTATAAGTTGATTTTCATTTAATGTAGTCATGCTCTGATTATACACCATGGAAAAATTATTTTAGCAATAAACAAGAAAATTAACCTACGTCGTTAATCAGCCGATAGATATTATAGAAGGCTACTCTAATAACGAAGGGGGATGTAAAATGAACAAAGTAGCAGAAAACGGAAGGATAACGTTGATATTATGGACAGCGAAACGCTTGACGATTTTCGTGAGTTAATAAAGGAGTAGTTACATAAAGTCAAAGAAAGCGACCGTTTCTTAGGTCGCTTTTTCATATCCTTGCCGATGAAATCCTTGCTGACGAAATACAAGGGTCTTTGCACTTCGCGAATCCCGATATATAATATTGTAAATTCTAATAAAACAGGAGACCTTTTATGCAAACAATAATCTCTGTTTCAAATCTTAAAAAATCTTTCAAGTCGCATGAGGTGCTGAAGGGCGTTAGCTTTGATGTGAAAACAGGTGGTATATTTGCGTTGCTTGGCTCGAACGGAGCGGGAAAGACAACGACGATAAACATACTTGCGACGCTAACGAAAGCAGATGGTGGCGAAGCATCTATAGCGGGGTTCAATTGTTTTAAGCAAAAAAACAAGGTAAAGAATGTAATAAGCCTCACCGGGCAGTACGCAACCCTCGATGGGCTTTTAACAGGACGAGAAAATTTAATTTTAATGGGAAAGTTAAAAAAAATTAGAAACCCAAAAGCCAAAGCTGATGAACTTTTGCAAAAATTCGACCTTGTGGAAGCGGGCGAAAAATTGGCGAATACCTATTCAGGCGGAATGAAGCGGCGTTTGGATATAGCCATGAGTTTAATAGGCGACCCGAAAGTAATCTTTTTGGACGAGCCAACCACGGGGCTTGACCCGCAGAACAGGCTGGCAATGTGGAAACTTGTACGGGAAATGCAGTCCACAGGCACAACGATTTTTTTGACAACGCAGTATTTGGAAGAAGCGGAGGCTTTGGCGAATTATATCGCCATCCTGCACAACGGAAAGATTGCCGCCGAAGGCACTGCCGAGGAGTTAAAGAGCCTTTTCCCAAGCGAAAAAGTCAAAATAACCGTGAGTGATGACCCAAAAATAATGGAAAAGCTAAACCAAGCAGGCATAGTTCCAATAAGCATTGAACAAGAACGACCCTCTTTAGAAGAGGTATTTTTCGCGACAATAGGGCATGAAGGAGAGCAATAATATGGTTAGTGATATAAAAGCAATGTTTTGGCGCAGCTGGTTGAATATTCTGCGCACGCCGGAAGCCGTGGTTATAAGCATCGTAATTCCCGCAATTGTTATGCTGGTTTTTATCAATGTATTTGGCGGCTCTATGGATGTGGGCGGCTACAATTATGCTAATTTTATTGTGCCGGGCATTTTAGTAAATGTGCTTGTGCAAAGTTCTTCGGCTACGGGGGTTGGGGTTAACGAAGATATGACAAAGGGCATTTTTCTGCGCTTTCGCAGTATGGCTATTTCTTCGCCCGCTTTTTTGTTGGGGCATGTAATAGCGGCCTTCTTAAAAACGATTCTTACCACAACTATCACGATTGGTGTGGCTTTTATTGCGGGATTCAGACCTACCGCTAATTTTTCTGAGTGGCTTGTTATTATTGGGCTTATTGTTTTGTTTATACTTGCGATTACTTGGTTTTCGGTGTGGCTTGGCGTGGTTATGCCCGACGCTAGCAGCGTTAGCGGAGTTTTGGCACTAACGGCGGTTCTGGTGTTTTTGTCGCCGGGTATGGCTCCCACAGAAAATATGCCGAAATTCTTGCGCTATTTTGCAGAAAATCAGCCGATGGCTCCGTTTATTACCTCGCTTCGCGCTCTCATGAACAGCCACGAAATCCCCGATAATGACTTGCTGCTTACTATTTTATGGTGGGGCGGCATCCTTCTCCTGACGTTTATTGTAACAATAAGAGCTTATAAAAAGAAGCTGACCATTTGATGGAGCATAGAGCGGTTACAATTCTGGTAGGCATGTTCTTTACTATGTTTCTTGTAGAAAGATATATGCTGGTATTCTTTAACCAAAAAAGAACCTTGCTTTCAATAAAAATCCTGTCATATTTTTTATATCCAATTTTTATGACTGTAATTTTCACGCTGAATGGACTAAATTTAGTCAGTCTATTGATACATGCAGTCGTGCTGTTCGCTGTGTCGCTTAATTATATGACTGCTTGGGCAAAAAGATTTGCCGCAGTATTTACCATATCTTCTATCGAAATAATATTATGGTATGGATTAAATACTTTTTTTGGAATTAATATTTTTATCACGATGGCAATTTTCTTATTATTGGCATTTGCAATTGAAAATTACAGGAACTTCAAAAAAGGTATTATTGTCCTGAAAGTGTTTTGGCTATCTATCTTTATTTTTCCGGCATCGTTGGCAATTACGGTATCCATGGTATTGCTATACTCCGACCTGCCTACGCATACGCAAATTTTTGCTCTTTCTGCTATATTCGGCATTCATGTTTTCATTGTTTATTTATACGACAGTCTTTCCAAAGCATATGAAGATAAACTAAAATCTAAACTACACGCACAAGAAAAAGAATATTACTTTGCCCAATGTCAACTAATGCAAGAATCCGTAGAAAACATAAAGTCCCTCCGGCACGACATGAAATCCCACTTGGGAACCGCAATGAATTTTATTGCAAGCAATAACGCAAACGAAGCAACAAATTATTTTAATACCCTACTTGGTGATATAAAAAAAAGTGAAATTTACAGCAACACAGGAAACATAGCCTTTGACAGTATCATCAATTTCAAATTGAATAATATAAAACATGAAAGCATGAAATTGGAAATACGCTTGCTAATCCCGCCAATTTTGAATATCGAAACCGTTGATGTTGTAACCATACTTGGCAACTTATTAGACAACGCCTTTGATGCCGTTTCAAGAGTCGAGAATAAAATTGTAATACTGGATATCGAGTACAGCAGAAATGTCCTTTTTATACAAGTAAAGAACACTTTTGACGGCATGGTTAAATATGTAAATGAAGCGGGCGAAAAAAGCATAATCACTCGAAAAGGTGAAGGCGAACACGGATACGGCTTAAAAAATATCCGTAAGTCTGTAGAGAACTACGACGGGCATGTGGACATCAGCCATGAGGACAATATGTTTTCCGTTGGTGCTTTGCTTTATATTGCGCCATATAAAACAAAACACGCATCAAGTAACGCGAAGATTTCCTGATGCGTGTTTTAATTTGTTAGAAACATCTAATCTATTCGTGACACGAACAACCGCATGGGCAGGGTACGCCCGGTGCGCAAAGGCATGGATTACATTTGCAGTTAACGCATTTGCAATGGGGGTTTGTGCATTTATTGTCTGTATCCATTTTCACCATATGTGCCACCTCCTTTACATATTCTCTTTGGAGATATAATATCATAGGCGGATATAACCACAAGTACGCACTATAATGTGCCATAGTACCCAAAAGGAAACCAAGGAGAATTTAACATGGACAACAATTGTACAAAAAATAATTGCCCGGTTGTGGCTACCTTGAATATCATTGGCGGTAAGTATAAGGCTTTGATTTTGTGGCATTTATTGGATGAAACCCGACGCTTTGGCGAACTGCGCAAATTGATTCCTCAGACCACACAAAAAATGCTCACGCAGCAATTGCGTGAGCTTGAAGCAGATAATTTAATTTCGCGGAAGGTATATCCTATAGTTCCGCCCAAGGTGGAGTATTCGTTAACCGAAATGGGCAAGAGCCTAAAGCCCATTTTGAGCGCGATGCGCGAATGGGGTACGGATTATTTAAAAAGTGAAGGCATTACGGCAGATTGCTTTATGGTTAATTAAATTCATAACCCGGTGGTAAGTCTGTAGGGTTTATAACACCTTCAATTGTTATGCCCGCGTTCATTTGGGCGGCAAGGTTTACAAGCTCAGTGCTTCCCCATACACGAACGGTCGGGCGAAGCCTTGAAGCTCCTTCGCTGTCTACTACCATACCTAAGCGTCCGTCGGATAGTTCCAAAATTGTGTTAACGGGATAAAGCTCAAGCTTTGCAAAGAATGCCTTTACTACATTAAGCTCGAAGGCGACATTAACGTCGCGGCCAATAAGCTCAAAGGCTTCGGAAGGAAGCATTGGCAAACGGTATGAGCGGTAGGATGTTACTGCATCGTATACATCTGCTACGGAAATTATTTTACTGAAAAGTGGTATGTCCTTGCCTTTTAAACCCTTGGGATAGCCCGCGCCGTTTATTTTTTCGTGATGAAATAATATTCCGTTCCATAGTTCGATATCACCTATTGCGGCGGCTTTTAAATTGTTCGCGCCTGTTACGGGGTGATTTTTTATTATGGTGAACTCTGCATCGGTGAGTTTGCCTTTTTTATTTATTATTTCTATGGGAATCGTTTGCTTTCCTATATCGTGCATCATTGCGCAACGCCCAAGGCGAAAGAGTGTGTCTTCATCAAGACCCATCTCTCGCCCTGTTGTCATTGCAAGCATTGATACGCTTAGGGAATGGTGATAGGTGTATTCGTCAAACTGCTTTAGGTCGTTAATGTGAATCAGACCGCTTTCGTCATCTGTTATTACGCCCATCAAGTCGCCTACTACGTTTTCAAGATTGCTTACACATTGGTAGGCGGTGGTTTTGTTTATTCCCCCATCGGGGGTTGCAAAGCAAGTAAACAGCTGTTTAACGCTATCTACTGCTTCTTCTTTTAGCTTGTCGTTTACCAACTCTTTTACCGGGACGTACTTTTCCGGGGGTGGTTTAGGGGGTTCTACTTTTATTGAAGGAGGTGGTGCGGCAGGTGCAGATTTCTGTGGCGGAATTTCTGCCCCTTCCGGGGCTACGTCTGAATGAATTTCAATCGTGACTACTTTGCGAACTGTAAGCATTTTGATTAAATTTGCATCCAAGACCATTCCCGCACGTGCCGCAAGCATGTTTGAACCTGTGTTGGTTACAATGTAGACCGGCTCTGAAAGCTTCATTCCCGGCTCTGCATCTTCAATTTTTATAATGCGTGTATACATTACAAAACTCTCCTATCTCTACATATCTGCGTCTAAGATTATTATGTCTACCATGCTCATTAATTCCCCCATTGTTAATCTTCCCTGCGGCTCCAGCGGTCCTGTTATAAAACCAAGGTCTGCGGCTATACGCAAGTTTCGTGTTAGTGCAGGTGTTGCGTTTTGCATTCCCGGAACTGAAGCGGCTGAGGTCATTGGCGTTAAAATTTGTCGTGTGCGGTTTTCGTATAAACGTACCATGATGTCTAAAGCTGCCTCGCGTGTGAGGTCTGTCGGTGCAAGCATTCGTGAACGCGTTAGAGACTGAATCGCCGAAGCGGGTATAGGTGCGCCCAGTGCTACGGATGTTCTGCCGCTGATTAATGCGTTTACTATATTATTAAATTCGTTCGCGGTTACATAGCGGTTAGGGTCAAACGTCACCATGTCTGTTATGGTAAGGCGTGAAGAAACACGTTGCATTGGGGCGTTTGCCGGGTGATTGTTTTCGGCTGTCGGCGGTGCATTTCTGGTGATGCCCGCAAAGGTGCTTGGGGTTTGCATTTCTGCCGTAAGAGTACGGTCTGCAAAGTTGAAATCACCATTTGTGTCGCGCCATGTTGCCGTTTGCAAATCGTTTATGAACAGCCCTGTGCGTAATCCGTCGGGCGTGATATGGTCTTCTACAGGAAGAACTATCTGCACCGGACGCGCAAAGGTCGTTAGCGTTGCGGTTCGGCGCGGTGTTGCCGCTGTCACCTGAAAACGCTGTGGAACTGTTGCAAATTCTGTGTTTGTTACCAGCGGCGGCAAGTTTCTGTTATTCGCGCCAAGGGTAATGGTGTAATACGTTCCGATTCCCGGTTGCAATTCGCGCATTTGCGCTGTGTCTAATGCACCCGGCGGAATTATGATATTTTTTTCTCCCGCCAGAATTTCCAATGTGATTCTGCGATTATAAAACGCCCGCATTATCGACTCCGGAATAATAATTTCGCGGTTAGCAATGGGCATGTCGCCAAACTCTGAAAGGTCAATGGTGTACACAAATGTACGGCTTTGGATTATCCGCGAAATAAAACGCTGGTCTACGTTTTGGTCGAGTCTGCCGTCTTCGCCGCGTTGGTTTGTGCGGAAACGCCATCTCAGGGTTTGTGTGCCGGGGTCATAGGTTATTTCCCAATCGCGCTCAGGAAGCGGGTATTGGTCGGGACGGTGTACGCCGTCGAATTCGTCGTCGGATACGCCTGTGTCTATCTCAATTGTTACCCATTCGGACATTGCCCTGCGTGTATTTATCGGGTCCATTGCAATTAACGGCGGTATGAAGAATGTTACCGAATCCAAGAATTCATCATTATCCGCAAGCTCTATTTCATAGGTGTAAACGTCCGGGCCGTTTCGCTGAACAGTTAAAATTGTTCTGGCACGTGCGTAATACCTTGCGTTTGCGACAAGTTCTTCAAAGCGCAATAAATGAATGGCTGTATATGCCTCGGTCGCATCTAAATTCGGAAGATTAAGCGGCCTAATATTAGCATCGCCCGCTCCTGCTTCTGCACGCTCGGTAAGATTGCCCATATCATCGCGCATATCGGCGAATATACGCATCCATGAAAGGGTGAGTGCATATGGTTCGTCCGCGCTGTATTCTGTATCATTGTATCTGTTGAACATGGTGATTAGAGTCTGTGGTGCGCGGCTAAATGCTCTGGGTGGCGGCGGCGGCTCGATATCCAGCGTACGGATATCCACCGGGTTTGAGGGCGCGGATGGCGGAGTTGCCTGAATTCCTGCCTCGTTTACGCCCGCGGCTCTCGCCCAGATATAATAATTTGTATCAGGAAAACGCTCGTGAATGCGCAGGTGGAAGTACGGTACGCCATTTACTTCCAGCACGTCTAAGATTGCGCGAGGGTCTTCCAACTCCACTGTATATCCGTTTATAGCGGCAGTTACTGCTTCAAAACCTATAGGAATTATCGTACCGCCATCAGGGTAGTCTGTGAAAAAGTGAGAAATACGAATTTCGTAAATCATGTCTGCCTGAACGCGCCAACGAACGCCGATTCTGTTACGTGTGGTATAGCGGGGAACTTCAAAAAGTACAGGTGTGGTTGGGTCCGGGGTTGGACGATTGGGTACGGTAACGGTTGTTCCTACTACGAAAGTAGGATAAAGCGCGTGGAGAATTTCCCCGCCTCTTACAACATATGGGCGAACAAAAATTACATAAGCAACGTTTTCTTGAAGCCCGCTAACAGTAAAGTTAACAACGCCGTTTGTAATTTCCGGCGAACCTATTGATGTCCATGCCGCAGGGTTCGCGTTTATTCCCAAAACGCCGTCGCCGCCGTCGCGATATGCTTCAAGGCCACCTGCTTCTGCCATAGCATCATATGTTACAACGTGGATTTGATATCTGAATGTAACCATATCCTGAATACGCAATACCGGTGGCGGTGTTGCAGGGGCTCCAAGCCCTTGTAAAAACGCGCCTACATGGGTAGCCGACTCTGTAAGGAACGGCCCTACGAGTGACGGAGAAAGCTGTTGGTCTAAAGGAATTCCCGCAGGACCTATACCCAGCAATCTGTTTCTCAAATTATGCTCGCCGATTAATTCGTTCAAAATTCTATGGCGTGCTTCCGCACCGGGGTCTACGGCGTTTGTGCCTACAACATAGTTAATATACGCGGCAGAACGCCCATATATAATTTCTCCTCGGCGGTCTACACCCACTACTGTATGCCAAACATCGCGGTCGGGAGCCCAATCTTGTTGCGGATTAATCTGCATCATTTCAAGGAAACGTACATCCCAGAAAATCGGAATCGACGACGCGGTAACATTTTCATGGTCAACCCTAACAGGTGGCGCGCCAATCATTTCCGGCCTAACAGGCAAGCCATCCAGAGGGGGAATATAAACGCTTCCGTAAGCCCATTCGGAAGTCTGCCCGCCGGGGTCGCGAACCGCACGAATACGCACAAAGTAAACGCGGTTTCCTTGGATTGGGCGAGTAACAATGCCTTCAGGGGTAACGGTCTGGTATTGTGAAATTAAATCTGCGGGGTTGAACAACGCAAAAGTTGGGTCCCATTGCGGCTCCAGCGGCGCGGGTTCAACAGGGTTTAGCCGCACACCTTCCTGCAATTGAATGGGAAGCCGCGTTTTTAAAGGTGTAGTCAGGGAAGTAAGCACACCCCATTGGTCTGAAATGAAAATTTCGTAGTACAGCGCAGTATCAACAAAGCGTCCGTTAAAAGGGTCGCCTTCGGGAAGAAGTTCTCTCTCTTCAAAAACTGCGGGGTATCTTGCAAATGCCAGCCACTCCAAGGCAATTCTTCCATCGCCCACATGTGAAATATTTATGATATCAGGACGATATGGTGAAAAATCAACTTCCAGCGGGTCGTACACAACAACGTTTGTACGGTGAATTGTACCGTCTGTCATACGAATCGCCAGCGCGAAACCACGACGTACTCGCGGAATACCCGGCCCGATAAGCCATTCGCTAATTTGCGTAAGGAAACCGGGACCACCCAAAATTTCCGGTGGACGAAGGGGCTGTGCGCCGCTTGGCGGCACTTGACCGTCCATCTCAGGGGGCCATTCTTCCAGATAAACACGTTGTATTTGGAAACCTTCGCCGCCGCCCGTAAGTCCGCCTAAATTAGACCACCAAAGGCGAATGAAATCCACGCCAAGCTGCTCTATATGAAGCTCCGGAATCATCATTACGTCTGCGCGGTATTCGACTTCACTCTGAGGGGTGAATGCCAAATTAAAATGCCTGTCGCCAATGTTAAAAGGAATATAAGCACCTGCATCTGCTCTGGAGCGGATGCGGTGATTTTGGTTTCCGAGATTATAACCAAGCATAGGCTCTACCCTTACGGCGTAGAGTCCAATGGGTCTGATTGTTGGATGTGTTATTGAAATACTTAATGTGCCGTCTGCGTTCTGCTGAATTTGTTGACCGGGCATAGTTACACTAGTTACAACAGGGAAAACATTACCCGCAACATTAATCGGCTGCCCTCTTTCATAAGGCTGGAATGCTACTTCCCAGTGAGTGAAGAGGGTTACGCCGCCCCATGTGGGGTTATCCCATTCTATCGTGATGGTATTTCCGCGACCTTCTGCACGAACTTCAATGTCTGTCATGAAAATTAAATCGCGTCTGGGTTGCGGAGAATTTGCATCAATAGGAGCGAGTCTTTGACTGCGTTCCTGTATTGGAAGACCTGTTGCAAGGTCTTCTCTAAAGTCCCACCAAGGATTAAAACGTATGGGTTCGATTTCAATTTCATACAAACTACTTGGGCGCATAGTAAATGGTCTACTGCCCAAAGAAACGCCATTTATAGGTGCAGGGCCGCGGGTTTGAGAAAGCGGCTGCCCTCCCGATTCTGAAATTTCAATCGTAGGCAGAAGAGGGTTTGCTCCAAAAATTTCGTTTGTCGTAGCATTACGAAAACGAACTCTGTACCGAACCGGGAAAAGTGTCCACAAATCAGGAACAAACAAATGCAGTTCAGAATCTAATACATTGGTTGATGCGCCGTTTGTAGATTCGTGTGGGCGCGTCCATCTTATATTCAAATTGTAGACATTGCCCGCACCGCGCCCCATGAACATAACATTCGGGTCGGCTACAGGGTTTTGCATAAGCGGCCTGTCATTGTTTGGCGGCCCGGGATTCGGTTCATCCGCAAAAACTGTGACTGCCCCCGCCATCAAAAGTAGTATAAGAAGCGCGGCAATTCTTTTTAGATTTTTCATTCGACTTCTCCCCCAACTATTATTATACGCGGATACGCGCACTTAGAATGCTTAACATATCCAGGAATTCGCCTATTGTTATCGCGCCGGCGGGGTCAAACTCCACGAAGGTATCGTGGGTTACAAGCCCAAGCTCGAATGCGGCGCGTACCGCCTGTGCATGGCGATTATCAAGGGTCATTCCGGCAGTATTTCTGTGGTTGTGAATCCTTATTGTGTTAATGCGAGTGCCTGTTCTGTGTTCGTAAAGTGCCATTGTCATTGCAATTGCCTCTTGTTGCGAAATTAAACCTGTGGCGTTTCTGCCAGTCATCGTTACATTCAAGTTCGCATTTACCCATGCGAAAGCGTCTGCATTTCTGGGAACGCCCGCCATCCGCGCTATTGAACCGACTACCATTTGGCGGTTGGCATTTTGGTATAGGTCTACATTTAGCCCAAAGAGGTCTTCAAGCCCATATCTTGCCACTATTCCGGTGACTACGCCGCCACGCGGAACGGTTTCTATTCCGGGAATTTCTACCACGCGCCCTGTAAAGGCAAATGTTCCCGGTCTGCGTGCAACAAATGCTCTTCCGTTATGATGCTCTACCAGAGTTTGTGGCCGCCAGTCGCTGTTTATAAAGGAGTACCCGCTTACGAATGAGTCTTCGTCCACCCCTGTTGCAACTACATGCATAGCCGAATCAAATTCCGTTATCGGAATGGGCTGATGGTCTACAGAAACTATTCCAATGTCTCCTCTGGTCATAAATCGATTTACTTCGTGGTTAATTTCTGCTTCCACACGCGAAATTATATGGTATAGCTGGTCGGAAATATCTTCATTAGAATGCTCTGACACCAGCTGGTCGCGGAAGCCTTGGCGAATTATTGGGTCTGCAAGCCAGCTTTCGATAATTCTTGTGGCTATCGTGTGCATTCTTTGGTCCCAAGTGCGCAAATTACGGATGGAGGTATTTGTTCCTACCATTTCCATAGTAATTTCTGTGCTTGGGGTTATTGTGTCAACGCCATTAATAGAATCAAGGCTTCTGCGTACTATTTCTATGCGCACGAAGGAGTCGGAAAGCTGTGAACCGCGTGCATCTATGGCTCTTGCCATATCGATTACGGCTTGGTTTGTCACATCGGTAAGAAGCGACGGCGCAAGCAAAAACTCCATATCGGGGAATGCTGTTGAAAATCCGTGGCGATTTTCATTTGCGGTGAACACATTCGCCGCCGGCATATAGTAAACGATTCTGTTTTGTCCGTCATTGTGAAGGCGAATATCCGTGCCTATTGTGCCTTGCATCAGTCCGTCGAACACCTCGGCGGGACGGTAAACCATTACATGGCTGTATGGCGAAACCTGTGCTGTCCAAAACGGCCTGCGCAAAAGTTCTTCAAGGCGGCGGCGCAAGTATCTGAGCCAGTCATCAATTTCGCGGTCTATATGAATATCATCTTGGTTAATATCTGTTAAAAATGTGATGGTATTTGACCATAACGAATTATCCGACGACACCACATCGTGAAGGCGCACGCGAAGCTGGTAAATTGTGCTGTGTTCCAGCCCGGTAATCAGATAGCGTATGCGGTTGGGGTTATATGGGCATAAGTTAGCCGCAATCATTTGCTCTACGGTTACGGTCATTACTTCTCCCCATTGACCTTCGCCTTCGCGCAACTGATATTGGAATAGGAAATACTCGCCCATTCCTTCAAGAATGTTCGGCATAACAATATGCTCCCAGCTTACGAAAACCATTGTTTCACCGCAGAAGTCTGCACGTGTGCCGGGGTCTTCTTGGCGCAGATTGATTGGAGGCTCTATCGGGGTTGTTGTTACTGTAGTTTCTTCCCATACTGAGACACTTCTCACTTCTACATAGTCGTCAAGCTGGTGGTCCCAAGCGCGGTCTATACGCACCGTACGCACGTAGTAGAAATACAGCTGATTCGGCAAAAGGGTTTTGTCGGTAAGCTCTACTATTCCCGGATGATATCTGTAGTAATCACTTTCATTAGGCTCAGCAATTAATTCATTTTCCGGCATAACAGTGAGGGTGATTCCGTCGGTTATCCAGCCTTTGCGCGCTGGTGAATCGGCAAGCCCACTTAGAACTTCCACAAAATTCGGATTATTATCCAGCATTTGCTCCTGTGTAAGTCTTGCGCCATCATGAACCCTAATTATTTCCCATTCAATTCGCGTTCCCGCAAAAACTTGCTCGGCTGTTAGGGGCATTGGGTCCCAGTAAACGGTCGCGGACATTTGCTCAACATCGCGCACGCCAAGCCCTGTAGGCGCGGGTGGCGGTACATCGCCGGGTCCCGGCGGGGGCGCAGGTGTGCCTACCGTTGTGTCTGTAGCTACGCCTGTAAGGTCTGAAACCCCCGGACTTCCTTCGCGGATTTCCCACAAAAGCTCATTTTCTTCATCTTGCACAAATTTTTGAATCGCCAAATCGGCAAATACAAAGTAGGCTCTGTTTTCGTCTACGCCAAGCAAGTGGAATGTCATATTATAATTCGGCTGAGGCGCGATTGCAGTGCCTATTATTCTGGCAGTTTCGTCGAAAGAGTGGCGAATTTCGGGAGTTTCTGTAATTATCGAACCTTCGGCGGGGATATTCGCGCCGCCATCGGGATAGTCGAAGTTAATCCATTCGCCAATTAATTCAGCGGGTAAGGTCGTGGTAATTACAGGGATATCTAAAATACGGATTACTCCCGCGCCTGTTCCGCCTTCGCCGCGCAATACGCTTTGAATTTGCGGGTCGGAAAGGTCCAGTTCCATTCTGCGCTCTGCCGCGTTAAATGAGTATACTTCTGAGAACGGCACGTCTAAAGACACTGCCGCGGTGCGGTATCCTGCGTACAGCGGACGACCTTCTTCTCGTAAGCCTCCGGCTTCTGCGGGGCCGAAGAAGAATGTGTCCATAATTGCGTTTTCAAACTGACCGATATACATGTTAGCCCAAAGCTGGACTTCCATTTCATACATAGTTTCCAAGTAATTTCTTATGGCACTGCTTGGGAATGCAAAAGACACGCTAAGCTCCGGAGGTGCTTCGTAGTCGCGGCTTCCCGTTACTTGCAGGTTTACCGGAGGAGGAGGCGCGAGTTCACCAACATCATTAACTACAATATAGTCAAAGCGACTCCATGTATGGCTTGGGTTTGCGTATAAGTTCCAGTCGTCAAGTCTCACGTTTAAGAAGTACAAACCGGGGAATGAGAATTCCCTACGCATTGTCGGAGGTGGCGGAACCGGACGATAGCGGCGGATAGAATCTGTCTCTATGTCAATTGAGGCAAAGAAGACTTGTTGGGCAGTTGAAGGGTCTGTGCGGAAACCGAGTTCTTGCCAGCCATCGTCAGACCAACCGGGATTGGTAACAGGGTTGTTTATGCTGTGGGGAACACGCCCATTGTTTACAATGGGGTCGTTAAAGTGACTCCAGTTATGCACAGGTGAATTCTGCCCGCCCTGCGCGAATGAACCCGCGTATCTTACCAACAACGGCGACGGCATAACCGCCGACCCTGCCGGGGGTTCGGTTACCGGATTGCGTCTTATTTGCATTTGTACAAGTATATAATCGAAGTGATATGGGTTTGTTAGTTGTGATTCGGGCGAGGTTGCTTGCCCCATCATATAGGTTAGCTCCAAAAATTCGTTGTCGTTTTCAAAACTTTCAACAAGTGCAACAATGTTTGCCATTATTCCAATATCCCAGCTTGCGGTGAAGGTTAATGCTCCCGCATGGATATCGCCGCGTACAGGGCGGTTAAGAACATTGCTTATTGTAAAGTTATCGGGGAGGCTTACATTTGGCGTATCGTCAGGCGACCACCATACCTCCTGAGACTGGCGCAGACTTGGCGTTCCCAAAATGGGACTCGTTTCAGACTGGGTTACGTGGAAACGCTGTAAAGAACCGGGGATTCTATAGGGCAACGGGAAGTAGAGGAATGTAGTTATTCCTGCGTCTGCACGCTGGATTGCATAACCACCCATACCTGCGGGAAGCCCTACTAATTGGTAGTATCCCTGACGAACGCGCCCAACGCTATGGTTAAAAGGCTCTACCCGAATAAACGGACGACCTGCTTGTTCGGTGAATTCGTAATTCAAAAATGTGTAGAATGGGTCAAGCGGCGTTGCTACTTCTGCCTCTGCCCAGCTTAGTAAATTAAGCGCGACATCCATTGCGACGATATCCAAAAATACCGAGGTATACGCAAGGGACGGCGCAAGCCCACCGACTTTTACGCGTACGCGGTCGGGGGTTGCAAGCTGTGCTTGCCTTGTAAGAAGCGATAAATCATGAAGAATCGCATGGGTATCTTCGGGCAAAATTTCGCCCGGCGCATTGTTATAAGCGTTTACGCCATAGGGCGACAAGTCGCGCATGTTAAATCTTACTTCAAAATCTTGGTCAGACGGACCGCCGCCTATGTTCATCTGAAGCCATACTTCCAAGGAATTGTACAATGCCTGATTGGATGCTATAGGGTTGGAGAAATCACCTGCGGCTTCGTCGAAAAGCCCCGGAAGGTTAAAACGAATATCTATACCAACATTGGGGGTTGCGGGCTGGATTGGATACGGACGTGTTGTCATATCCAGCGGCTCGATATCGAATGTGGGGTACGCAATTGCCGATGTTACAGGCTCTGCGCCCGACAAAAACGAGTCTCCTGCAAGGGGACCGCGTGGCGGGTCGGCTGAATTTTCACGTACAAGATGGGTATTCCGCGCATGGGGAATATAGTCCCCTGCGTCGCTTATATTTTGTGCAAAGGGAATTGTATTTAATGTTTCATTGTTTACACCAACGGTTACATACACATTGCCTATTCTCCCGATTGCTCTGCCGCTAAGGTGAACTGCGGGGTCTGCGGGGGATAGCGGATTTGCCGATTGGGGAAGGTTTGGTGCCGGTGCTTGTATGGATGGGAAGAAATACGTGCTTGTAGATTCATCATACGCGCCGCCAAGCCCTCTGAAATATTCTTCTGCTTGGGTTACGGTGTATCTTTCCAGTACAAATTCATGCACCGCGCCGCCCGTAATCAGATTCTCAATATAGAAGTAGAATTGTCCGTCTCTCCACAGGAAGTGGGCATAATGACCACCAAAACGGAAAGAGTATCCCATATTTTCGGAAATGTTAAAGCTGGGCGAAAGACGCTGATAAAAAATCTGGTCGGTCGCGGGGATTACGTCATTCGGGTTGTAAATCGGGTCGAGAAAATGCGGATGGGTCGGGGTGAACCTTGTTGGGTCGTTCGCAGGCCATAGAGGACTGAGATTTTCGGGAACCATAAAGCGGCTTCGGTTATTTACCCTGTTTAAGCGAACGCCAAGGGGTAAATTATCCGTGCCTTCATTCCTTGCATTGCTGAAGAAAAGTGGTGCTTGCTCAAAGCCGATTCCCGGTACATAGATACCGAAACCCCCGGCTGCTCCTGCCGGAAACAGCGGGTCGCCGATATGTCTGTATCCTACAAACGCGCCTGTTGAGTCGAACCTGCGTATATAAATGTCATAGTTTACCATTAGTCCGATTGTTCCTGCGTAGTCGGTAATTTGTTTCACCGAAAGCTCATGCCTTCTTCCGAATTGGTCGAAGAAACGCAGTAAATCCATGTCGCCCTGCCAGTTTGCAGGGGTGTGGGGCAATGCCCAGTTAAGCATTACGTTTCCTTGCGTTGTTACGGGTGCGCCAGCTACGCGCATATCCAGACGCGGCTGGGGCGTTCCGAGCGGGGTCATAAGCCGCCCATGGAACGTAGCAAGCAGCGCACCTCCTTGAGCCCCCATATCACTGAGGTCAGGGTCGATTGCATATACCTGCAAAGGCACTGAAAACGGCGCGAACAGACTCATTACCATTAGTAGAGCCATATATAGGCTTAATTTCTTTTTCAAATCTTTCATATTAATAACCCCCCAAGGTATTGCGTTTTTCATCGACAATGATAATTTTATATTTTGATGAAAAACGCTTTCAATCGGTTCGTCGTTTTCATTTTCAATGAAAACGACCATATTAAAAATAAGACATAGGCATACTTCGCCTGTATCATTATATCGGTATTTGGAAAGGAATGAAACAGGAAACATATGTTCGATTTTGAGTCCGGACTCATGCGAGAGCATTTGCAAAACCACCGCAAAGCCGCTCTGCACACGGCTTTACAAGCTTATTACCAAAACACTGTGCGCTATTATATTCACTCATGGAAATCAAAATGTAATCTTTGGGTGCGGACCTGAACTTCATTCTAATGCAAAGCGGTAAGCTCAAGTCCGCCATTGCCCTACCAATACGCCCTATCCAGTCCGCGATAAGAAATCGCCTCCGCGATATGCTGGTCGGAAATATTGGGTGTGTCTGAAAGGTCGGCAATGGTTCTGGCGATTTTCAGGATTTTGTGATAAGCACGTGCGCTTAGGGACATGGTATCGAATACGTTTTTTAGAAGCTCCTGTGCGTCTGTGCCGAGAATGCAGTGCTTTTTTATTAGGCTTGCAGACATTTTTGCGTTGAAACGGATGTTGCCTGTTTCGGATTTAAAGCGGGATTGTTGGCGCAAGCGGGCGTTTTCTACGCGAGCCTTTACGGTGGCAGAATTTTCGGCGGGTTTGCGGGTAATTTGCAAATCGTTGTACTCTACGGGGACTGCTTCTACTTGGATGTCGATTCGGTCGAGTAGCGGGCCGGAAATTTTTTCGCGATAACGAGCGATTTCGCTTTCAGAGCAGGTGCATTTCGGCGTTCCCATGTATCCGCACGGGCAGGGATTCATCGCGGCAAGGAGCAGGAAAACGCTGGGATATGTAGAAACGCCACCCGCTCTTGCAATGGTAATTTGTCCGTCTTCGAGAGGCTGTCGCATTGTTTCCAGTGCTTTTTTTTGGAATTCGGGAAGCTCGTCCAGAAAAAGCACGCCATTGTGTGCGAGGGTGATTTCTCCGGGCATGGGGATTCTGCCGCCTCCGGTTAGCGAAATATATGACGAAGTATGATGGGGCGTGCGAAAAGGACGCGATTTCATTAGCAGATTTTTTTCGTTAAGGAGTCCTGCAATGCTGTAGATTTTTGTGATTTCCATGCTTTCTTCGAGGGATAGGTCGGGCAGAATCGTCGGCATTCTTCGCGCAAGCATCGTTTTTCCTGCTCCCGGCGGCCCAATCATCAGCGCGTTGTGATATCCTGCCGCCGCTATTTCAAGTGCGCGCTTTACATAGGCTTGTCCCGCCACAT
>JGI24703J35330_11748808_pt1 | contig 39113 bp, 39 predicted proteins | sample TergutNt197P1_FD_35330 | JGI IMG/M metagenome (IMG submission 35330)
CGCCGCCGCGACCTAGCGGGTCGCAAGAAGGAAGCGGCGGAAACAGGCGGAAATTTGACCAAAAAGCGTGCCATTTGCGTAGTGGCAACACGCCCTAACGGCTTCGAGAGAATGTGCCGACGCTGACATATGCCTCCTGTGTTCAATGCGCGCTTGGCGCGCTATGCCCGCCCCAAATATTCCCCCGTGCGCGTATCAATTTTCACGACTTCGCCCTGCGAAACAAACAGAGGCACTTTTACAACCGCTCCGGTTTCGACGGTAGCGGGTTTTGTTGCGCCTTGGGCGGTGTTTCCTGCAAAGCCGGGTTCGGTTTCGGTTATTTCCAGCTCGACATGCATGGGCGGCTCTATGCCGAAAATGCGGCCGTTGTGTACTTGAACTTGCACGGTTTCGTTTTCTTTTACGAAAATAAGCGAATCGCCGACGTCGGCGGCGTTCATTTCAAGCTGCTCGAAGCTCTCGTTGTCCATGAAATAATACAACGTGCCGTCGTTGTAGAGATATTGCAAATCGCGGCGGTCGATGTGCGCGCGGGGCATTTTTTCCGTTGGGCGGAAGGTTTTTTCAACCACCGCGCCGGTTTCAAGATTTTTAAGCGTGGAGCGCACAAACGCCGCGCCTTTCCCGGGCTTAACGTGCTGGAAATCGGTGATTATGCAAAGCGCGCCGTCAAGTTCAACCGTGATTCCGTTTCTGAATTCTCCTGCTGATATCATATGTTTTCCTCCTCGTGGAATGGGTTTTGTTCAACAAGCAACGCGGCGTCGGTTATCGCCCGCACGACGTCCGCCTCAACTTGATTTTGCATCTGGGCTATTCTTGCGTACAATTTGCCCTCTTTCGTTACGACATATCTGGGCGGAAGCCGATTCAGCGCAATCGCAACCCTGTCAAGCTCGCACCGTTCGCAACGGCATACGCTCGGCATCCCGTCTAAAACGGCGGGCATTTTGTCGCGAACCATGTCCTCCATGTGGTTGTGCATATCAAATTTCATTTGGTTTGCCTCCTAATTAAGCGGTGTTGTTAGCGGCAATATATCGCCTATCCGGACTTGTCCGCCGGATATGAGAACAGTTATTTGCACTTCCAGATTTCCGTTTCGCAAGGCAATGGTTCCGGAGCGTCCCGACGTACCTCGCGGAAGGAAATGCGTTTCGTTCCACGCGTTGTGGGGACCGAAGCCCGCGGAAAAAAGATTTACGTCCATGTCAACCGTGCGGATAGGGTCAAACACTTCGTAATATATAGAGTAGCGGTTGTATTCGGCGTAGAAATTTACATAGATAATTCGCCCTTCCATTACGGCTCTGCGCTGGGCGTATCGCATGTCGGCTTGCAGGCGGACGGCGGCGTTTTGCAGGGCGCGCCGGTCGGCGGCATCGGAGGTTAGTTCGACGAGAATAACCCCCGCGATTATCGAAAAAATCGCCAGCGCAATCGTCAACTCCAAAAGGGTTACGCCCGCGCGGGATTTCATTTTGCGGTCTCGCGTTTTTTATAAAATTCGCGCAGAATGCGGCGTTCTATCAGTCGCTTCGCTCGAACGAGAATAAAATCCTTTTCGGAAATCGGTTTTACCATAATTGTCGTAATTTTCGCGTTCTTTCCCGCCCAAATGTCGGACAAAAGCTGGTCGCCGATAATCACGGTTTCGGCGGGTTTGGTACCCATCGTCTCCATTGCGTAGCGAATGCCGCGCGTCAGGGGCTTTATCGCGTTTGCGATGCCGGGCAGGTTCAGACCTTCGTTGAAGTGTCCGAGCCGCTTGTTTGTGTTGTTTGTAACGAGGCAAATTCTAAAACCCTTGCGTTCAAGGCGGCGCAAAAGCCCTGCGATTTTTGCCGACGGTGCCTTTTCGTCGAAATGCGTAAGGGTGTTGTCGATATCAAAAATTAAGCCGCGAATGTTTTTTTTCCAAAGCTCGTCGTAGGGGATTTGAAAAACCGAATCGTAATAAAAATCGGGTTCGAAATAGGTGCCCAGCATTTATATCCCCCTGACGCTAGGGCGTAATGGCAACACGCCCTAATTTAAAATACGGAATAACTCTAACATTTCGAGCGTGTTATCGTCAAGAAAATTCGCAGTCATTCGCACGGCGACCTCGGGTGCGTCGTGTACTTCGGGTGAGTCGGGTGCGTTTTGCCTCACGCGGGTTTCTATGTAGAAAATTTCGGCGTTGCCGCGTTCGCGCAGGCAGACCGTTGTTGTTGCGGAAAAACAGCTGCCGATGTCGCTGATATTTACCTCCAGCGTCCAGCCATACCGCCAAGTGCGCACACAGGCGGGCGCGCCAAAATGCCAACACGCGCCGGGCGTGAAAAAAATTTCAAGCTCGTCATTTTCAAGCGCGGCAAACGCACGCTTGTTTCCTGCGACGGCGATGTCGAAACGCCCGTAAAAATCGGCGTAATTTGCGGTGATGTTTCGGCTTGCGGCGGTTACGGTTAAAGCAGTCAAAATCGTCGCAAGCGAGACAAATGTCGCCATGATTACCAAAATATAGGCGGAGCCTGCGCGGGATTTGTATGGCATCATGCACCTGTCCTCGGTTACAAAGAAACGCGCCAGTTGAATTTATCTTCGAAATCGCCGCGTTGTATCGACGTCAGGGTTTCGTACAGGCGGCGGCTTGTTTCGCCCTCGTTTCCGTCACCGACGAGGATTTCCTTTCCTTTATAAAGGAGGCGATTTACCGGCGCGACGACAACGGCGGTTCCCGTTCCGAAAACTTCCTCGAGCTTGCCCGCGTCGGCGATTTCGACGAGTTCGTCGATGGAAAGCGGGCGTTCTCCTACGGTCAGGCCAAAATCGCGGCAGAGGGTTAAAACGCTGTCGCGGGTAATGCCGGCGAGGATGCTTTCGTTAAGCGCGGGGGTAACGATTTTGCCGTCGATTTTAAAAAATATGTTCATTGTGCCGACTTCTTCGATGTACTTGCGCTCGATTCCGTCGAGCCACATTGCTTGCGCGCAGCCGTGTTCCTGCGCGCGCAAAAGCGCGGGGTGCGACGCGGCGTAGTTTCCGCCCGTTTTCGCGCGGCCCGTTCCGCCTTTGACGGCGCGGACGTATTCGTCTTCAACAAAAATGCTTACGGGTTCAAACGCCCCAAAATAAGCGTCGGCGGGGGACATTATGATGATAAATTGATAAGTTTTCGAAACCGCGACGCCCAAAAACGGGTCATCGGCGAAAAAAAAGGGACGAATATACAGCGAGCTGTTTTCCGCGCTCGGAATCCAGTCCGCGTCCAGCGTAACCAGCGTTTTCACCGCCTCGATATAGTCCGCTTCGGGAAATTCCGGTATACACACCCGCGAGTTCGAATAATTCGAGCGGCGCGCGTTCATTTCGGGCCGAAAAAGATAGCACGAGCCGTCGCGCCCGCGATACGCCTTCATGCCCTCAAAGGTCTCTTGCCCGTAATGCAAAGCGGCACACGCAGGCGAAAAGCTCAAGTCCCCATGCGGGACAATTCGAGCGTCATGCCAGCCTGTGCCTTCTGTATAATTCATAATGAACATATGGTCGGTGAAATTTCTGCCGAAACCCAGGGTTCCCGTGGGTTTTTCTTTCGGGGTTGTTGTTTTTGTTATGTTTATTTTCATGTTTTTCGCCATTCGCTGAGCGTACAAATCGCCATTAAAAATCGGTCGCCCGCGTTCCTCTCGTCCATTTTTCACTTGCACATTTTTTTATGGGCTGGGAATTGCTCCCGGCTTCGAGAGAATGTGCCGATTCCTACACATGCCCCCGGTGCCCAATGCGCGCTTGGCGCGCTTTTCTATTTATCTCTGTAGTGCGTGCCGCATTGGGCAATTATTATTTCGCCGTTCTCAATTTTATAGACAATACGATTTTTTTTGTCAATCTCCCTGCTCCAATATCCCGCAAGGTCGTGTTTCAAAGGTTCCGGATTGCCAATGCCTTTGTATCCGTTGCGGTCTATGTCTTTGAGCAAATCATTGATACGCTTCAGAGTTTTTTTGTTCGTCTGCCATCCGACATAATCCTCCCATGCACTATCAGTCCACGCCTTCTTCATCGCCCACCTCAACTATGTCATGGTGTGTCAGTCGCCCCGCTTCCGCGTCGGCAATTGACTTTTTGAGCCGTGCCATGTTTTGCGGGCTGTAAAACGGGTCGCGCTCGATATTAAGCTCGCTTAAAAGACTGCGCCTGTTGACAACTTCTTCCGCAAACGCGCTGAAAACAGATGCAACATTGTAGCCCAAATCCGCACAAAGCGTGTCGAAACTATCTTTTAAATTTTCATCCATGGGAACGAGAACGTTTATTTGCGCCATGAAAACCTCCTCCTTTCACACGCCTTAGTATATCATGTAAAAAATTTTTCCGCACGCATGAAAAAGCGCGCCAAGCGCGCAGTGGGAACCGGGGACATGTGTCGGCGGCGACGCATTCCCTCGAAGCCGGGAGAAGTTTCCGCACGCATGAAAAATCGAGTCGGCGAGTGTCACTCGCCGACTCGATTTTGAAAAAAATTTTTTTCCAAGAACATTCTCGACTTAAAGCTCGAATTTCCATATATTATAATTATGAACAAGGTGGGTGAATGAAATAAACAGCAATGCAGTCAAGGCACTTTATGAATCATTGTGCGACTTATTGCACATCAAATGAAATGGAAATTTTTGAAAGGAGGCGAACAAAATGGACAAACGTGGTGACTTGGTGATTTTTGATGATGACACTTATATGTATCAAAAAGTAGGCGAAAGTTTTGCCGATTTTGAAAATCGGATGGCGAAACTGGATTGCGAACGCGCTCTTGCCATGACGGACGAGGAAAACGCGCTTGTCGAAGAAACAATGCGAGAATTGGATATGGTGACTGTCTGATGTCAATCTGGAAAACTATTCGATGCAACAAAAAATTGCCGGTATGCTCGCCGGCAATTTTTTGTTCTTTGTGAAGCATTTTAGCCCTTCAGCAAATTACCGTCCGCATCGCGGAAATTTTTGTTCGTGAGAATGATAATTCCTTCAATTACTCCCCATATCCACACGATAAAAAGGGGTATAAATCCGATAACCAGCCAAACTGTAGCCCAGCCTCCTATCCACAGAAGAAGCTGCAAAACTCCCTTTCCCGTGAAGCCCAGCATGAAATTGTAGATGCCGACATTAAACCCGAAAAAACTCGTTAAAATCGCGACAAGCCCGATAGCCACGCGACTCCTGCTGCCGACACCGTCCTGCTGTTGCAGAGGGGAAGCGTAGGCCTGTGGCGACCCATGAAATTGTGGCGGCGGCGCACTTGCCGACGCTATCGCCTCACCGCAATATTTGCAACTTGCCGCACCTGCATCAACCGGGGCCCCGCATTGAGGGCATTTGTTTGCTGTCATAATAAAAAAACCCCTTCCGTCATTTTAATTTTTTCGCGACCATGGTAATTGCAAAAACTACCGTTAAATAGAACAAAAACAGCAACATATTAACAAAAACGTACATGCTCGAGGAAAATCTGCCGAGTGCTATGAAAAAAAGAATGAAGTGTATGAATGAGTAAACGCCCGTTATGAACCACGCTTGAATATACGCAGCAAAAGACGTAAGGGCGCGAAACAGCTTATACAATGCTGTCGAAGCGACAATAATACCAAGGTTAATAAGCATAAAAAACAGCCCGACCAACCAACCGTTCCGCGTGGTTAAATCGAATACTGCAAAGGCAAAAAACAAGACAATCGCTGAAAATGCCATCGACAGAAAAGTGGCAAAAGCCACCCCCGGGGATATATATTTGTCCATTACACAACCTCCTTTCCGCATCCGTGGCAAAATTTAACCCCAATATTTACCTCTGTATCGCATTCGGGGCATTTTACAGGCTTGACACTTTTCCCGCATGAATTGCAAAATGCGGAGCCTTGAACGAGTTGCGCGGAACAATGCGGACAAGCGACCTTCTGCTCCGCGACTGCTAATGTCATTCCGCAATCATTGCAAAATTTCGCGCCCGAGGTATTGGGCTTGTGACACTTCTGACATACGGTCCCGCCGAATTGCGGCGGCGTCATCATTTGTGGCATCTGCTGTCCCATTGCAATCCCCGCGCCCAAGCCGACCCCGCCCGCAACCATAGCACCCGCCGCCCCACCTTGATTGCCGGCGGCGGTTTCATACACATCAAGAGTTCTTGCGGTAACGTAGCGATTATCCCCAATAATCTCAAATTCGGCGCGTTTTTGTAGGATGGTGTTGATTTCGTTGAAATCTTCGTCGGGAAAATTTATTGATTTTACATAAAAATTCGTAATGATAAAACCGTAGCGCGAAAATTCATTTTCTATTCTTCGCCTTGCATCTTCTGAAATTTCATCCATTTTAGGGGCGATTTCCAGTGCCGATATTTTTTGGTTGATTATGATATCCGCAATAATTACTTTAATTTTTTGGGTCACCACACCTTTGTAATATTGCAAAAGTTTGTCAAATTGCACCCATTCTTTTTGCTCCATAACGCCAACAAGCTCGCGCAAAAAAGCCGCGCAATCGTGAACTTTCAAGCCCATTTGCCCGAACGCCCGCACGCGCAGCCGCGTCGAATATTTGGGGTCAACAAGCTGAATCGGGTCGCTTGTTCCCCAATGAATATCCAATTTTGCAACCAAGTTTAAGAAAAACACTTCCGCCGTAAACGGAGTTTTGCCTCCAAACGGGAGATTCAATATTTTTTGCAAAACGGGCAGGTTTTGCGTTCCCAAAGTGTGTGTTCCGGCAGTAAACACATCACAGATTTGGCCGGATTTCACAAAAATAGCAGCTTGCCCCTCCCCCACAATCAACTGCGTTCCGAACACCAAACTTTCAGACGGGTGCTTGTAAACAAGCCAGTCTCTGTTTCGGAGTCCGTCAAATTTTACCCTGTCAATCAGTGCCATTTATAAACCCTCCCCTGTCTCGCTCTCCAGCTACTCCAAAAAGGTGTACCTTTTTATAGCGACCGCTCGGAAGGAAGATAGCACACGAAAAGCAGGAAGTCAATACCAATTTCCGCGATTTTCGCATTTTATTGACGTTTTGTTGGCAAATTGTGACAACTGAATGCAAACCTAGACCACTACAAAAAGGTACACCTTTTTATAGCGACCGCATCAATGTGTATCGTTAAAGAGGGGAGGGGGCAAAATGGAAAAAAGAATCAACAAGGTAACATTCATAATCATTTCGTTGTTTTTCGGCGTCTTCGGGGTAGACAGGTTTATGCGCGGGCAAGTTGGCTGGGGCATTTTAAAACTTGTGACCTGCGGCGGCGTCGGGATTTGGGAAGTAGTTGACTTTATCATTACGCTTACCAAAATCGGCAAATACGGCGATGAGTTTATTTTCATCGACGGAGAATGGAAGGAATAGAAAATTTTCCCTACTAATATGTATGTTAAACAGAGAGGAGAGTGCGACGTGGAAAAAAGCATCAACAAGGTAACGTTCTTGATTATTGCGTTTTTCTTGGGGGAATTGGGGGTTGACAGGTTTATGCGCGGGCAAATCGGCTTGGGCGTATTAAAACTTCTTACCTGCGGCGGTTTGGGGATTTGGCAATTGGTTGACTTTATCATTGCGATAACAAAAACCGGCAAATACGGTGACGATTTTATTTTCATCGACGGTCAGTGGAAAGAATAAAACCTGTACTTATTGCAATGCGGTTTTTGATTCATAAAGAAATCATAACGAAAGGAGGCGATGACCATGGAAAAAAGAATTAACAAGGTAACATTCTTGTTGATTACATTCTTTTTGGGCTACTTCGGAGTTGACAGGTTTATGAGAGGCCAAGTCGGCATAGGCATAGTTAAACTTATTACATGCGGCGGACTCGGTATTTGGGACTTGATTGACTTTGTAATCGCAATCACCAAAATGAGCAAATACGAAGGCGACGATTACATCTTCGTTGACGGGCAGTGGAAAGAGTAGTGGCTGCACGCCCTAATTAAATTTTGCCAATATCCCCCGGATTTCCTTAATCCGTGAAACGCCGCCGTCTTCCGGCGGTTTTTCATTTTTCGGGGCGCGAATTGTTACATAGGGGTTTTGTGCCATGGTGAACAGCAGGCGGGCGGGGTTTTCTTGGATTACGCGCATGAGTGTGTCGGGATTTATCGGGGCGTCGGCGCGGAAGGTCAGGACTATGTTTTGCGATTTTTGTGCGACGGAAATTATGCCGAGGTCGCGGGCTTCGGCTTTCATCAAGGCAACATCCAGGAGGTTTACAACAGGCGTCGGCATTGTGCCAAAACGGTCTTCGATTTCTTCCTGTACATCAAAGTAATCTTGTTGCGAATTTATCAGCGAGATTTTTTTGTAAATTTCTAATTTTTGCTGCTCGTCGGGGACGAGGCGCGTGGGGATAAAGGCGTCTACGGAGATGTCAATGTTGGTTTCATGGGCGACGGGCGGGGCTTCGCCGCGATGTTGCCCGACAGCCTCCGCCAGGAGCTTGCAATACATATCGTACCCGACGGAATCCATATGCCCGTGCTGTTGCTGGCCCAGCAAATTTCCCGCGCCGCGAATTTCCAAGTCGCGCATCGCGATTTTAAAGCCCGCGCCGAACTCGGTGAATTCGCGGATTGTTTGCAATCGTTTTTCTGCTTCCTCGCGCAGAACTTTATCGCGTCGGTACATTAAATACGCGTACGCGAGGCGGGACGAGCGACCCACGCGCCCGCGAAGCTGGTAAAGCTGTGAAAGTCCCATGAAGTCGGCGTTTTGGATGATTATCGTGTTGACGTTCGGGATGTCTAGCCCGGTTTCGATTATCGTTGTGCAAACCAAAACATCGACCTCGCCTTCGACGAAATCGTGCATGATATTTTCAAGCTCGGTTTCGCTCATCTGCCCATGCGCGAAGGCGACGCGCGCCTGCGGTACAAGCGCGGCAACGCGCGTGGCTTCCTCGGCAATGTTGCGCACGCGGTTGTGCAAATAGTACACCTGTCCGCCTCGCGCAAGCTCGCGGGAAATTGCGTCGCGCACGAATTCCGCGGAATATTCCATTACATATGTCTGGACGGGGCGGCGTTCCTCGGGCGGCTCGTCCAGCAGCGACATATCGCGGATGCCGGTCAGCGAAAAGTGCAGGGTGCGCGGGATTGGCGTTGCCGTTAGGGTCAGGACGTCAACGTCTGCGCGGATTTCTTTTAATTTTTCCTTGTGCCCCACGCCGAATCGTTGTTCTTCGTCAACTATGATTAGTCCGAGGTCTTTAAATTTTACATCCTTAGAAAGGAGGCGATGCGTGCCGATTACGATGTCGGACGCGCCGGATGCGAGGTTTTTCAGCGTTACGCCCTGTTCTTTTTTTGATTGGAAGCGCGAAAGCCGCTCGACGGCGATTGGGTAGGATTTCATGCGGGAGGTGAAGGTCTGAAAGTGCTGTTGTGCGAGGATTGTTGTGGGGACGAGGTATGCGACTTGCTTGCCGTCTTGGACTGCCTTGAACGCCGCGCGAATCGCGATTTCCGTTTTGCCGCAGCCCACGTCGCCGCAGACGAGGCGGTCCATTACGCGCGGCGATTCCATGTCGCGCTTTACATCCTCGATTGCGGCGATTTGGTCGTCGGTTTCGGTGTGTTCGAAGGCGGTTTCGAATTCGGTTTGCCATACCGTGTCCGTGCCGTAAACATGCGCTTTTGCGGCTTGTCGCTCTGCGTAAAGTTTTATCAAATCCTCCGCGAGGATTTCGACGGCTTGCCGTGCGCGGGATTTTGCTTTTGCCCAGTCCGCGCCGCCCAGCTTGGAGAGCCTCGCCTCCTCGCGGCCGCCGATGTATCTCTGAATCATGTCCATTTGCGAGGTTTGCACGTACAAATTGCCGCCGTCTTTGTACTCCAGTTTGAGGTAGTCGCGGCAGAGACCGTCGGTGATGACTTGCTCGATGCCGCGGAAAATGCCGATTCCGTGGTTGTCGTGGACGATGTAGTCGCCGATTCGAAGGTCGGTGAAGTGTGCGATTTTTTCGGCGTTTTTTTGCCGCTTGCTTTTGCGGCGGCGGGCGCGGTCACGAGTGAAAATTTCTTTGTCGGTTACGACCGCGAGGCGCAGGTCGGGGTACTCGAAGCCGGCGGAAAGGGTGCCGCGCGTGACGGTGATTACGCCGGGGGAGAGGGTGGCAAGCGCGGGGGCGCGTGTTGGTGGCGATGCTTGGTCTTGAACTTGCTTTCGAACTTGCTTTCGAACTTGCTCTTGAAGGCGGGTCGGCTCATCGTTGCTAAATGTTTCTACAAATCGTGCGAGCATGTCCATATCGTTCAGCGCGGCGGCGAGTTGCTCGCCCGTACGGCGCGAACCCGCCAAAATCGCCACGAGATAGCCCTTGTCAAGGAAACTTTGCAAATCCTGCTTTAGCTCGGCGGGCTTGTGTCGAAGCGGCATACACGCCCGCGCGTTTAGGCGGATTTCTCGCGCTTCGGGGAACTCGTCCGGCTTGCCCGTCATTCCGGAAAAAAGCACACGTGAAAACTTTTGCGTTTTGTGTAAAACTTCCGCCCAAGTCATCATCACATGCACCTGCGTCGGCAGCAATTTCCCCGCCGCAAGCCTGTGCCCCACGCTTTCTTCGTACTCTGCCCAAACCGTTTCCATGTGATTTTTTATAAAATTCGGCTCGTCGAAAAAAATCAGTGCGTCCTCGGGGAGATAGTCCAAAAGGTTGCATTCTTCCTCGTAAAAAAACGGCAGGAATGCGTCGGCACGCGCGGCACCGAAGTCGCTCCACCCCTCGAGGATGCTTTCAATCGACGCCGCCAAAACATTCGCTTCCTTTATATAGCCGCCTTTTTCAAGCGCGATTTTTTGCGCCGATGCCGCTTCGCGGATTTTCGCCACCGCTTTTTCCAGCCGTTTTTGCCCGAAAACAAGCTCGCGCACGGGATAAATTTCAAAGGCCTCGGCGTTTTCAATCGACCGTTGGGACTGCGCGTCAATTACACGAATCGAGTCGATATCGTCGCCGAAGAATTCGATGCGGAGGGCTTGCGCTTCGGATAAATCATGCACTTCGTAAGTTTTTGTCGGATTTTTTTCAAAAAGTTCGTGGGGGTTTGTGGCGGCGCGGGAAACGTTCGATTCGCTCACTGCGCCCGGCGGCAACGCCCCCAAGGCCTTAAACTTCCCGACAGCCGGAAATATATCGAGTATCCCCCCGCGCAGCGCGAACTGCCCCGGTGCTTCCGCAAGCGAAACGCGCTCGTAGCCCATTTGCGCCAGCTTGCGCACAATGTCGTCGGGGTCACAAACGTCGCCGACCTTCAAGTCGAGATGATACCGATAAAACGTAGGCGGCGGCAACATTCTGTCCAATAACGCCTCGGCGGAAAGAATCACCACGGGCAAGCCGCCCTCCGCCCGTCGGCTTCTGACCTCCGACCGCCGCAATTTATCCAGCACCCGAAGTCTCTGCCGCGTAATTTCCGGGCTTTTCACGTCGGCGGCGTAGAAAATCAAATCGCGGCTTGGGAAAACGCCGCAATTTTCGCGCATAAAATAATACATGTCCTCGTAAATTTCCTTTGCGCGAAGCTCGCTCGGCGCGATAATCAGCGCGGGCAAGCGCGTTTCGCGTAAAATTCCCGCGGTGAAATGGCGGTTTTGCGCGGCGGTTGTGCCGTTAAGCCAAAATGTGCCGCGCGTGTCGCTTGATTTGCGCGACAAAAGCCCGCAAAGCTCCGTAAATTCGGGCGAATTTGCAAGCGGGTCAAGCAGGGCGTGATTGTTCATTTTTTTTACCATTCGCTGATACGCGACCAATTTTTGACGAAAACCGGCCGCCCGCGTTCCCTTCTTCGATTTTTCACACTTTTATCCATTCGCTGAACGCACAAGTTCCTGATGAAAACCGGCCGCCCGCGTTCCTCTCGTTCACTTTTCACACTTACCCTTCCGAGGGCGCATCAATGATTTCAGACACGGAAAAAAACGAGTCGGCGAGTGTCACTCGCCGACTCATTTTTGCACGACAAAATCCCTCGTCGCCACTTCTGCAATTTGTATCATGTCAAGCATAAAATCGCTTGTCGTTGGCTGCACATTAACAAGCCAGCGCAAATTCGCCAGCTGTTTAAAAAATTCGAAGCCTTCAAAAACGTCCTCGCGAAACGTTCCGTACTCGACTAAAAATTGCTTCGCAAATTCCGGCTCCCCCGTGCGCGACATAAGCATGTACGTCCACGCGACATCGAATCGAAAATCGCCTTGTTTTAACGCAAAATCGGTGACATACAGCTTGTCTTTTTTGTCGGCCAAAACATTCCACGGGTGAAAATCGCGGTGGATGTAACATGATGAAAACTCCGTAACGTCTTTCGACGCGGCGTCGATTTTGTCCGAAAAAATCGCATATTTTTCACCCAAATTTTTCTCCCCGATAATCCGCCGAATCTCCGAAATTTCACGAGCAACAAATCCCGTTTCCTCCACACCCGCCTTTATTTTATGCAAATCAAAAAGCAGTTTCACAAATTTTTTCATCATCGAGCCCTGCGCATCCGGCTCCGCGCCTTTATACAAATGCCAAAACGCGCCATTCTCAATGTACTGCAAATAAATCCCGTTATCGCCGCGCCGAATCGGCTTAGGCACGGCGAACCCTTTTTTCCGCAGAAAAATAAGCGCGTCCCACTCGTCGTCAATTTTCGCCGCATCGGCATACCCCTTATAAATCTGCCGCTTCCCGTTCGACAATTCCTCCAACCGCACCTCAACTTCGGGACTTTTTTTAATTACCGTCGTCTTCAAAACCTTAACTTCCGGCGACTTCTTTTCATTAAAAAAATTCATCGCCGCAAGAGTTCCTTCATTTAATATCATCTGAACCGCGTCGCCGGCCTTTGTGACGCCCTTAATCATGTCGTCCCATTCCTCGCGCAAAAAACGCGACAAAACGTAGTCCGAAAGCGTCCACGACGGCGGCTTTTCACCAACCCCAATGCGCACGCGAATAATTTCCTCTGTGCCAAGGTGCGAAATCATATTAATAATGCCCTTCTGTCCGTTCGCCCCACCGCGTTCGCGCACGCGAATATCCCCCACCGGCAAAGAAACGTCGTCGTAAACAACGATAATTTCCGATGGGGGCAGTTTATAAAAATTCAAAATTTGGCGCACGGCCTCGCCGCTTAAATTCATGTAAGTCATCGGCTTTACAAGCAAAATTTGCTTGCCGCCGATGCGCCCTTCACCAACTTCCGCGCGAAAACGGCGATTTTTTTTCATAACGATGCCAAAATCGAACGCGAGCTTGTCCATTGTCTCAAAACCCACGTTATGCCGCGTGCCTCTGTAAGCGTCGCCCGGATTGCCCAAGCCAACAATGATTTTCATGCTATAATGATACGCTAAGAGCGTGGCAACGTAAACGGAACGAAGGTTCGGAAAATTTTTCCTTGACAAGCATACCATCTCCAGTAATAATGAATAACCCACACGGGGGGGGAGTATTAATATAATATTTCGTTCCTGTGAGGAGTTTGTCGTGGCGACAAAAAAAGGTAATGTTATTCAATTTAAGAAGCCGGTAGTAACCAAGGGAAAAGGGAGGGTGTCAAAAATGACAACAAAAATGCGAACAACAGCCGACGCCGTCAGAGAAGATGCAGGGTTAATGGCTCCGATTTCCAAAGAAGAATATTTGGGTGAGATAAGCGGCTTTGAGCTTGACAACCGCGGCAGTTTGGCGGAAATGTTAGAGCGCACCGCGAAAAGAAACACCGAACTGGGCTTAATCGACCCATATATGACGGACGACGAGTAGAGGATTCCGCATGAGCGATAAAGACTTCATTTCCCTCGTCAACGAGATTATAAGAAAAGCCGTGGCTGAAGTGAAATCAAATATGAAGAAAAAAGATGCGGCAACTTTGGATGTTCACAAGGAGGCCGCTTGTCTGTGCGGCGCAATCGTAAAAAGCCACGCATTACTTCACTGCGACTGGGATTCACTCCCGGGCAACGAAGACCCCTATCACCGTGCATACAAATTTCCAAACGAGCTGTTCGCATTCACTGCGGCAATGCGCATAATCAGGCGCAGCTTGCTCAACGAACACATCTCGGACGAAAAAATGTATCGAATTATCTGGAGCAAGGTTCCTTTTTACCCCGGAAATATAACGGACAATTTCGGATATCTAAGTAACACAATATTTTACATCAACCGCTTCGCAACAAAATCACGCGATTGCCCCTTCGACATCGGCGCGTATTCCACGATTTTTTACCACTTGGACTTGGAAAATCGCAGACATATAAAAGAGCAGCGCGAAGACGCCATATCAGTTGCCGCGTAAAAAGCCGACATTCTATGCGAATCGGCTTTTTTTGTGCATATAAAAAAATCCAAAAAAGTTTTTTGTAATCATATTGTAAACATATTGCAAAAAAATTGTAAGTATTGTAGAATGTCACAAGAGCCATGGGCTTGAAACAAAAAGGCAACGCGTAGTGTTGCCCAAAATCAAACAAAAACAGGAGGTAAGTATGAAAAAGTGGCTTTTATTAGCAGTGGTTGCAATGTTCGCGACGTTTGCGTTCACGGGATGTGCCTGTGACGAAGTAACCGACGTACAACCGCCCGCCGGCGACGTAACCGACCCCGGCGATGTAACAACCGACCCCGGTGACGTAACCGACCCCGCTGACCCGGCAGATCCCCCCGTCGCGGAAGATGTCTACGTTCCCGAAGGAGTAACACGTATCAATTTGTGGTCCTTCACCGACGAAATCCCCAACATGATTCTCCGCTACAAAGAAATGAATCCCGAATTTACGGAAAGATTCCTTGTAGTTCCGACGGTTGTTGCAACCGACGGCGGCGGATACCAAATCGCCCTTGACGCGGCCCTTGCAGGCGGCGGCGCAGACGCTCCCGACCTTTTCGCGGCTGAATCTGCATTCGTTGTTCGTTACACACAAGGCGACATGGCTCACCACGCGATGACCTTCTCGTCACTCGGCGTTGACAACCTTATGGGCAGAATTTCCGACGCAGACATCGCAGGTTACACAGTTGACCTCGGTTCACGCGACGGCGAAGTTGTCGCGCTTGCTTTCCAACATACCGGTAGTGCGGTAATTTATCGCAGAAGCCTTGCCGAACAAGTTTGGGGAACAGATGACCCCGACTATGTGCGCACAAGAATCGGCCCCGGTTGGGACAGATTTTTTGAAGCAGCGGCAGAAATGAACGCGGCAGGATTCGCAATGGTTTCCGGCGCGGGCGACGTATGGCAAGCCGTTCGCAACACAGGCGGCCCCTGGATTGTTAACGACCAACTCGACATCCATCCCGACCGTATGGCATTCTTTGACTACGCTTCCATGCTTTACAGGAACAACTGGATGAACGACGCAAGCTCATGGAGCGGCGCATGGTTTGCCGACATGGCAGGCGAAGGCGAGCGTCCCGTATTCGCGTTCCTTGGTCCCGCATGGCTCATTAACTATGTTATGGCAGGCAGTTCCGGCGAAACCTATGGCGACTGGGCTATCGCAGTTCCCCCCGTTGGTTTCTCATGGGGCGGCACGTGGGTTATCCCCGCAAATAACATGAACCCCGAAGCACGCGACGGCGTTCGCGAACTCATCGAGTGGATTACACTTGACACAACAAACACCGGCCTTCAATACATGTGGGCAAACGGAACATTGTTTGATGATAACGACACCAAAGACGCTGTTGCATCCGGCTTAATCATGGCAGGCGCAGACGGAACAATCCCGTTCCTCGGCGGTCAAGACATGTTCGACGTACTAATCCCCGCCGGCGCATATGCCGACGGCTCCTTGTTCACACAACATGACGAGCTTATCAACGCCCAGTTCGAAGACCGGGCAATGGACTACGCACGCGGCGACATGACTCGTGAAGAAGCTCTTGACTCGTTCAGAGGATGGGTATTGGAGACTCTTGACATTAGCTAAAACTCAATCTGTTGGGTATCAAAAGCCGCGCTTTATGCGCGGTTTTTGGTACTCATAAAAGAGAGGTGAAAAGCATGGAAAAAAACCGTAAACTGTCTAAAAGGGTGGACTACGCTAAATACGGCTACATATTTTCGATACCCTTTGTCGTCACTTTTCTAATCTTTCAGCTTTATCCGCTAATTTTTACGACTTCCATCGGCTTCACAAACATGCAAGGTCCCGAAATGCTTGGTGCGGGGCTTTTTTCCGAGGAAGTTACGGCAACGTGGAATACCGTTGTCGAGGGGGGAAGCGCGTTGCAAATGTCGGCTCCGGAAATTTGCCCGACGAACAACCCGCGCGAAAGGCACGAGGAATTGTGCCATATATGCATTGCCGAGGCGGGCGCGCCAATGGCTACAAACCGCAATGTTCTATGGTCGGTGACACCGGGCAGCGGTGAGGCGACTATAGATGAAAGCGGGCTTTTAACCGCGATTTCAACCGGTACCGTCATCGTTCGCGCCGAAACAACCGACAATTCGGGACTTTACGCCGAAACCGAAATAACCATACAAGGCCCGATTGTACAGGCGCGATCCGTTACGATAGACGGCGAAAATCAAATCCGCACGATTACGTCGCACATGGACCAACGCAGGTTCCATCCGCATTTCTATCCCGCCGATGTTACGACCGAAGGCGTTATATGGTCGATTGCATCGGGTGCGGATTACGGGATTATTTTCCCCGCCGCGGGCGACAACAGCGTTCTCCTGCGGGCGAAAGGGCTTGACGGAACCGTTACCCTTCGCGCGGACTCTATCGACGGCTCGGGCGTTTTCGCCGAACTGGACGTCATAATCAGCGGGCAGAACAATACCTACATCCCGGTGCGGGGCATAACCATGGCAACCGACGGCTTGGCCCCCGCGAGAATTTATGACGAAGACTACAATTATATTGAAACGATTATGGCGTTTGATGCGTCACAGGGTATTTTGCAGATGGAATCCACGGTGTATCCGGCGGACGCGCCGCAGGAAGTTAACTGGTCGATAATCCCGGTTTCGGGCGACGCGACAATTAACGCGCGCGGCGAACTTGCCCCGCGAACCAACGGAATCGTTATCGTTCGCGCAACGGAAAGCGTTCCCGCAAACTTCCTTGCAGACATTTATGCAGAAATGGAAATCAGCATTGTCGGCTCGGCTGATTCGGTTCCCGTTACCGCAATTGCTGTACTTGGCGGCGTCGGCGACAGAACCCTTATCGACATCGAAGGCTCGACGCTACGCCCCTTCCATTGGTTTATCGACGTGTTTAACTCGTCGTTTTTCCGCCGCGCCTTTGCGAATACGCTGTTTATTTGGCTTTTGAACTTCGTCCCGCAAATTCTTCTCGCGCTTGCTTTGGCGGCGATTTTTACAAATAAATTGATGAACCTCAAGGGCGTCGGATTTTTCAAAATCATGTTCTACATGCCGAATATTATTACTGCCGCGAGTATCGCGCTTTTGTTCAGCGTGCTTTTTGGGCATCCCATCGGGCCGGTAAACGATTTGCTTGTGACCTTGGGTATCTTTGATTCGCCCGAAAATATTATCGTTGAAAGCATTTTTACCATGACCGTCCCCTTTAATTTTGAAATCACGTGGTCGCAGATGATTATCGCGTTTATCCAGTTTTGGATGTGGTACGGCGTTACGATGATTATTCTTGTCGCGGGCATCATGGGCATCAGCCCCACGCTTTTTGAAGCGGCGGCGATGGACGGAGCGAGTCACATTAAATCGTTCTTTTATATCACGTTGCCCGCGCTTAGGACAATCTTGCTGTTCACGCTTGTGACGAGCTTTGTCGGTGGTATGCAAATGTTCGATATTCCGCGCATGTTTGAGGACGGCGAGCCGCGAAATACTACCCTTACGACGTCGCTGTTCATCTTCCAGCAGGCCTTCGAAGGCGCGGAACGATATAACCGCGCGGCGGCGGCGAGTATGCTGATGTTTGTTTTCATATGTCTGTTCTCCTCGGTTTTGTTCTACGTTATGCGTGATAAAGATGTCGCCCGAGAGCGGCGCGAACGCAAGGAAATCCTGCGCAAAGAAATGAACAAGAAGGGGGTGGCGTAATGGGTGTTACAACTGTCGGAATGCGGATTTCGAAGACTTTTATTTACATTCTCTGCATCGGTTTAACGCTTTTGAGCATTTTGCCCTTCGCCGTTATGTTTGTTAACGCGACGCGAAGCACTCCCGATATTCGGCGGAACGCGATGTCTTTTGTCCCCGGCACTTATTTGATGGACAACTACAGGCATATGATGGGCTATGTTTTGCGCCCGATTACGGACGAGTACGGCGAGCCGATTCTTGACGCGGAAGGCAACGAAATCAGAGAATATTCACGATTGGGGGGGCGTGCGTTTAACCCGTGGCTTGGGTTTCGCAACTCGCTGATTGTTTCCGTCGGCGTAACGGTTTTGGCGGTTTATTTCTCGTCGCTGACGGCCTATGCAAACGTTGCGTATAGTTGGAAGATGAAAAATGCGTTGTTCGCCTTTATCATGTTTATGTTAATGGTGCCGGCGCAGCTTAATATCATCGGATTTTTCCAGTTCATACATCAATTCGTAAACTGGGGGAACGAGACTTTGCCGCTGCCGTTCGCGATATCGTCGAACAGCTTTTTGCCGCTTATTTTGCCTGCGATTGCTTCGCCCGCAATTGTGTTTTTCATGCGGCAATACTTGCTTGCGTCGCTTTCGATGGAAATCGTCGAAGCCTCGCGGATTGACGGGGCCGGCGAGTTTTACACATTTAATCGCATCGTTCTGCCGCTTATGGTACCCGCTTTGGCTACGCAGGCGATTTTCGTTTTCGTCGGAAGCTGGAACAACCTGCTTTTGCCGATGATTCTTCTTCGCGGCGATAATCGCACCATGCCCGTTATGGTTCAGCTTCTTCAGGGCGACATCTACGATACCGTTTTGGGCGCGCAGTATTTGGGGCTTGCTATGACGGTTTTGCCGCTGTTTATTGTTTACTTTATTTTGTCTAAGTATATTATTTCGGGGGTTGCGCTTGGTGGTATGAAGGAGTAGGGTTTTGGAATTTGTGAAGAGGCCGTCTTGATTGGTGAGGCGGCTTCTTTTTTTTCGCCGGGAAATTGCTTCCGGCTTCGAGAGCACGTGTCGCTGCCGGCATGTGTCTCCGGTGCCCACTGCGCGCTTGGCGCGCTTTTTTGTGGGGTAGGAAATTGCTTCCGGCTTCGAGGGAATGCGTCGCCGCTGACACATGCCCCCGGTGCCCACTGCGCGCTTGGCGCGCTTTTTTGTGGGACGCTCGTTTTGCGTGTAAAAAACACAATATATGAGTGCGTGACTTTATGTGCATCGAGGGGATATAGTGGAAGTGTTCCGAAACACAAATTTTACCCCAAGAGGTGAGAGAAATGTTGGCATATTTTTGTGAAAAATTTAAGAATCTTCGAAAAGCGCGCGACCTTACTCAAGACCAAGTTGCGGAAATTTTTCATGTGTCTCCGCAATCTGTCAGTCGCTGGGAAACAGGTGTTAATTTTCCGGATATTGAACTTTTGCCCCATATTGCGTGTTTTTTTAGTGTAACGGTGGATGAACTTTTGGGAACCGAACGTATCGTGGGCGAGCAAAAGGCCAAGGAGTATTTGCGGGACATTCGATACCTGCTTAATTCCGGCAAACTCCATGAGGGCATTGAAGCGGCGCGCAAGGCAGTCAGGGAAATTCCCACAAATTACGAACTGCAAAGTCAGCTCTTGCGGGCACTTTGTTGTTATGACGCGGAAAAGCATGAACCCGCCGGCGATGCCGAAAATTTACGAGAAGAAATCATCAAAATCGGCGAACGCATTGTAAAATATTGCACAGACCAAGTGATAGCTCCGGACGCTAAATACGTTTTGTTCAACCAATATGTGAAATGGGGAATGAAAGAGGAAGCAAGGCGAATTTTATGGACCATGACCGCCGAAGTTTGGCACACGCAAGATGTGATGGCGGGAGAGCTGCTCGAGGGCGAGGAATGGCGCGGCAATCAGCACTTGCGCATAGTTCGCTTTAAAAATTTGCTGTGTCAGTTTATTCTGGGCTACGCTTTTGAGGAAGACCTAAACCCCCTGCAAAAAATTGAACGGCTAAAGGCAATGATTCAGGTTGAATGCGTAGTCGATTCAATTACAGGAGAGCCGACAGACCTCGTTTCAAACGCATTCAACCACATGCGAATCGCATCTTTTTACTGCGACGTCGGTGATGCCGAAAACACATTGTCCTACGTAGAGCAAGCCACGCAGGATTCAATGTCCCACATTGAACTCATGTACCAGCCCGATGAACACGGCAATAATTACATGGCATGGGCAACGCCGCGAAATTTGTGCTGGATACTTTGGGAGGATTTTTTGATGAAGCCGTGCTTTGACCCCGTCAGGGGCAACGACAGATTTATTCATTGCCTCGAACGCCTTAAAGCAAATTCGCAGGAACAAAAGCAGACGACTTCGCCGGTTTAGGGCGTGTAGCCCCTGACACCTTGTAAAAAAAAGCCAACCGACAGAATCGCTGCCGATTGGCTTTATTAGTCAAAATTTAAAATTTTCTTTTTCTTGCCGCTTCGGATTTTTTCTTACGCTTTACACTTGGTTTATCATAATGTTCCCGTTTACGAATTTCCCCCATGATTCCGGCCTTTTGGCAATTGCGTTTAAAACGTCGAAGCGCGTTGTCCAGGCTTTCATTATCTTTTATAACAACCTCTGACATTGGACTTCCCTCCCTTCGGCGTAAAAACTGAAAACTACGTTTATCGTGACAATATACCACTTGCGACTGAATGTCAAGTGCAGTGTATTTCCAACAGAGTCGGCGAGTGACACTCGCCGACTCTGTTTTGCGGAAATTTTTCGGGACGGGGATTTATACCAATATCCCGTCGGCGATTCAGCCTCATTAGCGAATACTCCCCGAACATGCTATACTTTGACGAAATAAAAAAGGGGGATGATTCTTATGAAAATGGCAAAAAAAGCACTTCTTATCGCATTTGTACTTATTTTTATACCCGCCGTGGCATTTACAGTGGCATTTGCAAACGATGAAACCGGAATCCCCGTCGAGCCCGCTTTTATCACCGGCGATTTCACTCCGGTAACCGGTTGGGACATGATGGGGCGGCTTGGCGCGGGGATTAATATCGGCAACACAATGGAGGCAATCGGGGAAGGTTGGTTCACCGGTTGTCCGCTTACAGAGCAGGAAGTGGCTTGGGGCGAAGCAAGGGTGGAGCAATGGCATTTTGAAGCGATTGCGGAAAAAGGCTTCCAAAGCGTGCGCATCCCGCTAAATTGGACTACTCGAACGGAAAATTTACAAATTAACCCGATATGGATGGACCGAGTGCAAGAAGTTGTGGATTGGGCATTGGGCGCGGGTTTGTATGTTGTAATTAACGCTCACCATGAACGGGATTTGTACGACCCTATGTACTACGGCCCCCTTGAGGATGCCGAGGCTTGGTTATTGTCGGTTTGGGGGCAAATTTCCGAGCGTTTTAAATATTATCCCGAGCAATTAATTTTTGAGCCGATGAATGAGCCGCGCCCCGGGCTTGACGGCTGGTTTTGGTCCGACGAACTGCACGCTACTCAAATTTTGGCACTTGCGCAAGTATCGCGGCAGCTTAACTTGGCAGCCCTCGACCTGATTAGAACAAGCGGCGGCAACAATGCCCAACGCATAGTAATGATGTCCACGATACAGGGCAGTTTACGCCCGGACCTGTTCGAAATGCCCGACGATGATTTCGTCATGCTTGGCGGATTTTTTTATCCCGGTTTCGCCGATGACGCGCAAATCGCTCGGGAGCTTGACCATATCCGCGAAGCCCTTTATTCGGCAATACCTGTCGTATTGAAGGAAACAAACATCCACAACATCCCCTCGGGAGACGCGCTTGCACAGGAAGTTCTTTCGCTTTACCAACTGCTTGCGGACCGGGGCGTTGCGTCTATGTGGTGGAATCATGTGAATTCGCTGGAGGGTTTTCAAATGTTTAACCGCCACACCGGCGAATGGGATTACTCCGTTACAAACGCGTTTTTACAGGCATACGGCATAACGCCGGGCCAAACATTGGAGCCGCCTCGGCTGCCCTCGCCATTCCCGCTAATCCTCACCACATCCGTCACAGAAACCGGACTTAACGTATGGGCAGGAGGGGCAGGAAACGCCGTCCCTCCGAACGTTCTTAACGCCGCTGTTGCGATGGTTATCGAATTTGAAGGTCCGCCGCCGCAAGCGTTGTCGTTTGTGCGCTGGCACCCCGACCCGTGGGCGATGTTTGGCATCGACCACTATCGCGTCACAACAGAACCCGGCAGAATCATCTTCGACCTTCGCGGCACATCAGGCGGCGACCTTGCCGTATACATTGAGAACGCGGCTTATCTGCCGCGCATTACACGAATTTTCCTGACGGACAATCCATTCGGCACAAACCCGCCCACAGGCCTGCCCAACATAACATGGGCTTTGGCGGCAATGCTCGCGCTAATGGCTGTTTCATCAGTTTTGTGGGGCATTTTGCTTCGGGACAGTACGATGACTTCTTAAATCGATGATGTAGAAGGTGTCGCCTCGTAACTCACCTACATCACAAGCAAACATTGTTTCGCTGTCAATAGGTGTTGCAAAAAGGCACTGTTTTAATAGTCGAAACGTCTTAGAAAAACCTTCAGGGACATTTTGTTTTTTTTGACATTTTTATGGCAACCGTCTTCGGCAGCAACCGTCCTCGGCGGTTGACATCTCCCTTCACCGCACATATACTAAACACAAAGATCTTTATATACGACAAGACGCTCAATTTTTTTTCTGCGTATCTCGTATGAAATCGTTTTCAGTTCGACATATCCGTTTTCAATCATATTGCTTCTGCTATGCAAGTTGTCAAGAGAAACCGTGGCCGCAATAATATCGCAACACCTTTTTTTTGCCTCAATTTCGGAAATTTCTTGTAATCTTTTTTGCAATTTATTTCCGCGGTATCCCGGCAACACAACGACTGTATCGAATGTGGCAACTTTTTTGTCATCAAAATGACAGCCTAACTCATATTCCTGAAGGCCAAAAAATGTGCATGAATATGCACAAAGCCCGTCGGGTGCTTGAACTCCGACGAAAAATACATCATCTCGCCCCAAAAGCATTTTTATTTCGCTGTTTCCGGTGGGAATAAATAAATCTTCGTTTTGGGTATGCACCAAATCTTCGACTATTTTTTCCTGTATTTTTACAATTTCGCAAAAATCGTCGACAACGCATTGCCTGAAAAAACAACCACTTGTCTGATGTTTTTTTCCGTTGATTACTGAATCTAAGCTGAAATATTTTGTCGCGTCCAATAACAGCCCCTCCTTTCTTCATGTTGACATATGACTGACTATAGCACCCCGGGGCGCAATTTACAAAGGAGTGAAGGATTTCCAAATGTACCCGAGGCTACTTATTAATCAAGAAAAATTTGAAGCGAACTTGGCTTTTGCACAAAAAGCACTAAAACGTTCAGGCGTATCGTTTACATTTGTAACGAAATGTTTTTGTGCGATGTCGAAATTGTCCGAAATTTCCATGCCCTACGTTGATTCTTTCGGGGATACACGAGCGGATAATCTGAAAATACTGCCCAACAAGCCAAAAATAATGATGCGCTTGCCGATGCCTGACGAAGCGGCGGCGGTTGTCAGCAACGCAGACATGAGCCTTAATTCAGAGCTTGAAACTGTCGCCGCGCTGGACAATGCGGCAAGGGCGCAAGGAATTGTTCACGGCGTTATCGTGATGGTTGATTTAGGCGATTTGCGAGAAGGATATTTTTGTGTTGACGAGATGCTTAATGCTGCGGCGGAAATACAAAAGATGAAAAATATACACATTGCGGGCATAGGTGTAAATCTCAGTTGTTTCGGAGGGGTTATACCCGAAATTTGGCATATGGAGCAGTTGATAGACCACGCCGATAAATTAGAAAAATTGCTTGGTAGTAAATTGAACATTGTGTCCGGAGGAAATTCCAGTTCGCTGAAATTTATTTTTGAAGGAACGATGCCTCGTGGCATAAATAATTTGAGAATCGGCGAAGCAATTTTAAATGGACAAGACCCTTCGACCGGAAATTTTTATTCTGGGATGAATAATGACGTGTTCACCTTTGAGTGTACGGTGATTGAAGTAAAGGACAAACCGTCCGTGCCATTGGGAGAAACGGGACTAAACGCCTTCGGAAAGCAACCAATCGTTGTGCGCGACAGGTGCGTGCGCAGAAGGGCTATTTTAGCGGCAGGCCTTCAAGACGTGGAGCCGGAAGGATTAACGCCGCTTAACCCTTCCCACATAGTTCTCGGCGCAAGCTCGGATCACTTAATTGTAGACGTCCACGACGGCGGAGAGCCTTTGCGGGTGGGGTCGCGACTGCGCTTTAATTGCTCATATCCTGCGATTTTACGAGCCTGTACGAGCGAGTATGTCGAAAAAGATTTCGTGTAACAGATGCAACACATCTTAAGTTAGGAGTGGCGGACTCAAAATGGATGAATATACAAAGATATTCAGGTCGGTATGCGCTGACATAAACAAGCTGAACCAACTGAATCCGTTTTACAATTTTAAAATAACAAGGGGAATGTGCGCAGACCGCTTGGGCAATACAATTTTTCCTTACGGTCAAGTTGCCGAAGAGCAGATAGCGTCGTATTGCTATGACTACTCAAGAAGCAGGGTTTTGGAGCTTATTGCCAAGGAGTTGGAAGAAAATTGCATCGACGGAGCAATTGCTGAAGTCGGTGTTTATCGGGGAGAATTCGCATGTCTTTTGAACCGGCTTTTCCCTTCTAAAAAGCTCTATCTGTTTGATACATTTGAAGGGTTTTCCGAAGAACAAATCTCAGATGAGAAAGATTCCGGGTATGCGGAAGACAGCTTTTTACAGCGCATTGGCAGGTTTGCCGAAACAAATATTGACTTAGTATTGAGCAAAATGCAATCGCCCGATAGTTGCATAGTAAAAAAAGGATTCTTTCCTCAAACTGCCGCAAATATTGATGAAAAATTTTGCTTGGTCTCCATCGACGCTGACTTTTATCGAACAACCATGGACGCGCTCAATTTTTTCATACCACGTATGACCGGGGGGGGGTATTTGTTCATGCATGATTACAACGAGGACGAGCTGTCAGGTGTAAAAGCCGCTGTAAAGGATTATGAAAAAACACATGGCAGGCTTTCAAAGGTACCGCTATCGGATTTCGGCGGAACACTTGCTGTCTCGATGCCCTAATCACAGCTCTCGACCCTGCACTAAATGCACAAAGTTTGACAATTATTCACTGCTTTGCTAGTATGATACAAAATAAATTTATGGAGGAATGTAGCATGCCAAAGATTTTTGTGAAATTACTTGGATTTATCTCGGTGCTTTCGTGCGGAATGTTTTTATTCGGTTGCAATCAAGATGGGTCACAAGAACAAGCCGGTGACGGCGGCGGCGGAAACATGGTCGTTCTGTACTCCAATGCCCTGACCGACGGGCGCGGCGACTGGATCGCCGAAAGAGCCATGGCGGACCTTGGCATTGAAGTTTTACAGGTTCAAGTCGGAGGTGTCGACCTCGCAAACAGGCTCGTTGCGGAGCGTGATAATCCGCAAGCCGACGTTGTTTTCGGCCTAAACCCGATGTTGTGGTGGCAACTCCAGCATAATGATATTATCGTGCAACATGTCCCACCCTGGGCAAACGAAATCCCCGTGGGAAATCACCCCAACGGTCTTTTCCACGCAGTGATTCTTGTGGGCAATTTGCTTTGGTACGACCAAAATCAAATCAACTCCGCCGAAGCCCCCGGTGACTGGCCCGAATTGTGGCAAAATCCGACCTTCCATGGTCGCTACGCGGTTCCTGACACCCTTGAGGGAAGCACTGTTCAAATGGTTCTAAGCGGTATTTTCAATCGATACATTGACCCCAACGGGCATTTGGGCATTTCTGATGAAGGCTGGGAAAACATAGCGGCAAAATTCCGCTACGGTGTCTCGTCGAATCAAGATATGGCGGCAGAAATTGCCGGCCCGTCTGGTGCTGTTATGAGCCAAATATGGTCGCACGGTATTCCCGTTCGCGAAGAACAATTCGAAATCAACGCAGGATTCGTAAGCCCCGGCGTAGGCGTCCCCTTCTCAATTGAAGGCGTCGCACTTGTAAACGGCGCAAACAACCCCGACGCTGCTCGCCGCTTCATCGACTGGTTCGGACAAGCCGAGATAATGCACGAATTCAGTGCCGAATTCGGCTTCGTACCCGCTCATCCCGACGCGCTCGAAGGTCTGCCCCCCTTTAATTCAGTAATCGCCGGTCTCACCCACCAACAAATCGACTGGGACTTTATTGCTCCCCGAATGGGTGATTGGCTTGAACACATCCTGCTTAATTACATGCAATAAATAAATCGAGAGTTGTTGAAAAAACATGATTGATTTAAGTGATATTTCTGTAGACTTTGGAAATTTTTCTGCCCTGACAGGCATCAATATCGAAGTCCGAGAAGGTGAGTTTTTCACTCTTCTCGGACCTTCGGGTTGTGGGAAAACAACTTTGCTTCGCACAATAACGGGCTTTATTGCCCCGACAAGCGGCACCGTAAGCGTAAGCGGCAAAGACATAACCCGCTTGGACGTAGAAAAACGCAATATCGGCATGGTGTTTCAAAATTACGCACTGTTTCCCTCCATGTCCGTGTATGAAAACATCGCTTTCGGCTTACGGGTGAAGAAAATCCCCAAAGGCGACATCAGGAAAAAAATCGAAGAAATCGCCCATAGAGTAGAACTTGATGAAACCCAAATGACGCGCAAAGTAAATCAGCTTTCCGGCGGACAACAACAGCGCGTTGCGATAGCGCGCGCCTTGGTGACGTCGCCGTCGATAATCTGTTTGGACGAGCCCCTGTCAAACCTCGACGCAAAACTTCGCATCCAACTCCGCAACGAACTTAAAGACTTGCAGCGCAAATTTGGAATAACAACAATTTATGTAACCCACGACCAAGAAGAAGCGCTAACCCTTTCCGACCGAATCGCGGTTTTAAACAAGGGAAAAATAGAACAACTCGGCAAGCCCAATGAAATCTACAACCATTCCGAAACTGAATTTGTCTGCAATTTTATCGGCGACATAAACAGGCTCACCCCCGAATTTTTAAAAAAAACAGACTTGCCCATGGACAAAACCACATACATTCGCCTTGAGCAACTTTATGCAAACGCACCCAAGCAAAATCATATTATTTGGGGGGAAGCAAAGGTAACTTCTTCCGAATATTACGGGCTGTATATTAAATACACCATTGATGCACAAGGCACCACTTTAAAAATCGTGGAAAAAAACAGCGGCGTTGCCATGTACAAAATCGGTGAAAATGTCAACTTGAGCTTTGACCCCTCCAGCCTTTTGCAATACGAGAGGGGCGACCAGTCGTGAGTCTTACGAAAAAAAATATCACCCAAGCCACTATCTTCACCGGTTTGGTATGGTTCATCGTTGTTTTCCTTATCGCACCTAATATCACCACCGTAACGGACGTATTTTGGCAAGACGGCGAGTTTACAATGCGTGCTATTGAGCGTATGCGTAACGCGCCGCGAGCCATGCAAGCCCTGCGCAACAGCTTTATAATTGCCCCCGTTCTTTCCGTGACGGTGGGCTTTGTTGGCGTGACCTTGGTGCTTATAACGGACTATTTTAAAGTTTTCGGAGCGAAAATCCTGCGGCTCGGTTACATGACAACCTTGCTTTACAGCGGGATTGTTTTGGTGTCCGGATATGTATTCTTGTATGGAAACAACGGTTTTGTTACGAATATTCTTGTGCAAATTTTTCCGAATCTCGAGCAGGACTGGTTCAGCGGATTTTGGGCGGTTCTTTTTGTTATGACCTTTGCCGCAACGGGAAATCACATGATTTTCATACGAAACGCGCTGCGAAGCGTGGACTATCAGACGATTGAGGTCGCGCGAAATTTGGGCGCGTCTTCTTTTACAATTTTGTGGCGGGTTGTGCTTCCGGTGCTTTTGCCATCGCTTACTGCCGTTACCGTGTTTACTTTTTTGGGCGGGCTGAGTGCGATTGCCGCGCCGCTTCTTGTGGGTGGGCCGGATTTTCGCGCGATTACGCCGCTGATATTGCAACTTTCGCGGCTTCAAGGCAGCAGGGACATCGCCGCGCTTCTTGCCCTGATTCTCGGCGTGTCTTCAATACTGCTTATCGCGGTGTTTTCGCTGCTCGAAAAACGCGGCCACTACCTTTCCGTTTCCAAAGTAAAGACCGACTTGGTTAAACAAAAAATCCGAAACCCGGTAGTCAATGTGTTTGTCCATATTTATGCCTACGTACTGTTTCTGATTTACATTAGTCCGGTTGTTATGATTGTACTGTTTTCCTTCACGGATTCACGTACCATTGCCCGGCGCGAATTCAATTTCAGCGCGTTAACCCTTGATAATTATATAGCTGCGCTTACCCAAAATTTCAGCCCTTTTATGACGAGTGCGATTTATTCATTTTTGGCGGCAACCGGCGTTGCCGTTTTGATGCTTCTTGTTTGTCGGATTATTACAAAGCATAAGGGTAAGGCGAGTACCGCCATTGAATATGCGTTTATGATTCCTTGGCTTTTGCCGACGGTGCTTATCGCATGGGGTCTTGTTGCCACATTTAACCGCCCGCAGTGGTTCATGTTTAACCAGCCTCTTGCAAATACTACAACGATAATGGTTTTGGGTTATTTAATTATTTGCATACCGTTTACTTTGCGGATGACGCGCGCCTCCTTTTTTTCAATTGACGATACCCTCGAGGATGCGGCGAAAAATTTGGGCGCGAAGCCCATGTATGCATTTCTCAGAATAATAATACCCGTTATTTTACCTTCGGTGCTTGCTATTTTTGCGCTGAACTTTAACAGATTGCTTGCCGAATTTGACATGTCCGTATTTATGTACAATCCTCTCTCGGTGCCGCTTGGCGTTGAAATCGAGAATCTTACCATGGCAGGCGACAGCGGCGGCGACAGCGCCGAGTTGGTGTTCGTTTACACCGTAATTATAATGGCTATTTCCGCACTTGTTCTTTATCTCGTATACGGAAGAAATTCAAAAATCGGTATTGATTAGATTTTGGAGGAAAACCGCATGGCAGGAATAACACAGGCACAATACAACAGACACATGGCCTATTTAAATTATGCGTCAGATGAACTAAAAAGCATAGAGGCCATAAAGGGTAAAACAGACCCTAGGCTGGAGAAACTATGCATGGATTATGCAAAAAGTGTTTTGGGCAATACTATTTATGCCCCATGGTTGCTTGTTTACGCGGCGTTTCTCGGCGAGTTTAAGGAGGGATGGATACCTCATGACTACTTTGAGATGATTGTTGCACCTCGAATTACCAAAATATATGGATACGTTTCGACGATAGCATCATTGACGCCGTGCGTGTTTACGTTTCCCGAGCGTTGCAAAATGCCAAACATTGCGTCTTTTGCGAACGGACTGTTTTTAACGTGCGAAGGTGAAGTAATCTCATCGAACGAAGTGCATAAATATGTTTTTGACCGATGTGATAAAGTCGTTTTCAAAACCAGCTTTTCTATGGGCGGGCAAGGCGTACACTTTCTCACTGCGAAGGATTTTGATTCGAAAAAAATAATTCAACTTGGAAACGGTGTGTTTCAAGAGTATATAAAACAGCATGATGTGTTTGAAGAAATTGTGTCGAGCGGTGTAGTAACGCTAAGGGTGCTGACCGTTGTCGAGGATAGCGGCAACATCAGAGTCTGCTCGGCGTATGCAAGAATTCCGAGAAGCGCGGATACGCATGTAATTACGGGAAAATCCATATTACTCTCGGTGGATATGGAAACGGGTCAATTTGATGATTACGCAATGATGCCGGACAGGTCAAGTGTGGACAAGCATCCCGACACGGGGACAACATTTGCAGGTAGGCGCATCCCGCGATTTAAGGAATGCATTGCGGGTATAGTAAAACTGCACGAGCAATATCGCGCTTGTCGTATTATTGGGTGGGATGTTATTGTGGATAAAGACGAAAACCTGCAAATGATGGAATGGAACGGAAACTGCCCAATGATTGTAGGTCCAGAATGGCTACATGGTCCCTGCTTTACAGGCTTGGGGTGGGAAAATTTTTGGCGCAAATAAAATGAAATGAGAAAGCGGTGATTTATTTTATGAATAACCAAGCCGAAATACATCCTTTTATAAAATCGGTGATGAACTTGACGAACGAAACAGACGAGAACCCAACGTCTTTGCCGGCTGAAGCTATGCCTGATGAGAGTAAACCTGTATTAAATATGAAATTTTTACAAGAATCCTTAGGTCTACGAAACTCTGTGGTAGCGGATTTTGCCCTTGCAAAAAAGCATTTTGGAGATGATTACGACAACATAACGTTCACGACCATGTGTGTCTCCACCAGTATAAAAAAAGGCTGTGTCGCCATCATTCATGAAAAAATCCGTAGCGACAAATACACTCAAATGATAAGAATTCTTACCGCAAGACATAATGCCTTACCTCCAAACGACCCAAGCAAGCTGAATGCCTCTCAAATAATCAAAGAGGTTGATCGTTATGCGCAAAAAGAAATGGCGAAACAGGCAATAACACTCGGAGCGTCGTTGGTTATTACAAGTGTTCCGATAGAGGACTACCCTTGTGTCGTAGTAAAAAATGTATTTTCTGTTCTTTTAATGCTTGCGCGTGAATATGCACGCAGATTTGACGTTACGTCGATTGCGGTTACAGGAAGTGCGGGGAAAACAACGGCCTGCCAGTTTGTGCTTGATATGCTTCTTGCAAACGGCAAAATTGTTCACAGAAACAGGCTGAATCAAAACGACTACCTCGGTGCTTTTACTACCGCAGCAAATTTGAATTTTGACCATGAATATCTTATACAGGAAACACAAGAGGCCCCTGTCGCGGAAACCGCTGAATTGGTTTCTATGATTTTGGCCCCTAAAATAGGAATTATCACAAATGCGGGCGCGTCTCATTTAAAAGATATGAAAACAAAGGCAAACGTTGTTGCGGCATGTTTAGGCATACAGGATGGTATGCCCAAGGACGGGCTTCTCATTGTTAACGGCGACGACCACGCTTTGAAAAAGAAGTTGCGCAAGCCAAAAATCCCCACACTCTTTTACTCAATGCGAAATAAAGATGCGGATTATTACGCCGAAAATATTCAGTCAACCTATAGCGGCATCACGTTTGACATCGTGCATAAGGGAAGCGCCGTTCCGGTAAAAATATCCACCCTCGGCGAACACAATGTCTACAACGCAATGGCGGCATTCATCACAGGCAAGCGCATCGGGCTGACCGATGAAGAAGCTGCGAATGGAATAGCCGCTTATTTGCCGTCGGGCATACGTCAAAATCTTGTAGAAGTCAAGAATCGCACCCTATATATAGACTGCTTCAGCGCAACACCCGAATCCATGAGCGAATCCATTGCACGCATTTCAAACACCCCGACAAAAAACAATAGCGGCAAACGAGTCGTGGTGTTGACCGGAATAAGAGCTTTGGGTACGTACAGTGAACAGGGGCATAAAAAGGTTTCCGACGCCATTCTGGATTCTAATATAGATACTTTAATTTGTTACGGACTAAAAGCCATAACCTTAATTGCCGAAGCTGTAAAGGACAAGCCCGATCTGAAAATAATCAAAGAATTAAATTTTGAACGCATGGTGAATATCCTTAAAGAAGAAACGGGCGAAAATGACCTCGTGCTGTTCAAGGGCAACTGGTATGCACGACTCGGACGAATAATTGATACTGCCTTTGGCACTTATTTTGCTTTGGGCGAACAGGAATATTTATCGGAGAAAAAGCCAAAAAATGCAAAATCATTGTATGGCGGAACTTATAAAATAGTTGTTCATACCTCACACACAATGATTACAGAATTCGAAGGGGATGTTAAAATTATCTCCTTTAAAAGCATCGTTACGACCATGTCAACCCGAAAACCTCATATCATATTTGGAATCGGTGAAAAGGCTTTTGTGGGCAACGCTTCTTTAGAGAGTATCATCATCCCCGGCACAGTTAAGGCGATTGGCGACGAAGCGTTTTGCAACTGTGCGAAACTTGCAAAAGTGTATATTCCTCCATCTGTAGTAAACATCGGTCGGGATGCTTTTTTTAACACCCCTGCCACGATTTTCGGAATTTCCGGCACCATGGCGGAAGAATACGCAAGAAGCAATAATATTACATTTGTTGATGCGCCCATTCAGCCCGACTCTTCGCAGATTTCTTTCAGCTCAATGGAAGTTTCCAAAATTACCGATTTGGGGATTTTGGTTTTGTCCGACCCGGATAATCCAAAATCCTTCGAATCCAACACCATGTCCGACGCAGAGCTTATTTTGAAAACCCAAAGAGGGAGCAACGTTTTCGCAAACGAGATTACCCTTTATGCCGCGAAGCAACTGTTTAGCGGCGCGGAAGACTACGGATTTGAGGAAGTATATGCCGCCAAATGCTGTGATGAAAATCACCACGAGCATATGACCGGCATGGCAATAGACATTCTAATCGGCAATATGTCCACCGATGAATTTAAGGACAGCTTGTGTGCGAAGTGGATGCTGGAAAATGCGCATAGCTACGGTTTTCTTGTTTACGAAGACATGCCTTGGCATTTTAGATTCGTTGGAAAAATTCACGCGCATTATATTCATCAAAACGGCTTGACGCTGAAAGAATATATAAATCTTTTGCAAGACAAGAAGAGGCTTGAAATAGATTATTACGGCGCATCATACTTCGTGTTTTATGAAGTTCCCGAAGATGACGCTATCAATATTCCTACAAATTTCAACCTTACGATTTCAAGCGACGGGCTTGGGGGGTATATTGTCGATGGTTATCTTATCGATTTGTATATTTAATTTGTATATTTAAATGAAGAGAGAGACCGCGGTGCGAGATTTCGAGCTTGAAAACCACGCAAAAGCAACGCGCATTTGCGCATACAGCGAGGAGCAATACGCCGCGGACGTCGCGGTTCGCAAGCGTCGCATTATGGAATTTTTTAATGCGACGAATTTTGATTGGGAAAATTATGATTGGCAGATGGAAAATCGGATTTCGACGCTTGATGTTTTGGGGGAAATTTTTGAACTGCCGCCCGAACGGCGCGAGGAAATAAAAAATGTTGACTACAGATGGAGCGTTACGCCGTATTATCTTTCGCTTACGGACGTAAAAAATCCGCGCGATGAAATCGGACTTATGGCACTGCCCGGCTTGGACGAAACAAAAAATATCGGCGACCCCGACCCGATGGCGGAAGAAAATACAAACCCCGCAGGCTCGATAACAAGAAGATATCCCGACAGATGCATAATCAACGTGACAAACAAGTGCGGAATGTATTGCAGGTTTTGCCAGCGCAAACGAAAAATCGGAGGGGTTGACCAACATACCGACCCGAAACGTATACGCGAGTCCATCGAATACGTGCGGCAACATACAAGCATCCGCGATGTACTTATAACAGGCGGCGACGCCCTTACACTCTCCACAAGTGAACTTGAACATATTTTGAACGAAATAAGAAACATATCGCATGTTGAAATCATAAGGCTCGGAACAAGGGTTCCGGTCACGGTGCCGCAAAGAATCGACGCGAAACTCGTTGATATGTTAAAAAAATATCATCCGCTGTATGTAAACGTTCAATTTAATCACCCGAAAGAATTGACCGGGGATGCCGGCAGGGCGTGCGCAATGCTGGCGGATGCAGGCATTCCCCTCGGGAACCAAATGGTTTTGCTTAAAGGGGTGAACGACGATAAGGGTATTGTTATGGACTTAAACAGGCGTCTTTTGCGGCACAGGGTGAAGCCCTATTATGTTTTTCACGCAAAAAACGTGCAAGGCGCGGCGCATTTTCAATGCGACATAGAAACCGGGCTGGACATAATGGACAATTTAATCGGCAACACAACCGGGATGGCGCGGCCACATTATATAATAAACGCAAAGGGCGGACTGGGGAAAATACCTTTATTGCGCCCGAAATATAGGGAAGTAACCGAAGGCGGCAAAAAAATTTACGAGCTTACAACTTGGGAGGATAGGATTGTAACGTGCGGTTTGTGTGGGGAATAAGAAGCTCGGGACGGTTTATCCGTCCTTCAATTTTTGCGGGCGATACAATAGGGCAACAACAAGCCCTGCACCAATGAACGCGCCGACAGAATTTATCAGCATGTCGCTAAATTCCATTGACCGACCCGGGACAAAATACTGATGGATTTCGTCGAAAACGCCGTAGGCGGAGGCGATTGCCCACGATGTAAGCAACAATTGCCACTTATGTATGTAAAATTTAAGCGATTGCGCAACACAAAAGGCAAGCGCGAAAAAAACTATAACGTGCGCGCCTTTTCGTACCAAAAACCCTAAAGGGACAATGTCTTCGAGTGCGGCAACAGGCGGGAAAATCGCCCGCACAAAATCGGCAACCGCCGCGCTTGCATTTCCCGATACATAGCCCGTTTGCGCCGACGAGAAAAAAATGCCTGCCGCAACAAGCACAGACATTACAGGCCAAAAAATCTGCCAAAAATTTTTAGACTTCATTTGTTTCGGATTTGTTTGTTTCGGATTTGTCCGTTTTGATTTTGTTTGTTTCGGTTTTTTCCGTTTCAGTTTCGTTCGTTTCAGTTTCGTTCGTTTCGGCTTCGTTCGTTTCGGCTTCCGCCTCGGGTTCAAGCTCGGCGATTTCGGCAATTTCCTCCGCTTTCGCCCCCGCCAAAAGCAGTTCAACTTCTTTATTCCGCGCGCTAAGAACGGCGATTTGCTTGTTCTTAAATTCAATCGTGCGCATTTCGGTATCGACCGCCATTTTCATCTCGTTAAGCCTTGCCATGCGCTTATTGTAATCCTCGTTAAGCGTAACAAGCTCGTCGAGCTGCTTGTATTGCGCCTTGGATTGGCGTTCGATGTCTTCTTTTATGGCGTCGAGACGCTCGCGCCTGTACTGCTCAAGCTCTTTTTCAATTTCCGACATTTTTGTCAGCTTCATTTTTGAATAAACATCAAGAGCGTCGCTTGCCGCTTTTTCGATTTCTTCGAGCTTTTCGGACTTTTGTCTGTCAAGCTCCAATTTTTGTGCCGTTGACATTTTGCGAAGCTGTAAAAGCGTCTCTTGGCTTTCGGCTATGTCGGCGGCGAGTTTTTCTTCCGCGGCGTTGCCGTCGGCTTCGATTTGGCGGGTTCGTTCGTTTGCGGCGGCGATTCGCGCGTCGCAAATGCCTTCGACTTCCGTTAGTTTGAAGCTCTGCATTTTTTCAAGCTCGATTCGGCGTTCGGTGACGGCGGTTTTTAAAAGCGCGTCGTTTTCTTCCTTTATTTTTATGCCCTCGAGGCGTAAATTTTCGATTTCTTTTTCAACGCCCCAACGCTCTTGCTTCACGAGCGCGAGCTCGGCCTCCGCCGTTTTTATGTCCCTTGCGCACTCCTCGAGTCGCTCGGCGCGTGCGTTTTCAAAGGCACCGGACTTTTCCAAATACGCCTCTTCAAGCGCGGCGATGCGCACCTGCCTAAGCGATTCAATTTCCGCCAAACGCGCGACGCATTTTTCGTCAGTTTCTTTGAGACGCTCGAGCCTAAGCTCCTCGAGTTGGTTTTCGTTTTCGGCGCGGCGTTGCTCGAACCTCGCGTCAAGCGTGGTGATTTCGCTTAAAACGAGGGCTTTTCTTGTTTCCGCGTCGGTAATTTCCGCCTCAAGCGCGGTAACTTGCTCGCGCAGGTGAATTTTTTCCAACGCGACTTCCTTTTTATATTCCGCCGTAAGCCGCGCAAGCTCGTCGTCGAGGTTCGCCGACGCTTCTAAGCGTTTCGCCTCCGCGAGTTTTTCCTCGTCGAGTCGCGCCTTTTCGGTTTTGATAACAAATTCGGATTTCATTTTTTCTTGGTCATATTCCAAAATTTTTATTTCATCCATGGCTTTTTGCTTTTCAGCCTGAATTTTTATAATTTCACGTTCCCATTCGCGTCTTTCCGCCGCGACTTCGGAACGCTGTTTGCGCTCTTCGACTCGAAGCTCGGCGTTCAGCTTTTCCTTTTCTTTTTCAAGGTCGGAAAGAAACTGTTCGCGCGTGGCGTCGAGTTCGGCAAGTTGCATTGTTTTATGGCGCGAAATTTCCGCCTGAATTTTATTCCACTCGATATTTTTGTTTTGCTCCATCTCGGCAACGTCGTTTTCAAGCTCTTTTCGCTTGCGTTCAAGCTCCGCAACCGCCACGGAATGTGCAAGATTTATTTCCTTTAGACTGGACTCGCGTTCGTCGCGGGCACGCGAAACGAGCGAATCTTTTTCATCTAAAATTCGCGCCTGTTCCTTTTTGGATTTTTCGTCCATGTCGGAAAGTTGCACCCGCAGTTTTTCGATTTCGTCTTCGAGGTCTGCTCTTCCCTTCATTAGAAAAGCGATTTCGCTTTGATATTGCTTGACCTGTGCGGCTTGTTCCGCGTTTTTTTCATCATGAACCTTTGAAATTTCGCCGCCGAAGCTGTCAATTGACGAATCGCGCTCGGTTCGGAGGCGTTTGACCTCGGCGGTTAAATCTTCGATTTCTTTTTGCAGGCTCGCCTTGCGCTCGCTTGATGTGTCCTCGCTTTGCTCAATCTCGCGCCGCGAAAGGTCGTCGTCTTTGCGCTCCAATGACGCGCGAAGCTCATCAAGCTCCGCACGTTCCTTGCGAATTTGCTTAATTTGCTCGTCTACAATTTGTGAAATCGCAGCCATAGGGCATTTCTCCTATCTCTTTTGTCTCTGCGTGTACACTTGGCCTCTGTTTTTTATTGCCGCTTCTTCTTTCATGTCTTGAACAAGGAAATTCGTTTCCAAGACGCATTTTTCGCACATGCGCCCGGTAAGAATCGGCTTGTTGCACTTGCTGCACAAAAGCTCGCCGTGCATACCCTTGCTTGTGGAAAGCCTGCCGTCGCGGAGATACGACAAAATTCGCTTAACCGTAACGTCACAAGCGTCCGCGACTTCTTTAATTAAGAGGTCAGGGTTTTGCTTAACGTATTCGCGCACCTTTTCGTAGATTTGCTCCTCCTCTTTCATGCACATGGGGCAGAGCGGGTCTGTTCTTTTTACAAAAACCTTTCTGCAACGCGGACAATTCATTGCATCCATATAAATTTCCCTCCTTGGGCGTTTAAACTACAAACCCTATAGCTTCCTTTACTTTTGCCAAAGTTTTTTCGGCGGCTTCGGCGGCTTTTTTCGCGCCTTTTGCGGCAATCGCGTCAAGTTCGCCGATGTCGGCCATGAGGCGGGCGTGTTTTTCCTGATACGGCGCGAGATTTTGTGCAACCGCTTCGCCTACTGCTTGTTTGAACGCTCCGTAGCCCGCGTCTGCAAATTCTGCCTCGCAGTGCGCGATTTTCTTGCCCGTCATGCAAGCGTAAATTGTTAAAAGATTGCTTATGCCGGGTTTGTCCTCCGCGAATTTTACGGTGTTATCCGAATCGGTAACGGCGCGTTTGAATTTTTTGATAATAACGTCGGGCGAATCGGAAAGCAAGATGCAACCGTTTGCGTTCTCGTCGGATTTTGACATTTTATCCGAAGGTGTTTGCAGGTCCATAATCCTCGCGCCGACGGGCGGAACATATGCCTCGGGCATGGTGAAAACATCGCCGTAAATTTTGTTAAACCGCCCTGCGACATCGCGACAAAGTTCGATATGTTGGCGTTGGTCATCACCGACGGGTACCAAGTTTGCTTGATACAGCAAAATATCCGCCGCCATTAAAACGGGGTACGTGAAAAGCCCCGCGTTGATATTGTCCTCGTTTTTCGCGGACTTGTCCTTAAACTGCGTCATGCGGCCGAGTTCGCCCATGTAGGTATAGCAGTTTAAAATCCACGAAAGTTCGGCGTGCGCCGGAACCTGCGACTGGTAGTATAAAATGTTTTTTTCCGGGTCAAGCCCGAGCGCGATAAGCCACGCAAGCATGTTTCGCCCGTAATCGCGCAGTTCTTTTGGGTTTTGCCTGATGGTAATCGCGTGCAAATCAACCACGCAATACAGGCAGTCATATTCTGCCGAAAGTTTCTCCCAGTTTGAAATCGCGCCCAAAAAACTGCCGAGGGTTGGTATTCCCGTTGATTTAATGCCGCTGAAAATTTTTTGACGTTCGGGAGTGGCTCCGCTCGCCTTTTTTGTGTTAGTTTCTGAATTTTGTGTCATGCCATAAAGCCCCCGTTATTTTCATCGATATACTCGTTCGCACTGCCGTCTTTTCCGTAAGTCAAGCCCGCGTAAACCTTGGGCGCGTTTTCGGGCGCACCTTCGGAGATGCCCTCCGCGTCAGCCTTTTCCGCCGCCACTTTCCAGCCCTCGAGCAGAATTTCCATAAGCTCCGCGACTTCCTTCAAAACAGAACAAGCCGCCTCGCCGTCCGAAGAAAAATGGACGTCACAAAGCAGCTTTTGCGCATATTTATAAATTTCGTAAAAATCGTGCGAAAGGGGGACGTCGAAATCCAGAGATTGAATAAGCTGCTCGAGCCCGTCCTTGGCTTTTTGAATCGCCGCGCGAAACGCCTCTTTATCGGACACGTTTGCCGACGCCTCGTTCAAATAGTCCAAAATAATTTCAAAATTTATCACAACAAGACCCGCCGGGCTTGCTTGCGAAATTCGCATTACATATGCGGATTTATCAATCATTCAAAGACCCCTTCGTTGATTTTTCTTAAATTGTAACATTTGCGTTTGTGGTTTTCAAGAGGTTGTGTTTTCTGCTTCACACGTCAGTCTAATTTAGAAATTCAATTCACCCGACAAAAAAATGCGAAATACTGTTCGAAAAACTCTTGACAAGCAAAAACACACGTGTTAATATTCGTGCATAGCAATCGAACAGTCGTTTCTATGCCAAGGACGGGTCTTGCCATCTCAGGAAGGGGTTCGCCCTGAAACTGACCGCGCCGCTCCGTGCCG
>JGI24703J35330_11748807_pt1 | contig 38772 bp, 60 predicted proteins | sample TergutNt197P1_FD_35330 | JGI IMG/M metagenome (IMG submission 35330)
TTGTGCCTGAAAAATCAGAGTTAACTGTACCTGTTACAGCTCCTGTCAAAGTTACAGCTCTAGTGCCATTTAATCGTGATGGAAATGGGTGTCTATGGTCTTGTCTGGCAACTAGTCGGCTTGTTCCAACCGTCGCTGTTGCTTGCGGAGCTAAAGCTGCTGCTGTTGCTAAGCCTGTGGATTGGTCTCTAAGCTCTGTCCAGACGTTTGATGCATGAGTAGTCCTTGTCCAACGTTGGCCGCTACTTGTTGCGATGATCACCTGATCGCCTCGAGTTAAACTATCTCTGTTTCTGTTGGTTATTACCATCCCCGCTGTTGTTGGCCAACCATGGCCATCAGGGGGAGATGTAACCGAGAAGATGCTCATACCTTCAGGGTAATCGCCTAATACTGAATTGAAAGTAAATGAATTATTACTTAGATAGCTCACATGTTGACGTACATCTGTTGCATGCGAAGCAGGTGTTGCACCAACTTGTGCTGCAGTATGAGTATGATTTACGGTAGTTGCGATATTTACAGTATTACCAAGATCTGTTGTTACTGCCCCTGTCACTGCTCCAGTAAGGTTAATAGCTCTAGCCGTCTGTAACCTTGTCGCTGTTGCTGCATTTCCAGTTATAGTTGTTTGCAATGGGTGAACGTGATCTACACTCGAATACTGATTGCTTGTTCCTGCTGCGGCTGTCCCTGCTGCCCTTGGAGCAGCTGTTCCACGTGTCATTCCATCGAACCTCGTTTTGTCTGCTGATGACATAAAGCCATTAGCTGATGTTGTTGCGTTTCCGTGACCATGATTTCCTAATGCGACTGTTGTCGCGGTTGTTCCTGTAGGAAGTTGTGCAATTGTTGCCACACCAGTGACTGCTGTGAAGGGATGAGTGTGGGCTGCTGGTGCAAATGTCGTTGGGCGGTTAACTAAAGTATTCCAATCGCCGACAGGCCTTGCCCAAGCGCTCCATACACCTGCGTTACTCGAGCGACGAATCCACATACTTTGAGGAGTGGTTGGGTGCCATACTGTCTGCATACACTCAGTAGTATCTGTAGCATTAGCAACTTCTGCTACTTGTTGAACATGCAGATAGCTCCATTGATTTCCTGTTCCAATTGGAGAGTCCGAAAACTGACCAAAATAGAAGCCGCCGTTTCGCAATTCAGTGTTATTGAGTGACATACCTACCGCCATTCGGCGAGAATGACCTCGCAGCTGACCAAACCCGTGCACGTGCCCAGTAGGGGGAATTGTCACCGCAATATTTGCAGTTCCACTTAAGTTTGTTGAAACCGAACCTGTTGCCCCTCCTGTCAAGCTTATGGTTCTAGCAGCTGATAGACGATCTGCGCTTCCCGCATTTCCAGTTATAGTTGTTTGCAACGGATGGCGGTGATCAGCTCTCGAGTACTGGTTACTCGTGCCTGCAGTAGCAGTTCCGTGTGCTTGGGGATTGGCGGTTGATGGGGTTACGCCGTCAAATCTTGTCTTGTCTGCTGATGACATAAAGCCGTTCGCAGTGGTTGTGGCATTCCCGTGACCGTGATTACCGACCGCTACTGTTGTGGCAGTTGTTCCTATAGGAAGACGTGCGAAAGGTACTGTCCCGCTTGTGATCCGCTCGCCTGGCAAGCCTGGAATCGCGCCTGCATTAATGGTTCCGTTTGAATTGAATATAATGTCTGCATCTGTGCCATTAGTTGTCCTGTTTGGTGCATACCACCTGAACCTCAATTGGCCATCATCGTTTTGACGGAACACCCCCATCGTCCACGTCCCTCCGTAGCCTCCCGAGGCGTTAGCAAGCCCTGCGGATACTATGGGGTTAAATTCTGATGAAGAATGCCTTACTTGTTGACGGATAAGTGCTCGTGAATCTCCTTCCACAAGGTTTGTCCGGTTGTTAACCCAATTACTTCCACCCGTGTGGGCTGTTCTTGTTATACCGCCACTCATCACTCCGCCATTAGTGGGGAGCGCACCAATATCCGCAAGTGACCAAGCAACGTTGGCACTTCCGTTTACTGATCTTACTAAGTTTCCAATGGTGACGTTTCTTGCTGTTCCCCAGTTGGAGGTTGTGATGTTTGCCGAACCATTAAAGTTAGTCCCATTAATGGTTCTGGTTGTTTGGAGTGTTGTTGCTGTGTTGGCGTTGCCCGTTATGGTAGTTTGAGCGGGGTGCGTATGGTTGCCCAACGCCACCGTTGTTGCGACCGTTCCGATTGGGATTCTGGCTATATCAAGTGTTCCGGTAGTGATTCTACTTGCGGGCAGGTTAGGAATTCTGTCTGCCCCAAGTGTCCCACTGTTTATTCTACTTGCGGGCAGGTTAGGAATTCTGTCTGCCCCAAGAACGCCCACGTTTACGTCGCTGGCGTTGTGAGTGTGGCTCACCATCGCCCTCCCATTCCAACTCGTGCGTTCCGCTTGCGTTATGTGTCGAGTTGTGTCGGCGATGTGGGTATTATGAGCGTCAACTGTATCACTGATTCCATTTTCCCAACGGTTGATATCTTCGGGCATTACAACGTATTTCTTCCCCCATACTTTTTTTATAAAATTTAGCATTATTTCACCTCGCATTTCTAAATGTGATCTTAAATTTAAAGCGAGCCTCTGTCTCGACCGGAACAGTGAGCCCGCTATTTGTTAGCACTTCGTTATCTGCGCCCAAAAGCTTCAAATTAATTAAGTGAGGGATTCCGAGCGGGACTCCGAACGCTACTACATAAACATTGTTCTCCACTTCATTTATTTCAAATTCAGTCACCGTGACGGCGTCATTGATTTGCACTGCTGCTACAAGACTCTTGAAATTAACAGCTATTTTATTTAGTGCTAAATTAGAAAGCATGCAATTGCACCTCCTCGAATTCTCCTTTTTCCAGAAAGGGTGTCACGCCAACCATCCAAACGCCCGCCCGCTTGAAAACGGCTTCTGTTACAAAGCCTTGAACCTCAATTTCAACCGCTTCATGCGACACCGGCACTAAGCGAAAGCGGATATTTGCGGGAATCGCTTTATAGACAGTTAGAATCATTTCATGATACATCAGCTGGTTTTCAATTGAGCTTTCAATGTACATAGTGTAGTTATCATAGTCCATTCGCAATTCGTAAAACTCACGACCAATTAAATGATCTAACCTTTGGCGCAACCAGCGAAGTGTAAAATTTTGTGTTGTCGATAAGCGATTAATAATCCTCTCACGCCTGAATGCGGTGGTTTCTGTTGTTGGATCATATCGAATATTTAGGATCTTTTCCCAAAAGCTTAAAACTTCTCGACTACAAGTCAAGATAAATTGATCATCAACGGCAACCCGCATCTCTTTGCTCAAGTCCTCAAACAATCCACCTTCAACTTGCATTAATTCGCGAGTCTCTCTGATTCCGTTGTAGTATTCGGGCAGTAATTGCTCTATATTAGTTGACATTAACGGTCACCTCGCCTAATATTGGAATTTCTTGCAACTGTCCTGTCTGAGTCAACTGCACATCATTATCAATGTTATTCAAAATCACTACAGATACGTTTGTGATCTCATTTATACTTAGCAACGTTGCCATTATCTGCGAGCGAAAAGCAGTTAGGCTATGCCGCCCTAAGTCGTCAGCTCTATCCCAGTTTCGGCGCAATGACAAGAAATAATCTTCTAATACTTGGCGAATAGGGGCGGTCATTTGGTTTGCAGTGATTCCGGGCACCAGATTCATACCAACAGATATATTGATTGTTCGTACAGTTGCTGTATCAACTGTGACACGGTGCCCAACCGGGGCTAAGCCCAACCCTTCCCCGCTGTTCGGAGCGGGGTCGAGATAGCTTTGAATTTGAGAAATAAAGTCAGTACTCGCCGGATCAAAACTTGCGCCTAATACAACGACTTTAACAGTGCCTCCACCATCCCAGACGGGATAAATCTGTACAGCCCCAACGCCTTGGATACCCATGACCTCTTGACGGTACTGGGTGACATTGCCGCCGAATGCCCTTGAATCAATTGCTTCAAAGTATCTCGCTCGTAACGAAGCATCTGTTTCGATATCTTGTCCCGGTGTTGTGCTTGCTATTAATTTTGCTGTACCTAATCCGTTAACATGGTCGATCGGCAATAAATCGCCAATATAGCTATTTCCGATCGTACCAACTTCGTTACACTCCAACCGCCAATGACCCGATAGGTCATGACTTTCTGTTACAGTAAATCGAATACTATTTTCAGCCCCAATTGACGCAAATTGCATCCCTGCCAGATTCCCCCCGAAAGGTTTACCATCAGAATTGGTAAAATATCCAAGGCTAATAGCTTTTGTGGCAAGTCTGCGGGTTAGGTTCTGCTCCGCAACACGCAAATCCAAAAACCTATCTGTTGCACTTTGTACAAACACATCTTGATAAAAATAGCGTAATCTCATGTACTTTTCAGCCAACAAGTAACAAGCTGGTGCCAAAGCGTCAAAGATAATACTTCCTTCTCTTTTATCAATATCAGGCGGCACTCTATCTAGTGCCTGCCGCAACAAAAATTCAAAATCAAATTGTTCCAACTCTCTTCCTAAACTTTCGATCACACGACCACCTCCGCTTCTGTGCTGTAAGATCCCTCTGCCGTATCGATTGTAAATCGACATAGCAATGAGTCGCTACTTATCTGTTTCATTTCAAAATCCGACACATCTCGAACACGATCGTCCGCCGTTAAAGCTTCTGTGATGACGCGTTCTAAATCAGCTTTTACAAATTCAAAATCCGCACCAATCAAATCCATCAGTTCGATACCATAATCAGCGCTGTAGATTAAGTTTATAAACCTTTCAGTTCGCAAAATTTTATCAACTGCTTGTCTGATGGCCTCCAGCCCGTCAACCGTTCCGATTATCCTATGCCCTTCGACGTGATAAGTTTTCGTTGGCAAAGGCTGGTATTCTAAGTCTTGCAATAAACTAACATCCATCATTCATCACGATCCTTCACATAAAATAATTGTCCACCGTTCCAGCGCTCGACAATTACATTATCGTTCACTATCAACGATGTTCCGATCTCAGTATCTTGAACCAGAGGAGACAACTTAATCTCGAAATCAGTAGCGTCGATCGTCATTTGATTACCATTAAATCTGATTGTGAGCGGGTTAATCGAAATAACCCTTCCGAACAAAAGTCGTGGAATTGCTGTTTCTTTAGTTTTGAGACTGTGTAGATGTTTAGCTATTCTTTCGCCTGTCATTCAAATCACCTCCATCGACAAGTCCATGGTGTGGACACTTCCGGACCATTTATGAGTGCAAGTGGCGACCAGCGCTCTCTGGAACTCGCCAAAACCTTCACCTCTCAAACTCGTAATATTCAACACGACCCCATTACCCGCTCTTATTCTTAAATCCCCTAGAACAGGGATTTTTAATTTGCGGGTAGGTCGATTCTTAGCTTCAAGAATCAACTTCGCTCTCGCTTCGATTTGTCTTATATTCAAGTTATCATCAACTGTATCGTGAAATTGGATTCGACCCCACTTTCTGATGTTTGATGAATCTCGAACGATGTAAACTTCACGTCTCATCGTCTCTTGATTCTCTCTGACGAGCCTTACTTGATTGTAAGTGTCCACAGAAATCGAACTTTCAAATTCGAAATCTGTAGCCATCGATTGATCGCCAATCACCAAATCAGTCTGTAGGTCGTCGATGTTGATGTGTTCCAAAATTCCAAAGTTGTCACGGATAAAAAACCACTCTCTGCGATTAATCAAAGTCAAGTCTAGTGCGTCTTTTATGATATCAAAAAGCGTTTCATTATCGTGCATTTTAGGCGGAACATTGAAGCTGCTAGCATTGACAACTCGATGTGACAGTTGCGGAATGTCACGAGCAAGATCTTGACAGATTTGAGTGAATATTTGAGCCGAAGTCGCCGCTTTCAATGCATAAGTATGCTTGTTTTTCAACAAATAAAAAACGAGATCGCAAGCTGTAATTTGCATTACTCGTTTAGAATTTCTTTTTCTCGAAAAAAAGCGACCTAAGAAAACGTTTTGATTATTAAACCTAAATCGAAGAAAGTCACCCTCTTCGGGAATAACAGAGTCATCTTCTTGGTAGTCAAACTTAAGCTTACCTGCCTGACTGTTGTCGATGTCTGTCGACCACTCAATATTTCCTACCAATTGAGATATGTCAAAGACTGAACCCCCCCGCTGTATAAGCATTTCTATCACACCAATCTAACCTCACTTTCTCGAACCCATCCACGCCAACCTCCATCAAGTGTTTTGACATGAATAACATGTACTCGACCTTGACCGCTAACGATGTGACTAATCACTCTCGTAGCGTTAACCTCAGTTTGACCAGGATTTGATCCGAAACTATCGCGATGAAGCCGACCATTTACAACCACCCTTGCTCCTATGGTCGGTTTTTGATTGGTTGAGGGTGGTCTGGGGTTGGAGGTAGAAGCCTGTGGTTTGGCAGGTGTTATGTTGATCCTAACCTCTCTCGCTCTGTGCTCTCTGAACTCTTTGAACTTGATAAAGTAGTGAACGTCACCATTCGCTCCGCTATGCTCCGCATCAAAACTTTCAATGCTAACTAGCATATTAATACGTGTGTTCGTCACAACGAGTCTGCACGGTTGCCTGTCGCCAATAATTCTTCTAAATAACCGCTCGTAAAAAACAGGACGTTGGAAGTCGTTTCTCGTTCGAATATACCCCTCATTTGAATGAAACGGAAAGTGACTTTCGAACGAAATTTCTCTAAGTTTGGATAAGCCTAGACGATTAATTTCGCCTATTCCTACAATTTGAGTGGTAGAATTATCTGCGTCTTGAATCATCTTAATCTCGTCGGGATTTATGGGTAATTGAACAATTTGATCTCTATACTTTATAAATATTCCGTGATCCATTCCATACCTCCTAGTCAGGGCCTAATGCGATGGCTTCCATGATTTTGTCCTCTACTTTTTCAGCGATAGCATCTTCATCTAGATCATTATCATAATTGTTGAGCGTAAAACTCACGTTTGGCGATATGGTCGAATGGTGAATAACGGTATCTCGTCTGGCTACATCTAACATGAGCTTTAAATCTTCATCAGATATTGTTACATCGTCACGGATTTGCCCGATATCTCCGATGTTGTTACCTGCACCAAGTCCTGGACCTAACCCGCTCCCTAAAGCGTCACAAATACCATTCATACTATCTAGGAAATCCTGATTCAACCCGATATCATTCATACCGAAATCGAAATCACCATAATCTCCTGTACCGCCGCCATTGACTAAACCTGCAGCTTGCCCCGCTAACCAGTCTAGACCATCTCCAATAGCATTCCCCCATTGCTGTCCGAGGGCTTGCCCTTGTGAAAACGCGTCTCCTAGGCTTCCATATTCAAAACGGTCAAATTCAGCTGTATTAAGCGTTGGTCTGTCCAATGCATCAAGGGTCGCTTGCATGCCTGATGACCAATTGCCATTTGTTGCGAACTCTACTTCACCAACAGTTGAAATGTTGACTCCTGGAATGTTATTAGCTAGACTAATAAGTCTATTAAGTCCGGAAATTGCAGTGTTAATCATCGCCGATATTCCACTTAAGACAACGTCAACCATCCCTTGGACGCCGTTAGTTACGGCAATAGCCATTTGGATTGCTGTTCGTTGGATATGATACCATCCCAACAGCACCCAATAAACCATGCGATGAAATGCATTGACAATCCATTCCCAAACCGCAATAAATAGATTAGCTATACCTTTACCGACATTAATCATGAGCTGTCCCATCCAGAATGCTGCACCCACGATAGCCCCCATCACCTCAATGGCTACATCACGGAAAAATATAAATCCAAGTGCAACAATAGCAATGATTGCAATAATCAGCAAGAATGGCCAAGTGACTTTCATTGCAGCTAATTTGACTATAAGCAAAGCAACAGCAATTCCCATTAGCACAGCCCTCGCCACTTGTCCCATTTGATCCCAGAATATAACTAAACCTGCTATAATAGCACCCATGAGCAGTAGTGGCCAATTGGCTTTCATCCAAGCTAGGGCAACTTGATAGCCCGCTTGTTGACCAGCAGCACCCGCAACGAAGAAATTTTTAACCGCTGCAGCTGCAAAATCATATAATTTTCCAACTAACACAATCCCTATCATAATCGCTATTGCCCATAGTACTCGCTCAATAACTGTTGAATTTTGATATACAAATTCAGCTACTTGCGCAAAGATATTGAATAAAACAGTTAATGCACTCGCAACCAAATGGATTCCTCGCTCCCATATTTGCAGGCCAGCCTGGAAAGTTGAGCTGTTTATAAAATCAGACCAAGCATTCATGAGTGGGCTAAAAGCTTGTAACGATGTATTTCTTAAGCCAATCATCATATCAGCAAAAGTTTTAGGGATTTCGCCAAACTGTTCATTGATTATATCAACCGAACCTAGCATCGAACTAGCAATAACATCGGCTGTTAACTGCCCTTGTGTTGCTAGATTTCGCATTTCCATAACACTGACACCTAGGTAGTCAGCCATGGCTTCAATGGCTCTAACGTTGTACCGCTTCATCAAGTCAAAGTCTCTAGCGGACATTGAACCCTCTGCCATCGCTCTGTCAATCGCTCGGAATGACATTTCGATGCCGTGCGCACCAGTGGCACTAATAGATGCTGTCTGTTTTATTGTCTCGGCGAATTGAATCACCGATGCATTGTTGGCAAACATATCACCCACGGTCGCATTTAACTTCGTAATCGTTCCGGCCATCAATTCAAATTCAGCTCTTACACGAGTGGCAGAATTCATGATCATTCGTTGTAATTCTTCATTCGTCTGTAAACCATCATTCATTTGTGCTATCTGCGCATTTTTCAGGATATAAGTATCAGCAATATCTTTGGTTGCTCGAAAAAAATCCCTAGCCATTCCGACTAATCTACCAATAGATAGTGTTGTGACAAGGGTGCTCATCAAAGACCATTGACGTTTCGAATTCTGAATTTCTTGCGTGAATCTTTGTTGTTGGTTTTCGTTGTTTTGGATAAGTCTTGCTGTTTCACTTATCTGGCTATTCAGATTATCATAAGCCACGACTTTCTGACTAATATCAGCCGATGCCATCGCTTGGTTGAACTCTTCTTGTCCTGCAATTAATGACATCAATTCAGAATTTAATCCCTGATACTCTGACAACAGCCGTATAGTATCTGATGGGTCTTTAGCATTAGATATACTTTGTGCCAAATCTTCCATCATACTTTTTAGTTGAATTGTCTGATTTTGAGCATCTATTTGAACTTGATTGAATTGTGATGTATCTATATTTATTTTTGCATGAATTTCTTTAATTTGATTCATTTGCTGCCGGACTTCGCCGATTTGGCTTGTTTCAACTTTGAGTTTGCTTTGTATTTCGTTAGCATAATCTCGTAAAGTGTCAACTTGGCTTTTCACCGCATCAAGCCCATCTAAATTTGCAACGATATTAAGTAAATTCTCTTGCCTAAGTTGTCCATCAACTTCTGCCAGTCTATCCTCTAAATAAGACATGTTTTCGATTTGAGCTTGCACATTCAACGTTTTATCAAATCCAGAAATCATTTTCGTTATCTCGTTAATATCATCATTAACAAGTGATAACGCCGACCTTTCAGCTTTAATATTTAACTCAACATTATTAGCCATTGAGTTTAATTCCTGAGATAGTATCGGTAATTGAGACATGTCAATATCTAGCTTAGTGTAAATATCATTCATCTCTCCCAGCTGCTGTTGCGCTACTTCTAGGGCTTGTGCGTCCACAACAACTTGGCTATAAATTTCGCTTGCATAGTTTTCAAAATTTGAAAGTTGGCTCCTAACTTCTTCAAAACCATCAACTTCTGCAAGTAGTTTCAAAGTAGTTTCATCAGCAACCATCGAATCTACTTTCTGAACTGCCATCTCTATTTCTCTGAAATTATTAATTTGACCCGATACACTCAAAGTCTCATCAAAATTCCTTGCCATATCTGCGACAGCTTCCATTTCGCTTTTTAGCGTTAATGCAGCATGGTTTTCAGCATGCACTTCAAGATCAATCCCACTAGAATATCTTTCCAGAGTTTCAGACATGCGATTCATCTGATACATATCTACATTCACGCCTACATCAACGTCTTTAGCCTCGATAGCTCCAAGTTGCATGGCCTCGACGGCTAACTCATTCGGCAAATTGTTGAGTGCTTGGCGCACTGACTCTGTTTGATTAATCAAAGCTTCTGCACCTGTAACAGCATCGGAAAATCCATCATTAAGCCCATCAAGAAATGATAAATCAGGAGTAGAATTCATAACCTGTTGGGTTTGCTCCAGCATGCCCATAACGGGTCGCATGGCGTTATAGATGGTTTTTAAAGTACCACTCATACCATCATTGAGGCCCAATGTTGTATTTAATGCCGACATCTATAACACCTACCTTTTACCTCGTTTTGCTTTCATTTTAGCTTCTTCTTTTTTATCATCTGCGATTTTTTTATCAATCATAGCCATGACCATGGCTTTTTCTTGAATTGGTAAATTAGTGAAGGCGGAGGGTAGTATCTTAAACCTAAGTAAGCAATAATATGCATACACAGTTTCGCTATCACTTTTTAAGAGTTTTTTGCTTCTTTTTTCAACTCTTTAAGAGTTTTACTTAGCCCTGAAAATTCCTGAATTTCATTTGCTAATTCTGCAACTTCTCCTGCTGTTAAGAACTTATTTACTAGTTCCTCAGGAGTTGCGACCCCTGCTTTTTTCAAAACTGTCGGATCTTTAAAGTTTGGTTCTGCAGTATGGTTGATAACCAAATCGAATTGGTATTTCCCAGAATCATAGCTTGGAGAGCCATCTTTGCCGATGCTTGTCGCTCTCCTGTTGTAATGGGCATTTTCTAATGCCGATACCTTTGTGATTGTTGCTAAGTCATCAGTGTCTGCTGAAAACAAAACTTTTTTTTCAGTTTCAGCATTGGCTGAACGCCCTTCTAAAAATGTCATTAATTTACTCATAATTACTAATCTCCTTATCCTCTAAATGTATCTAAAAACTCATAATCTTCGAATGTGAAGCTAAAATCTTCTTCTAGTTCATCATCTTCGGCGAGTTTTGCCAAAATCACACTATCTGGTTTAACCCCACGCAAAACAACCGTTTGGTGTCCAGTCGTTGCAACCGTTGCAGGGTCTAAGTTTGTACATACAAGTGAAATTTCGGGAAAAACACCTGTACGTCTGTACATGTCCGCGACACGCCTAAAGATGTGCGAATTATAGTAGACTGACATGTCGCCATCTCCTGATAATCCCGTCACTTTATGACCAACCATTCGTTGGCCGATTGCTCTGATCTCTTTCTTGATGTATGTAATCAAAGCTTCAAATTCCTTGACACTGCCCAATTCTTCAACTCGCCCATTAATGACAGCTTGAAGTGTACCTTCGTTACCGTTTATTACCGTTTTATCAGTTACTCCCATTATTTTTTCGCCTCGACTTTCATGTATAATTTTTCCATCGCATCAGTTGGTTGGACATTCAAGTGTACAATCACTGAATCCTTGTCATTACCCATCTCAACAATGATATCATTGACCTCAAAATTTTCTATAGCCCCTATTTCCTGCAAGCCTGTCATGAGTTCAATGATCGCCGCTCGGAGCACGTTACGACCATCTTCGTTATTGGTCACTTGACCGATAAATTTGGTAGAAAACGTCTCTCGCACTGCATTAGAGATGAAATCCAATACTCGAACAACTCGGTTTTTGCTAAAAGACTGGTTGCGTTCGGTCGTGAATGTTGTTAAGCTGTTGATATCTTGCTCGACAACAATACGACCGTTATTTTTTACAAACAAAAACTCTCCGTTTTGGAGAGACCTGATAATTTCTGTATTTGTCAGTTGCTCAGTCGCATCAATAGCTCCGTCATAAACAGAGTAAGTGTTCGATTGATTAACATTAGCTCCTGCAGTTGCGCCAGCAACCCAAGCTGTAGCCAGATGCGGGGAGATTATAGTTCCTTCACCTAAGATTACGCCATTTCTAACGTTTATTACTGCCTCATGGTCGGCTTGTGTGTTCGCTACAGCGATCTGGCACTTCTTTCCCTCATCCTCCCGCTGACGACGAATATAAGCCACACCTAATGCTTTAACTCCAGCATCGTCAAACGGCAATGCCATAACGTTGAAATCGAGATGATCTAAAGCTTCAAAATAACGCGCAAAATCAGCAGTAGTCACATCACCATCTTCGCCACCATTTAATCTTAAGCCTGCATTTGGTTCCAGCGATGTGGCATGAAATGTTACGAAATCATTATTTGCAAGTTCAGATGCGCCATTAACTCGCTGGGCATCTACAACTGTTGTGTCCATCAAGGTTTCAACTGTATGGTAATCTGTATCATCGATATCGACAATTACCCTAACCGAAATATCATTGCCCCTCACCCCTCGATGCTTCGCTCTAACACTTAGCCCGCCTCCGCTGGCTTCTGCTTGCGTTCCGCTTAGTGCGTTAACACGATAAACCAGTATGCGGTTAGCTCGTTTTAGAGCTTCGCGAATCGTGAGCATTTCTGTCGTGCCAAGGCCATATCCTAATAAATTAAGCGTATTTGTGGTTGCTGTAACCTCAACTACTTCTGATGCACCCCATCCACCGACCCAGGGCATTGTTACGACACCACGCACACCATCCATGCTCACATTCATTGAGTTGGATTGCACGTTGACATATGCACCTGGGCGCACTTTGTTTTGCGTTGTCCATGTTCCACCTGCCATTTAATTCACCTTCCTACTTAGTTCATTTTTCAAAATTTCCGAAACTTGATTCAGAGTGTAGTTTCGATTCGAATTGAGCTTCACACCCAACAAATCCCGTTGGATATTGTTAAATTGTTTCGAGTTCAAAATCGACTCAACGCTGAAAGTCACTTCTGGTTCTTTCAGATTTTGGGTTTTGGCCTTTTCCTCTTTAACTTCAATTTCTGCTGCTGCTGCTTCGACTTCACTAGCTTCGGTTCTTTCTATTTCTATTTCTTTTTTCTTACTCATCTTTTAGATCACTCCTTACCTCTAATTCTGCAAATTTTTCACCTTCATCGGAGTTAAAATCGTATCTGATATTGAACTCCAGATTGAATTGTAACACACCATCAATTATCCTGTGATTCATTGATGGATGTAGTTTCATATCTTCGTAATATCTAAACAAATTCATCAAATTAAAACCCATCTCGCGACAATCTTTATTTGGTCTGTCGCTTGATGGGAAATATTTGATTTCATAATGATAATTTGTTCGTTGATGGTTGCTTATTTGCTTGCGATGACTTTGTTCCAGTTCACGCACAGAAAAACTAGCTTTAGTGAAATTTTGTTCTGACGTCTCACCTCTGACATCTAAGTTAAAAACGTTTTTTAACGTCTTTATGATTTCTTGTTTTAAATCAATCATATTTTCATCAAGCCTTTCAAGTATTTCTGAATATGTTTATCAGCTATTTGGGGCAACATCTTTCTCATGTCTTGCATTGATAAAGTCAACATAAAACGCCCCTCTGTCCAGTGTGTTTCAGTGTGAAGTACACGCCACTCGCCTATATTTTCAATCCAAATGCCGACACCTCGATGCCCATACTCAACAAAAGAAGCGTACTCTACGTTGTTGTAGATTTCAATTTCCCAATTGTCGCCATTTCTGGCGACACTACCTATAAACCAATTACGTCTCAAATGACCGCGCGAAGTGGAGGCAAATTCAGAATTGTCTTTCACTTTGACAAGCAGTTTATTACCTGCCTCAAACAGAATTTTTTCAAATACCTTTTCTATCGATTCTGCCGATTTTGGGTTTTGAGCCTTCTCAACGTTTTTAAATAGCTTCTCCAGTTCTCTGAAATCTGCTTTTCCAAATTTACGTGCCATCCGAATCCTCTATAAACAGTTCTTGATGGGTCGGGTAGATAAACGGTCGACCTGAATAGTTGAACTCGATCATCATGTTGTGTTGTTCGACTTTGATTCGGCTGCCTGGTTTGATTTCAACTTCAGGCGCACAAACCAAGCGCAATTGCTGCTTTAAGCTACTTTTTGTGCCATCATTGCTGGCTGCGTTAACCTGTGACCTGTCCAAGAAACAGGGCAAGTCTTTTTGCACTGTCTCCCAGCGGTCTAAAGTTTCGCTATTTTCAACAATATTTACAACTTCCCGAATTGACATTCGTCCTGTATAGGTCCGCTCAATCGCTCTCCTGTGTGCCCTAACTACTCCTTCGTTCGCCATTTTAACCTCCTAAAACCGTTCAGTTGTGTCATGATACTGTTGAGTGCATCATTAGTCATTGGTGTTGTATTGAATGTGATTGATGTAGCACCATTTTTGGTCGTTTGAACTGATTGGAATTCAGGAATATCAAATCGCATATGTAAGACTATTCGGTTCACAATCACAGGCAACAATTCAACTGGAAACTCAGTTCGGTTGATATGGTTCAAAATCAATTGCTCTAGAATATCATAATGAACGCCGATGATTCCATCCCATTCGGCATCTTTGATTTGTAATAGTATTTTCACCGATTCCGTCACATTCATATCTTAGTCCTCTTTGGGGGCATCTCCCTTGGAGGTATCTTCGTCTCCAAGAGCCTCCGCCAGCAACGTCATCAAGTCATCTCGTTTCTTGACGCCTTTAAAGTTGATGTCTTTTGCAGAAAGTGCTGCTTTTAATTCGTCAGTATTGGCCCCAGCGAAATCATCGATTGTCAAATCATCAATATTTAGCTCAATAAATTCAACCCTTTCAGACTTGGCAGTTGTTGCTTGAGCTTTCAACACCTTTTGTATGCCTCTCATTGGGACTTCTCGCCCGAATGCCTCAGTTGCTGGCTCCACACCCATTCCTTCTGGTACAACTGCCGAAAACGCGTCATCGCTTGCAACAAACCATGCTACAGACATCGTTGCTCTAATCGCAATCATGTCTCTCTCTGCTAAATTGATAGGCTTGCCGTATTCATCAACAATAGTCGAAAGTGTGGCCTCTGTCAAAATCTCGTAGTTAATGTCGTCTAGAATACCGAAGAATGCAAAGTTCCAATCCCCGATGAGCTCGACAGCCTTTTTTGCAAAACTATGCCTTGGTGCGTAAGAGATCGGCAAACCTAAGATGTCATCAACCTCACCCTTCTTGGCTTGATTGAAAATAGGCTGACCGTTTGCGTCACGAGTACCGCGATACTTAACCTTTTGCGCCTTAATAGTCGCAAGGCCATTTGGTTCAAAGTCTTTCTCTTCCACTTTCCCCATCGCTTTGTTAACATCATCATACTTATCTGTTGTTTCAGTTACCAGATTGTTCGCTTTTGCAGCAACAGAGAGTACCGATCTATTCCATGGTGAACGCACTCCGACAAGGGCCGCTTGGTCAAACTTTTCATGAAACGCCTTGGCGATCTTTGGCTGCATTTTCTCGAAAAATTCTGGAACTGCATACAATAAGTGTTCTCTCGTTGCGGGGATGATTACCGCCATTTTGTACGCCCTCATTTCGGCATTGATAAATTTTGGTGCTTCGGTTTCGATCACCTCTGCCTCATTCGTCCAGTGCGCACCAATTCCACTCATGTACGTAAACTCTTTAACTGGTTTATCCATTTCTTCTTCTGTTGCAAGTTGCATTACTGCTGATCCCCTAATTGTTTCAGTGATTATGTTATCGCTAAATTCTCTAGGAATTTCCCCTCGTAAAGCATCTTGCAATAATATTGGATTTTCTTCAAAATTAATTCTTGGCATAAATTTTCACTCCTTACGATGTAATGCGATAAGCGTTTAGCTCTCGCTTTTGTTTTGTATTGATTTTAGGTGTCTTACCCGCTTCTGGATTATAGTGTTTCTTAGCTAACGAAGTAGCCTCTTTTGTGTCCTGCGGTTCTTCTTCGTCACCTTTGCTACCGGCTCCCGATTCTGATTCAACGTCAAACAAAAAAGGATTATCTTCAACAACCTTAGCAAGCTGTTCTTTTAATCCTTTAATTTCGCCTTTGTCGTCAAGCTCTAATCCGTCAACGTCAAGTAAAGCTCGCACTGCTGTGGCATTCTTAGCCTTAGCAGCATTGATAACTGATTCAATTTTGTTATCTAGCTTAACCTTAGCAAGTTCGGCAGCATGTTCAGCTTTTAACTTTTCGATTTCCGAATTAGGGTCAGTGTCTTTGTCCTTAGAATCGGTATCTTTCTGAGGTTCCTCGGGTTTTGTTTCTTTCGAATCCCTTTCCCTTTGTTCCACAAAGATGTCATTTACATCTTCGACCGCTTCGTTTAGTGCGTCGTTATCATCGATGCCTAGGCCTTTTAAAATTTTTTTGATTTTCCTTTTTAGGTTCATCAATTTCAACTCCTTGTAATTTCTAGTTTTATGTCATAGTGGACATAATAAAAGACACCCACTTTGAGTGCTTTGATTTATTGATTTTTACATCTTTTATAAACTAACCGAATCGGTTTATAAAGTTCTCGATATGTAATTGTCATAGGCAAGCTGGTAATCCATCTTGCTAACTTTTGCCACTCATAAAAGTGTTCGGCATACAATCTCTTCGATAACAACTTAGACAAGCATTCTTTTAACAAAGCCTCTACCTCCCCACTCGTGCTCCTCTAGCTTGCTGTTTTAACCTTTCCCATTCATCGGGCTGCAGGTATTTCAATTCTTGAAAATCTGCAAAGGTTCTCGGCACCACGCCCCGACCTAATAGGTTCCTTAGCTCACGGTGTTGCTTTTTGTCACTAACGCGGTTTTGATGCTTCTTGATTTCGGTATCAATTCTGCCTGTGCCATGTTGCTTATCTAATTGAACACGCCATTGCCTGTAGGTTATGTTCCCTATGTTTTTCATTTCGCCTGAAATCGGGTCACGTGCCCTACGGTTGCGTTGCATATCTGGATAATATGGAATTTCAGTACATCTGCAATTCGGGTGTAGAGGAGATGCGTTTGTACCGATTTTAGCCTTTTTAACCTTGAACACTTTTCCGTCTAGTTCCCAACATCTTTTACATGTGTTGACTTCAAGCTTTGCTGATAACATAAATTCCTCGACACCAGTCTCTTCAAAAGCTTTTAATGTTGCTTGTGAGGCGATCTGTGCCGATTCGGTTTGCAGTAATGTCACCGCTCTGTTTCTGGCGATTCCCATTTCATCCGACAATGCTTTCGACATTTTATTGACGCTGTGTCCTTGTGACAAGCCGGTTGACAAGGTATCTTTCAATCTCTTAGACAGCACCCTTGTCTTGTTGCCCCAAACACGTTGAGAAAAATTCGACCTGTGAAACGACGTGTTAAGGATTGAATTGATCGCTCTAGTATCTAGCTTGGCGAAGTTTGTAGCTACTCCTGTACCTCGCTCAACCTCATAAGCACTACGATGGAATGTCTCATCAATTACACCAGTAAGATGCTTTTTCAGCAATCGCTCTTCTCCTGAAGCAAGCTCAAACAACTCTTTGTTGATCTGCGTCTCCAGTTGTTGCAAACGACTTACTCGTGACCGATAATACTCGCGATTCAGGTGTTGGCTATGCCCTCCCTCTTTTGCTTTTTGACGAAATTCTCGTAAAGACATTGACCATGATTGTTGGTCTGCTCTACTAAGCATCTGTCTTGCTTTTGCTAGTGTAATATTATCATTTTTGGCATATCGTTCAAAGAATCTTTCCAATTCTTTGCTAATGTTCTGCAAACTTCGTTGGTGCATTCTAGTGATTTCTCTAGCCAATGCTCGTTCATCTCGAATACGGTCTTGCGTTATCCGAAGAAAACGACGCTCCCAGTGATCTGTATTTCGGCTCATTGGTTAATACCTAACAGAGTTAAAAGCTTATCCAGCAGCTCTCTAATTCGACCTTTTGGGATGTCATCAAATTCCATTTCTTCAAGTTCGGCAGCATCAAGATCATCATCGGAATCCTCTATTACGGGCGAGAAATCATCTTCCATCCGTAGATGTTCCTGCTCCTCCTGTTGCAGTAGCTCCAGCTCGCGCTCCCAATCATCTACTAGTGGGTTGGACTTAGCGATTGTTTCTTTCGAGGTGACTGGCGCAAGCTGTGCAACAATTTGCGCTTGCTCTAAATCATTCTTGATGGCTGTTGGTGTCCAAATCTGATTGATTTCTGAATAGTTATCAGGTTCTTCTCCTAAGTGAATCAAAACAAACTGAATCAGTTCCGTAAATCCAAAGCGGAATTCAGTCTCCATCAGACCTGCTTTCATTTTCAATAATGAATATTTATATTTAATAGCTTCACCTGAAGTTGTACCGATTCGGTCATCGAACGGATCTAACCCCATGCCGGCCTCAAATATACGTTGACGAGTGAATTCAAGTATCACCGTTCTCGCTTCAACTGGAATCTCCACTTTGAGCGTATCTATGCTCCCATCTGTATCATCTAAGGCTATTGACTTCCACTTCCTAAGGTTGGCATTGAGTTCTGCCTGGTCTTCGCCTCCATACCCCCTAAGAATCATGATAATTTCTTGTATATCCTCCACATCATTAACAAAGCCATTATACACTTTGTCGTAAATATCAATTAACTTTAAATAATCATCAATATCCCTAAAACCTTCATCGGTGTTGTAAAAGGGGATAAATGGAACTCTACCCCAGTCATGAGATGCCTCTTCTAAGCGAAACCAATTATCTTTTTCGTCCTGAATAAAAATGTATTGGTGATCAGCGTCCCAGTATTCGTAATACGTTACACCCTTTTTCTCATACACCCTTAACACTGCATCTAGTTCAGCATCAAGCTTGTCCGAATATATCGGAATAATTTGAATAGGGTCCACAGGATGATGCCTGAATCCGCCATTTTCATCTACCCATACATGCAGCCAGGCCAAGCCCGAATTAGACGCCTCTACTCCTAGCCGCTTTGCATTCCGTGGGAATTGGATTCCCAACGCTCGCTTGATTTTTCTATTCAGCTCCTGACTAGTTTTTTTATTTTCTTCCGACTCCTCGTCGTGTTCGTCATTGATGGCATCGAATTGTGGAGGTGCCGTCAAGGCGTATGCTATCTTCTGATTAACCAACAATCGGTGATAATTATGAGGTGCTCGATTATCCGCTTGCCTAAGCGGGTTATCTCTCTGCTCAACATCGTTATTCTCGGTTATTGCTGTCTTATTGCGGTAATACTTTTTCGCTTCTAACGACCGCCTCACAAAGGCTTCGTGAGATTCTTTGTTTTCTTCGATAAGTTGCTTGATGTATTCGATTGTGATTTCCAACAGTTACACCTCCTACTTTAAAACTCTGATTCTTCTAATCGGTGGGTCGTAATATGCTAACGTTAAAGCATCGGCAATATCAGGGCTACCTACACCGCGCTCTTTCATACTCTTTTTACTTTCGATTTCAAGCTTTGAACGACTTGACATCCTGTATTTTCTGTTAGACAGTTCGCGTATCATTTCAGGAACATTAGGCAATTGAAGCAGTGCAGTCTCTCCAGCCAAGTAAGCTTTCATGTTTTCCTCTAGCAACTCTCTCAGATTCCCCCACACTTGGGTACCCATGTTATGATAATACTCATCTGTTGCCGATTCCCCATTATTTACAGGGATAATTTCAAATGGCAGCTTATCCTCTTTGACAACTTCCTTAAGTCTGTCAGTGACCCCACCACCCACTCCCGTATCATCAACTTTGATTCTTATCTTTTTCAAGTTTGGATACTTCTTCATTAACTCTTTTGCCATCAGTAATGTATGGCCAACAGTCGCCATCGTATCTTGTTTGTGATGTTTCTGAATAGACAGGGCTTTGTTTGCTATCCTCGGAACCAGCACTGTCTTGTCATCCCCAAATCGAGCTACGTCGACCCCTATGTGCGCTACTGTAGCATTTAATATTTCGTGCATAGGTATTTTGCTTTCGATTGCGAGCTCGACCGTCTCCATGCTGATAAATGCATCTAAGGCACCTTTCGGGAAGTCGCCAAACACGCGTACCCTAGCTACGTCCGACTCGCGTCCATACTTTTCAAGGAGCATGTCAATATTTTCCTTGGATGTGCGTGTCGAATCCATGCTTGACACTTTATGAGTCTTCCATCTGTGCCTATCGACATTGTGTGAATCATAGAATATACCTTCTAGCTTATTAGGGTTCCCACACATCAAGATTTTGTTTTCATGCCCTGACAGCGTCCCTAGAATCGCTTCAAGGATTTGCTCGGCTACCCCAGATGCCTCATCAACCACGAATAACATATAATCCTCGTGGAATCCTTGCATGTTTTCTGGTTTAGTTGCGGTGCGAGCCGTTGCAAACCATCTTTCTTCGTCTCCAACCATGTAAATCTTAGTTTTTGTCCATTTGAGATAGTCTTTTACTAATGATCTATTTAGCCACTTTGCAATCTCAGCCCACAGTACATCATATAATTGCTGCATCGTTGGAGCGGTCGCTACTACTTTGGCATATGGACGACACACTAGGTACCAAATAATTGCACCAGCCTCAAGCGCAGTCTTTCCCACACCTTGCCCTGATCGCACTGATACACGTGGGTGATTTGCCAGGTCATACAACACCTTAGCTTGCCACTCATCAGGCTCAAGCTCTAACACATCCTCAAAAAAAGCGATCGGATCGTCGCAATAAAGGTCTATCATCTCTGGTGTGAAGATGCTCATTTATCCTCAGCCGCCTTTCGATTGGCGAACCTTTCGGCAAGCACATTTTTGTACTCTTGCAATCCTGTTCCTGCTTTAGGTCCTTCAATTTTGCCAATCTCGGCGCGCAACTTATCAAGCTTAAGGTTGCGTTCTTCGTCTTTTACTTGTGATAATCGCGGATCATCAGGCGGTGCTAATTTTATAAATTTCTCAACCTGCACCCGATAAACGTCCATGGCTCGCGATTGAGCTTTGATATACGATTCATAACGCTCATGTGCGAATGAAACTTCATATTCAACATCTTTGCCCAAAGCGGTTGGCCTAGATTTCTTTATCACCTTCAAGTGATCGTCCTTATTTTCTACCCACATGTTTTTCTGGGCACGAAGGATTGAGGCGAACGAGATTTGGATTTGCAGCCATAACTGGTCCAGCATGTCAAAGCCCTCCATAGCCTCTATGATTTCGATCTGTTCTGCGTGTAGGAATTTGCTGTAGAGGTCGTGTTTGGTGGCTGCTTTGTTCCCGTTTCGAAATTTCGTCTTTTCTTGAATGACTGGGTTGGGGTTCCCGCTTTTCTTCTTGGGTTCTTTTTGTTTGGAACGTTCCGTATTGTTATTTGGAACGTTCCGTTTCTTTCGTTCCGTTCCAGAATCCCATTTATCTTTATTCTTCCATCCCCGAACGGTTCCTTCACTTATACCTAATTCACCTGCTATCGATTTCAATGTACGTGTCGGTTTTGTGATATATAGTTCTTTGGCTTTATCCCTGTCGGGACTTCTGCTTCTCGCCATGTTTTATCTACCTACTTTCCTGTGTGTCGCTTCGAACGCATCAGGCTTGCACGAATAAAGTTCTCCTTGTGACCCTCGTATGATGTAATCGCCTTTTTGTGCCAATATTCTACCCTCAAGCTCAATTCGCTCGCCTTCATGATCTTGCACATAGACGAAATTCTCTCCTCTTGCAAACTTGCGCAAATCTTCATGAAGCAGGTTGTCATCAAACCTTACTACATCAATCGCTGATGATTCCCATTTCTTGTCTGGCGATTTAGGAGTTCGATGCTTCTGTGTGAATTGCAGGAACAACTCTGGATTGTCCTTGATCAGCATACATACTCCATTTGCGATTCTTATAACTAATTCCTCTTCATTGTTTTGTGACTCACCCATAAATTCTAGCATCGCATGTACTGCTTCATGTACCAACACTTCTTTTAAAACCTGATCGTCTAAATCATTTGCAACGTTAATAATAGCTTTTTTATAATTAACTTCTCCTGCAGCACCCCTATCTGTTATTTCGGGGTCTACTTTCACTTTGTAATCTTTATCTCCGACTTTGATTTTATCAACCATTTAAACCAACCTCCATCCTGCAATCATTATTTCTGGATTTTCTATTGACCTAAGCTCGTCATCGTAAACTTTGGCATAATAATCTCGTTTCATTGGTAAATTCTCAATCGGATTTACTATGCACTCGTGTTTAGGTAGTTCTGGTACTTCAAACCAGACTTTCAACTTCCTTTCAACCTTGACCAATAATGCATCATCAATTGTTTTCAGAAAATGTTCTTTTCTTGTCAATGTAATCAGCTCCTAATTTTGCATAATAAAAGACACCCACTTTGAGTGCCTTAACTTTAACCTATAAAATCTTGCACAGAATGCAAAACATTTTCATCTTTCTCGCCCAAAATGCTGTGAACTATTTCTAGTTGTTGGAGATCCAATTCCTCGTGATGGCTCGTAACATAATACACAAGGCTCATGATTTCTTGAATTTTTTCGTTTTCAATATCTACCTTCCTTGCTAGTCTGCGTGTCAAGCTACCTAAAATCTCCATTGATTTAATTTCTTCATAACTAAGAACATCTACGACTGTAGGCTCAATCACAATGGAAACCTCAGGCTCAAATTTACGAATTAAGGGACGTGCTATTGCATTTAGTAATTGCATCATAATCACGCACCCCCATTTAGCCAGTTCACTGGTTTGCCTAACGCCACACACCATTTAGCTCTGCTTTCGAAACCGGGCGTTGACTTCCCAGTAAGTGAATTGCTTAGTACGCTACGAGATGTGCCAGACATTTGGGCGAAATCTCCGTGAGATATACCGTTTTTTGCCAAGTGATTCAATAATTTTTTAGCATTAAATGGAATTGTACGGCCTGCAGGACTAGCAGCTCTTTTCTTTGGGATTTGTTCAATTGGCTCAGGCGTTTCTTTTGGCACAACGATTGGTGTAGGTATGATTTCTGCCATAAATGACATAGCAATCGTAGTAACGGCATCTACTGCGTGTGCAGGGGCATTAGAGATTAGCTCCATCATCTTCATACCATCTTCGATTGATAGGTTAGTAGATTTTTCTATTTGTTTTGGTTGTTCGGTTTGTGCCAGCATTTTGGTGTGGCGTTTCTCGACTTCAATAAAATATCTCCTAGCCTGTTTTCCTTTATCATTACGTTGTATCATCGCTAATTCTTTAGCCATATCGATTGTTAACGCATAGTCTTGAAGCTCCTGTCTGCCGCCATTTCCTGTAGGTGTGAAAGTTTTTACACCAGTATAATCTACGCCATCTTCGAAACCGAAACTGATCATTTTATCAAACCATTTTGCGAATCGCTCTGTCAGTTCTAAAAATTTGTGAAGTTCACGTCCACTTACAATTATGTTGCCATCGCCTTTGTGATGTACTTTGATTAACTCGTTCACGATGCAACCTCCTCTGTAGCTCTATTAAAAATTGCTAATAAATTTTCGAGTGCTGAGTGAGTTGTTTCTTGCGGTACTCCTAATTTTTCTAACTCAACAATATAACTGCCGAGTGCGACGCTTATTAAATCTTTATTCTTTTCCATTATAAAAACCTCCGTTTTAGTTTGCCAAAACAAAGGTATCATGGTATAATACAAGTACCTCGTTTTGGGGTGCTATATCTGTTCAAGTTTCTCAGGCTAAGCAGATATAGCTATTTTTTTATGCTTTTATAGACCTCGTCAATCCCTTTTCTGATAACGTCCGCTTTGGTCATTCCAGTTTCTTTTGAGCAGTATTCCAACTTTTCAACATCTTTTTCTGAAAGCCTTATGCGTGTGTTAAGGTTTTTAGGTTCTGCCGTTGGTCTCCCTGTTCTAGGCGACAATAGACTACCCTCCTTTTTGTGGATACATATATAATAGCATAATGTGGATACATAAGTCAATACTTTTTTTAAACTTTTTTAAATTATTTTTAAAAACGCCTTTCAATCAGTGTCGAAAACTGATAGAATGTGTTGTAGTATGAACTTTAGGAGGGATTTCGATGATCAAGAAAGTATTCAATATTATTAAAATCATAGGTGGTTGTTTTACCAGTCTTATGGCTATCACAGGGTTAATTTTGATGTTAACGCAAGAATTTCACGGTGTTGCGTTATTTCTTATTATAGCTTTCGCTATTGCTACCTTTCTTTTATTCCGAAGTGCGTTTAAAAAGAAACCTAACACTCCTGTGCAGGTTGCTCAACAACCTACTATGCCAAAACCAGCTATAACACCAATAACCCAAACAAAGCCAACATATCAATCTAAAACTATTCCGAAAGCTGTAGAGTTTTCAGAAGTTCAGACCACGCCCCTAGACCCTATTTATAGTACAAAGTTAATGGACGGCTTTTATCCAGGAGAAATAATACTCCTGTATTGGTGGAGCTATAGCATCAAATCAATTAACTCAAAATTGCCTGGTTATTTCGAATACAAGTATAATATCAATGCTCAAACGCATACCAAACAGCTTAGGGAGCAAGGTTATCTCGAATTTGCTTCAGGTGCCGACCTATTAAACACTCTCGGTGTTGCTGAATTAAAAGAGATTTTAAAACAATACTCTCTGAAAGTCTCGGGCAAAAAGCAAGAACTTATTGAGCGAATAACGGGCAACACCTCAAAAGAAGACCTAAAAACAAGATTAACGCATCAAGCTTACAAAGCTACACCTAAAGCTCGGGAACTATTAAATAAATACAAATGCCTCACATGGGCACATCACAATGGCCAAAAAACTGGCGTCTCCGTTGAAGATGTCCTTAAAAATTTAGATAAATTCTTAAAGTTGGATTCTTTTGAAGATATAACAGACGAGCTACTTCAAAAAAGATTCGCTAAGAGTTTGACGAATAAAAATTTCGGAATTGCTACGAGTGAATTACAATTTCTTGCAAATGTCACACAAACCCCAACCGAAGCTCTTTGGTATTATCTAAAGATTTTCATTTACGATACGAGCGGCATGTACAATAACGGAATGGTATTACCTCCTAAGTCTGCCCGTCTTGATACAAGACTGGCGATGATTATTGGGAGAACTGTTGCCTCGTTCAACTTGGATAGAGACACATTAAACAAAATTTTCTCTGAAATCTGGTCTGATACAGAAAACGAGCTCCCTTTCCATTACTTAGATGAAGTTGGTGCTTTTCTTGCATTAGAGTCGTTCCTCAAATTGAAAGAGGACTTTGATCTTAAAACCCTTTGGCAAAGAAGTTATAACAAACTTCCCGAGGAAAGAAAAACCGAACTTTTCCCTTGGGACACTTGTTAACTGCAAGTGTCTTTTTGTTTGGCCTAATTTATTTTTTCACCAAAAAGACACTTGCAGTTAACAAGTGTCCCAAGGGAGATTCTATAATGGTTGTCACAGTGAGATTCGAACTCACACCCGAAGACCGACTCCTGAGGTCGGCGCGTCTGTCTGTTCCGCCATGTGACACTGTGGTGGGAGAGGATGGAGTCGAACCACCCGAGTTTTACCACTTGAGTTACAATCAAGCCCGTTGCCTCTACGGTTTACTCTCCCGCAGCAAGACGTCGTCTTGTACGTCTTGTTGGTCGTTCGTTACGTGCTATACTTGCATTTGCCCACATGACTGCTTGTTCGAGATTTGTTTGGGCAAGTGACTTCTCGCGACTATTTGGACATAGGTTATCAATCAAATAAGCTAGAGACTTAGCCTGTTCTCTGATCTGTGTGTATCGCTCGATTTGATTAGGTTGTGGTGCGTGATAAGTAAAGATGTTTTCAATTTGACTATTCATATTATTCAACTCCTAGTGGCATCTCTGTTGTAATTCATCACAAATCACGAAAGGAGAAAGTGTAAGAAGCCGGCCTTTCCTCGATTTGGTTTTTGGCCAACTCCTTACATGATACAGTATAACATGAGACATACTGAAATTTACTGCAATGATTAACTTGCTTCAAAATTTTCTCCCAAAATATCAGAGATGATATTGAAAATTTGCCTTTCGCTATAATTTAATTCTCTGGCCACTCTCCACCATTGCCAGCGCTCGATATACTTCAGGCGCAAAATGTTACGATGTAGCGGTTCGCTTAGGGTTCCGATGAATCGTTCTATTCTAGTTAGTGCTTGTAGGGCGCGTAGGTGCAAGCTATAGTACTCCTGACTCCTAGCATCACTTTCTGCTATAACATCGCCTAGCGTTCGTTTGTTTGATGGTTTAGGCATTCCATCACCTATGGAGTTAAAGCTTATTTTTTCTTTTTCAAGCTTCCGCCAAATGCCATACACTATTTTAGCTTCTTTTTTCAGGTCTTGGTATTCTTCTAAATCTTCCTTGGTCACTTTCTCTGCCTCCCTTTTATTTCGTAAGACTTTAATCTGTTTTTGGTGTTCCGTTTCTGACGCATCTGATCATCATATGGACTCAATATATCGTCAATATCTGTGTTGTGAGTAATCACTTGCGCCCAATGACCTGCACTTTTGATGTATAAGTGCTCGATTATATATTTAGAGTAGTTGAGTGCTTTTTGAATCTCTTCGATTAAATCGGTTTTGTAAATTATATCACTTTTAGCCATAATTACACCTCTACTTCCTGAACATACCTTTAACAACATTCCAACTTTCTGCATCATTTAAAAGTTGCTCATTCATTTCCTCAATTTCCGCATGTTCTTTTTTCAAACTTTCGATTTCTCTGTCTTGTCTCCAAAGCACATTTGAGATGGCTTCAAAGGCCTCATCGTTCATACCGAAACTATAACTTGCAGTTACCATGTTGAAATGCTTTTCTACTACCATTCTGGAGGTAGGTTTCACTCCCTTTAAGGCGTGCGCAATTTCTAATGAACTTTGACATCCAGCGTCAATCTTTGATTTTAAACTATTTAGATAACTCATCTAATCACCTCGTTAAATTTCTCCATTTTTTTATATCCTCTTGAATAACTCCCAGATGAGAATTATCCCTTGCGTTGATTTTACAGATCTCACTTAATGCCTTAAACGGCTCTTTTGTATCACACAAAGGAATTAAATTGATCGGAATATCAAAGAAGCATGCTTTGCATATTGGCTTAGTTGTCGTAGCCTTTGAGCAGTTGCACCTTGAACAGCAGCTGTATTTAATTTGTGACATCTTATTCCACCTACCATTCCACCGATGTAATTTCAGCCGTCCCGATCAATAGTGTGCTGATTGCTCCATAGCCCCAGCCACTTCTAGAACTCGCCAACATTGAAATTTCTGCCAATTTTTGTTCTTGATGAAACACTGTGATTTCCAGATAATCGCCATCGTGCTCGTACCCATCTTTTACTTCTACATTAGTGATCAGCCCTTCTCCAGAAAAATTAATATTTGATTCAGTATAACCACAACAAGCATCTAATATCTTTTTGTCATTCGCCATTTATGGTCACCAAATCAAGTGTATCCTTCAGCGAATCCACTACCGCCTTAAACAAATAGTCTTTTGTTCTTTGCTCTCTTGGTAAACTTTCATACGGTATCATACAAGGATGAGTTTTCTTCTCAGCACATTTAACTTCACCGTATATCCAACCCTCTCTTTCCCTTCGCCTCATCCAGTTTTCATGTGATTGTTTTGGGGTTGCATCATTTCTCAAATGAAATTCCACCCCATCTACTGCTGAATCTTTTTGCCAAGCGGGCGAATCTTCCCATGTGGTTTGACTAAAATCACCAATACTTTCACAATACGCATGATTCACATTATGACATACCTTCGCAATTCTCTGAACTTTTAATACTTTTTTAAAATCTATCATTTAATTCAACTCCTCAATTTTAATGTAAATCCCTGGTGTCTCTGACCAGAACTTTTCTTCAATCAACGATGACACATAAGCGTCATCTTTCCAGTAGCCCAGTTTAGTCATACAATCCATCATAAGTTTTGACATGTTGCCGACATCAGGCTTTGTTGTTTTCCAGTCGCCGTGTTTGTGTTTTGCTTTGAGCGGAAAGCACCACTTATTAGTAAACCTCAACGCACCCTGCAACTTTCCAGCAGGAACGTGCTTCGACAAATGTGCCATTAGCTTGGCTCTTGCTTTAGCTAAATCTTCTGGCTCATAGAAAACTGGCTTACCGTTTATAACCGCCACTTGCTTTTCTTGGTGCGTAGTTGTTGGTGGTTTCATCGGCATGAAGAACTCAGTCATCATAATTCACTCCTCTCCATTTGCCTGTTTTCGGGTCAAATTCAATTTCCCCTGCATTCTTAGCCTGATCCCAAACGTAAATCAACAAACTAGGTCTTTCGGAGATCCACTTCAACACTTCACTTTTAGAAAAGTGGAAATCTTCATCAGGCAATTTATGATGCAAGGGCGGCATATTGCTTGCTATTGCTAAATTTTCATTTCTTACTTTTTCTTTTTCGGCATTTTCAAAACCTCCAAAAGTTCGGGGTTATCATAAACATTTCCTGCAATTTCTATTTCATAAACGTCACTACCGAGAATATATGAAAGTCCGTTGCTATGGAAATTATGTTTGTCAAGGTCAAAGGCGGGATATTCGTATTTTTCTCCTTGCCAAACTACTACGCCATAATCCCACTCATTGTCCTGCAAGTCAAAGGTATGATCGGCATCATACCTGTATCTAACGATGTCGCCCTCGAATATCAACTTATCGTGCACATCTCTCAGTCCAGTGCATTGACCGACTGTGTCGTATATGACGACAACAAAAATACCATTTGTGTCTTTTATTTCGCGGTATTTACCTTCTTTGTTTAAGCTTCCGATTATCCAATTTTTTGCTGGGAAGGTTTTTCCTCTGAACAAATATCTATCCATCTTTTTCTCCATCCTTTTTGCGCTTCAATTCTTCACTTACAGCATTGACAATAAAATTCAAATCTTTTGCAAAATCTTCATCACTATAGTCTGATGGCTCTTCGTTCGGTAGAGAGTGTAGCCATTCGGCGACCTCTTTATGGTCTGTGCCAAAATGCTTACACGAACTCTTCTGGTTATTGCCGTATTGCCTATAACCATCCTGCAACTGGGCGATAAAACAAAACTGATGAAAAGAAAAGTAAATGCTATTTACGATGTGGAACTTGCTAAACATTAATTTTCTCAGTTCTTTTGCTTGCTCTTCATTCATAGTTATCCGGCCTCCTCCATCTCAAATTTATAAATCACTCGAAAATCATTTCCTGCCTGGCGATGTACCGAAATCTTATACTTGGCGGCTTCATCAATTTTTTCTTCTTCCCCACAGTAATCACAGTAATCAAAGAACGCTTTAACACGATCACAATAGCCGATTCGCCCCCAATCTTTTTGAGGTCGTTCACAATATTTACACAATTCTTTAACATTCATAATCTTCACCGCCATTTTCAAAATAACATTCTGAGCATAACTCATAAGCACAATCATTAATTTGTAACGGTAGTAAAGTCAGAACTTCATAACTACAGATTCCGCAAATATCAATTTCTGCTGATTCAACGTTATCATTTTCTGATTGCAAAACTAAAACCTCCTCTTTTTTTATCAAATCCCATTGTTACTCACCTACACTTTCGAAATATTCACTAATTAATTTCTTGCACTCAACAGGACAGATTCTTTCAACATCATTCAAAGTCTCTCCGTCCATGAACATTCTTTTTGATTCTTCGCAGACTTCACTAAGCTTTGCTAGTGTCATTCTGTTGTCATCAGCTCCAACATATTTGATGAAGTCAATTAAGTTTTTAAGTGGTGCATTGATCATATTCTCCATTTCAACCTTCCTCCACTCTCCAAAATATTTCCCCTACGGCTACTACTTCGAAATCTTCATTGCAGTTTGAGCACTCAACTATTATTGATTCTCCGTCCACCCATGGCAGATCTGGGGTATCAAAACAGTAAATGTCTCTGCTTGCACAATCGGGGCACTTTAATTCTAATTCATAAACAAAACTACTCATTTCAATCCTCCTCCACAATCCTTATCCCAAGCTTTTGCCACGCTTCTGGTGACAAATTGGTTCTAAAGGGCGGCGTTTCCCTTCCGCTATCAACGCTTAATCTGACTTCTTCACAATCTTCATAGTCACCCGCTTCGCAAAATTCGCAATACTCGCAGGCTACTAAGTTGATGTATAAATCATCATTTAACGTATTTTCGATTTTTAATTTCATAGTTTCACCTCACTCTTTCCGCACCTTTATTAGAATGCTAAGTTATTTTCATCAAATTCAATGGTAGAATCAAAGCGAGGTGTATCGTTGCTCGCATTGCCAAACCCCATACTTCCTTGGCTAAAACTCTGCTGCTTGTTCTGGCTAAAGTCATTGCTTGGTTGGTTGAAATTTCTTTGATTTTGATTACTGAAATTATTTTGATTCTGGTTGTTAAAATTATTTTGTTGTGGAAACCCTCGGCTTTGATTATTACCAAATCCGTTATTGTTTTGCTGATTTTCGCTTTGGGTACCTCTTGGTTCTAAAAATTGCACACTATCTACAATTACATCAGTTGTATAACGCATCTGGCCATCTTGCCCTTGGAAGCTTCCAGTTTCGATACGACCCTCAATACCAACTAAAGAGCCTTTTTTCAAAAATCTAGCCATATTTTCTGCTTGCGCACGCCAAGCTATACACGTGATAAAATCCGCTTGGCGTTCGCCTTGTTGATTTGTAAACTGACGATTGACGGCTAGTGTAAATCTCGTATTAGCTATATTATTTGTTGTATATTTTAATTCTGGGTCACGCGTTAAGCGACCTACAAGTACTACTCGATTAATCATAACAGCTCCTCCAATGTTTCAAAATAAAATTTTACAGGCTCAGGATTCACGACAACCAGTCCAAACCTACGCGCCATTCGAAAGGTTGGATAATCTCTTTCTAATCGAATCAAAGATTTTTCAATTTCTGTTCTAAAATCTTCGATCGAAAGGGTGTGTTTGCGGTGGTTGCAACTCCTGCATGATGCAATGAGATTCCCGAATTCGCATTTACCACCTTGCTTAAAAGGCTCTATGTGGTCAATCTGCATGTGTTTAAAATCCAATGCGCATCCACAATATCCACACAGTTGGTTCGTTTTGTTGAAAATTTGTGTCCTTTGCTCGCTGGTTAATCTCTTTCTCTTTCGCCTCACTTACCATCCCTCACTTTCTCTATCAGTTTGGATACCCATGATGAGACCAGACACGCCATCGCTACGAAATTTTAAACTTCCTAAGCTTTCTTTGCTTTGGTATGTTGGGTATAGCTCGATTTCTTGCCACGGTGCCGAAAGCTCTTCAAACGCCTTGATTAAATTTTCTAAAAAGGATTTTGCTATATAAACAGGCTCAAAATCTAGTTCATCAATTGATGCAGCTACGTTTCTAAATCTAACTTCTTTTTCACCAAGTTTGATAGCTGCCGCAGTTGCCGCATCACCCACCGAAACGCAAATGCCTTTAATTTCTCCCAATCTATGCATAGGCAGCTTGTAAGATTTTTCACTCTTTTTAAATTCAAGGAACCTCTCCACATCAGGGTATTTACCTTCTATCTTTCCTCCCTTATTTGCTTGTGCTTTTGTCCGACAATCAATCAGCAAATCACCTTCTATTGCCAATTGCGTATCATGTTCAACTTTTAAAACACAAAACGAATCAGTGGCTATCATGTATTTTTTTGTTACTTTGACAGTCTGAAGTACTGGTCGATTGTCATTTTTAGCTACGAATCTTTTAAGTATTTTTAGCTTGTTAAGGTCCATCAGTGCACCTCCTTAATTTTTTCAAACTTCTGTTTCGCTGTCATGAACCGCTCCCTCAATCTCGTTCACTTTTTGATATAACGTTGTCAAAGCGATTGCCTCTTGCATTTCAACGTAATCCCACGAGTCAGCGAAAGTTATATCTCTGGAGCTATTGATTCTAATAACTTCATCAATACCCCCAAAACCGCCATGTTCGACAACTACAACCTCGTTGTATGTCTCTGATTCAACATCGCAAATCCACCAACCAACGCTTGCTAGACAGCGCGTTAAGTTGTCATCGTTCAATAGTTCTTCAAGTAATTCGATAAATTTTGTCATATGTCATCATCCTTATTTTTAAAATTACTTCTTTAAACGCCACTCACTTCAATTCCTTTGCGACAAAATCAACAATCAGTTGACCATACTGGTTCCATCTAAGGTCGGTTATATTGACGACCCTTGCCTTCTCGACTTCTCCAGTCATTGATTTCATTGTTACAATTTCACCTGGTCTCGGTAACTCTTCGTTCTGAGACACGCATATCGTTAAATCTCTTGTCATATAACATCATCCTCCATTTTCTAATACCAAGAAATGGTGAATATACTTACACCATTTCGCCTTTCATCTCTAGGCGTTTTGTTCTCTAAGCCGACTTTGTAGCCATTTTCTCTTAAAACGTCAATCACTTCTTCTGTCAAGGTGATGTCGCATTTATATTCAACCTCGTATTCCTTGTCAAAATAAAACGAATCACCTCGATAATAGAAATTCCCGCCTTCAATGTCGACTGATTTACTTTTTTCCATCGCATTTTTTATTTTTGGTTCAATTTCTTTTGAAATAAATTTTTCGGCAAGAAGTTTTTGTTTGTTATAACTACTCCTTGCCTGCTCCGCGCTAATCATTTGATCACCTACAATCCTATTTTTCTTATCGTTTCAGCATTTACTTTAATTCCATCAAGGTGATATTTTGCTGTGAACGAGTAACGCCCCATTTTATGCGCCACATCGTGGTGCCGTCTGCATAAGGCTATTAACTTGTGTTTGGTGTGGTCTATTTTGGTCCTGTCTCTGCCCATGCCTATCGCATCCGCGTGGTGGATTTCTGCCTTACCTCCACAGCAGGCACATTTTCTATGTAAGATACATAAATACAGATAGCCACTGACCTCTTTTGCTAATCTTGATAGCTCAACAGATAGAGGTACATCATGTTCAAAGCAAAAATCTAGTATGAACTCGATGTACAGTCTAGCTGTTGTCATATCGACATTAGATAGGCTAAACCATTCTATATCTTTTTTCATGATGAAATTGATAAGCAAAATGTTCCGACGTAAATCTTCCACGTCGTGGCCGCACCAGTTCGAAATATCTTGGCATAATGCAAATATCAAGCGTCTTTGTTCTGCCGAAATTGCCCTGCCATCGTCAAACCTGATTTCGCACTTCCTACTTAGTTTTTGGGCGGGGCTGTAATCTGGTACAAAAATTTGAAATAATGCCCCACCCTCAACTTGTTTGTACTTTTTAACTTCTGCCACTTGTGGTAGCATCTACTTGACCCGCCTTTCTTTGATGTAATATCTTGCATATGTGACTGGCGAGCCAAATCTATTTTTTGACGTTTCAAGTTTTGTTTTGATGTCATACCCTTGTGCTCGTAAATTATGTATACGAGCACCTAAGCGCATTATAGACAAATCCTTAAATGCGTCAAGTGGCGTTATCGAGCCGAATTGCTCGATGTAGTGTAATACTGCCTTGTATTGATTCATCTTTACACACCCTTTCTCGTTTTAAAATGGATTTCCTACATTGCTTTGTTGATTATTCGGGGGTTGATTTTGTTGTGCATTCGTCAACATGGGCAACAAAATTGTATTGTAAATTGATTCAAAACGCTCCTCTGGACTCTCTGATGTTAGTCCATATTGCCTGGCAAAGGCGTTCATATCCATCCTGAAGTTTGCAACCGTGTTAATCACTAGCTGTTGCCAATAACCTCGTTGAGGTGAGGTTGGCACATCTCCATCTGGAGTTAGTGCATCGGTTATGTCATTCTCGGTAATGCTAAATGCATTCATGTATAGATATTTCTTGTAGTAAGTGTTGTTTGCCCCATCCAATTGCGCCCCTTGAATCTTCCCAGTTGATTCTTTTTTGTAAGGCATTAAAAATTCAATTTCACCTTCACTTCCATGGATGGTTAACACATACACCTCTTTTTCGATATCGTAGCTAAAGTGGTCAAACAATCCTTTCTCGGCCAACTTTCTTGTGATGGCTGGTTGGATGTCTTTCAGTTCAAAATAAGCAAAGCTAGAATAGTCATTCCATCCACTTTTGTTGAGTTCTGTATCAAGTAGTGCTACCCTGATTTCCATTAAATCTGTGTATAAACTCATATTGCACCTCGCTATTTTAATTTTTTAAATTCAAAATTGTTGCTAGTAAGGAATCCGTGTAGTGAGTGCATTTGCTTACTAGTGCCGCTTATTTGCAGCACATTTGTATAAATCCCATCTTTGACAGCAAACGGCTCATTATGGACAACAGGTTCAGGTGTAGGCTCTTGCGCTTGGTGTTGTAATTCCACTTGTTTGGCTTCATACTCAGCACGTACAGCTTCTTCTCTGGCTCGTTGTTCGGCTTCAAAAGTTTCCTTTTGGGCTTTTTGTTGTGCTTCAAATTCTGCTTGTTGCTGTTGACGTTCCAACTCTTGCTTTTTGGCTAATTCTGCTTGCGCTTTTGAGTTGATCATGTTGACAATTTCAAAAATTTCGCGCCCAGAATCGAGCAATAGTAAGTAACTGTCAGCATCCACTACAACCGTTTCTTTGTGCAATTCGCAAGTTGAGATAATTAACTCGCGATTTTTTATGGCTACATCTTGCGCCACTTTCAATACCTCTGCTCTGTTTTTTAGGTCAGTAGTGATTTTCGGAATCTTCATCGATTCTTTTAAATATGATTCGTCTAGCGTTAATTGAGGTGCATGTTTTTTGTCAAGTTTATACTCGATTGTAATGGTCGCAATTAGCCCAGTGACAATATCGCGCTTCTTTTGTCTCGTGTCATCCTCAATGGCTTTAATTTGGTTGTCGATCGGTACTTCAAACTCAGCACTAACGTAATCAAGAACCTCTTTTAATTCTTTTCGCATTTTTTTAGCTTCTATAGTACTTGCTTTCTCTACTTTGATTCCAAGATCGTTAGAATTTTGCATAAAGGCTCTAATTTCAGCTCTTATCTTCTTGCTTTCTATTTTAGTTTCTGGTGTCACTACCAAACCTTTGTACTTCCCGACTTCTGCTAATGCGTTTTTCATTGCTGTGTCTTTATTCCAGTCGCTTAACTGGGTAAAGTTCTCAATAATTTGTAATTCCATCACATCTTCCTCCTAATCAAATACCTCATTTATTTTTTGGATCAAATAGCTTGCATCTAAGTTTTCAACATCTTCAAAGCTAGATATCACGCTATCAAAGTAAAGCATATCTACACCTATCAGCTGCTCTTTCAAGACCTCTTTTTTCTTAAGATCAAGCTCATTAAGCAGTATAGCCATCTTGACATATTGCCCAGCGTTGATCTTCCATCCTCGCTTGATGAATTTCTTGGTTCTGATAATAGCAGACAATGGATAAAGTGACCCTTTGAATTTGAGTGTCTTGTTGATAATTGCTATTAGTGCATCGTTTGGCAAGGTCAGTTTGTCGTTGTGCCAGTCATAAGAACAGGTACAGTGTACGAAGTCGAAACTCTCGTGGAGTTTATCGACATCGCCCCAAAATCTCAAAACGATTTGAATTTTATCGTTCAGGGTAATCGCATTAGAGGTTACGTGCACTACTGCGTATTCATTCTCAGTTTTCTGTTTGTAAATGCCCTTTGATTTGATAAACAGGCTTACTCGATCATTTTCTTCTTGGATGTTAGAATCTTTGATTTTATCTGCATAATACTTCGCGACCGTGATTAGCGATTCTTTAGTTCTGAAATATACATCGTAGTCATTAACGTCTTCATTGAGCAGCAGAGAGACAATGGAGCCACCTGTTACAATAGCATCTTTTTTGATTACTTCTTGAACCGCTGCATCATCAATACTTTTGATAAAATGTTTTAGCTTATTGCTGATTTGCTTTTTAATTGTTTTTTCGTTCATGCTGCACTCTCCTCTACTTTCATAATTTCCAATTTAATGTCACCGGCTAACATCTCTAATTCTGTCAGTGATGAATTGATTCTTGTTGTTAATGTTTGGTTGAAATTCACTATTGCTGGATCGTTGATAAACTTTCTTAACGAACTCAATTCATCATGCATTGCTTTACTTAAATTGTTCAAATTGCTCATACTACTTTGTCCTCCTTAAATCTATAATTTTTTTTAATGTCTTTGCTGATTTGAAAGCAGTATTTACCTGCTCGTTCTTTTAGTCGCCCAGCTATTGCTTGATCTATCTCAACCAAATCTGTAATCAACATTTCTGTAGATACGATTGTTGTGAGGTTTTTGTTATATCGATGATTAATCAATTCGAAGGCGTAGGATTTGTCTGTTTCCGTGATCGTTCCTTTGAATAAATCATCGATATATAAAATTTCTGCATTAGCACAATATTCGAAATAGTGATTTTGATTATCACGTTTTTTATCGAACTTACTATCTTTTATCCTTGCAACATAGTCACGCCACAAAATATATATCACTTCATGACCGTCTTCGAGGCGTTTATTGCAGATAGCCGAACATAGCATTGTTTTACCTGCTCCGCTTTGGCCACAAGCTAAGAACCACTCTTTATCGCCATTTAGGATATAATCAGCTGTTAAATGTTTTATATCCTTCTGCCATTCTTCGGTCACTTTGAAATTTGCGACCCTATGCTCTTTCATGGTACTTAGTCCACTTTTGCGACCATTGGCGAGCGAAGTACGAGCTTTTTGACAAGTGCAGGGTGACATGGCTGGTGTGTGAAAATGTGAGCCATTAGCATCACAATACACATAGGAATAGCCACGGTTTAAGCATTTTTTGCAATCTATAACAGAATTATCTAAATCGCCTACTTGTTGATTCAGCCTGTTAGCTTGATATTCTGTGATGCTTTTGAAACCTTGTTCTCCAAACAGTTTCGCAATTTCAACTGCATCAGGCGTTAGTTCTCTTTGAGAGCTTACAAGTAATTCTTTCATGCTCTTAAATCCTGCCTGCGGCTCTTCTTCAGGAGACTTTGATTTATCAGTAAATCCTGCTACCGAGCGCATCGCGTTTAATTCCGTCAGCTCCGACAACAGTTGTTGGCTTGACTTCATTTTTTTCACCTACTTTGTTTTTAAGTGGAAATACCCCGCTCCAGCCGTTTATAATTGATTCTTCAATGATTGTTACTTTTTCAACATCATTGGCGGCTATCTTATCTAACTTTTTTAACAATCTGCTTATCGCGTTTTCCGTTGGCGTCTTTTTCATCTTCTTTCTGGCGTCAACAAAGTCATTCAAAGTATCGATGAGTTCTTGATTTGTCGTGTACGCGTTAAACATATGTTTTATATTATCTTGTAGTATTAAAGATGTATTATTATCTGGGCAGTCTTCTTCACCAGGTAAGGGCAGATTTTCGCATGGGGTGGGGCAGTTTTCTTCACTAGGTAAAGCAGATTGAAGAGGAAGGTTTCCAATGATCACATTTTGTAAATATAAACGCCTTTGCGAAACTTCCTTCGTACCGTCTTTATAGACAACCCTTCTTGATAAAAACCCTCTGTCTACTAATTTGCTGATCCAATCTTTGATAGTTCTTTCGCTCTTTTCGTAAAGTTTAGAAAAATACGCGTTCGAAGCATAACAATAGCCTTCTTGATTCGCTAACGCTGTAATTTCTCCGTATAGCAATTTAGCACCTTGCGGCAATTCGTTATCGTATCTGATGCTTGCCGGTATGACTGCATAATAATTTGGTTTTTCCTCCACTCTAACAACTCCTTCGTTAACAATCACAACAACCGTAATGTCCGCACGGCTTCCCATCTGATTCATCTTCCTCGTGCTCGTCACCAAAACGCTCTTGCTTTTCGATGTAATTTTCCAAATCATAAAGCATATTGTCTCACCTCTCTCATTACAAAACGATTAGAACAGCCTCATTTGTCGCTGATGTCCTGCCGTCTTTGGGTTCAACCAAAGAACTTCTTTTTTCTTCTGTGCAAATTCCGTTTTAGCTAACTTTTCAACCTTTGACCACCCTACTAAAAGGTCATTATATAAAACACTATCATAGCCACTTAGCAACACATATCCTGTATGCTCATTTAACACCTGCAGAAGCTCAATATGATCATCATCAGCCATTTCGTTAGCATAGTGGCGTTTTGTCCTAGTCGTTAAGACGTAAGGCGGATCGGCGTAAATAAGGCAGCTTTCGTAATTGTGCGTCTTGATTACTTCAACAGCTGGTTTGCACTCGATTTGGGCGAATTTCAAGCGTTCAGTATAATCTTGAATTCGTCTAGGCAGTTCATCCCAATCTGTTGTTGCGTGAGTGGATATCGGATTAACATTATGACGCCACCCAGTCTTATCAGACGTTTTGCCACCCCGAGCCATCCAGCAGCGAACCATGAACAATCTAGCACGCTCTACATCACTCAATTGCCGCTCTAACATCTCGAAAGAGTTGTTATACTCAACCCTTGCGTAAGGTGTAAGTTTCAAGGCTCTGCTAAGTTCTGTAGGTTTATCACGAATCACGGCAAATAAATTTGCGACATTGTGGTCTTTATCGTTGATGGTTTCATTGCCGACTGGCTGCTTGTTGAAGAAGACTGCACCAGAGCCAAAAAATGGCTCACAATACACTTCGTGAGGCGGCATGTGGCTTATAATCCATTCGGCTAGGGACCACTTGCTGCCAACGTAATTCAGCACTCGTTTCACTTGGCCACCTTCT
>JGI24703J35330_11748806_pt1 | contig 38653 bp, 13 predicted proteins | sample TergutNt197P1_FD_35330 | JGI IMG/M metagenome (IMG submission 35330)
AATTTGCCAGATTGGTCAGGGAATGCAACCTCACCTTCATCGGACCTAGCCCTGAAATCATCGACTTAATGGGAAATAAATCTTCTGCTCGTGCGGCGATGATTGCTTACGGCGTCCCCGTTGTCCCAGGCAGTGAATCAGTGATGACAGGAGTTTCCCAAGGACTTGAATGGGCAAAAAAAGTGGGCTATCCTGTCTTAATCAAAGCAGCAAATGGCGGGGGTGGTAAAGGGATGCGTGTTGCTTACAGTGCGGATGAATTTGAAAATGCGTATAAAATTGCTACCGCTGAAGCGAAAGCGAACTTTGGCGATGATGATGTTTATTTGGAGAAGTACATTGTCAACCCAAAGCACATCGAAATCCAAATTATGGGCGATCAACATGAAAATTATGTCCATTTTTACGAACGCGACTGTTCTGTACAACGTAACCATCAAAAAGTCATTGAAGAAGCACCATGCCAGGTGTTGCGCGAAGAAGTGCGTCAAAGCATGATAGCCGATGCCCTTAAAGTGGCGGCAGCAATCAACTATACGAATGCAGGAACAGTTGAATTTATCCTTGATCAAGATCAAAACTATTACTTTATTGAAATGAATACAAGAATTCAAGTAGAGCATCCCATCACCGAAATGATAACAGGTGTCGATTTAATCAAGGAACAAATTCGTGTTGCCTCAGGTTATCCTTTATCTGTCAGACAAGAAGATGTTCAGGTAAACGGATATGCCATTGAATGTCGAATAAATGCTGAGGATTCATTTAGCAATTTTAGTCCCTCATCAGGCATCATCAGGAATTTAGCATTGCCAGGTGGCTTTGGCATCAGGCTTGATACGTGTATTTATTCAGGAGGCGAAGTTTCACCCTTTTACGATTCAATGATTGGAAAACTCATCGTCCATGGGGATAATCGGATGGAATGTATCTACAAAATGCGTCGCGCCTTGGAAGAATTTATTATTGAAGGCATTACAACAAATATCGACTTTAATTATTATCTGCTTCATCAACCAGACTATGTCAATGGATCATTTGACGTTGGTTTTATTGGCAGCTTAATGGAGGAGCTAAAGCACACTGCTAGCGGCTAAACGTTCCAGATATCCTAAGTGTATAAAATGTATTTAATTTTTCATAAAAGATTGATTTTCAGCGTTTAAGGAAAAAATGGAAAAACAAGGGGAAATATAGGATATAATGCGATTAAGCTCAAAAGAGTTCCATATAAATATAGATGGCGAATGCGTTCATCTCAATCACTTTAGGAGGATTAATATATGAATAATCTAAAGAAAGAACCGATTGCAATTGTTGGTATGTCGTGTCGTTTTCCAGGTGGTATTGATGGTTTAGAGTCTTTCTGGGAAGCTTTGAAAATGGGTGAGGATAAGATTACTGACATCCCTGAGGATCGTTGGAGTATTTCAAGATATTACCATCCTGACAGGTTAATACCGGGAAAAACAAATACACATTGGGGAGGCTTTGTTCATAACATCGCTGATTTTGATGCGCATTATTTTGGTATCTCTCCAAGAGAAGCTGCTTTACTCGATCCACAACAACGTTTACTACTAGAAGTATCAACAGAAGCGTTAGAAGATGCGGGACAAGTAATGAAAACTTTAAGAGGTAGTAACACCAGTGTTTTCATGGGTGGCTTTACACTAGATTACAAACTTGTCCAATTTGCCGATAAAAACCGAGAACTCGTTGATGCGCATACAGCAACAGGCTCAATGATGACACTTTTGGCAAATCGTCTGTCATATCAGTTTGATTTTCGCGGTCCAAGTGCTGCTGTTGATACGGCGTGTTCATCATCTTTAGTGGCTGTTCACCTAGCTTGTCAAAGCATTTGGAATAATGAAAGTGGACTGGCTTTAGCTGGTGGTGTGAATGTGATGTTAAAGCCAGATATCTTTATTGCTGAGGCTAAAGCGGGGATGCTCTCACCTACTGGACGTTCACAAGCATTTGACTCGCGAGCAAATGGTTATGTGCGAGGAGAAGGAGCGGGGGTTATTGTGCTAAAGTCTTTGTCGAAAGCTTTAGCTGATGGTGACCGTGTTCATGCTGTCATTAGAGGAACGGGTGTGAATCAAGATGGTCAAAGTAGTGGTATCACTGTCCCGCGAAGTGAATCACAAATGGCATTAATGCGGTCTGTTTATGAGCAAGCTGGTGTGAAGTCTCATGAAATTCAATATATCGAGGCGCATGGGACAGGCACGCCTGTAGGAGATCCAATTGAAGCAAATGCCATTGGCACCGTCTTGTCTGAGCATCGAGCACCTACGGATAAGCTAATGATCGGCTCTGTTAAAACGAACATTGGACATACAGAAGCAGCAGCAGGGATTGCAGGCGTGATTAAAACGGTGTTGGCAATCAAGCATGGTCAAATACCACCACACCTTCATTTACAAGAAGTTAATCATCAAATCGATTTAGAAAAGTTAAAGGTGCACATTCCAACAAAGCTAACAGCGTGGCCGTCTAAAAATGTAAGGCTTGCAGGTGTTAATTCATTCGGATTTGGTGGAACGAATGCCCATGTGGTGTTAGAAGAGGCACCTGCTGAGCGTTTAACTAAAGAAAATGATGCATCTGAGGAGAAAAGCTATCTCATTGCGCTATCTGCAAAGAGTTCTGAGGCTTTAAAGGCATCGGCACAAAAATTTGCTAATTGGCTAAATGCGCCTCATTGTCAAATAAATCTAGCAGAACTGGGAAGTAGTTTGGTACATCGACGAGACCGCTATCCACATCTCTTAGGCACAGTAGCAACCTCTAAGGAACAATTAATTGATCAATTAACCGCCTTTGCGCATGAGGAACAAATCGAACATGCATCGGTGGGCTTTTCTGATTCTGCATCATCAAATGGGGCGTTAAAAGCAGCGTTTGTCTTTACTGGAATGGGACCGCAGTGGTGGGCAATGGGTCATCAATTATATAAAGAAGAACCAGTATTTAAAGATGCAGTTGACGCGTGTGACGAAGTTTTCAAAGAAATAAGTGGCTGGTCTATCGTAAGTGAAATGTTAACCTCAGAAGAAGCATCAAAGATGGAAGAAACAGAAATTGCACAGCCAGCAAACTTTGTCATTCAAGTGGGATTAGCCAAGCTATGGCAACATTGGGGCATCGTGCCAGACAGTATCGTAGGACATAGCGCAGGTGAGGTAGCTGCTGCTTATTTTGCGGGTGCATTAACACTTGTTGATGCCATCAAAGTCATCTATCATCGAAGCAGGGTTCAACAAAAAACGACGGGTCAAGGAAAAATGATTGCAGTAGGTCTGTCTTGGGAGGAAGCCACCAAGTTAATTTCGGCATATGATGAGGTCTCTATTGCTGCCGTTAATAGCCCAAGTGCTGTCACATTAGCAGGAAATCCTGACACGATCCAGCACCTAGTTAATGAATTAGAAAAAGATGGGATTTTTGTTAAATATTTACGCGTTAAAGTGCCTTACCACAGTCACTACATGGAGCCATTAAAAGCAGAAATATTAGATGCATTATGCGATATCGCACCTAAAGATACGGCATATCCATTATATTCAACTGTAACAGGTACGCGGATTAACGGAAGTGATTTAACGGCTCATTACTGGTGGGATAACGTTCGAAATCCAGTTTTATTTGCCACATCGATGAATAGCCTGCTCGCTGATGATTGCAATGTTTTTATCGAAGTAGGTCCAAATCCAGTTTTAGCTGGTTCCATTTCAGAATGCAAAATGAAGTTATCACCAGATGTAGAAATTAAGACCATTCACTCACTAAAACGCAAAGTAGATGAGCGCCAATCCATGTTAGCTAATCTTGCAACGCTTTATACACTTGGCTATGAAATTAATTGGGACAAATTATATCCAAACCGACATTTTACGCCGTTTCCAACGTATGAGTGGCAAAAAGAAAGGTATTGGCATGAAACGACTCCTGCACAAGAAGAACGAATAAAAAGTGATGATCATCCATTACTTGGCAGAAGGCTACATTCACCTCATCCGACATGGGAGAGCGAGGTTGATTGCTGGAAGCATCCTTTTCTGAAAGACCATGAAATTCAAAGCAATGTCGTGTTCCCAGGAGCTGGCTATGTCGCAATGGCGCTCGCGGCCTTTAAAGAAGTTTATGGAGAAGGGAAATTTTCCTATCGGACACAACATATTAAATTTGATAAGGCCTTGTTTATTCAAACGAGTCAACAAGTTAAGCTAAGATTAATGCTAAACCCAAAAGATTCAACCTTTGAAATATTTAGCTTGAATCCAAAAACAAATAGCTGGACAAAACATGCATCAGGTATGATCAAACTTAAACAAATTGAAAAAGCACCTACAAGGGATGTCTTGAAATTTCAAAATGAAACCACAGCAACCATTTCTGCTGAGGTATGCTATCAATACTTTAAAACATTAGGTCTTGAGTATGGGGAAACGTTCCAAGGAATTAGCAAGCTGTGGCAAAAGGATCTCAGTGCGCTGGCATCAGTCAAAATACCCGATGCCATTCATCATGAACTACCTGATTATGCCATTCATCCCGCTGTTTTAGATGTCTGTTTCCAAGTACTAGCAGCTGCATTACCCTTTGGTGATGATCTAACAGAAAATAGGACTGTTTACATGCCGGTAAGCGTTAAGGATGCCAAAATTTATGGTGCTTTAACTGAACAAATGTGGATTTATGCCAACATTGAAGAACATAACGATCATGGATTAAAAGGTGATATTGTTTTAGTCAATGACAAACAAGAAGTTGTTGTAGAGATTAACCACTGTCACGCCATCTCACTAAAAGATCAAACAACACTGCAAAGCAAAGAACTAGGTATTCAAGAATTGAACTGGTTCCCTCAATTAAGAGAAAACACAACGAAGGAAAATAAAAAGTTGGGCAAGTGGTTGATTTTTAATGATGAATTTGGAAAAGGGGACGAACTAGCAACTTATATGGTCCAACTTGGCTATTCATTTACAAAAATTTATCCAGGTGAAGCCTTCAAATTAGATGAGAAAAACGACTGTATTTATCTTAATCCAAATTCAAGTGATGATTTTAAAAAATTATTCGAATCGTTTGCTGAGGCTGAGGTTTGTCAAGGCATCATTCACCTTTGGAGCTTTTCAAAAGAAGAGGATTTAACAGTAAATGATTTAGAAAAAGCAGAAAAATTAGGTCCGATTACACTGCTACATTTAATTCAAGCCATCGAAAAAAGAGATTGGAAAGTAAAACCTGCCCTATGGACAATTACAAATGGTGCGCAACTTGTTAAGGGTGATGAGCGTTATATCCATGCAGAACACGGGATGTTATGGGGACTAGCACGTTCGGCAGGTCATAGCGAGCATAAGGGCGTCTTTAAAGGCATTATTGATGTGGATAACTGTTTGGATCATTTTGTTGCTACTGAAATCGTCGATGAAATCTTAAACAATAATGGCGAAGATCAAGTCGCTTATCGCGAGGGGCAAAGATATGTCATTCGCTTAGTCGATAAGGTTGATGTAGGAATCCGAATGCCAGTAAAATTCGATTCAGATAGCAGTTACCTCATCACGGGTGGCTTAGGTAGTTTAGGCATTTTAGTTGCAGAATGGATGATTGCAAAAGGGGCAAGAAGATTAATTCTAGCGGGACGTACAGCACTTCCTCCAAGAAGCGACTGGCAAACGATTGATGAGAACTCATCACTGGGCAAAAGAATTCAAGAGGTCATTAAACTGGAAAAAACAGGTGCCATCATTCAAGTTGTTGGCTTTGATATTGCTAGTGAGGATGCGGTTTCTCAGTTTTTGCAGGAAAACGCACTGAATGGACATCCACCGATTAAAGGAGTGATTCATTCAGCAGGGGTTGCTAAACCAGAATTACTCCTAAACATGAGCAGGGAAGCGTTTGGCAGTGTGCTTCATCCTAAAGTATATGGTGCTTGGAATTTACACAAACAATTTTTACATCAACCACTTGATTTCTTTATTTTATTTTCTTCGATTGCTTCCATCGTTGTTTCAGAAGGACAAGCGAGCTATTCAGCAGGAAATGCCTTTTTAGACGCATTAGCGCATCACAGGAAGCTACTTGGCAAAGAAGCATTAAGCATTAATTGGGGTCCTTGGGGTGAGGTTGGGATGGCGACGCAACTAGACCTTCTTACTTATTTTGAAAAAAGAGGCTTTCATCCGATGACAAATGATCAAGGGTTAGCAGCATTAGAGCAACTCTTTAATCAATCTAGTGCACAAGCCTTTGTTCTTGCCGCAACTTGGCCAACCATTGAAAAAATGAACTATCCATTAGGCATTGCCCCTTTAATGGTTAAAGATTTAGCTAAGAAAGAGCAGACTGAAAGTGAAACTGATGAGCAAGCGGATGATACTCAAATCGATATTTTAACAGCGCTTTGTCAAGAGGCTGATTCAGTTAAACAATTTCAATTATTAGAAAGCTATATACATGATGTTGCTGCGATGGTTCTTCGCATTAAAAAACAGAACTTATCTACTGGTGAATCATTAAGTAATTGGGGACTCGATTCGATGATGGCTATTGAAATGAAAAATCGCATTGAATTAAGCTTAGGCACTAGTGTAGCAGTCGTTGATTTACTAAAAGGGTCAAGTGTTGCTCAACTAACTGAAGGACTTTTACCAAAACTTGATTTGAATGATATAAGTGAACAAGAGCAACTTGAGGCGTTACTCGAAGGCGTTTCTTTAGAAGAAATCGACCAATTACTTTTGAAAAAGTAGTCGCAGGAGGTAACAAAATGAATAAACAGATAAAGGAAAAACTGGCAACATTATCTCCAGAAGAACGTCAAGCGTTACTCACGCAATTAAAAGCGAAAGAGCAGACTAAAAAAAATACAATTATTAAAGCTGATAGAGGGCGTTTTTCATTCCCTCTATCCTTTGCGCAACAAAGACTTTGGTTTCTCAACGAAATGCAGCCTGAGAGTTCATTTTATCATATTCTTTCAACCTTTAAACTGATCGGTCGCTTAGATGAGGAGGCGTTAACTAAAAGTTTCCAAGCCCTCATCAAAAGACACGAGATGCTTAGAACGCACTTTGATATTGCCTCAGACAAAAAACCAGTTCAAGTGATTGCTCCTGTTGGTGAGTTAGATTTTCAAAGTATTGATTTAATGGATAGGGCTTTTGATGAACGTTTAGTTGAAGCAAAAAAAATATTAGAAGCGAGGATGAAAAAGGCTTGTCAATTAAAAAAAGGACCTCTTTGGTGGGCGACGTTGGTACGAGTTGCTGATGATGAGTGGCGACTTTTACTGACCATGCATCATATTATTTTTGACGGTTGGTCGTTGGGCGTTTTTATTACAGAACTTGCACATTTATACGAAAGCTATGTAAAAGGAACTAAAGCTAGCCTGCCAGAACTAGCATTTCAATATGTTGACTATGTGAGCGACCAATCTGATAAATTCGATGATGAGATGCGAAAAAAACAATTAGACTATTGGACTCAGCATTTAAGTGGTGGTGATTTTAGCCCAGTAGCATTACCCTTTGATTATCCAAGACCAAAGGTCCAAACTTTTGCTGGGGCAGTTTATGAGTTAATCTTAAAAAAGGAACTATTTGAGGGCTTAAAACAAGTGAGTCGTGAGTGTAATGCGACCATGTTTATGACATTACTTGCCGCATTTAAAGTGTTGTTATACCGTTATTCGGCCTCAACTGACATCATTGTTGGAACGCCAATATCGGGTCGAAATCAAAGGGAATTTGAACATTTAATTGGCCCTTTCATTAATACATTGCCACTGCGGACAAACTTAGCAAACAACCCAACATTTACCGAACTACTTGAGCAAGTGCGAGCCGTCTCACTGGATGCTTATGCCAATCAAGACGTTTCTTTTGATGCCATCGTTGATGAAATGAATCCTGAGCGAAGCTTAAGCTATAATCCGATTTTTCAACTCTTATTTGCTTATCAAAACGCGCTACAACCCATCAAAACAGCTGATTTAGCCATTACTTATGAAACCTCAGATGATCAAACAGCAAAATTTGATTTATCGCTTGAAATTTTTGAAGGATTAGAAGGACCGACTTGTCTTTTTGAATATAATACTGACTTGTTTAAAAAAGAAACAGTTGAAAAAATCGCACATAGCTTTCAAAAGTTACTGATTGATATCACGGGCAATCCAACAATGAAGTTAAATGAGATTGAAATGATTACAAATGAAGAACGAACATTGATCATTGAACAAATAAACAACACATGTGTCCCCTATCCACGAGAAAAAACAGTGGTAGAATTATTTGAAGAACAAGTGAGGAAGACGCCCAATCAAGTAGCAGTGGTATGCGAAGATCAACACTTAACCTACCAGGAATTAAATGAGAAGTCGAACCAATTGGCACATGTGCTCAGAAATAAAGGTGTAGGAAAAGAAAGCTTTGTTGGGATTTTAAGTGAGCGAAACATTGAGACGGTCATTGGCATTTATGGCATTATCAAAGCAGGTGCGGCATATGTTCCGATTGACCCATCAAATCCACTTGAAAGAACCCAGTATATGATTGATGATTGTAGACTACAACTCATCTTAACATCTCAAACAGCGATTCACACAGAAATAGAGGTGCTTAACCTTTGTGATTCTAATCTTTATGAAGGCCTGCCAACAGAGGACTTATCATTAGTTAACGAACCTGCTGATTTAATTTATGTCATTTACACCTCAGGCACAACAGGAAAGCCTAAAGGGGTAATGGTCGAACATAGAAGTGTCATTAGACTGACAAAAAATCAAAACTATGTGAACCTGAATGAGGAAACAGTGGTGCTTCAAACAGGTGCGATGTCATTTGATGCATCAACGTTTGAGCTATGGGGAACAGCTTTAAATGGCGGGAGGGTCGTCCTTTTACCAGAAGAGACATTGCTCAATGTCGCAGTGTTAAAAGAAACAATCATTAAAAACAAAGTGAATACGATGTTTGTCACAACAGCACTGTATAATCAGCTCATCAGTTCAGATGCTTCAATCTTTGACTCATTAGAACAGTTGTTGTTTGGAGGAGAAAAAACATCAGTTGCCCATGTTAAGTTGTTAATGGACAGAAACTTAGCACTCAATTTCTCAAATATCTACGGACCGACAGAAAACACAACTTTCTCCCTCTACTATCCCATCACCAACAAGATAGTAAAAGATAAGATACCAATCGGTCGTCCCATCAACAACACGCAAGTGTATATCATGAATGAGGATACGTTATGTGGCATTGGCATCCCTGGCGAATTATGTCTTGCCGGAGATGGTTTAGCTAGAGGCTACTTAAACCAGCCTGAACTAACAGCCAAAAAGTTCATCAACAACCCACATGGCGAAGGGTTGCTCTACCGAAGTGGCGACTTGGCACGCTGGCTAGAAGATGGGAACATTGAATACTTAGGAAGAATCGATGACCAAGTGAAGATCCGCGGGTTTAGAATTGAGTTGGGAGAAATTGAAAGCGTCTTGCGAGGTCACCCCGATATCAAGGACTGTGCCGTTATCGCAAAAGCAGACAAAACAGGCGAACAAGCATTATATGGGTATGTCGCATCCGATGAAGCGGTAGAGATTGATGCACTAAGAGAAAGTTTATTAAAAGCACTCCCAGCATATATGGTTCCACCTTATTTGTTACAAATAGACGCACTCCCGTTAACGACGAATGGAAAACTAGACAAGCGTGCCTTACCAGAAATAGAAGCACAGGAAAAAGCAGTCTATGTCGCACCAAGGAATAAGGAAGAAGAACTTTTAAGCGACATCTTTAAAGCAGTACTAGGAGTAGAACGTGCAAGCATCAAAGAGAGTTTCTTTGCGTTAGGTGGTCATTCATTAAGAGCGATTCGTTTAATTAACCAAATCGAATCAGAAGTAGGTATTAGGCTAGAAGTGAAAGACGTTTTTACGCATCCAACAATAGAAGCGCTCAGTCACTTGATCACAGAAAAAAGTGAGGGTGAGTATATCCCGATTCCGATTGCTAAAGAACAAGCAAGCTATGAAATGTCATCAAGTCAAAAACGCGTGTATTTGATTCAGCAAATGGATCCAGAAAGTGTTGCTTATCACATGCCACATGGCCTTAGATTAAGCGGAGAAATAGATGTCCAACGTTTCAAAAGAAGTCTTGAAGAAATGGTGAAACGCCACACGATTCTTCGTACAGCGTTTGTGATGGAAGCAGGTGAGCTTAGCCAGCGTATTCTTGATGATATTGAAGTAGGTTTTGCGTATGAAATAGATGAACAAACATCAGTTGAGGCTTTAATGGAAGCCTTTATTAAACCTTTTGACTTAGCTAAAGGTGAACTCGTCCGCATGAAGCTAATCAAGCGAGTAAATGAGCACTTGTTACTTATTGATGTGCATCATATTATCAGTGATGGAATGAGTATGGTAACCTTCATCAAAGAGTTTTCTGATTTATACAACGGCAAAGCTTTAGAAGCCCTCACACATCAATATAAAGATTACAGCGAATGGATGAAAATAAGAGACCTTTCAAATCAGAAAGCCTACTGGAAAGAGCTATATGCCGATGAAATTCCAATTCTTGACATGCCACTAGATTATCCTCGTCCAAAAGAACAAAGCTTTCGAGGTAGCATGGAAGTAGGGCACATCAAAAAAGTGGAAGGGGAACAGATTAGGAAGCTAGCCCAAGAAACAGGAAGTACCACTTACATGGTATTCTTATCAGCCGCGATGGTGTTGTTAGGAAGATATAGTAGGCAAGAAGATATTGTGATAGGCAGTCCAGTAAGTGGGAGAACCCATCGCGACACAGAAGGCATGTTGGGAATGTTTGTTAATACATTAGCAATGAGGGGGAAAGCAGAAAAAGAGAAGCGCTTTGACGAGTTGTTACAAGAGATCAAAGCATCAAGCTTACAAGCCTATGATCACCAAGAATATCCTTATGAAGAACTAATCGAAGAAATAGGAGTAGTAAGGGATATGTCAAGAAATCCTTTATTTGATGTGATGTTGGTGATGCAAAATAATGAACAAGTCACTTATGAACTATCAGGGATCAAAACAGAACGCATCCAAGGAAGCCATGACATCTCGAAGTTTGACATGACCTTTAACATTGAAGAAGAAGCAGAAGGTTATGGGATTTACTTAGAATACTGTTGCGACTTATATCAAGCAAGTAGCATCAAACGCCTGTTGACAGTTTATATCGATATCTTGAAGCAAGTAAGTGAGAATAAAAGCATTTTGATTAAAGAGATCACCCTTATCAATGAAGCAGATGAGAACAAGATACTAAACGTGTTCAACAATACGGCAGTCGCCTATCCAAGAGAAAAAACAGTGGTAGAACTATTTGAAGAACAGGTTAAAAAGACTCCCAATCAAGTAGCAGTGGTATATGAAGATGCGCAACTTACATACCGAGAGCTAAATGAAAAATCAAATCAGTTAGCGCACCTGTTAAGAAGCAAGGGTGTAGGAAAAGAAAGTTTAGTCGGGATTTTAAGTGAGCGAAGCATCTATATGATCATTGGGATATATGGGATCATTAAAGCAGGAGGTGCTTATGTCCCAATTGACCCAGACTATCCACTTGAAAGAGTGCAGTATATGATTGATGACTGCAAGCTACGCCTGATCTTAACTGCTCAAACAACAGCGATTCACACAGAAGTGGAAACGATTAACCTTTGTGATTTTAAGCTTTATGAAGGAATGCCAACAGAGGACTTATTACCAGTTAACGAGGCTACTGATTTAATTTATGTCATTTACACATCAGGGACAACAGGAAAACCGAAAGGGGTGATGATTGAACATCGCAATGTTATCAGACTGACAAAGAATCAGAATTATGTGTGCCTTAATGAAGAAACAGTGATCCTTCAAACAGGTGCGATGTCATTTGATGCATCAACATTTGAGCTATGGGGAACAGCTTTAAATGGCGGAAAACTCATCTTGAGTGATCGTGGCGTTATCACTGATCATGAACAGTTGAAACGTGTGATGAAGCAGTGTGCAGTTAATACAATTTGGCTGACATCGACGTTATTTAATCAATTAATTCAAACGAATGCGACGCTTTTTGATGAATTGAAATATGTGTTAATTGGTGGAGAAAAGCTTTCTGATGATCATGTAAGCATATTAAATGATCGCGCTAATAAAGTGACTATCATTAATGGTTACGGTCCAACAGAAAGTACAACCTTTACGACGACATATAAAATTCCAAAACACTTCAAACGGATATTAATCGGTCGCCCCATCAATAACACGCAAGTGTACATCATGAATGAAGGTCAGTTATGTGGTATTGGAGTTCCAGGAGAGTTATGCATTGCCGGCGATGGTTTAGCTAGAGGTTACTTAAACAGGCCTGAACTAACAGCCAAAAAGTTTATCAACAACCCATATAAAGAGGGATTGCTCTACCGAAGTGGCGATTTAGCACGCTGGTTAGAGGACGGCAATATCGAATATTTAGGTCGAATGGATAACCAGGTCAAAATTAGAGGATTTAGAATCGAACTCGCTGAGATTGAACATGCATTACTTAAAATACCAAAAATAAATCAAGCGCATGTGAGCGTATTAAAAAAAGAGGAGGATCATTATCTAGGTGCTTATTACACATCAGATGAAGAAATTGCTCATGAGGTGCTAGAGCAAGCACTTGGTAATGAGTTGCCAACTTATATGATGCCAACAGGATATCAACATCTGAATGAATTTCCATTAACAATAAACGGAAAATTAGATCATCGCAAACTACCAGCGATTAGCTTTGACACAGGAGTGGCGTACTTAGAACCTGTCACATTGATTGAAAAAATAGTTGCAAAAAGCTATGAAGCGGTATTAAATGTCTCATCAGTAGGATGTGAGAGTGATTTCTTTCGCTTAGGTGGTCATTCATTGTATGCTTTAAAATTAGTAAACTTACTAGAAGCGAAAACGGGCAAGGCAGTACAAATTAAGCATATCTTTGAAGCACCAAAAGTATCGACATTAGCAAGCTTGTTGGAACAATTAACTACAGCTGAATATGAGCGACTTCCAAAAGCGCCTAAACAAGATGTGTATGAGATGAGTTCCATTCAAAAACGCATGTACCTCTTATGGAAGCTAACGCCAACAGAAACAGCATACAACATGCCGACGTTGTTCCGTTTTGAAAAGTCGCTAAATGAAGTGAAGATTAAGGCTGCTTTTAAAAAGCTAGTAGAACGCCACGAAATATTACGAACAACCTTTCATAGGCAAGACAGCGAACTCGTTCAAATTATTTCTGAGGCAATGCCAGTAGACATTTTGGTCGAGCAAGAAAGAGAAGAACGCTTAGCAACTTGGTATCAGGCATCAGTTTGCCCCTTCGATTTAGAAGAAGGTCCGTTGTACCTGATTAAAATTGTAAGAACTCCTCAGCATGATTATTTATTTGTGGATATGCATCATATCATTAGTGATGGCATGTCTGTTACAATACTTGTAAAAGAATTTAATCAACTGATTGATGGTGAAAAATTAATGCCACTTGATCGTCAGTATAAAGATTATAGTGAGTGGATGAAGCATCAAAACTTAAATGCGTCAAAAAACTATTGGGTAGAGAGTTTGGTAAATTACCCAATACTAGACTTAGCAACTGACTATAGAAGACCAAAACAGCAACAATTTTTTGGAGCGACAGAAGAATTGGTCTTTGGAAGCAGAGAAACCGCACAAATTAAAAAATTGATTCAAAGCAATGGTGCAACAGCGTATATGTTTTTCCTAGCTTTAATTAGTGTCCTACTCGCAAAACTAACAAATCAAGACGAAATGGTCATTGGCGCACCGATGAGTGGACGCATACACAAAGATACAGAAAGCATGTTGGGCATGTTTACGAATACATTGGCATTAAGCGTTAACCCATCAGGTGATAAATCTTTTAGCGCATATTTAGAAGAACTTAGAATAAAGACATTAAAAGCCCAAGAACACCAAATGTATCCACTTGATGATTTGGTGGAGCAAGTTGTTGTTCATCGAGATTTATCAAGACATCCGTTGTTTGATATTGTGATCGTCTATCAAAACAATGAAGAAACCATGCCATTACTAGGCTCAGGCAAGTGGCACCAATTTGATGAATTTAATGAAGGGACGGCAAAGTTTGATTTGTGCTTTATCTTGTCTGATGATGGTAGACAGACAAATTTATCATTAAACTATGCAACGTCACTCTTTAAAGGCGAGACCATTCAACTTTATTTAAAAAGATTAATGAAGCTCTTAGAACAGGTGCTGACTGATGAAAATCAGCTGATTCAAGCATACGATATCTTGCTAGAAGAAGAGAAAATGCAACTTTTAGCTGGTTTTGGCCAGATGCCGCTAAACGATTAGTTAAGCAACCCCCATCCATCGCTAAACGATATACAAGAGGTGAAAGAATGTCAGAAAAAACGATAATCGAAGAATTTGAAACACAAGTGAGTAAAACACCAGACCATGTGGCATTAACATACAAAGAGCAATTGTTGACATATAAAGAACTCAATGAACAAATAAACCAAGTTGCGCATTACTTACTAGACACATATGATGTTGGACCGGGTGATTACATCGGCATGATAGCTAAAAGAAGTAGCGATATGATCATCGGCATATTAGGTACTCTCAAATCAGGTGCAGCGTTTGTTCCAATTGATGCAAATGCGCCAATAGATAGAATAAACTACATCTTAAAAGACTGCCAACCAAAAGCTGTGTTAGTGAACGCATCAAAACAAGCGTTGTTAGAAAAAGACATCCCACTTGTTAATCTGGCGATGCAAGAGGCATTTAGTGAGAAAGTCGAAAATCCAGCAATCATCAATCAGTTAACTGATTTAGCCTATGTGATTTATACCTCAGGGACAACAGGAATTCCAAAAGGTGTCATGGTTGAACATGGAAGCTTGGCAAATTATATGACCTATGCAAAAACATCATATATAACCAAACAGCCTGTTGTGCCATTATTTACAAATTATACATTTGATTTAACCCTCACTTCAATCTTCTTACCGTTCATATGCGGTGGAAAAATGATCGTTTATGATGGAGAAGTTAACGAAGATATCAAGCATATTTTCACAAATCCTGAAATTACATTTGCCAAAATGACACCTTCTCATTTGAAAATGGCATTATTCGTAAAAACGGATTTAAAATTAAATCAACTAGAGACATTGGTTTTAGGTGGAGAAGCATTAGATGCCCAATTGCCAAGTCAAATCATCGAAAAATATGGCGCGCATATAAAGATTCATAATGAATACGGACCAACAGAAGCGACGATTGGCTGCTGTGATTATATCTATCAACCTGAGGATGACAACAGGTTGACTGTTCCGATTGGCAGACCCATCTCAAATACCCACATCTACATCATGAACGCAGGAGGAAACCTTTGTGGCATGGGGATGACAGGTGAATTATGTATCGGTGGTGTTGGCGTAGCAAGAGGGTACTTAAATAATGCTGCTTTAACAAAAGAGAAGTTTATCCCTAACCCATATGGAGGAGGAAAACTCTACCTGACAGGAGACTTAGCCAAATGGACTTTAGACGGAAATCTCGAGTATCAAGGAAGAATGGATGATCAAATAAAAATCAGAGGGTACCGGATAGAGATTGGTGAGGTTGAAAGTTCATTGAGGAAGCTCACATCTATTACAGATGCAGCTGTCATCGTGAAGAAAGATAACAGTGATGAAGAGGTGATCTATGCTTATTTTACAGCACGAGATGAACTAGATATTGGCGCGATAAAAAACGAACTTGGCCGACTGTTACCAGAATATATGATTCCTTCATCTCTGTTTCAAATTGAGCGTATACCACTTAATGCGAATGGAAAAATTGATCGTGAAGCGCTAAGTGAAATAGAAATAAACACATCAGCTCAATATGTGGCTCCTCAAACAGAAATGGAGGAACTAATCGCTCATTGTTACGAAGAAATTTTAGGCATCTCATTAGTAGGTAGAGAAGATGATTTTTTCGATTTAGGTGGACATTCGTTACGCGCCTTGAAGTTAGAAAACGAGTTAACCCTCAAAACAAGTAAACAGGTAGAACTTCAACATATCTTTGAATTTCCAAAAGTGTATCAATTAGCACAGCACTTAGAAAAGCTAGATGCAACAGGATACACACCGATTCCAAAAGCAACAGAAAAAAAATACTATGAAATGTCATCTACGCAAAAAAGAATCTACTTGATTCAAAACATGGACTTAAAAGCGGTGACTTACAATACGCCACAATGCTTAAAGCTAATCGGAGACGTATATCCAGAAAAAATAGAAAGAGCACTGCAACAGTTAATTGATCGCCATGAAATCCTAAGAACAGCATTTATCATGGTAGAAGGTGAACTTATGCAGCGTATTGAACAAACAGCAGAAGTTGAATTCGCGTACATGAGCGAGGCACAAGGAAATGAAGAAACATGGTTAAACGCGTTTGTGAAACCATTTAACTTAAGCAAAAAATCACAACTCAGAGCAAAGCTGATCAATGCAAGCACGCATTATTTGTTGCTGTTAGATATGCATCATATCATCAGTGATGGGATGAGTATGTCGACTTTTATTAATGAATTTATCACCTTGTATAACGGAGGTCAGCTTGAAGCACTCACACATCAATTCAAAGATTACAGTGAGTGGATGAAGCAAAGAGACTTAAGCAGTCAAAAAGACTATTGGGTAGGGGCATTTAGTGATGAAATCCCAGTATTAGACTTACCACTTGATGATGTAAGACCAAAACAGCAGAACTTTGAGGGGGCGATCATTCATACAGAAGTGGATCATGATATTGCTCATCAGATTAGAGAACTAGCCGGACTAACAGGAAGTACAGCATACATGGTATTTTTAGCCTCAGCAATGGTACTCCTTGGAAAATATGCGAACCAAGATGATGTCGTCATAGGATGTCCGATTAGTGGAAGATCCCATAAGGATACAGAGCAGATGCTTGGCATGTTTGTGAATACGCTAGCAATGAGAGGGAAACCAGAAAAAGAAAAGTGTTTTAAACAGCTGTTAGAAGAGGTGAAAGTAAGTAGTTTAAAATCATACGAGCATGGGGAATATCCATTTGAGGAATTAATCGAGCATCTAGACATCAAACGAGACTTATCACGGCATCCTTTATTTGATGTGATGCTGACGCTTCAAAACAATGAAGAACTAGAAATGAGCATGGATGGTGTCCTTATCCAATATGCAGGCGCAGTAGATAGCCTTGCGAAATTTGATTTAACCTTTCATATTTCGGAAATGGAAGAAAACTATGGCATTGCCCTACAATACGGCACCGCGTTGTTTAAAGAAGAAACAGCAAAATTAATGCTTGGACACTATGTGGAATTATTGAAAAACTTACTTGAGGAGCCAACTGCCAAGCTAAAAGAAATCAGTCTGTTAACTGAGCGTGAGAAGCATTTAATATTAGAAACATTTAATGATACACATACGACTTATCCAAAAGAGGCGACAGTGGTGCAGTTATTTGAAGAACAAGTAGCAAAGGTGCCAGATCACATCGCTGTTGTCTTAGAAGATAAAGAGATGACTTACCAAATGCTTAATAAAAAAGCAAATGCTTTAGCACATCAGTTAAGAGACTTAGATGTAGCACCAGATCATTATGTCGCCATTGTCGCAGAAAAAAGTATCGATATGATCATCGGTATGCTAGCAATACTCAAATCAGGCGCTGCTTATGTGCCACTAGATGCCACATACCCAACCGAAAGAATGAATGCCATCCTTGAGGATTTTAAGCCAAAAGCTTTCTTAATGGGGCATCAGGAAATGGAACTCGAGGTCACTGTCCCCGTCCTAAAAATCAACAGCGACACGCCTGTTATAGGCAACGATCATAATTTAGAAAACATTAACAAATCGAACGACTTAGCTTATCTCATCTATACCTCAGGCACAACGGGAAGACCTAAAGGTGTCATGGTAACGCATCAAAATGTGACCTCGCTCATAAGAAATACGAACTATGTTAATTTTAAAGACATAAGCATTGGTCAAACAGGCTCACTTTCATTTGATGCAGCAACATTTGAAATATGGGGACCTTTACTAAATGGCGGGCGAGTTGTGTTGATCCCTGAGGTTGTTTTGCTAAATCCAATGTTACTAAAAGCAGCAATCATCAAAGCAAAAATTAACACCATGTTTGTGACAACAGCCTTATATAATCAATTAATAAACATAGATGCATCTGTATTTGATTCATTAACGCAATTGTTATTTGGCGGTGAAGCGACCTCAGAAGAACATGTCAAAACATTAGTTAATCGAAACTTAGCGTTAAGCTTTTCAAATATATACGGGCCAACAGAAAGCACAACATTCTCACTTTATTATCCAATTACAAAAAAGACGCTACAAGAAAAGACACCAATTGGCCGCCCGACCTCAAATACGCAAGCATACATCATGAATGAAGCGACATTATGTGGCATTGGCATGCAAGGAGAACTATGTATTGCAGGAGCTGGCATCGCCCGTGGCTATTTGAATCAGCCAACACTAACAAAAGAAAAATTTATCCGTAATCCATTTGGAGAAGGACAACTATATAAAACGGGAGATTTAGCACGGTGGTTACCAGATGGGAATATTGAATACCTCAGAAGAGTCGATGATCAAGTAAAGGTTCGTGGTTTTAGAATCGAACTTGGTGAGATAGAAAGCTTCATGAGAAAAATGGCTCATATCACAGATGCGGTGGCAATCGTGAGAGCGGATGCAAAAGGCGAAAAAGCGATTTATGCCTACTACACCACAGAAGCCTCATTAAGTGTTGAAGCCATTCAAAGTAAGATGCAAAAAGCACTGCCAACGTATATGATCCCATCGTATATGAAACAAGTCGATCAAATCCCGATGACACCAAACGGTAAACTAGACAAAAACGCATTACCAGACATTGAAGTAACGAGCAAAGCCGCATACGTAGCACCTAAGACGGCAATGGAAAAGTTGGTCGCGACAAGTTATGAAGAAGTGTTAGCAACCTCGCCAGTGGGAAGAGAGGATCATTTCTTTGCTTTAGGGGGTCATTCATTACGCGCACTAAAGCTTGCACATATTTTAGGAGAAAAAGCGAACAAAACGGTAGAAGTGAAACATATTTTTGAAGCACCAAAGGTCTCTCAACTAGCAAGCTTATTAGCACAATTAGAAGTGACGAAGTATGAGCGTATCCCACAAGCCATTAAGCAAGACTTATACGAAATGAGTGGGGCACAAAAGAGAATGTATTTATCGTGGAGGTTAGCACCGACAGAACTGACCTACAACATGCCAGCTATGTTTTGTTTTAAAGAGGCAATTAATGAAGTTAAGATTCAAAAAGCATTTGAAAAAATGATCGCACGTCATGAAATATTGCGAACAACCTTCAAAGAAAATGTGGATGGGAAGTTAGTTCAGGTTATTTTAGAAACCTCACCCGTTCATGTGATGGTTGAGAACGCCCGAGAATCGTTGTTGATGAATTGGTATGAAAATTCGGTTCAATGTTTTGATTTAGAAAAAGGTCCCCTATATCGATTTAAAATTGCTAAAACAGAAGATGCCAATTACCTCTTCATCGATATGCATCATATTATTAGTGATGGGATGTCAAATGTCATCTTTGTACAAGAGTTTAATCAATTGGTTGAGGGTGTCGCATTACAACCACTCGAACATCAGTACAAAGACTACAGTGAATGGCTCAAAGATCAGGACTTAAGTGAGGCCAAAAAGTATTGGATCAATCACTTAGCAGCTTACCCGATCTTGGAATTACCAACTGATTTCACGCGTCCAAAACAGCAACAAACCTCAGGCGCAACAAGGCACTTAATCATCGATGAAGCAACAACGCATCAAGTGAGACAATTCATTCAAAAATATCATGTGACCGAGTATATGTTTTTCTTAGGTCTCATTAGTATTTTAATAGGAAAGCTATCAAATCAAGAAGAACTAGTAATTGGAACACCTATTAGTGGGCGCATACATAAAGATACTGAAAATATGTTAGGTATGTTTGTTAACACATTAGCAATCAAGTTATCACCACCAAAAGATAAAACATTTGCTCATTATTTAGATGAAATTAAAAAGCAAATCTTACTCGCTCAAAAGCATCAGGCTTATCCATTTGAAGACTTGGTGGGTCACGTCATCAAGAATCGTGATTCATCAAGGCATCCCTTATTTGATGTGATGGTGACTTATCAAAATAATGAGGAAATGGCTTCATTATTAGGAACAAGCGAGTGGAGATCCTTTGAAACATCAGATAAAGAAGTCGCAAAATTTGATTTGAGTTTTACCTTATCAAATGATGATAAACAAACCTATTTGTCATTAAATTATGCAAAGTCGCTCTTTAAAGAAGAAACAATAAAGACTTATTTAAAAAGGCTAATGAAATTATTGGAGCTCATTTTGGCGATTGATAGCTGAATTTAAATCACACACTTTAAAAAGGAGGAAGATGGAAAATGAGCTTAATTGGCGAATTAGATTTCTCATTAGAAGAAGAGGAAACATTAATTTTAACAAAATTCAATGATACCTATCGTGAGTACCCAAAGGATAAAACAATCGTTGAATTATTTGAAGAACAAGTAGCAAGGACACCCGATGCTGTGGCATTAGTATTTGAAGAAAAAAGGATTACTTATCAAGAGCTTAATGACCGAGTGAATGTATTAGCCTATAAACTTAGAGATTTAGGAGTAAAGGTAGATGATTATGTAGGGATTATTACTGAGCGAAGCATCGAGATGATTGTTGGGATCTATGGAGTCATCAAAGCAGGTGGTGCCTATGTGCCATTAGATCCGAATTTCCCAAAGGATAGAATAGACTATATACTTAAAGACTGCCAGCCTAAAGCATTGTTGACGAATCAGGTTGAATTAAACATGACCTTAGAGATACCGATCATAAATCTTAATCATGAAGATGTTGTTATTCATGATATTAAGAATCCCGAACGTGTCAATGGACCTGGCGATTCAGTTTATTTGATTTACACATCAGGAACAACTGGAGCACCAAAGGGTGTGATGGTCGAACATAAGAACTTACACAACTTTCTGGTATATGCCAAATCATCATATGTAACTAAGTTACCTGTTATGCCATTGTTTACCAATTATACGTTTGATTTGACAGTAACATCATTGTTTTTGACATTAATATACGGTGGTAAACTGATGATATATAATGGAGAAATTCATGAAGATATTAAGCGTATTTTTAGTAATCAAGAAGTGACATCTGTGAAACTAACACCTTCACAAATGAAGATCGCTTTACTAATGGAAAATGATGTCGCAATGAAGCAGCTAGAAACATTGGTGTTAGGTGGAGAAGAATTATCTACACAAATGTCACATCAGATTTTGGAAAAGTATGGCAATCACATTAAAATTCATAATGAATATGGACCAACAGAAACAACAGTAGGATGTTGTGGTTATGTTTATCAATATAGGGATAATGAGAAACTAACTGTTTCGATTGGCCGGCCCATTGATAATACACAAGTCTATATACTGGATGGTATAAATTTATGTGGGATTGGCATATCAGGAGAGTTATGTATCGCTGGCGCTGGCGTGACAAGAGGTTATTTAAATCGTCCAGAGTTAACTGCTGAGAAGTTCATCGATAATCCGTATGGAGCGGGTAAATTATACCGAACTGGTGATTTAGCCCGCTTTTTACCAGATGGAAACATTGAATATCTCGGAAGAAGCGATGATCAAATAAACATCCGCGGGCTCAGAATAGAGCTAGGTGAGATCGAAAATATCATTAGGAATTTAGAACAGGTGATTGATGCAGTAGCGATAGTAAGAGAAGATGAGGATGGTGAAAAAGCCATTCATGGCTACTATGTCGGGGAAGAAGCATTAGATGTTGGCACAATCCAAGATGAGATTCAAAAAAAATTACCAGAGTATATGATCCCGTCCTATATGAAACAAATTGATCAAATTCCAATTACACCAAATGGAAAGCTTGATTACAAAGCATTACCAGCTATCAAATTAAAGAGTGAAGCAGAATATGTAGCACCAAGAAATGAAAAGGAAGTAATCGTGTGTTCAGTATTTAAAGAAATACTAGGAATTAATTTTGAAATTAGTATCAATGATAACTTCTTTTTACTAGGTGGGGATTCAATTAAAGCGTTGCGTATTGTTTCTAAGCTAAGAGAGAATGGTTTTCAGACAGATATTCGAAATATCATGAAAAATAAAACACCAAGACATATTGGTGAAAACATTGAAAAGGTAACAGCATTTTTAATTGACCAAGGTGAAGTCGTAGGTAACGTTGCATTAACACCGATACAAAAAGACTTTATCTTAAATGGTGATGTGTCGATGCATCACTTCAATCAGTCTGTCATGCTAGAAAGTCAAGAGCAAATAGATGAGGTGCGATTAAGAAACGTATTGAATGGGTTAGTGGCGCATCATGATATGCTACGAGCAACGTATGACGGACAAAGACAAGAAATAAAGCCCTATCAAGAAGATAAACACTTTGCATTATTTGTTCATAACTGTACAGACATCGTTGATGCAAAACAATTAGCCCAAACAATCGAAGCAACATCAAACGAGATTCAAAGAAGTATCAATTTAGAAACGGGCCCATTGCTAAAAGTTGGCTTATTCCAATCAGAGACAAAAGACTATCTTTTAATGTGTATTCACCATTTAGTCGTAGATGGTGTCTCGTTGAGAATTTTACTAGAAGATTTAACGACAAGCTATCAGCTGCTTAAAAATGGCAAAGCAATCACCCTACCTAAGAAAACAAATTCATTTAAAGAATGGCGTCAAGCCTTAGGTCGCTATTATGAAAGTGATCGCTTGAAAAAAGAGCTCCCTTATTGGGAAGCAGTTAAAAAGCAGATTGAAAGTGGAAATATCGTTTTTGATAAAAGTAAGGACTCAAAGCAACTAAAAGTTTTAAACATCTCATTATCAAAAGAGAAAACGTCTCAACTTTTATATGAAGCACCTCAATCCTATTATGCGGACTTAAATGATATTTTGTTAACCTCAGTTGCACGTGGTATTGCTAGGGCAACGGGTAATAAAATCGTTTCGATCAACCTAGAAGGACATGGAAGAGAAGAAATTGGAGAAGATGTCATCATTGACCGAACGGTGGGATGGTTTACAAGTATGTATCCTGTTGTGCTTAACGGCATTGATGAGGATATCGAACATGATATCTGTTATGTGAAAGAAACATTGCGTCGGGTTCCTGGTCGTGGTATTGGGTACGGTGTTTTAAAATCATTCAAAGAAGGCGTGTTAGAAGGGGTCATGCCAACAGTCACATTTAACTACTTAGGAGAATTTGTTTCCAATCATCAAGATGAACTATTTTTACCGAGTCGCTTATTGCGGGGGGATGATGTTTCTTGTGAGAATACCTTCCGAACAGCTATTTCAATAGACAGTGTTGTTGTGGAAGGAACGTTGATGATGATGATTTCTTACGATGCTTCTAAGTACACTGCTGAATTTATGAATGCGCTATATCAAGAGGTGATGAAGCAGATAGATGATGTCCTTGAGCATTGTTTACATACAACATCACCAAAGCCAACAGCATCAGACTTTGGTGAACTAACATGGTCACTTGAAACATTTAAACAAGTGAAGGAAAAGTTTGCAAAACAAGGTGATGTAATCGAGCACATCCTCCCGTTAACTGGCATGCAAGAAGGGATGTTATTTCACAAGCTATTAAATCCAAAATCAACTGAATATGTAAATCAAATCACCTTTGCGATTAATTCAGTTGTATCAGAAGCGTTATTAGAGCAAAGCTTAAACTTGTTAATAACAAAGCATCAATCATTAAGAAGTCGCATTGTTCACAAGGAGGTAGACGAACCACGGCAGGTTGTTTTAAAAGAAAGAGCAGGAGATTTCACAGTGTTAGATGCATCAGAGGAGTCACTACAAGACATTTATCACCAAGATGTGTTGCGAGGTTTCGATTTGGAGTCAGATCACTTGCTTAGAATGATTTTAATTAAACTAGCTGAGGCAGAGTATCGACTCATTGTAAGTGCTCATCATATTATATTAGACGGTTGGAGTACCTCTTTGATGATGAATGACTTTCTATCATTTTATGACCAACTAGCAAAGGGTAAATCCGAAACCGATCTATTAGCTTTATTTACAAAACAAACCGAGTACAGTGACTACATCCATCATACTCATTCCAAAGGAAGCAAAGCGGGTGAACATTATTGGCAGGATCTTTTATCGGGTTATGAAGGAAAAGGTGAAGTTCCATCATGTAACCGCCTTGATGTAGCAATAACAGCATCAGTGAAGGAAAAAGAAATCGCACTCACAGAAGAGGAAACGACTAAGTTAGAAGCAGTAGCTCAAAGTTGTCATGTGACAATCAATACGGTTGTAGAGGCTTCCTGGGGCATCTTACTTCAACGTTATAACCATGAAAAAGATGTGATCTTTGGTAAAGTCGTATCAGGAAGAAATGCCAACGTCCCTGGCATTGAGCAAATGGTCGGTTTATTTATTAATACGATTCCTGTTCGCGTCACATCAAGTGATGAGCTGACATTCAAAGCGTTAATGATCAAGCTTCAAGAACAAGCATTAGCTAGTGGAGAATATGATCACCATACGTTAGCAGATATCCAAAGAACAAGCGGCCTAGGCTCGCAACTCATTCAAACTGTGTTAGTATTTGAAAATTACTTTGCTCAAGAATCAAAGAGTAACCAGCTAAACTTATCTTTGGAAAATAGCAGAGAAGAGATGAATTATGACTTATCCATCACTGCCTATGAAAAAGAGGGTCAATTGAGGTTGCAAGTCATGTATCAACCGCATAAATATTCTGAATTTAAAGCTTTGAATGTGTTGGAGAAATTAAAAGTGATTTTACAAGATGTATCAAGCAACCCAGACAAGAAAATCTCAGCAATTCAAACAATGCCCGAAAAAGAAAAGCAACGCATCTTATTTGAATTTAATCAGCGCATAAAAGCACATCCTATGGCAAGAGGTAAGCATCAAACAGTGGTTGAACAATTTGAACAATCAGTAGCGACATATCCAAATCGGATTGCACTCACATTTGAAGATGCGCAACTGACATATAGTGAACTTAATGAGAAAGCAAATGCACTCGCTCACAAGTTAAGAAAACTGGGAATAAAACCAGATGATTACATCGCAATTGTTGCAAAGCCAAGTACCCAGATGATTATTGGCATCTATGGAATCATCAAAGCAGGAGGTGCTTATGTACCGATAGATCCAAGTTACCCGACAGAAAGAGTAGCTTATATTATTGAAGATAGTAACCCAAAAGTCGTTTTAACATATCAAGCAACAATAAAGACGAGCAAACTTATGATTGATCTTGGTGAGGTTTCGTTATGCAAAGAAGCAACAAGCAATCTGGTCCATCTTAACCAGCCAAGTGATTTGATTTATTGCATGTATACATCAGGAACGACTGGGAAACCAAAAGGGGTCATGGTTGAACATAGAAATGTTGTTAATTATGTTTATAGTTGCATCGAACAAATTAACTTAACACGCGAAGACTGTGTCCTTCAGCAATCAACGCCTACCTTTGATATATTCGTTGAAGAGGTCTTTCCTATTCTCTTTCTTGGTGGCAAACTCGCCATGATTACAAAAAGTCAAATGTTAGACCAATCAAGTTTGATTACCTTCATTAAGAAGCATGGTGTTACACTTATCTCGGTCACGCCACAACTCTTAAAATTACTAAATGGTTATCATGAAAACTTAGGCGTTAAGCGCTATATATCTGGCGGAGATGTTTTGAGGCATGAAGATGTTGATGTGCTCGCAACGCAATCAACCATCTATAATGGCTACGGTCCGACAGAATGTACAGTAGCCACAACTTTTTATCAATACGACGTGACCGATAACTATAAAACGATTCCAATTGGCAAACCCATCACAAATGCACAAGTCTATATCATGAACGATGGTCAGCTATGTGGCATAGGCATACCAGGAGAGCTATGTATTGGTGGAGAAGGCGTTGCAAGAGGTTATTTAAATCGTCCTGAATTAACAAATGAAAAATTTATCCGCAATCCATACAGCGAAGGTAAGTTATATAAAACAGGAGACTTAGCACGCTTTTTGCCTGATGGAAACATTGAGTATTTAGGAAGAAAGGACGATCAAATTAAGATTAGGGGTTACCGGATCGAGCTAGGTGAAATCGAGCATGTCTTTAGAAAAATAGAAGATGTCACAGATGTAGCTGTGATTGTTAGACCAGACAAACATGATGAGGCAGCCATTCATGCCTATTTTATCGCAAAGATTCAACTTGATCTTAACTGGATTAAAGCTGAACTTAAAAAGAGCTTGCCAGTATACATGATTCCGCCATATGTGAAACAAATAGATGAGATCCCTGTGACACTAAGTGGTAAGCTCAATCGCCTTGCTTTACCAACGATTGAGCTGGATTTGGAAGAAGATTATTTAGGTGCAGCGAATCCTGTTGAGCAAAAAATCATTCATGCCTATGCGCACGCATTAGCATTAGACCCACTTTTGATTTCTACTCGTCGTAATTTCTTTCAATTAGGTGGCGATTCCATCAGTTTGTTGCGGGCGATCATGATCTTAAGAAAAGAGTTTGAAATCAATCTTGAAGATTTCTATTCAGAATTATCTATTTCAGAATTATCTGAACTGATTACTAACAAAGAAACGCATTCAAAAGAGGTTGACTTGGTAAAGGAAAAAAGATATACTAATAAGGCTTTAAATGAGGAAAATAACGTATTAGCCTATCAAGAATCTTTAGCTGAATTAAAGCAGACATCATCTGTTGTTGATGTGAAGAGAAAAAAGATGCTGCTTTTAGGTGCCACAGGATTTTTAGGTGCTCATCTATTGCTTGAGCTACTAGAAACAACGCAACATCTAATTGTTGCGATTGTTCGTGGAAAAGATGAAAAGGAGTCGATTCATCATTTAAGAGAAACTTGTAGATTTTACTTCGATGCGGATATCCTTGAAAAATACGGTGACCGAATAGTTGTGTATCAAGGAGATCTTTCAGAAGCATCTTTAGGACTTGAAAAAGCGCCTTATTTAACCCTTTCGCAACAAGTTGATACGATCATGAATGCGGCATCAAATGTCAAACATTATGGGAAATATGATGATTTTTACAAAGTCAATGTATTAGGCGTGAAACATTTAATTGATTTTCAACGAGTTGGAAGGGAAAAAACACTCGTTCACTGTTCTACGGTGTCACTTGCATCTGGTTATATTGAAAATTTAGAGAACTTTACTTATACGGAGGATACGTTATCATTACCAGTTGATTATGATTCCGTTTATTTAAAAACAAAAGCAGAAGCGGAAGCATTACTGTTTGAGGCAAGGGCAGCAGGCTTAAAGAATACGATTATTCGTTTAGGAAACCTGCAAACGAATACTAAAACTGGCAAATTTCAAATCAATGACTTAGATAATGCCTTTATGACACAAGCGAAAGGATTTCTTAAACTAGGGATCGCACCAGATGTTGATTACCCATTTGATTATACACCGATCAATGATGCAGCTCAAGCATGTGTGAGGTTAATGGATATCGTGATCGCTACCAATCCTATTTATCACATTTATAATCCCCATTTGGTCCATTTGAAAGAAATACTAACTGTTTTTTCAGATAAAACGCGCTTAAAATTTGTTCCAATTGATCAATTTCAGCAGAGGTTACTTGAAGTTCTTAAAAAAGAGGACATTGATGCGGATATGCTTCGTTTTGGTTTACACGCGGGTGTTTTAAAAGATGAACAGCAACAGACTCAGTTTAATATTCAATCAGAAAAAACCAATATTTTCTTGGAGAAGGTTGGCTTTAACTGGGGGAGAATTGAGCATGATTCTCTTTTAAAAGTAGCCCAAAATTTATTGGAAGGAGATACGTTAAAAAATGACGATTAATATTTTAAAAAAAGACATGAAACGAAAGAAAACAATGAATGTCATTTTACTGCTATTCATTACGCTGTGTACTGTATTCTTAGCAAGTAGCGTCAGTAATATTGTTATCGTTTCAAATGGAATTGAATTTTTTGCCCAGCGAAGTCATCTAGCTGATTACTTGATTTTTACTGGCAGTGAGAGTAGTGATGAATTTAGAGAATGGCTCTTAGAAAGTGAATATGTGATTGAATTTTCAAAAGACGAAACGTTTAATATTCCGACTAGCGATGTTTTAATTCGCGGGTCAGATGAATATGATGAGATAGGAGGTGTGTTAATCTCTACACTGCCAGACATGTTTAACTTCCCTTTAAATGAAGCTGATGAAGTGATCACACAGATTAATAGAGGAGACATGATTATTTCTTTTTCGCAAGCGAACCGTCACAACATTCAAATCGGAGATGAACTCACTTTATTGGTTGGTGATGAGCGCCACTCATTTGTTGTGAGACAACTCGCAAAGGACATGTTGCTTGGTAGCGATATAATAGCATCTACGCGTTTCTTTATTCATGAGGATGATTTTAACGAGATGAGCATTAATGAAGGTGGTAATCAACTCATCACGCATATCTATTCTATTAGAACAACTGATTTGACAAGTTTTTCTAATAGCTTAACCGGGGCTGATCATCTACCCTCAGACCTTGCGCTAGATCGTCACATGATTGAAAATCTCTATTTGTTTGAGTTAATTATCTTTGCTATTTTAGCACTCATGAGTATTTTCTTAGTCGTGATTTCCTTTATTGTCCTTCGATTTGCCATCATTTTCACGCTACAAGAAGATAAAAAAGAAATTGGGATTATGAAAGCAATTGGCTTGAAGAATTATGCTGTTAAAAGGATTTATCTCATCAAATATTTTTTCCTTTCAGTGATTGGTGCTATTTTAGGATTTATCTTAAGCTTCCCGTTAGGTGCTATGTTAATGAGAGATTTATCGCAAACGATGGCGTTATCAGATTCAAGGATGCATTATCTCATTCAGTCTTTGTGTGCCATTTTGATTGTGTTACTTGTGATGTTATTTTCTTATATCAGCACAAGAAAAATTAATCAATTAACAGCCATTCAAGCCATCCGAGAAGGAGAAACAGGTGAAAGGACTAAAAAGGCTGGGTTATTGAAGTTACATAAAAAAAGACGCATGCCTACTGTGTTATATTTATCACTTAATGACATTTTAAGCAATGTAAAAAGCTATGTCGTTTTGTTGTTTGTTTTTATTCTTTGTTATTTGCTTGTTGTGATCCCGACTAACGCGATTAATAATTTAATCAATGAGCAAGCACTAGAGTTGTTAGGGATTGCACCTGCTGATGTTTTCATTGAAACAGATCAGTTTGGCACACTGTTTGGCTTTGAAGGTTCTGTTGCTGACTTAGAAGAAGAATTACTTGCATTCCAAAACTTTTACCTAGAGCATGGCATTGAGATTACGATTCAGACAGACCTGCTTAGTTCTGGTGCTTCGATTTATTTAGATCCTGATGAGGCTGCAACCATCAACATTTATCAAGGGGTCTTAATCAGTGCAGAAGAATACTCGTATTTAAGAGGTGTTGCCCCCATGTTACCGCATGAAATTGCTGTCAGTGAAGTTACATTAGCAGCAATAGGAGCAGACATTGGTGATGAGGTTTATATTGCTTTTAGAGAACACAGACAACGTTATTTAATAACGGGAAGCATTCAATTATTAAACAACTTTGGTCAAGGTGCCCGCTTCTCACAAACAGCTACAGCATGGGATGATGCGTTATTCTCAACACTTGCAGTAGGCGTAAGATTTGTAAATAGAGATAACATCTCAGGGCAGATAGAGCAGTTAAGAGACTTATCACCAGAAATAGAAATCGTGGAAACAGAGGAAATATTAAGAACATTTATGGGCATGGTCGTTGATATTATTCTTGGCGTACAACAAGTCATTTTAATCATTGTTTTGGTCACCATTTTGTTAATCACCTTATTGATGAGTATTTCTTTTTTCGCAAGGGATATTTCTCAAATTGCCTTGTTGAAAAATATGGGCTTTAAAAATCATGTGATTAGAGCTTGGCAAGGACTACGCATGATTATTGTGATGGTTGTCGCACTTGTCATTGGAATGATCCTTATTCCAGCTACAAATGTATTAGTGCGGATGATTTTTGGTATGATGGGTGCACCACAAATTGAGACACATACAGATGTGCTACTTGTTCATCTGCTTTATCCAGTTATCTTTTTAGTGACTGTGTGCATTGCTACGCTTGTTGTAACAGGATATGTGAAGAAAATTAAGCTACGTGATATGGGAGTTGCTGACTAAGACCTAGAAGATGTACAGTTAAAGGAGTAGATGCAGTGTGGAAAAAGTATTAGAAGTAAAAGATTTATGTAAAACGTATACGATTAATAAAAGAGAAAATAAAGTGTTAAACAATGTTAATTTTTCTGTTGAAAAGGGAGAAATGGTCGCTATCATGGGCCCATCAGGTTCTGGGAAGTCGACCTTGTTATACACGGTCAGTGGCATGGATGATGCGACATCGGGTATGATTCGTTTTGCCAGCAAGGAAATAAATACATTATCAGCGACAGAAATGTCTGATATTCGCTTAAATGAAATGGGTTTTATTTTTCAGCAAATGTATATGTTGAAAAATCTAACTATTTTTGATAATATCATCCTACCCGCTTTTCAATCAAAAAATGTCAAAGGAAAAGTAGCAAGAAAAGAAAAACAAGCAGATGCGCAAGCACTCATGCAAAAAATGGGGATTAGTGAGATTGCTGAAAATGATATTAATGAAGTTTCTGGTGGGCAACTCCAACGCGCCTGTGTTTGCCGAAGCTTAATTAATAAACCGAAAGTGATTTTTGCTGATGAACCGACGGGTGCACTAAATAAACAAGCGTCAAATGAGGTGATGAAAGAAATAGGACGCGCAAACAAAGAAGGAACGACTGTTGTATTAGTGACACACGATGCAAAAGTTGCTGCTAAAAGTGATCGGGTTATTTACCTCATTGATGGACAGATCATAGGCGATTACGTTTTAGGAAAATATCAAGAAGATGACGGCTTAAAAGAGCGGGAACGACTGTTAAATGAGTGGTTGCTTGAACAGGGGTGGTAGCGTATAGGGATTAAACAAATGGCAAATTTGAAAGGTTGTTTTAATGATGTTTAAGAAAAAATATATGACTGTCCTAGCGCTGATGATCTTTGTTACGATCTCTGGTTGCGATCATCCTATTGGTGTTGCGAGCATGAGGCCAGAGGGTTCTATGATGCGCGAGGTTGTAGCTGTTGATGCTTTTGACGAGCTTCACGTAGAAGGCATCTTTAAGATCATTTATCGTCAGTCTGATGAACATCGTGTTGAATTATATATGCATGAGAATTTAATTGGCATTACGCGTGTTGATGTCCGTCAAGGAAAAGAGCTACATCTTTATCAACGTGAATCAGTGATAATAGGCGGCGTGAGTTTAAGACAGTTGCGAAGGGTTCATCGCTTAGACGCATCGGTTTTAAATGAAATGCCACGTGTTTATATTTATTCTCCAGACTTAACAGTTCTCAATTTGGAAGGCATCATGTCAGTTGAAATGAGTGGTTCAGTTTCTGAGGCGAACTTCTACATCGGTGGTGTTGTGTCAGTTGAGGCCTTTGACTTTAATGTTGCTTCTATGCAGTTAAGTGTGCACGGTGTATCAGATGTTAATGTTGCGGTTTCAGAGGAGTTAACTGTCTCAGTTGATGGCGTATCCTCGGTTAACTATCGTGGGAATCCAATTGTTTCTAGTCGCGTTTGTGCATTTACATGTTCATTCAGACAAATTGATTAAAAGAATGGGAGAAGTGGGAAATGACTGCAATAGAGATTAAAAATATTTCAAAAAAGATAAATGACCAACACATTTTAAAAGATGTTAGCTTTACCATCAAAAAAGGAGAAATCTATGGGTTCATTGGACAAAATGGTGCTGGGAAATCAACTTTAATGAAGGTGATGTTTGATATTTTGAAACCCGATTCAGGTGAAGTGATGATTTTAGGTCAGAAGGTTACATCAGGTGAAAATCCAGTTTTTCAAAAGGTGAGTGCCATCATTGAAAATCCTATTTTTTATCAGAACTTAACCGTTTATGAAAATTTGGATATTCACTGTGATTATATGGGAAAATCATACAAAAAAGATATCGATAAAATTTTACAACTTGTTGGTTTAGAAGTGGCAGTTAAAGATAAAAAAGTACGTGATTTATCAATGGGAATGAAACAACGCTTAGCTTTAGGACGAGCCGTTTTATGTGAGCCAGAAATTTTGATCCTCGATGAACCCATTAACGGTTTAGATCCAAAAGGGGTGCTAGATATTCGTGAACTGTTATTACTGCTAAAAGGGCAAGGTATTACGATTTTGATTTCAAGTCATATTATTGCTGAGATTGAAAAGGTTGTTGATCGAATTGGGATCATTCATGCAGGAGCGTTTGTTGAAGAGTTAAGTATGGAACAAATCAGAAAAGAAGAAATTGATATCGAAGCACATTTCATTCAGATTTTAAATGGAGGTCACAGTTAGCTAATGAAAGAATTTGTTAAAATTGAATTAAAAAAAATCAGTTTAAAAAACCAAGTGAAACGATTGATCATTGTGAATATTGCGATTTTGTTTCTCTTGAGTGTCTTTTTTGTACCATCTATCGTTCAAGGCGAAACAGTAGATTTTTATGTTTTTACTGACATGATCGTTAAGTCGACATTTGTTGTTTGGCAAGCTGTTCTCATCTCGTCAATGATTATTGAAGAATTTAAAGCAAAAACAATTATGCAACTTTATACTTATCCGATCAAAAGATCACTCATTATTGGGGTTAAGCTTGGTCTAATCGCTGCGATCACCTTGTCCTTTAGCTTGATTACCCATGCGATTCAGCATAGTTTGCTTACTGTTGGTGCTGGTCTTATCCCACAATTTTCATATCCACTCAGTATGCAGTATCTCTTAAGTATTGTCTTGTCACTCCCCTTCTTAGTGATGATTGGCATGATGCCATTAACAGTAGGCTTATGGATGAAATCGACCATTGCCCCTGTTGTGACCTCAATGATCGTCGTTTCGCTTCTTGCTAATATGAGTCCTGATTCGATGCCAATGATCACAAACCTGATTGCTGTAGGAATTATGGGCGTTCTGAGTATGACTTTTGTTATGATCTCGATTAAAGATATGGTAAAAAATGATTTAATTGTTTAAAAAGAAAGGAGAATAAAAATGGTTATTTATCCCGCACAAAGTGCATTAATGGTTGTTATCTATTTCATTGTTAGTTTATTAGTTATTTTGGGGGCATGGGTTTTTAGTAAGCGCGCGGGTGTTAGAGAAAAACTCAAGAGAAATATTTCTTTGGGCATGTATATTTTTGGTGGACTTACGCTGGCTTTACATATCATGCCCCTGTGGCGTGTTATTAACGGCACCTTTGAGCCAGCAGAAGTTGATGTGGATGAGATATTAGGTAATATTTTTGGGAGCACAACAGATGGTTCAACTGATGTTGTTGCTAGTGAGTGGGCACAACCGGTGGTAGACATGTTTGGTATGGAAGTAGCTGTCTTTCAGTTAATCAGCGTCGGAATTGGAATGCTTCTTATCCTATTAGGCTTTATATATAAAAGTAAAAACTGGGGAAAAATCGTCATGCTTTTAGGCGCGGTAACGATGTTACTTGGACTATTTCAAATTTTGTTGTAAAGCGCGTAATGTAGTGCTTAATCGGTCATTAAATATGCTCAAAAATCATTTGTTGGCTCTTCACTTTTAGGTTGGTTTATCTAAATCATCTTATATTGTAAAGAGCCTTCATACATTGATTTTAAAAAATAACAATAAGAGGTGATTGAATTGGGAACTAAAAAAGAGAAAATACTCCTCATGGTCTTGCCATTTTGGCCTTTACTTATCCCGCCACTCGGGATTGCAAGCCTAAGGAGCTATCTTGGTAAAAATGGCTATGATGTATCAGCAGTTGATGCGAATACAGAAATGGAATTTATGGATCTATTACAGCGATATACCGCAACTTTAAAGCAAATCATCGAGGATGAGCGATTGGGAAATTTCCATAATACAGCATATGAGGTTTTAAGAAATCATTTGATGGCCTTTCAAAATTACAGGGAAAGTAATCAGTATTCAAAGGATGATTACAAAGAGCTAATAAAAATATTAATAAAAGAAAATTACTTTTGTGAAATAAGCAATGAGAATATTGCCAATTTAGATCATATTTTAGATGAATTTTATAAAATCTTAAATATATATATGAGTGATTTGCTAGAAAAAGAACAGCCGACCATCGTCGGCATATCGACATTTACCCAGACACTTCCTGCAACTTTATTTTCGCTGAAATTAATAAAAAAGAATTATCCGCATATTAAAACAATGATGGGAGGTGGCATCTTCTCGGATATGCTTGCGATTAACTCCATTAACTTTAATCGATTCATTGAAAGTACGCCCTATCTAGATAAAGTCATCGTCGGAGAAGGTGAGATGCTCTTTCTTAAATACCTCAAGGGAGAATTGCCAGCTAATCAGAAAGTATATACAATAAAAGATGTCTCAGGCGAGCTCATGGATTTTAATGACATCGCTATTCCAGATTTCTCAGGTTTTAACATGGAAAGTTATACGCAAAATGCCTATTTCACATCAAGAAGTTGTCCTTTTCAATGTAGTTTTTGTTCAGAAACGGTACTCTGGGGAAAATATCGACGCAAAAAAGCTACGCAAGTTGTAGAAGGATTAAAAGAACTGTATCAAAACCACAAATTCCAACTTTTTCTTCTTAGTGATTCTTTGCTAAATCCAAGTATTTCCAAGCTTTCAGATGAATTAATAAAAAATAAGTGTTCATTTTATTTTGATGGCTATTTAAGAGCAGGCAAGGATGTTACAATTGAGCAGGCAAGAAAGTGGCGAAAGGCAGGGTTTTATCGCGCTAGATTAGGTGTTGAGAGTGGTTCGCCTCATGTATTAGAACTGATGGATAAGCATTTAACGCCTGAGGAAATTAAGTCCTCAATCATCAATTTAGCCCAGGCAGGAATCAAAACAACAACCTACTGGGTCATTGGTCATCCAGAAGAAACAGAAGCGGACTTTCAACAAACTTTGGATTTAATTGAAGAATTAAAAGATTATATTTATGAGGCTGATTGTAATGCCTTTCAATATTCTGTAGGTGCGCAAGCGGAGTCAGATAGCTGGCATTTGAAGTACGGCACCAGCCTCATCTATCCAGAAAAATTTACCGACCTTTTAATTACACAAATGTGGCAAGTGAATGCTGATCCGTCAAGAGAAATTGTTTTTGATCGTGTTTGTCGATTTATTGACCATTGCAGAAATCTTGGATTACAGAACCCATATACTTTCCGTGAGATTTATTTTGCTGATAAGCGGTGGAAAGAACTTCATCAGCATGCTGTGCCAATGATAACAGAATTCAGAGGAAAAGAAAAAACAATTTGTGAAAATGTAGAAATAAAATTTTGATGAAGAGAGTTGTTGAAGGTGAAAAAATTTGGAATTAACTTTAACTTAGTTTTAATCAGTCAAATCATCAGTTTAATTGGCGGAAACATCTTAAGATTTGCCCTTTTGCTATTCATCTTAGATTTAACCCGATCAGCTGGTACCTTTGGTATGATTACCGCCGCAAGTCAAATCCCTATTATGTTATTTTCCATTCCAGGTGGTATCATCGCTGATCGCATAAATAAAAAGAAATTAATTGTTTTTTTTGATGGTATTAAGACGGTGATCTGTGCTGGTTTACTCGTCATTTTCTTAACAGGTACTTATTCCGTCATGAATTTAACACTCGTTATTGTGCTGTTTATGACGATTATCACTTTATTTACACCTATCTTAATGGCAGCTACTCCAGCAATCGTTAATCAAGAGGTGCTAGTTGAAGCCAATGGTGCGATTCAAGCGATTGATGCGATGAGTGGTTTACTTAGTTTTGTACTAGGTGGCATTTTGGTCACAACAATTGGGATTACGAACATCGTTATTTTAGCTGGTGTTGCGTTCTTAATTTCAACAATTATTGATTTGTTTATCAAAATAGCTCATGTGAGACAAGAAGTTGAATTTGGCATTATTAAAACAGCTATTTTAGATATGAAAGATAGTCTTCACTATACAATAAAGACAAATCCGCTTATTATGAAGTCATCGCTGTTCTTTTCAGTTGTTGCATTACTATTCATTCCGATATTAACTGTTGCATTACCGTACATTGTGCGATTTGAATTTGGGGCAAATGAGACGATGTTTGGTATCTCACAAGCAATTACAGCACTTGGGATGCTCTTAGGTGGTGTGCTGTCTGGAAAGTTCAAAAAATGGCTAGGTATTAAACATTTTTCAAAGTGGATTTTAATGATGGCATTACTATGTTTTGTGCTAGCAGTTGCTGTTTATACACCGCTTTTTGGTGGCACAGTTGCGATACCATTGTGGCTATTTAACATTGGCTTGATGCTTATTGTGGTGATCATTACTTTTGTGAATATCATCGTGATGGCACTTGTGCAAGAGCAAGTGCCTGCCGATTATCTAGGAAAGGTTATTGCACTGGCTATCACCGTTACAAACTTTACTACTCCTATTGGTCAATATGTATTTGGTCTCTTGATGGATTTGTTTGCTAATGGGATGTCTGTGCTGTTTGTGGCGATTGGACTATTGACCATTGGCTTATCGCTCATTGGAAAAAGCATGTTTAAAGATTCTGACGATGCTATTCAAGTTGCTTCATAAAGCACATAAAAGTGATTGAAATTAAACATAAAGCTTTAAAATGTTACTGAAACTGATTTTAAAGCTTTTTTCTTGCTTTTCTACAGGATAAAGTTTTAAAAATGCTGGTATGTTGAAGAAGTAAATGGTATAATTGTTACATGTGATTATTTTGTCAAAATTTAGCAAGGAGGAACGTGTGAATATGGTGATGTTTTGGGTGATCTGCTTTCACTGGCTGATTTTCTTGAGCGTTATAAAACTTTTTCTTCAAAAATACAAACGAATAAAACACGACATAAAGCGTAACAAAGGTGAGCAAGCAATTCTCGAGTGCTACATGAAAGAAATAGAAGCTAGGTATGGTGAAATGAGAAAATTTAAGCACGATTACCAAAACATTCTATCATCTTTAGACAGCTTCATAGCTGAAGAAGATTTTCAAGGACTCAAACACTACTACTTAGAAAAAATTAAAGAAACATCTAAGATTTTAAACAAGCATCTTTTTGGCTTTGAAGCCTTAAGTAAAATCGAAGTGAGAGAAATAAAAAGTATTTTAGCAATGAAATTAATGTGCGCACAAGAACAAGGCATCCCAGTAATATTTGAAGCTGTAGATAGGGTTACAACTATACCCTTAGACACGACGATCTTAGTACGTGCATTAGGTATTTTGCTTGATAATGCCATCGAAGAACTCATGGAATGCGCTAATGGGAAGCTGCTCGTAGGTGTTGTAAAAAACGCACGAAGTACCACCTTCATCGTGCAAAATACATGCCGTGCTGACACACCTAAGGTTCATCAGTTAAAGCAGCTAGGTTTTTCAACGAAAGGTGATGGCAGAGGTATTGGATTAAGCAACTTATCAGACTTTGTTAAGGCACATTCAAATTTGTCACTTGAAACAACGATTAATGAAAATCAATTTATTCAAAAAATAATGATCGGGGGCTAATTGAATGTTATCAGTATTTATATGTGAAGACAATTTAGCGCAACGTCAAAAAATAGAGAAGGTTGTTTGTGATTATTTGATGATGGAAGGTTTAAGCTTAGAGATGGCTTTGACTACAGATGATCCACTCGCTGTGTTAAATTATTTAGAAAAAAACCCTAAAACAACAGGGCTTTACTTTTTAGATGTTGATTTAGGGCATTCATTGACAGGAATCGGGTTGGCCGCAAAAATCAGAGAGCTAGATGACTTAGGAAAAATCGTTTTTGTCACAACCCATGTCGAATTGTCCTATCTTACATTCATGTACAAAATAGAGGCATTAGATTACATCATTAAAGATAGTCCAGAAGGGATTAAACAAAGGGTGTATGACTGTATCAAAATCGCACATGCACGTTATTTAAGCGATAAAAATTCAGAAAAGAAAATTTATAAAGTTAAAGTAGAAGATCGGGTGCTCGCGATTGACCGAGATGACATCATGTTTGTTGAGTCCTCAAATGTGCCTCATATGTTAATCTTACATTTAGATAACAGTCAAATCGAATACTATGGTTCACTCAAAGAAGTCGAAGAAGCATTGCCAACGTTTTATCGCTGTCACAAGTCGTATGTTGTAAATCCGAGAAATATTAAGGAAATTTATAAATCGACAAATGAAGTGGAAA
>JGI24703J35330_11748805_pt1 | contig 38503 bp, 39 predicted proteins | sample TergutNt197P1_FD_35330 | JGI IMG/M metagenome (IMG submission 35330)
TTTGACAATGGTGAGAACGTACTTTTACCAGATGTTCTTGCTACTGTTGTTTATGGCGAAGATATTGAGTGGATAAGTTATGTGATAGATAACGAAATTGGCTTAGGCTCGACAATTGAATTTAGTAGAGGCATAACATTAGGGACACCAGACTTCCTTCAAGAGCCATTTGAAGTAAGGGGGATTAACATTCGTATTTTTGATGAGGATGGTAGCATCATTTTTGAGCAGGGTTTCTGAAAACAAGCATTTTCTGCATCAATATTCATTTCCGCACCGATAGGTGTGGAAGCCTCGGCAGGGCGCACAGCACCGGTCATCGACCGGTGTATAGGTGCGCAGTTTGTTCCGTTGGTGCAATTGAAACTCGAAGAAGGAGATGAAATAAATGCAAGCATACAGAGTTTATTACGATGAAGGTAAATTTATCCCTTTTGAACCCGTAGAAATTAAAAAGGGTAGTCAAGCTATTGTTACTATACTCGACTTCCCTTTTGAAGGTACAAATAAGCAAAACAGTCTAAATGATGCAAGTAACCGCCAAATAGAGGCTATGAGACGCTTTCGGGAAGAAATACGCGATAATGATGAACCTGTGCCTGAGTTTGAGCGTGTTACCTTGCGCGAGGTTGAAATATGACATATGCTTTGGATTCAAATATCATATCTTATTTGCTTAAAGATAATGACTGCGTTTACAATAGATATTTTGATGCGCTTTCACAAGGTAATAAATGCGCTATTCCACTTATTGTTTATTATGAAGTTAAGCGCGGATTAAAAGCGAATGATGCAAATAAAAAAATGCGTTCGTTTGAAAAACTCTGTTTCGATATCGGGGTTGACGACCTCACACAAGAAGATATAAATGTTGCGTCTGATATTTATGCTGAACGCAAACGGAACGGAACACCAATTGAGGACACGGACTTACTTATTGCGGCGCAATGCATGACCCAAGGATATACACTTGTCACTCATAACACAAAGCATTTTGAACACATAATGGGGTTAGAATTGGAAGATTGGACATACGCCCTTTAAGGCACATCTCCTATGTCAGTTTTGCTATTTGCGTATTCCGTGTGCATCTCGAACAAGCGGTACGCGGTCATGGTATGTTCCCATGTTGGCTTTCAGCGTGGGACAAATCTCCCATGCTCTTTTTGCAATACCGCTATCGTCTATACGGTAAAATTTGTTCTTGTAAGGGTGTAAATAACGCTGTTTTAGAGCAAGTTATATTTCAAAAATACTCATGACGATTAGATATTCCTCTCGGTTCAAAAAAAATTATAGCGAAATAATTCGAAAGCCGTCCCGCCTGTCGCGACAAAACCGCGAAAATACAATTTTCGCCGCCGCTCGGGCGAGACGGTTTCTCATTCATTTCGTCTTAGTAAATATATACCGCTCTGCTTGCATCGTCCCAACGGACTTGCGCACCGAGGATTTCTGATACATAACGCGCAGGTACAAAGGTACGGCCACCCTCGATGACTGCGACACCCATACCGTCGGGCAGTGGCATGTCTATTGTCACGAATGCCGTCTGGCCATTGCGGGTGATGCTTACCGTGCGGGTTGCTTCGTTCCAGTCAACGTCTGCACCGAGGCCTTCGGCTATGGCGCGCAGAGGTATCATGGTGCGATTTGCTACCGGGTCTATGAATGGTGTAACATCGCCGACCGTAACGCCTATGGCGAAGTGCATGGGTGGTGCATCCATCAGGCCAACGCTCCAATACCATTTCCTCCCAAATACCGGTATCATCAGTCGTCAAATGTAAAATATCTCCTGTGATGCCACCGGATAAGGCGAAATCAAGATTTTCTATGGGTACATGAATAAAATTACCAAACTGGTCTCGTGGATCATAGGAAATTATTATAACCTCACCGGGGTCAGCTTCGGTGATATCCCAATGCCACATTCCTTCATCGGATATTCTAATGCTTCTGGTTTGGATGCTCCCCACACGTTGCTGCTCGGGGACGACCTCAGCTGTGGCAGTAGTCGATGTGTGCCGCCAGTCTACTGTCACCTCTATGGTACGTGGTGTGGTATCTTGACCAATAGAAAGCCAAATCGAGATGCTGCTTTCACCAGTGAAATCAGATTGCCACACATCATAATCATACTCATCGCCACTCGAGAGATATACCGAAAATATTGTAATTGCCAGGTTTATGATTTCGAAAACAAACGCATTCGTAGGGAAATACAAATCAATTACCTTTGTTACATTCATGTCTCAACCTTGTCCATCTATCCCTTCCTTCTGATGAGGCAAAAGTTCATTGTACTGTGTACCTTCCATTGCATATATGAATGGGTCATCTGCATCGGTGTTGTTTCCACTTAGCTCCTCTATGATTGCGTGGGAACAAAATGGCACATATGAGGCGCAATAGCCGCCCTCATGCAGGCATACAAGTTTTCCGCCTGCGTGTTTGTCGGCGAGTTGCCTAACCATGCGTGCCATGTAGCGATAGCCGTCGGCGGATAGCATCATCCGCGCCAATGGGTCAAAGATATTTGCGTCTTGTCCGGCTGATACCAAAATCAACTCCGGTGCAAAATTTTCTACAGCGGGTATGACGATTTTTTCGAAGGCATAACGATATACTGCATCGCCGCTACCTGCGTATAGTGGAATGTTTATTGTAAAACCCTCTCCCCTGCCCCGACCCGTATGTTCGGACTTTCCGCGTCCTATCGGGTCGAGTCCTGACTGATGCAGGGATATAAATAACACGCTGTCATCTTCGTAAAAAGCATCCTCCGTGCCGTTACCATGATGTGCATCCCAGTCGATTATTGCAATTTTTTCTATGCCAAGCATATGTTGTGCATACTTGGCGGCGATTACGATATTATTAAAAATGCAGTAGCCTACACCCCTGTCTGCCTCGGCATGATGGCCGGGGGGGCGTGTCAGGACATAGGCGTTTTCTGCCATACCCTCGGCTACGGCCTTTACGGCTGTGATTGCACCACCCGCAGACAGCTTTGCGATTTCGTATGAGCCGCGGCCTACTATTGCAGAATCGCCGCAGTCCTCTCCACCTGTTTTACTCATCTCGCGCACAGCTTCGATATGGCGTTTTGTGTGAAAATATTCGAGTTGTGACTCTGTGGCAGTGACGGGTTTTAGGCTGACTAAACGGTCAAGCAAGCCGCTCTTTTCTAATAGGTTTTTTACTCGGCGTTTGCTTTCGGGGGATTCGGCAGAGCCTGACTCTTGGATATAGCCACCCGCAGGCTCAAACAACGCACCACCACCCGCATTATGCCAAAAATAGCTCTCATCACAAACAAAGGCTGTTTTCCTCGGGAAGTCGCGGTATAGCGGGTATAACAAAACCCCTTCTGCAAAGACCATCAACTCGCCATGTTGCCTATATCCAAACGCCCCATAAACGCCCTTGCCGAATACATATGCCGTACTCGCCTCCAGATACGTTGGGATTCTTTTTTCATCCAATATATCCAGATGGAATTTTAACAATGCCTTACCTATGCCCCTGCACCTTTCATTTTTGTCCACAACAAAGCCTACCAGCTGATAGAACTCACCCGAAGGCTCACTGTCATGCGACATATCCGCCACCGCCCGAAAACGCGGCGCGTACTCACCCACCACACGGTCGATTTCGTCGTAGATGGCAATGTCTACATCATGTGGCAACCATACCGTCGCACCTACGATTTTGCCGTGACTTTCTGCGACATGCGCGACACAGCCCGCCGCACGCAGATATACCTTATAATACTCCGCTACGACAGCATTACGGATTTTGTCATCATCCACCGTCCAGTGAAAAAATTCATCATCAAAATAACCCGAAGAAATAAACTCTGCTGCTCGGTCTATCTCCTCGGGTTTTATGGCCCTTATAAAAAAATCGCTCACTTTTTGCTCCTATCATTTGCCCTATCCTCCACAAGCGACACCAGCGGAAACATATCGTTATAATGTCTGTGGATAAAGAGGGCGTTTTGTTCGTTATAAAGTGTTTCTGCGGCATGGTCGGCTATGGGTGTGATTACACGCTCATTAGCACATTGCACAGGCGACACATCAGAAGAATACCGTGAACCCTCGTATTTTAAATTATCATAAGCATAATTGCAACGTGATTTTATCGCACATTTTTTGCAAGGCTCGTATAGTTCTTTTCCATGCTTAGAGAGTTTTTTTTGCTTTGCCCTGTCTACGCCCCTAAACACATCCCCTACTTCAAAGGCAGGATTGCCAAGATGTTTCGATGCAGAATATATTTTACCATCCGGTGCAACAGAAGGCTGATTTACTGCCATATCGCTCCTATCCGTATGGTATTTTTCACCCTTAATATGTGACAGGATTTTCATATCAATCGGGGAGATATAGATTTTTTCTTCCGCCTTAGTCAGGTCAACATACATCTTGGCTATTTTTTTATATTCGCCTTCCAACACAGCAAGTTTTTCTTCCGTCCATGCTGCGGTTTTGCAATAATTCATGCCGACAGTTATGTATTTAAAGCCTTTGCTAATCAAAAATTCTACGGTTTCTGCCGCTCGGCCGACGGTCGATGGGTCAATCACACTCATCGCAACAGCGTATGGCTGATATTCTAACAGCATTGGTATTTTTTTTTCCAGCAACTCAAATGAGCCGTCACCATTTGGAAAAAGGCGGCAGTCATCCTGCGCAAGCCCATCATGAGAAAACCCAATCGTCAAACTGTTTTTAGCCGAAAATTTTAAAAACTCCTCGTCAAGCAAAACGCCGTTTGTCGTCATTTTATAATAAAACGAATGCCCTGTTTTTGCGGTGATTTCGCGGGCATAGCCGATGACATCAAAAATAAGTTGCCTTTCCAAAAGCGGCTCCCCGCCATAAAAAAGCAATCCCGATTTGGTTTGTTTTGTTGCACTAAGCTTAACCGCCGCAAGCGCGACCTCACGCGACATACGCTCCTCGCCTAATTCAACAAAACAGTATTTGCAACGCAGGTTGCATTGATTTGTAAGATGCAGTGTTAATTGCATGTGGCAAGAAAAGAGTCAATGAACTGTCGGATTTGTGCAACAAAACGCTCCCTGGCCTGCGCACCACCTTCTGCGATTTCTTGGGCGGTTGGGGTTGTTTCTAAAAACTCATGTCCGATATTAATCTCCGGGTTATAAAACACACCTACATTAACACCCTCTACTTGTTCCCTAAACGCAACCCTTGCCAATGATGCAAAATTGCCTCCGCCCACCTTTGCAATCCCGACACCACTCTTGTTGTCAAACAAATCAATGCCTACATCTGTCTCATGCGTCGTATATTCACCAAAATTTTCAAAATTCCAATTCCTAAACTGTTGGGTTACAGTGGCCTTATAATCGGGAGGCATATCATCAAAATACACACCCACTTCACTAAACATTTCACTGATAATGTTTAAAACTTCTTGCTCCGTCAAATGCACAACATAAAACGGAATCGGACCGCCACCACCACCATGCGCCCTGACGGATAGTTCGAGACCACGTATATCCGGTGCAGTGATTGCAACCGTGCGGGTATCCTCATCCCATTCTATCTCTGCTTCCAATGCTTCCGAAACCACACGTAATGGCACAAACTCCCTGCCATCAATTACAACAGGGGGTGCGTCCAATGTATATGCCGCACCAAACAGCTCAAACATCTCACGCATAGGTACCATGGTTCTTCCGTCTACAATCATCGGCGATGTTTCAAATACAATCGGAGTTCCGTTTAATGTCACATTTATCCGTGGCGACATGCCGCTAGAGCTAAAAAAAAAATCAATAAACTCCCTTACCTGAGTCGTAAGCTCTGCTTCTATTTGCGCCCGTGCTTCTGCTCGCCCCTCTGCTGTCAGCGAGTTTACATCCCCCACAGTCCACCACTCATCCTTAGGGCTGACACTCGGCGTAAAAAATACACCTACAGAGATGTCATCTGTCTGCTGCCTAAATTTTTCTGCGACATCTAAAGCAAGCCTACTCCCGCCATGTGAAAAAAACGGAATATTGTTATCTTCCCAAGTGATGTGACTAATCGCAATGTTTTTATCTTTATCAAACAAACTAAGTCCAAAGGCAGGCGAAAAAGGAGCACCAAAATCCACAGTATATGCAGGAGGGATTGCATCAAAATTAAACCCGGCTGCTTCCAACTGGGCGCGAATCATACTAAAGGCTTCCTCCTCGGTGATATGTACCACGTAAAATGGGAATCCCCCACCGCCATGATGAAGCCGCAATGTCAACTCACCGTCATTGCTCTCACTATACGCCGCTCCATACCCATGCGGAACAGGGCCTTCGGCAACACAGCCCATCAGCCCCGAAAACGTAAGTGTACCCATAACCCCGATACATGCGGCAACCTTTGCATTCTTTTGCCATCTCTTGGGTAGCTTTTTTAGCATCGTCGTATTGTTATCCCCAAGGGTCGGAATTTTTGGCGCGTCATAATGTTCAACAGCTGTGATTTTCACTATTCCTTCAAATCCTTCAGGCTCTTGATTTTTTCCTTGACATTTTGCATGGCCTCTTTGTTTTCATTTTTGATTTGCTCAAAAATTTCCTTGCGGTGTACGGATATATGTTTTGGCGCGAGTATACCAAGGCGTACTTGTTCCCCTGTTATGCCAAGTACAACGACCTCTATATTGTCGTTTACTATGATAGACTCGCCCTTTTTACGAGTTAGTGCCAGCATCTTGTTTCTCCATAGCCATCTTTTTCTTGGCGCGTTCGAGTTCTTCAAATATCATAAAACGTATGGGGTAGTCCTCGTTTGTGCATATCATTTGCTTACCGAGACCTGTATTTAGGTTCATCACTATAGGTGCGCGCAAATTTACACGCATGTGGCGTACATAGTCGGGGATGACTACGATGTTGTATATAAGCAAGGGTGCGTCCGACAACGGCCCCAACTCGTCCACCTCTTCTTGCTCCACCTTTGGGTCATAGTCAGGCAAGACTTTGTACACATCCATGAGGGTAAATGCTACATCACCATCATCCAGTGATTGCAGATAAAAAAACATATCCTCGTCTTGGTTTTCGGACATAAAAAGATAACGTTTGCTATCCGGAAATCCGGGAATCCCATCCTCAAATGTGATAATCCGCTCCGGGTCGTAGCTGATTTCTCCAAAATGCTTTGTAACAAATTTTTGCATACATAGCCTCCATTATCTTAAAAAGTTTGCTAATGACATCTGTATCACGCCCGAATTTGCACGCATAGAAGCCATAAAAATCGCCTCGGCAGAAAAGCGCATGATGGTAGCTCGTATCAGGTCGGTATCTTCATTATCGCTTGTTAGCTGTGTATATGCAACCTCATCTTCTTCCAGACGGCTTTGCACAAGCTCCATGCGCACCATACGTGCGCCGAGTCGTGTTTGCTCACGCATAGAGTTATCCGAGTGACGGTCTATGAGGAAGAGCATGTTATTAAACTGGTTGTGCAAAGCATATGTGGCCATACGATTTTCGTCTACGAGTTGCTTGGTTACGGCGGCATCTATAGCAGCATCGTCATAGCCCATACGTTGGAAATGCTGACGAAGTTCGCTTTCGTCAGAGATATGGAGCGAGTCTGCAAACTCAAAGAAACGCCTAAAGTCAGCAAACATTTTGTCGGTCAGCACATCCTTAGCCAAAGAGTTAACCTGAATGCGTGTGCGAGAAGCAAATTCGTATTCTATTCCCTGATTATGCATATTTAGCGATACATTCAGCTCTGCGCGGTCGAGAGGGATGGGGACACCGTCGATGTTTAATGCCCTCACAAGTTCCACACCCTGTACGCGAGTATCCTCCATGATGTGTGTGGACACTCCGCCCTCTACTGTGACGACATTTTCGGCGGCACGCGCTGTTGGGAATGTGACAGAAACATTGGTATTTGTATTAAAAAATTGTTGCGGAATATGGACGACATTGCCCACGATATTTGCAAATGGCGGCAAAGATGCACGCAGTTCTTCGGGCAAATCATGGATGGAGGCTCCACCCCCGGTATATGGTGTAAAAGCGGCGGGCAGAGTAAAGCTGTACATAGCCATACCACCGATGGATGTCGCAGGGCCGTCTGCCGCATGACGCGAAAAATACTTTGTTACATTATAAATCAGTGTAGACCCGGGCGGGATATGAGATGTATCTGTAGAAATAATTTCTCGACCCGTAAAATAAACAGAAGGGTTGATGTCGCCTTGACGGAAGCCCGTTTTGCGATATGTGACGCTCACACCTTCTCTCGGGAAGTTTGCGGCTGTATCCCTATGCATTACAAGCTCACCCGTCTCGGGTATAAAATGCATGACAGGCACAGGTGGTGTCGCTCCGTTATTTGCAGGCGGAATATATGCATCGGCATTTGTGATGCTCAAGGTACGCACCTCAAAACCCGGTACATGAGGCACCGCATCCAGCCCCGTATAAGCCAGCTTTAACACACTGATGTCGTGAGAAACAGGCTGATAGGTACCCAGCCCACCCGGCACAATCAGCCTTTGGAAAGACTGCTCCCGAGCTATATCCGCCAGCCCAAAATGTTGTGTAACTACAAAACTGCGGTTATTGTCAGCAACAAACATAGGCGGCTCGTTTGTACGGAAACCGGAAAACAGATAGTTGCCACCAAATGTCTGGTTCATTTCATGCCCGAGTTGGTTAAACAACGAGTTCATTTGACGTATGATTGTCTGCATATTCGTGACGTTGTTATCACCATTCGCGCCTTGTACCACGAGGTTGCGCATTTGGAAGAGTAGTTCCTGATTGATATTATTGAATGTAGATTCCGTGACATTCATCCACGCAATCCCTTGGTCTACGTTGCGTTGGAACTGCATATTTTCATGCACAGATGTACGGAACATGAGTGCGCGTGATGCAATAATCGGGTCATCAGAAGGTCGCTGTATACGCTGTCCCGTTTCTATAGAACGGATAATACCGTCCAGCCTGCGCATATTACGATTTATATGCATGAGCGTGGTATTTGTCATCATTGCATTAGTCAGTCGCATAAAGTCTACCCCTATCTGTTGATATAATCTGCCAAAGAAAGCTGTGTCGTGCGTGCAATAGCCATGAGCGCGTGATTAAATGCCGCTTCGGCACCGCTTTTACGCATGATGGCGGCGGCGAGGTCTGTATCCTCATTTTGAGAAAGAAGCTCCGTAAATGCAACCTCATCCTCTTCCAGACGGATACTTATCATCTCCAGCCTTGCCATACGAGAGCCGAGATTAGAATGCTCACGTTGTGCCTGTGACGCATGTTGCATGATTGTTTCGAGCATGTTATTTATGCGGTCATGCAAAGCGGCAGAAAACATCGCCTTTTCGTCAGACAAAAACTCACTTACCGCTTCGATTAGCTCGTCACCTGTGAGTTGATGGGCCGGCCCCCTAAAGTACTCTTCAATAACACGCGGGTCAGATGTCACAAGAGAATCCGCAAAGTCAAACAGTCTGCGCAAATCCGAAAACAGATTAGCGGTCAATACATCGCGTGCATGTGCATTGATTGTGATATATGCCATGGGCGATACTTCCATCTGGATATTTTGCCCCGCAGTATCAAAATGCTGTGTTGTTGCACCGTTGATTGTTGTCACACCACCCGCAGTCGTAAGCGTACCGCCTATGAGTTCTACAGATTGGAAATAAACTATAGGGTTTAGCTCACCCGCACGCAGGTTGTTTTTTTCATATACTACATTGATGCCTCCGTGGTTATTGATGAGGTCTCGTGTAGCATCACTCATCACCAACTCACCGGTATCACGCAAAAAGTGAATTACGGGCAGACCGTTATATTCGTCATCAGGATTGTATGCTGTATGCTGTGGTGATGGCGGCGGAAGCAGAGGGTCAGGGCGCATATCAGTAGAGTCCAACGTGATTACATGGAAGTTAATCGCACCATCTGCCGAAGTAATCCCCGGTTGCGGCACATCAGCATTAGGTACATTCAGATGGAAATCAACATTTGTAAACGGAAGTTTTATCACATTGATATAAAAATCTTCGGGCATATGTGTGGGACTTTGTCTATGGAAAGCAATGGCCCGCTCTATGGTTGATGCAGAAAAATTTTGTGTGATTACAAAGCTACGCTCCGCAGGCCAATCTGTTTTCAAAACAGGCGGCTGGTTTGTATGGAAGCCCGAAAACACATATCTGCCCAGATATGTTTGGTTCATATCAACGCCAAACATCTGGTCAAAATATTGACGCAACTCTGTGAGGATTGCACGTTGGTCGGGCAGTTCATTTGTACCTGTTTGCGCGGCTTCTACCAGACGTGTATAAATACGATTCATCAATGAAGGTGTAGTGGGGCTACCTGTCAATATGCTGTTAAACGCCGCCTCGGATACCTCCATCCAAGCCATACCCTGTTGGGTATTGCGCAAAAACTGCTCCGCCTCCGACAAAATAGTACGATAGCGCAACGCCCGCGAAGAAAGCAAGGGGTCATCAGAAGGCCGTTGAATTTTCTTTCCTGTTTCTATCGAAACAACAAGATTATTCAGATGCCTGGCATTACGCCAGATATTATTCATGGCACCGCCATAAATCATTGAGTTGGTTACACGCATAATGGATTCCCCCACCGATTTTTAGTTTAAGACCCTTTAATCCGTTACTTTTCCGGTTTAGTCGTTTTGGTTAAAGGTTTAGAAATTGCCGAGCCTGTTAATCAATGTGTCATATATCGTATCGAGTACGTTGATGAGCCGCGATGATGCAACAAACATATTTTGGAATCGCACAAGATTCATCATTTCTTCTTCTGTGTCTACACCTTTTACGGATAGACGATGGTTATGTGTATGATGTGTCACCTCTGCATAGCTTGTGCGGAACATATAGGCTTGGTTGTTATCTACAGCGAGATGGTTACTCGTTGCTATGATAAAGTCGATTAGGCGACCTTCGCGGAAGAGACTCTGGTCATTGCCTACCGCAAGGAAACCGTGGACTATATCGTTGTTTGCCTGCCCGATATTCGGATTGCTGGAGGCCGCAAGTAGCGAAGGGTCCTCCATAAGCTCCGGGTTTACGATAAAGTTTAGCGCGTTAAATTGGCTATAGTCTATGGTAAACAATGGACGACCCATAGAGTCACGCGCTACGTTGTTTGGTGGGTTTGGGTCTGCTACTGTTACCAGATTGCCGTTAGCGTCACGCAGTGGATTTCCGTCAGCGTCTGACAATATCCACAGCCTAAGGCTTTGCATCGGGTCGTCGTTCACTAACATACCCGGCAGTCCCGTAATCGGGTCCTCCATGGTAAAAAACAATGTATTTCTGTTGTCGCCATTAGCATCAAATCCGAAGATATGCCCTGTCGAACCCGGTATTTCCAATCCGTCGGCATTGCGCCCTTCGTTTATGGCACGAGCGAATGTGCGGATTAGGTGGTTTAGTTGATTCATATAAAATGGAATGCCTTTAAAATTTGTTGTTGGTGCAACGGGTCTGGACGTACCCGCAGGGAATCCCGGAGCGGTAGCCTCATCGAGTATGGCTTCGAGGCTGTCCCTGAATGCATCCAACCCCGTAACCGTAGCAGAGGCGGCGATAAACGCTTCCAAATCTGCTTGGCTTGCATATGGGCTTATTGTGTTGAGGTTTAAGCCATTTGCTAAAGCACGCATTGCGGCGATTTGTGCATCAAGTTCATCTCTCAATGCCTCATAGTCCGCCACAAAACCTGCGGCCGCACCGGACTCTATTTCATCTATCCTTCTCTGTACGAGCTCCAACATATCTACGGCATTACCGATTGCCCATTCCAGTTGCGCATGTATACGCTCCGGGAATGTTGTGATTTCGCCGAGGCCTGTCATTGCCGTGTTTAGGTTGGTCAAATGTGTGTTTGCGGTTGTCACCTGTGCTTCTATATCGTCGGGTATGGATGCAAGCTCCGTCAATGCCGCACGTAATGGGGACAGATGCCCATTAACATTATCCTGTAGATTGCGCAATGTACTCATCACTGCGTGGTCAGCAGGAAGATGGTTGCCAAGCTCTGCATAAAGGTTTGCAATAGCATCCCTAAAATCATCATGACTAAGCGCGTCAGCGGCGGCTGTGGCTGCTGCCGAGTTACCTGTGGCAGCCGCGGCTGTATTCGCCAGCGTGGTTGCGTTTTCCAAAAGGTCTTCTAATGCTGTGATATATGCATTTAAAGCAGGGTTAGCGGTGAGGTTTACTGCATTACCTATGGATGCGCGAAGGCTCGGAAGCCCCATATTTGTAGTGAGTGTCAATACATGCGAAGGCGCGGGTACGTTAATAGAACTACGCAACTCATTGCGACGTGACAGTTGGTCGGCTAAGGCGCGAGCATATTCGCGTGCCTCTTGTGTGGTAGACGCACCACCGAGCGCGGCCAAGCTGTCGTTACGGAGCGTCACCCACCCCGGCATACTTCCCGACAATGTGTCAAGCCTCGTCCCCAATGTATCAATGAATGCAAACGACCTCTGCAATGCAGCCAACTGGTCGGCAATCATCATACTACCCGTGAGTGTGGGCGGCATGGTAGACTGTCCGCCGTTTCCGTCGCGTACATCTACTATACCCCGCAATTTTCCGCTAAGGGTAGAGCTGTGGATATTAAAACGTGAACCTGTTGTTGTAAAAAATACATCATACAACCCACCTACGTCCATCTCGTTTCGGCGTGCGCCGGAGCGTGGGTCGTGGATATTGTCACGAGCTACAAGCTCCAATGAGTTTTTGCGGGTGTGGTCTACAAAGTCATAACCGTTTATCATCACAGAAAGTCTGCGGTCGTTTTCCAAACCGGGGCGAGAAAAATCACGCTCTTCTACCTGGACATTAACCAAGCCGGAGAGTTCGTCTATCAATAATGCACGCTGGTCACGCAGGTCGTTCGCATTGCTGCCGTCTCGCTCAAAAATATGAATCTGGCGATTAATATCTGCAATTTGTTGACCGAGGCTGTTGATTGTCACTATTACATCAGCAAATTCTCTGTTTAGGTCTTGCTGTTGGCGTTGCAATGCAAATGCGTTTTGGCGGATTTGTTCCGTTAGGGAGTGCGCATTTGTAACTACGTTTGTACGGAAGGTAGGCTCATGTGCGCGAGTAGTGAGGTCTTGCAATGTCGAGAAAAACCCATTAAATGTACGTTTTACGCCTACGTTAGGGAGCTGGTTAAACACCGTCTCAACAAAACCGAGATGCGTGTTTTTTGCAGTAAATTGATTATGAATCGCGGACTGATGCCAAAATTTTCTGTCCAAAAAACGGTCGCGGATTTGTATAACGCCTGTCACCTGTGAGCCTGTACCATACATACCGCGTCCTGTACCCAAAAGTGGTCTACCCGCTTGCATCTGTGCTACCTGACGCGAAAATCCGGGTATTTCGGAGTTTGCAATATTATGTGATGTCACATTAAGTTGAGCCCGAGCGGTATTAAGTCCTGAAGTTGCAACATGAAGTCCAAAAAAAGCTGAACGCATAAATTATCCCCCTATCGGCCTACTCGGCCTGTGCCGTTTACTATAGTATCTATCATGCCATCTATCATATTAAATACGCGAGAAGCCGCTTGGAATGCAAACTGGAATCGCAACATTGATGCCATTTCTTCATCCATGGATACTCCTTTTATACGCATTCTCATACTTTGCGCTTGGTCTGTCGTGATTGTACCTGTGGTCACTTTGCTGGCGGCTTCTGCTGTTTCTGTAGCAATCATCCCGGTAAAACGGATGTATGCATCCTGTACATTAAAACTACGCTCGCCTATGGTGACAGAATAATGTCCCGCACCTGACATCCACACCTGTTGCAACGCAACCAAAAGGTCGGTATCACCGGGCGCACCGCTGAGTGAGAGTGCGAGCAGGTTATGTCCACCCGCGGCTCTAAATTCAGGGTTTATTCTTATATTGTTAATCGTAAAAATGGTGGATGTGCTGTTTGGGTTTTCGTAGTTGCTTATTGGCCACGGACGACGCGGCACTCGACGCGGCAGACCCGTCAAATCGTCTATGTCCGTAGGGTCGGGTATAAAAGGTGAGCCATCGGGGTTTGTTACATAAAAACGATATTGCCCCGTATGGTCGCGTGGATGTGTTTCTTCTGTATAGCGGACGAAAAGAGGTATACCTCCACGCTGTGGGTCGCTCATATCCAGCGGGCGGAGCGGCACTCGACGCGGCTCTCCGGTTATAGGGTCTATGTCATTTATATCAGGTATGACGGGGTCGCCGTTTGCATCTGTTTGATAGAAAAGGAAGTTGCCGTCGTTACCACGCAGATAGCCCATGAGAGCGTCGTTTATCATAGTGACAACACTGTTAACTATACGGTCGAGATTGATTTGCACTTGCGAAATTTTTGCATTTTCTACCGACCACATATGGGCGCGGTGATTATGCCTTTGTGCCATATAGTCGCGTTCCATCTCCAACAAAAGAGGAGGAAGGTCTGCCACTGCTGTACCTATATATCTCTGTATAAAACGGTTTGGGTCGTGGTTATGATGCTCCAATGCCCGTTGCAATAAATCCAACGAATGCTCAAGTGCTTCACGCTCTGCGGCGGTAAGTGGCGGAACAAGCGTTGTACTTGCAAGCCTTTCCTCCGTCGCGGTTATGGCCGCCTCCAGCCTTTGCCCAAATGTACCTGTCGCAGGTACGGCCAAATCAGGGTTTGCAAACGCCGCTTGTACTGCCTGCGCAAGCTGACGAATACCAAAAACAGGTTCGCCGTTTTGTATGCCCGGCGGTATAAGCTGGTCAGCGTCTACCACCAGCGGCGGACGCAGTTGGTCACTCATATGATTCATGGGTGAAGTACCTCTGGCTTGCAGGAGAGCAAGCAAAGTACCGCTGTCGTTTCGGTTGGCAGCGTTTATTGGGGTGAGATAGTTTAAATAAGATGTAAACTCGGTGGGCGGTGTCCCCGCCGAAAGGATGTCCGTAGAATGTGTGAACACAGGCTCTACAAACGACGACTCGCGAGAGATAAAACGTAGTCCCATCTGCGACTGTGTAGTACCTGTAAGAATATGATGACCGAGTGAAGTAATATTTACCTCACCCCGAGGGCCGTAAAATACGTCTATGGGTATCATCGTAGCCAAGTGGTCAAGCAAAAGGTTACGCTCGTCTCGCCAGTCATTTGCATTGTCACCCATGGCTTCTGCGGCGATAATGCGGCGGTTAAGGTCGGAAATGGCAGACACTGTAGCGTTTATGCCTGTACGCCCGTTTACGATTTCGCGGATTTGGGCATCCAAATTCATTTGATACTCAATTAGGCCTTGGAAAACTTCCTGCGATTTTATTAGAAATGATTCTGAATTTGAAAGGAAAAATTGGCGTGTAGCAAGTCCTTCAGGATGAGAGGTAAGCTCCTGTATAGAAAACCAGATATTGTTGAGTGCTGTTTGGAAGTTATATCCACCATGCAACTCGCCGAGTAATGTTTCGATTTTGATACCGGCCGCCACTTTTGTGGAATAAAAGTTAAGCTGTGCAACGTTATTGCGGAAGTTTATATCGAGGAACTCATTGCGGATTTGGTGTACCTCACTCCAGTCGGCACCCATCCCCACAACCATACGGTTGCCGCCGCCGCTTACACCTACGGTGCGTGTAAACGCCGTGTTTTGTACTATCCGCTGACGCGAAAAGCCATGTGTCTCGGCATTTGCTATATTATGACCCGTGACGTTCAAGTTGCGCTGTGCAACCCTAAGTCCGCTGTTGGCTACCGTTAATCCTGAAAACCCCATAACTATATACCCCTTATCTCATTGCATTAAATGTGCCTGATGCTCCGTCACCATCCGCGCCGGGAGCGGGTCGTGTTGGATATGGTGTAGGCTCCGGTGCGATGGTAGAACGTAGCGCGTTTAGCGAATATTCTACAAACTCCATAGAACTCTCCAGCAAAGATTTGTTTATATCATTGATTTCTTTTAGCTTTTCTACCGCTTCTCGCAGAGCCGCACCCGACTCTCGCAGTTTTTCTTGCTCTGTCGGCTGGTCTTTCAGTATCTCGATTATGTCTGCAAGTGAGAGGGTATCATCCTTTTTAAAGAGCATCACGTCTGCTATATCTTTTACTAAGGCAATACGATTTTTTTCCAAACGATTGTTTTGCGAAATGACCATGTTTTTCAAGTTTACTAAATTTTGCAATGTTTCAATGTCATTTTTGATAATCGCGTCTTTTTCTTCTAACGAAAGGCCGTACAGCTCTGCATGGCGTTCGGTCTGTTCCCTCATTACGTCTGCGAGTTGGTCTATCATACCTGCCATAACACGCCGCGCCTTTCCGGATTCAATATAAAGACTCCTTTGAGATTTTTGTATGACAAATCAATCCCAAAAGAGCCCCATTATAACATCCTTGTATTTTTGTAAAAAAATTATGCCCTGAGTATACTTGCGGCGACATCCTGCGCACTTACGCGATACGTGCCTGCGTCAAGCATTTCTTGTATCCTGTTTACCAAGCTTTCTCGAATGTCCGGCGTATCGGCGATTGCTCTCCGTGCCGTCTGATATTCTCCTGCCTGGGCTGACAAAGACACCCTGTCTGATTCTGTCACTCTGCTGTCTGTACGTGCTGTACGCGCAGTCGGTCGAGCGTTTTGCGCACTATACGCGCTCATTACACCGGAAATTCTCATGTCCATCATCAAGCCCTCCTTTTACATTTTATTTGTTTCAAATATTTTATCGGCAGTTTGCGATGATTTAATTAGGGGTTATCGTTATTTTTTACGGAAATTGCTAATGTCATACACGAAACATGTGACGCACCTGCTTTTTTTAGGGCTTTTGCGCATTCGTTAAGACTCGCGCCCGTGGTAAAGATGTCATCGGTGAGAATTATTTTTTTTCCTTTCACCATCTCGCCGTTTGTTATTTCAAAAATATCTTTTACATTTTCTGCACGGAGTGAGGGATGGACTTCGGACTGGGGTATGGTGTCAAACACACGCCGCAAGATAAGTCGCATGGGGATTTTGAGAGCCCTTGCCAGCGGAATGGTTATTGTTTCTGCCTGATTAAAACCACGCTCGGATTGCTTTTTTCGATGCATGGGGACAGGGACAATAAAATCAGCCTGTGGCAATGTAGCACGACCACTGTATTCCTTTGCCCACAGCAATCCGAGACCCTGAGCTATACGTTTTTTGCTATTAAATTTCATATCGTTGATAAGCTCACTCATCAGCTCATCATATGTAAATGCCGAGATGTTGTGGGAAAAATAAAATTTTCGGCCTCGGCAGTGAGTGCAGTTAGAAACTGCCGCCTCTGTAGGTGCGCCGCATTTACAAAAAGGTGCGGCAACAGGCTCAAACAGCCCTCGACAATCATCACAAACAAAACGCTCCGGGGCGTTTAGCGGGAACAAAACCTTACATGATATACATGTAGGCGGATAGAGCCAGTCGAGGATTGCATCCAAATTTAACCGCTCATTTCATTTATATTTTCAGGAGTGGTCGAAACGCGCTGGCAGAGGGGCGCGAGCGGAAGATTGCAGTGAGCGATTGCGTGCGCCGCGTAGCGCATTATCACGGCTAAAAAATACTAGCCGACGACGGCAACGTCGGAGGCAGTATTTTTCCGTGATACCAGCGGAGCAAAGGCGTAGCATAGCGAATGCAACTTCCGCTCGCGCCCCTCTGCCAGCGCGTTTCGACCACTCCTATATTTTCAGAGGTCACAATCCTTTAATCGGCGGGCAAGTGCCGTGTAGCGATTTGTGATTTTATTATTGTCAATCATACGGAACATTGTTTCAGGGATGCCGACAAGTACGGCGAGTTCTCGGGCGCGTGTGACGGCCGTGTATAGCAGATTGCGTGTAAACAACATCGGCGGGCCGCTAAAAACAGGGATAATAACGGCGCGGTATTCACTGCCCTGCGACTTGTGGACGGTGACGGCATATGCAAGCTCCAGTTCATCAAGCTGAGAAAAACTATAATTAACACGGCGATTGTCATCAAACTGCACAACAAGGCCGTCATCCTCACTGATGGCATGGATGATACCCATGTCGCCGTTAAACACACCTTCTCCAAAATCCACACGATGCCCTCGCTCGTTAAAGCTTTCCCATACCGCATCATAATTGTTACGGATTTGCATGACCTTGTCGCCTTCTCGGAATATAACGGCACCGAACTCACGCTCGCGTTTTTTTGAAGATGGGGGATTAAGTTTTGCTTGCAGAATATTATTGAGATGTGTGACCCCAAGCAGTGACTTTCGCATAGGCGAAAGCACCTGTATGTCGTGGAGCGGGTCGAAACCCTTGTATGCGGGCAGGCGTGTTGCGATGAGGTCAAGAATGGTCTGCAAAGCATCCTCGGGATTTTGGCGATTTACAAAGAAAAAATCTTTTTCCTTATCATTGAGTTCGGGATATTCGCCTTTGTTTATCCTATGCGCATTAGTGATAATCGCACTTTCGGCGGCCTGTCTGAAAATTTCTGTCAAACGCGCAACGGGCAAGCAATCGGAGGCAATGAGGTCTTTAAGCACATTGCCCGCACCGACGGAGGGGAGCTGGTCCATATCACCCACAAGGATGAGGCGTGTCCCGTCTGCCACCGCATCGAGCAGACTCTTCATTAGAAGTATATCAATCATCGAGCATTCGTCTACAATGAGTACATCCGTTTCGAGAGGGTTTTCCTCGTCTCTTCGGAATGTCTGTCGGCGCGAGTTCTCGGACATAAACTCCACCTCCAACAGACGATGGATGGTCTTTGCCTCACGCCCCGTCGTCTCGGACATACGCTTTGCGGCACGCCCCGTAGGAGCGGCAAGCGTAACGGTAAGCTCCTGCTTTTCAAGCAACCCGATAATGGCATTTATGGTTGTTGTCTTTCCCGTACCCGGCCCGCCGGTAAGTATAAGTACACCCTGCGCCGTAGCGGCAACCACCGCTTTCATCTGACTATCGGACAGAGCCACATCAGTTTTTTGGGATTTTGGGTTCAAAGCCACTGCGGTCTTTAATGTTGTCAATTTCCTTGCAACCTTTAGCTCCGCATAATACAGCGCACTTGCAAAAACGATTGGCTCTTCTTCATCTGTTAGGATTTCTCGGATTATGTGACGCTCCATTTGCATTTTTGCAAGCTCATTTTCTACCAAAGAAGGATTACAATAGAGCAGCTCCGATGCCTGTCGGATAAGGGCGGCAGTGGGCATGTATGTATGCCCTTCGGCGGTGGCCTCCCAGAGACAAAAGCGCACACCTGCCGAAATGCGGTCGGGGGCATCGCGTGATACTCCGAGGCGATATGCAATCGCATCAGCCGTCTTAAATCCTATGCCGTCTATGTCGTCAGCGAGGCGATAGGGATTTTGTTTGATTGAGGTTATGGTGTCCTCTTTGTAACGCTTATAGATTTTCATGGCGGCGGCAGGAGTGATTCCGTTGGATTGCAAAAAAAGCATGGCATTACGCTGGTCATGCTGTGCGTGGAAGCTTTCGGATAAGGCGAGTGCTTTTTTAAGGGAAATACCTTTTATGCGTGAGAGCTTTTCCGGGTCGTTTTCTATTATATCGAAGGAATCCTCTCCGAAACGTGCTACGATGAGGCGTGCCGTTTTTGCACCTATGCCCTTTATTACACCCGAGGCGAGGTATTTTTCTATACCTGCGATGGTACCGGGCTTCACGCGCTCAGAGTGAGATACAGAAAACTGGCGACCGTATTTTGGATTTTCTACATATGTACCATGGGCTACGATGTTTTCTCCTTCGAGTGGGTTGGCAAGAAAGCCTGTGCAAGTGATTTCTTCTTCATCGGATTCATCAGAATTTGCAGGCTGTATAGAAAACACGGTATAGCCGTTGTCTTCGTTGTGAAAAATTACATTCTCGATTATGCCTTCGAGGGTAAGGTTTTCGGCTTGGCTCATGGGGCTATTGTAGCATAACTTTGTCTTTGCCGCACAGCTTCGTAGAGTAGGATGCTGCCCGCTACAGAGGCATTTAGAGACTCAGTATCGGCGGTCATAGGTAAGCGGATAAGGGCATGAGCGGCGGCGCGAGCGGCATCAGAAATGCCGCGAGACTCATTGCCCACAAGAAGGCAGAGGCTCCTACGCATGTCTGTGTCATATGGCAGAGCATCACCGCGTGGGTGCGCGGCAAAAATCGGGACAGATGCCGCGGCGAGTGCGTCAAATATTTCGTTAGGATTTGCATTGTCAACGATGGGCAATCTAAGGACTGCTCCCGCGGCGGCACGCAAAACCTTTGGGCTGTAGATGTCACAGCTGCCCGCTGTAAAAACAACGCCGCTTGTACCTGCCGCGACGGCTGTGCGGATTAGTGTACCGACATTGCCCGGGTCGTTTAGATTTTCTCCCATAAGGATAAAAGCAGTGTCGCATAAAATGGTGTCGAGAGAGTGTGGAATTTTTTCACATACAGCGATTATGCCTTGGGGAGTAACGGTATCGGCGAGGCTTTGGAATATACTGTCGCGCACTACATCACAGCGTGCGCGGGATGTGTAAGGTGTAAGGTCATGTGTGTCTGCGTATTTGCGCGAGGCGATGTAGTGGACTATGTTGAAATGGTAAGGGATTTCTGCGATAAATTTTTCGCCCTCTATTATAAAAAGGCCTGACTCATCGCGTGCTTTTTTTGTTTTTAAATGCTTTAGCATGATATAAACCTAACCAAGTATGAATTTAGAATTTTAATGTCAATGGGCTTTGACATAAACCCGGAAAAACCATTTTTCATAAATACTTCGGCTTGTCCCTTTACGGCATTTGCAGTGAGGGCAACTATGGGTCGGGTATATCCCATGCTGCGCAGTCTCTGTGTTGTCTCTATGCCGTCCATCTCGGGCATCATATGGTCCATAAAAATAATGTCATAGATATTGCCCTGCGTAATTTTATCTATTGCGGCATGTCCGCTTTCTACGAGTTCTACACTTAGGCCAAATGAATCAAGCATGGCTTCTGCTACATAGAGATTTGTGTCCACATCGTCCACGACAAGCACACTGCCATTTGGGAGCTGTGTCGGCACAAAATCAAAATCCTTTGCCGATGACAATGCTCCCGATTCAAAATTTTGTAATTTTTTTGCCAGTTCATCTCCCAATATTTCTGTAGCTGCTATTTTTTGAGGTATGTCAATTGTAACATGAGTGCCTTTGCCGACTTCACTCTGCATATCAAAATCGGCATCCATTATTTGTACCATACTGTATACGATGGGAAGCCCCAGCCCCGTACCTGCCACAAAGGGCATTTCGTTTTCATGAAATCGCAGGTAGTCACTGCCTTGCAACTCTTCTATTTGTTGCTTGCTCATGCCTATGCCCGTGTCTTTTACGGAGAGGGATAGCACCATATAGCCCTCTTTTTCATGTTCCTTGCGTTCCAGCGACAAGATAATCGAGCCTGACTCTGTGTATTTGAATGCATTTGTCAACAGATTATTTATTATTTGCTTTATACGCAAAGAATCTCCAACCAATGTCACCGGGATATTTTTATCGACATACATTTCGAATGTAATATCCTTGTTGTCCAGATATACCAGATGCAAATGGGAAACATCGTTTGCGACACTTGCTATACTGTATTCATTTTCCAAGAGGAGCATTTTGCCCGACTCGATTTTAGAAAAATCCAAAATATCATTTACGATATTTAAAAGCGTTTTAGAAGAATCGTAGATTTTTGAAAAAGCCTCTTCTGTATGAGGCGGCATGGTTTGGTTGCGCAGTTGTATTTCGGATATGCCCATGACGGCAGTGATAGGTGTGCGGATTTCGTGACTCATCCTTGCCAAAAACCTGCTTTTTGCCTTATTGCTTTCTTCCAGCTCCATTGCGGCTCGGAGAGGACGCAGGTCTATACTGTATGCAATGATAATAGATTTGCCATAATGGTTGAGCCTTAGCCATTTTGCGTCGGCCGGCATTTCTTCTCCATTTGGCAGGATAAAAAGCCAGTCACTTTGCGAATATCCTTCTTTTGCGGCAAGGGTAATCAGCTTTGTATTTAGCTCGACAACAGGAGTACCGCAGGGCTGGATGGGTGCGCTAAACTTTGTCCAGTTGTCACCAAACTCATCCGCATCGGTGAGGCCAAATGCGTCCAGCAAATATTTATTACAACCTATACATTTGGAGCCGTCCTCTTCCCACAGCTCAATCAGTATCGGGCTGATGTCCAGCAGTTTCCTTGCAAGCTCCATAGACTCGCGCAATTTTATTTCTGTTTCATGTTCCTTTTTCAGAGTGGATTGTTCTATGTTATTTAACACACTCGTAAACATGAGCCCCGCCGAGGCGATAATGTCCATCTCATCTTTATTAAATGCACGCACCTTCTCACAATCTTGCAGAGAAAAAAAGCCTGCGATTTTATTGTTTAAAAACATAGGAAGCACTACAACAGAAACGACCTCATATTCAATAAAATGCGCCTGTATAGAAGGTGATAAGTTTGTTATCGGCCCATTAACATTAAATCCGTCCAAGAGACTGCCAAAAAACTCGGGACTCGCACTATATGGCAATGCAAAACCGTCTGCATATTTTTTTCTGTGTTGTCCCGATTCACTTAGCCATTCATGACGTTTGATAAAGTATATATCGCCGTCTCTTTCTTCATGTTGCCAAATAGAAGCGCGGTCTACACCCAGTAGCAAACCGATGATTTCTACGCCTTTTACCAGTGAGTTCATGCTATTGGATTCTGTCGCAGTCAACAAAATCTGTGCCGCATTGTTTACGGCATCCAACAAATCCTCTCTGTATTCCAGCCTTGCGATTATATTGTTTACCTCTGCCACGATTTCGTTAAATGCACCTTGGAATGCGGCCTCGTTGATTCTAAAATCCAATCCGCCCTGCTCGATGGTAATTTTTGTATTAATAAAATTCTTTTGTAATGAGCGGAGTGTGTCTACAATCTCAGAAAATGCATGTGAGACATCTCTGATTTCGTCGTTTTGCTCAATCGCAAAATCTACGTTTATGTTACCTCTTGCGACCTGTATCGCAGAAAGAGCAAGCTGTGCCAGCGGAGCCACTTTTTTAAGTATAACAAACACACCCACAATACTGATTAACGCAAACAAGACGACGGATATACTCGCCGCGAGTTCGTATCTCGCGGAAGCCCTGTATGCGTCGTCCAGATAAAGTTGTGTGCGATACTCCACTGTTTCTGATAACCTGTTTAGGGTGTGTACAATGGGTAGTCTGCCGATTTCGTAGTAATGGCCAAACATTATGGACACGGCCAAATCCGAGTCCCCGGCGTTTTTGGCGTTAAATGCTTGCTCTTCGAAGGTTGCAAGTGTATTTGATAGATTTAGTGCATGTTCTATCATATTACGCTCTGACCGAGGTGCGTTAAACTCGCTAAATGTTTGAACCGCACGTTCTCTGCGTCTTACATTTTTTATTTCGTTCCAATAGTCATCATACTCATTTCGATTGCCCGTAACAGCATATGCACGCGCCCATCTTGTCAAATCTGCGGATGCACTCTGCAAGTCCTGCACCGCTAATATAAGGCTGTATCTTTGCTCGAATGCGGCCTTTAGCCTACTGCCCGCATTAGATGCAAGCAAAGAAAAACATATATTAATACCTGCCAAAACAACAAAGACGATAATCAGCAACTTTGTTAAAACCGATATACGTATGATGCCCACCCCTGAAAAAATGCGTGTTGATATTCCGTTTGGATTATACTCGCAAAAGGTGGTGTTGTCACTCCCCGCCCAGCATGACGGCTGCGATGATATTTGCGGTGGGATACATCGCATTGAGAGCTTCTTGAAATGTATTGTTTTGCGCTCCTACTTCTAAAAGAATACTAAGCGGGGTCATATGCAGGCTATAGCGAAACTCCAGCAAGTAGATTCTGCGAGCCAGCCCCGGGTACAGCTGGTTTGCGGCGAGTTGCAGATTAAAGCTTAGGGCGAGGTTTTCTCGGCGATATGGATTTGGCAACCATTGCACGGGGGTTATTTCGCCCCTACGATAACGGCGGCTCAGGCCGTTTACAAACATTATGCGAGCAGTGCGTTTGCCGTTTACATATGTCACCATCGGCGCAACATGGGGGCCCACACCGTCGCGGTGAAGGTCGATTACAATCTGTATCGAAGGGTTGTCCGCAAGGATTTGTTTAATTACAGGCTCGAGACGTTCATATGAACCGGGTCTATGGGGTCGGCCTTCTATCATGTCGAAGCGTTCCATATGATGCTTTACTGTTATGCCATGTTCGTTTTCGAGGATATTTGCCAGATACGCACCTACACCAAACACACCCGTCATCGGGTCGGCAGGGTCGCTGTCCACAAACATTTCCATAGAATGCGCATGAAAAATCAGCACTTGCGGGCCGTCTGTGGTGATGTCGAGCGTGAGGTCTTTGTTAATAAATTCCTCTACATCTATATCAGACTCCAACAAAATCGTCCCGGGGTCTGTTAAAAATATGTTTGAAGTGAGATAATTAAAATCCATGAGACGTAAAATTTGGTTTTGCGAAAGCGGAATCAAACTTGGGGACACCTCGGTATTAGCTTTTCGCAAAACGGCGATTTTTGATGGGCCGCCCGACTTTATAAACACTGTCTCTTCTTGATAAACATAGACGGGAGAGCGTGGGAGTAGTATTATTGCCGCGCACAACAGCATTGCCGATAACACGGCGCGGGATTTTATTACGACAATTTTGTTCACAGTTTTACCACCTCACACTAATATATGCACAATGGAGGCCGTTTAATGTTCGCTCATTTTATTTTTAGTATCAACACAGTGTTTCCGTTGTTTTTGCTTATATCACTTGGTTTTTTTCTGCGGCGTATTGAGTTTTTGCCAAAGTCATTTTTTACCGCCGGCAATCGCATGGTTTTTTACATATTGCTCCCCGTTTCGTTGTTTAACAGCATCTACAATGCTGATTTGAGTGGGCTTGCAAGCTTTAGCTTTGCGGCGTTCAGCGTCGGTGCTACGGTTGCGAGTTTTGCGGCGGCGTGGGTCATTTCTCTTTTGGTCGTTAAAGAAAAAGACGTGCGCGGAGCGTTTACACAGGGAGCATTCCGCTCAAATGTAGTGTTTGTTGGCTTGCCACTCATGCGCAATCTGGCGGGGGATGAAGGTGTTGCCGTATTTGCTCTGGTCATCGCACTCAGTGTGCCTGCCGTTAACATTTGTTCCATTTTTGTGCTTTCGGTCTATGCAGACCAAAGGGTAAAAATCTTGCAAGTTCTTATCTCCATAGCAAAAAATCCACTCCTGATTGGCATGTTTTTTGGCTTTGTTTTTTCGCTGCTCGGAATCGAATTGCCCTATGTATTTAACCGCACACTAAACGACCTGGCCGGCATGTCTACGTCCATGGCACTAATCTGTCTCGGCGGAGGGATTACTCTTATCGGCTTCGACAAAAAGACAAAATACGCCATCATTGCCACAGTCATAAAAATAATCATACTGCCCATAACATTTACTGCCGCCGCATACGCAATCGGTTTTAGGGGGGTAGAACTCGCCGCATTTATGGTATTGGGCGGCCTTCCGTCAGCGATTTCCGGCTACACAGCTGTGATGGAAATGGGCGGCGATGGGCATACCGCAAGCAATATCGTGTTGATTTCTACGCTGTTTTCTTCGATTACACTTACATTTTTTGTATATGTAATGATGGCGACAGGCTTGTTTTAATGCTACAGGAACTCCATAAAAACTCGATTGGCAAAATCCATGCCAAACGGCGTAAGAAAAAGTCGGTCTTGCTGGCTATCCAGCAGTCCGTCTTTTTTTAATTTTGCGATTTGTTCCCCATAGATGGGCTCAAACTCGCTTTCGCAAACACCACACATTAGGCGCAGACCAAGTATTATTTTTTCGGAGATGAGGTCACTTTGGCTAAGGATTATTTTTTTGCCGCCGCTTTCCCAACGCGCTTTTCCATCAAAAGAATGCGCACCTGCGCCAAAACCCATATATGGCTTCATAGTCCAGCAGTCTATATTGTGACGGCTTTCGAAGCCACGTTTTGCAAAGTTTGAAATTTCGTAATGGATGTAGCCCATATCGGAGAAGATTTTTATGGCCGAGTGGTACATTTTGCGGTCGGTTATATCGTCGGGTTGTGTCAATATGCCGTTTTCCAGTTGTTCCCATAGCGGAGTGTTTTCTGCGGGGGTTAGGCTATATGCCGAGATATGCTCCGGCGACAGAGCAGTGACCTCTGCGAGGGTTTCTTGCCAGTCGGCAACTGTCTGTGTCGGCAACGAAAACATCACATCCACATTGATATTATCAAAGCCTGCCGCACGCGCATGACAGAAATTTTCTTTAAATTCTTCAAAGCTGTGAATCCGCCCGAGTGTTTTTAACAAACGTGCCTGTGTGGCCTGCAAGCCAAAGCTAAGTCGATTTGCACCATGCTTTTTCAAAGCCGCAAGATACTCAAAATCCACTGTACCCGGATTTGCCTCCACTGTGATTTCTGCATTTGGTGTCAGACCAACACCATGCACCGCATCAAGAATTTCGCATAATAAAAAAGAAGGCAACACCGTGGGCGTTCCGCCCCCAATATACACGGTGTCGACTTCTTCTAATAACGAATTTTTAAGCTCACCAATAATTTGACTTACGCAGATGTCAAAATCCTTTGTTTTTTCCGAAGAAAAAAAATCACAATAGATGCATTTTTTAATGCAAAACGGAATGTGGATGTAAATGCCCGACATACAGCTAGTCGAGCCGCGTGTATGTGAATGCAAAGTCGTCGGCTTGTACGCTGTCTATGTGCATGGAGTCACCCGTAATGGTAAACGTCCAAACTTCGCCCCGCACACCATAAGTCGCGTTGCGTGAGTGGATATGAATGCGGTTTGCATGAGATGTCCACGTAAAGGCTTCTTGTTCGCCCGCATGGCCTCGGCGACCTGCGCCTTCGGCATCAAAGCTTAGAGTATAGCCATGGTCGATGTCCCAACTCCATGTGCCTATGAGGTATGGGTCTTGCTCTTCTGCTATAAAAAAGTATGTCCACGTAACAGTATCATCATGTTGGCTGGTGAGAGTAAGGGCATAATCCTCCATTACAAATGTCCAACGCTCGTTACGGATTTCGCCCATGCCGGGTTCGTCACGTCTGATAAACAGGGTATCGTCATCTACACCCCACTCGAAAGTCTCTGTAAACTCAGGGAAAACGCGCTCACCCGTACCGTCATACATGAAGTTGTAATGGTAAACGCCATCCCTATCCCATGCCCACGTACCCACAAACAACTCGTCCACCTCGCCGGTACTGCCACAAGCGGCAAAGATACCAACCGTAACAAAAATGGAAATAAGTAAAATTAGCCTTTTCATGGTAAAAATTCCCCTTTCGTAATATGGGAGCAATAACTCATTACTATGCTACTAAAATGCCCTACATGCGTCAATAGGGCGTTTTGGAAATTATTTCGCTATAAAATATTGGCGCGGATTTATGCCGCAAGACAAGGAGCAAAAACCGCTAAGATGTTTCACGATTTAGCCAAAAAAGCAATAATTATGCGGGCTTGAGCGGTTATGACCAAAACATCTACGAGCATGTTGAACAATTTATTGCTACCTCTTCCTCAGTCATAAAAACTCCACAATCTGGGTTTGTGTTAATTTCATTTAACATATCTAGGTCGAACTCATCGGGTTCGACTTCTTCTATCATATCCCAAGGGTCATTTGCATTTTTCATTATTTTGTCCAGTCCACAAGTTGTAAGCCTGTGATGTTTTGATAATCTGCATCATTTGTCACGAGCGTATAGCCATTGTGCAAGCAAAACGCCGCTATTTGAATATCATTCTCGCCAATTGTTAAATGCTTTTTATAAATTTCGGCATACACTTTGGCGGCTATAGCCCAAAATCCATCACCCATGCTTGCCACCGTGCAAAAGTCCGTGCGCTTTGAGAGAATGTCGTAATGGGCTTCTTTGTTTGGGGCAGGCTTAACTTCATAGCCACAACGAATTTCGTAATCTACCACAAACGGAATGACCATAAAATCATAGTTATCCACAGCCACTTCCAAGTTTGCAATTACGGTTGGATTGTCACGTAAATAATGAATGATGGTGTTGGTATCGAAAACATAGACCATGAGTAAGCCCCCTCTAATCGGTTAGTCCGTGAGGTTCACGCATGGGTTGGCGTACAACAAAATCGGGCAAGGGGTCATTCTTCGCCGATTGGCGGGCTTGCCTTAATTGATTAAGCCAGTCTTTTCTGGCAGCTTTGTCGTTAGTTAATGGATTTGTTGGTAGAAATTGAGGGGTGCTTACATCTACTACAAGCACTGCATGGGCGTATTCAGGGAGTTGCGCACCGTCTGTTGGTGTAAATCACCCACTATCTATATATCCTTTTACCGCTAACATATAACACCTGCTTTCATACACTCGTTTGTTACAGTTTCATTTTATCACGAAATATGGCCTTGCGCTATATAGTTCTTGCGCGCTAATAATATGCAGAAGCGCAAAAACATGATGGTCTCCATACGCAAAGACCCATCTAATCGGGTAACTGAAAACGATAAAGCGACTAATCCGACGGCTTGGGTAAGCAGGGTGAACAACTATCAAGCCAGCGTGAATGAGGCAATTAATGCAGAATTAATTTTTCATATAATCTTACAAATCCGCACCCGCATTGCCGAACTGGAAGAAACCCCTATCATGGATGGACGATATTATCATCACCAAAGAAATGATTGTATCCCAATTACAAAAAGACGCTGAACACCTTGATGACATGAGTGTCCAACGCCTTATAAAATCCTACATCACAAAAATATACGCCCACGGTGATAGTGTTAATATCACTGGGGGCGTAAACTTGAACTATTGCGGAGGCACGGAATGCCCTTTATTTACGCTTTACCCCTGTGTGGAAAAGGGGCATAGGGGTTTTCTTCTTCACCCGCCCCATGTGCTTTCCATGTAGAATGTTCTCTGGTGCGTGGTGCTTCGTCAATTAAGAGCAGATAACATTTTCATATCGGGGTATGTTCATTCGTCACCAACCATTTCTTGTAACGCCATGACTTGCCCTTTGTTGTTATAGCAGTATTGGTAGGGAAATTCCCTCTTCATAGCTTCATCCGATAATTCTTCTTTTGCCTCAATAATATTTCGTTTACGAGATAATGAAAAATCCCAATTATTGGTAGTATTTGCGCCGAGCAAGATGTGGTCTTGCAGCTCCCCTTCAAATGGTATCGCTAATGCAACAACATTTTCCAAAATATGTCCACCAATGTTGATTTTATCAAGAATGCAAATATTGGCTCCACCTTTATAGCCGCCTACGCTTGTCATTATCGTTTGTTCCAACATTCTACCGTATTTTGGAACAAGAAATTTGTGGATAATCGTGTTAAATGCTCCAGTATCCACTAAAACATTAACTGGTGCGCCAAATCGAGAACGCTTCTTGTCCCAAAGATTTGCCTCAAAGACATATCTGCAAGGTCTTTTGCTATTCAGTTTAGCCGAGAAGTTCGACATGCAGATTTCCTCCCCGCTCCCGGCAACCAAAATATATTTTGGCATTAGCATCAAATTCATCAATAGCAATGCTTGATAGTATGGAATAGCCCTGCTCCCCATTCTCTGCCGTTGCAACAAGGTAGCCCCCATCCCAAGAGCTTTCCAAGTCTGCCAAATTAACAAGCACCCATTGTCCTGTAAATTCTTGGTCTATTTCTTCTTCTGATATAAAACGTGTGCCGTTGTATCTGGTAATATCCATTATTAGCCTCCATTCTATGAACTACGCATCATTTATTTCTTATTGTTGACTCAGTTAGTGTTTTTATCGTTTGGAAAATCAAGAAAGCGCGAGTATGTTTTTTTGTAATATTAAGCTCTTAACGCAATGCGCTTACATCTGATGGTGTCAGTAAATTAAAAGTAACTTCAAGGATATTGTTTCTTAAAAGTCGACTAATTTCTTCAACTGTGAAATGAAAATAATAATCTAATGCGACTACCTCAAAGTTGCGGTTTGCTTCAGTGTCACCGACTGTAAATGATATAGCATTTGAACCGATACGAAGTTCGGTATAATACGTCCGAATCGTACCGGGTGATTGAACACCCAGAGGTATCCCATTTATTGTAACCTCGATGGCTTCATCGCTTGAGTCTATAAATTCGATTAAAATACTAACTGCTACTGGCTCACCTCTACCAAGCCTATCTCCATATGATTCCCATAACCCCATGAGTGCGAGAATCCCAATGCACAGAAAAAAGAAAATCGCGCACCCTACCATAATTTTCATGTCGCTTTTTCGTTCATGTTGTTTCTCAGCAACCTCGAGTTCCTTAACCTTAATTTTTCGTTCATTTTCTTTAATTCGTGCAACATCTTCTTTTTTTATGTTGACATCCTTTTTAATATTAAGATTGATGCTTTTCGTTTCATCATCAAGTAGAGATTTTGCGCCACAAAAAGAGCAAAATAAAATTTTTTGCCCTTCTTTAACTTCTACGCTGTTGGTTGCATGACAATCTTCGCATTTAAGTTTTATGAGCCTCATCATGGTTGCGCCCTTCAAGAAGCGGTTTTATACTTATTGGTAGATATGCTCTACCGTATTACTCAAATCCAAATTTAGTCATGATACACTACATTTCTAATTTGCGAGAACGGCTTTGCCCTTATTTTTACTTAAAACCCCCAAGCCGTCAAGACAAAAAGCAAAGCGGACAAGGCGTAACCACCAAAGATATAATGTATCCCAATTACAAAAAGACGCTGAACAACTCGACGACATGAGTGTCCAACGTCTTATAAAATCCTACATCACAAAAATATACGCCCCCGGTGATAGTGTTATAGCCATTCAACTTAAAAGTAGTCACCAATGTGCGGTGCAAGTCTTTTGGTATGCGTAAAGATATATTACCATTGTAGGCGCGTTCGGTTTTTATAGATTCCCATGACGTATACTCATCGGATTTTTCAGCCTCAATTTCTGCCAACATCGCCAAGTCAATCTCATCAGGCGTGACTTTGGGGATATTTATAATTTCCGACTGTAGTTACTCATGTGTTAAAGTTGCCATATTATCATCAGTTTTACAATGTCACATCATGTTAATCATTTACGCTTACCTTGTCAAAAATATCTTCGCATGGCACAATAGACTTACCGATTGCAAGGCAAGGGAGGTTTTGGTGATGGATATAGTCAGATACGCAGGAACACGATTTATAACGGAAGAAGAAATTGACCGTGAGTTTACGGGACATTGGGTACTTGTTCGTATAGATGGCGCACCTTATGAACGTGAAGGTTATCTCATGGCCTCTGCGGAAGGGCGAGATGAATTTCGCTCTGACTTAGAGGACATCGCAGTTATGGAATTAGATTCTAAGGCGAAGATACTCTACGGATGCAAAACGCGAGGGGGTAGCCTTCATGTCGAACTTCTCGGTTGACTTAAGCCCCAAGAGACTTTGCCGCTATGTGTTTGCTGCTCACTTATGGGACAACAGATATAAAAAATTCGGCTCTCACATTGACGTTTTGTTGGACACAGGCTCTTTTAATACCGCCATTCATAAATCTTTGGTTCCCGGGCGCGGAGTTTTAACGAATCAAACCATGAAAGTGTCAATCGGAGGATATAAAGGAGATGCTGACATATGCGTTCTGCACAAACTAAAAATCGGAAACCTTGAACTAGAAAAGGTTGTTGCGCTGGCTGTTCCCTTTGATGGTGAATTGAAAGACCATATTCTCCTTGGCGCGAATGTAACAAACAACTGGGATTTTGCCGTGTCTCGCATAAGAAATAGACTGGATATAACCGAGCAATTTTGTGAAAATACGTCAATGCGTAAATATCCATACCGATATTGCTTTGATAATAAAGGTAGAATCATGGCTTTTCAATCGTTTGAAAGTGATATATAAGGATAAATCATTAGGTCTTATAGTCACCCGTCCAATTTCCCCAATTGCATTTACTTCTGTCGCGCCTTCAAACCCCAATGACTTCCTTGTGGAGCTTATTAATGTGGGCTTGGGTCAACACATGGTTTTACAGACACGCCAAAAATCAAGGGCTGGCGTGGTACAAAAGGCGAAAGATGCCGTTTTTCTCGGTGGTGTTGCACCGCTTGGTTATGATGTTGTGGAGCAAAAATATGTAGTCAATTAACATGAAGCAACCGCTATTCGGCTAATTTACGATTATTACGCAGATGGTAGTTTCTTACGATACCATCATTGACGAACTAAACGCTAAGGGTTTCCGTGGCAAAAAGGGACAAGTCATGGGGCGAAGCTCCTTAAATGCCATCTTGCAAAACAGCCGCTACATGGGCGTGTATTCGTGGAATAAATACCAAAACAAGTACATGGGAAAGGGTGCAAAGAAGAATGAAAACTAATAATTATTCGTTCTTACATCACAAAAATATACACCCACGGTGATAGTGTTAGTATCACTGGGGGCGTAAACATGGTTGATTGCGGAGGCACGGAATGCCCTTTGTTTACGCTTTTATGGTCACAGGAGAACGGGCGGCGGCGCGTTTTGCATCCATTTCTTCCTCGGTCATAAAAACGCCACAATCGGCGTTTCTCTCAATTTCATTTAACATATCCAAGTCGAACTCATCGGGGTCGACTTCTTCAATCATATCCCAAGGGTCTTTCATTTGCACGGTCATAAAATTTCTGGTAAGCCAGTCAAGTACAAAATCCGCGCTTCTATCGTCTAGTTTTTCAACAGTTCGTATGATTGCACCTTTTGTTGCGGTCATATGAATCACGCTCCTTTTACTTATACACTTGCCCACGATTATCAATTGCTTCTATATAAAACATATTTTGCCCAATGCGCTTGAAGATTACACGTAAGCTACCGACACGTAGGCGATACTTGCCCTTTGAGCCTTGCAACTTTTTTACATCGCCCATCGGTAGCTTGTGAACGGCAGACTTTATCCGATTATATGTGTCATCATCTTGTGAATCCAAAAATTTACTGGCTTGTTTAGAGTATAAGGGTGTCATGCCACTTGCCCCTTTCTCGCTCTCTTTCGCTCTCAGTTGTTTCACTAAGATTTTATCATAAAATGCGGTCTTGCTCTATATAACTCATAAGAGCTATTTGTACGTGAGAACGTGTTTCATTTGTTACACTTCATCACAAATATCCATGCTTAATATTTTTGTGTACGACTTTAAATCATCTATACTTTTACTATCTTTCATAACAAATACGTTAAGACATTCGACAGCAACATTAAATGGGTTGATATATGTTACATAAAAATTAAAAGTAGCTCCCGCAATATTTTCATCTGAACATAGAATATGTGGTTCGCAGGCAGATAAGTAAACTTGCAAATAAATTATATGGTCAACATTGTCATTTTCAATCCAACGAATAGCACTAACGTCCACATCAAAAGAGTTGATACGGTATTGATTTTCTGCACAGAACATTCTGTTACCTATTTTCACGTTGAAATCCGAAATCTTAGCTTTATTAACAATCATATCGCGCGATGCACGCATTTTAAACTGAAAATTTAATGCTATGTTTGTCAAATTTTTATTATTTGTATGCTCTTTCATCATCAATGACTTTCCTGTAGGTGGATAATTTCCTAAAAAAGACAAATGGATAAATCTCGGCGTTAAAAAAACAAAGGTGTCTCTTTTGGTTAGAAGATTATCTTTCCGTTCTTGCTCTTTATGCAATTTTTCAGTTTGATAATGTGCAAGAACTGCTAAATATATGGTTGCAACAAATGAAAATGCCCCTATCGTATATGCTAATACATCGCTAGAATAAAACGTTGTTCTCCATCTTACTTGATTTTGCCCCGATTTATATACCAAATCAATAATCAATGGAACAAGTACAATCATTGCAAACAAAACACAAATTGTTATAAATCTATGTTTAATTATAATCTCCAGTATCGTTTTTTTCTTATCTTTATTTTTCATAAATATTTACGCTCCCTTTTCAATGGACGCGCACAAAATCGGCTAGGTTATGTTTTGCGGTTGCAACTTTTATGTGCCACCTTATTTCAGTTGTTTGAACATTTTGCTCCATTGCATCATCACATGCGGTAACATTTTTAAATCGGGGGTACTTTTTCGCCAACTACTCCGAAATCCTTTAATATGCTCAAGCATTTATTAAATGTCTTTTTACCACGATATGGTGGAGAGCCATCGTCATAATATGAAACAGCCTCAACGATATTCTCAATCCATTCATGAGGGTCTGCCCGAAAGGGCTGGTTATTATTGATATTTGCATTGCGTTCCCATATAGGTTCGTAGAAGCGGTTGAACAGCACTTCTCGTCCATCACTACAAACCCACCTGCCATAAGGAAGCCACATTTTGTATAATCGCTGTTTTTCATCAAATTTTGATGGCTTGTAATGAAAATACTCCTTTTTCCCTTTGAGCCTTACATCTCGCATGTGTTTTCCATAACCTATCATATTGTCCTACACCCTTTCATTTTCAATATTATAAAACGATTATAACATATCAAGAAAAAATAAAGTTTTTGAATCAACTGCAATTCGGTTGCTTTTTATGCTTTTTTAATTTTCGACAATGAGGGCAACTACTTGAACCTATTTTGTCAAGGATATTTTGGAGAAAGTATCTACGCATTAGAAACTCAAATATGTAAGAACCCCAAAATCCAATAAGTGGCGTGTATTTTCACTTGTTGGGTTTTGGGGTTTCATTGTAATAAGGGCATATTCAGAGCGATTTGTTGAACGTGACGGCTATAGACAACGGCATTAAGGCAAACGAGTACAGCAATTAAAAACTGCATCACAAACGCCGATATTATTAAAGTGGCTTGATTTCAGAGCCACTTTAATAATTGCCCTTGCTATAATGCACATGATAAAATATTAAAGCGTGTACAATAGCACAACAGAAAGGGGGCGTGTTACTTTGAACTGGATAGCAACAATTGACAGCAACGAGGAAAGAATCAAAATCGAAGAACTTTACAAAAAATACCGCGGCTTAATTGTTTACATGGCGATTCAGATATTAAAAGACAAAGACCTTGCGGAAGATGTTTTGTCCGATTCCATAATCAAGATAATACGCCACCGCAAAAAAATATTTGAATTAAATTGTTACCAAGAGCGGTTGTATATCGTTAATATTATAAAGACCACTTCTTTGGATTTGTTAAAAAAGATGAAGAACAATATCTCAGACGATACGGACGAAATACTGGCAACCATGCCCGATAGCGATAACGCCGTATTAGATGAATTGGTTGCCAAAGAGGGCTATGAAGCAATAAAGGAAGCAATCAAAACCCTACCCGACAGTCTAAAAGACGTTGCGTATCTCAATCTTATATGTGAGCATAGCCATGAAGAAATTGCAGAAATTTTGGGTATTAGCAATGCGGCATCAAAAATGAGATTAACGAGAGCAAAAAAAATAATGCGTGAAGCATTGAAAGGCGGCGAAAATGGATAATGAAAAATTGTTTGATGCAATAATAAAAGTTGCCGCAGAGGAAGCATGGCAAGAGGAAAGTGATTCCTTGCCAAGCCTTGAAGAACTCAACGAAATGTACCCGCCGTCCGAAACCTTAGACAAGAGGGTATATGGTGCAATCAACAAAGCGACAAGGCGTGGTAAAATAAAAAAAACTATACGATACACTATCAAATGTGCAATGGCTTTTTGCGTGTTTATTGTGTTTGCGGGTGGTGCGCTAATGAGTGTAGAAGCGTCACGCACATTTATATTAAGCCGCATAATAAATATAAGTGACGATTATGCCCGCATCCATTTTCAGCTTGGGTATGTTTCGGATTTGGAAATTGGCGAGTTGGTTATAAATTATATCCCCGACGATTTTACGTTTTATGAACAAGGCGAATTTACCGAGGGGCATACCTTTTATACATTTAGAAGCGAAACCCGTCGTGGAATTATGATTCAACATTTTATTGTGTCGGAGGGAATGAATGAGATTACCTCTGGCACTCTTATGACGGAGGGTGGCAACCTTTCGGTTATTTCACTTAATGGGCAAGTGGCGTATTTTTTTACATTTGCCGATGAAAATTATGCAAATACAATCTCATTGAATGACGGCAGGCATTTTCTTTCTGTCACGGCATTTCTTGACCGTGACGAGTTGATTAAAATTGCAAAAGGAATGACGCTTAGATAAAAATAAAATTTTTTCTAAAATCATGTTACCTAAGCCCACCCTCAATCGTTGTATATTATAAAGGGTAAAATACAACGGTGGTAGGTGGGCTTTTTATGTTGGCTGCTCATCTTACCAAAATTTTTTCAATTCAAGGGAGGATTTAATATGAGTGTAGCGAACATTAACGGCTCGGTGGTTTCACAATCTGCATATCAACAAGCGAGGGCAAGTGTTGCAAATATGCCAAACGGAAACCTTAACACAAGCGGCGTTTTATCGGCAATGAAGCAATTTACATCGGGCGTGAATTTATCCACAAGCATGGCTCCGTTCACCAACGGGGGAATGAATCTCGGTATTCACCCCGAAATGCTACGCAGGGCAGGAAGTGACCCCGAAGAAATGGTGCGATTGAAGGCTTTGGTAATAGACCATGTGGAAGCCATGAGGGGTTCAATACAAAGTTTTGCAAGTCAAGGCATTGAGGTAATTGCTCAAGGTGCTAGAATACACGAGGACGGTACATCAAGTGGGTGGCTTATAACACGCAGTCCCGATTTGCGTGGCGAAAGACGCGCCCAATTTGAACTACCCGAAGATGACCGCCCCTCATGGGCAGAACTCATGCGCCAACATCTTGAAGCTGCTATGCGTGAAGCCGAAGAAAACCAACCAAGTCATTTGGAAGATGAAAATTCCGCAAGAAACTGGGTGGTTTAATACAATCAAGAAATATAACGACAACAAGGAGCTGACACCGTGAACATAAACAGTGCGAACAACAACATTCAAAGCAATAATTTCACCACCGCAAATATATCCAACACAAGGCAACCTCGCAACCACAGTCCAAGCGGGAGGATAAATCTAACCCCAACTGTGCAATCAGCAGTTGATTTTAGCGTAAGTCCTGAAGCCCAAAGACTGTTTGAGTTAAAGCAAATGGAAAATGCCACCACAACACGCTTTCAAGAATTTGTAATAGACGATAGCAAGTCAATTTCTACGGCTTTTAACGACTTGTCTACTGGTGCTATGAATTTTTTGAATCGTGCTAATCAGTTTGCAAACAATGAAATACGAACTGGTGATAATGCACTAATGGCTGAATTTGGTTACAAACTTATTGGGGGGCTTGCACATACAGGATTAATAAACCCCAACATAGGTGCTTCCGACCATGCGATAGACCTTGCCAACAGATATGTGGAATTGCGGGAATCGCTTTTAGAGCAATTTTATGGTGAAGAATTAGAAAAAAAGCTAAACGCACTTTCACAGGCTTTTGATTTTGCCGCAGAGATTCAAAGTGAAGCGCATGAACTTTCTATCCGACTTGAACTTACAACTGAAATGGTTAGAATAGCATTTCACAACGCAGGTATAGAACAAGGTGTAAACGAGTGGATAAAATTCGACAGCGAACACATAACCCAAAATACAGAAGAAATTTCCCGCATAGCCGCCGCAGTTAGGGAAGCGATGCTCCACTTCACCCACCAAGCACGGCAATTCATTCTTGAAAACGGAGTTATTAATACCCAACAAGACAGAGAAAACGTAACAGCATTTTTACAAAACGACCAACGTGCTGACGGTGGGCTTACTCTTGACCAGCTTAATACAACCCACTCCATCGTAAATCGCCACCACAACGGCAGTAGAGGTGTACAAAACGAAACCATGTTCACAGAAATATCACGCCTTTGGTAAAATAAAAATACACACATAAAAACCGCTTGCAGAGATGAAAAATTTCCGCAAGCGGTTTTTATACGCCTTAAAATGTCTACGCATTAGAAGCTATGTAATAACCCCAAAACCCGGCCAGTGGGATAATTTCCGCTAGTCGGGTTTTGGGGTTTAGTTTGCTTTAGCTTGTTTTTTTAGTTCTGCAAAGCGGGTATCTGTTATCCCTGCCGTCTTTTTCATTGTTTCTATAACTTCGGGTTGGAAGTTGTTTTGAAAAGCGGCGATTATCATTTTTTCAGCAAGTTTTTCTTCTGCACTTACAGCGGCTTGTTGCTCCCTGCGCCTAAAATAATTCTGTAATTGCAACAACTCACCTTGACGGTTGAGCGTATCATTAACAACATCATTTCTCGCTACGGTTTTTCTAACTCCATCAGCTAAATCAAGTGCAATAGGATTTTTAA